>ERZ773173.127-NODE-127-length-93385-cov-4.594921_pt1 | contig 93385 bp, 71 predicted proteins | sample MGYA00580535_ERZ773173 | MGnify/ENA primary metagenome ERZ773173 (study PRJEB29015, sample SAMEA2737856) | human gut metagenome | biome: human gut; feature: human-associated habitat; material: faeces | place: China | collected 2012 ...
TTAAACACAAACTGACCGTTCACATTTCCAATCTGCGTTTTTACGTCACCGTCCGTTGACACCTCAATAATATCAGATAACAGCGAAACCGTACCGTTTTCACCGTTTATTTTCATTCCGGACTGTGAAATAACACCGCTTACCGATTTTGCCTTGACTTTACCGCCTGTTGTCGATACTTTTTTGTAACGTTTTGCAAGAGTTCCTATTTGTTCAAGATAGAAAAACAAATCCTTTTTTACCCTGCCGACAGATATAACGGTATCGTCACTTTGATAAGGATAATATTCAAGCCTTATGACGCGTTCTCTAATCTCGTTTCCGCAGTCGATTACAGTCACCGTATCACCAATATTAATTTTCTCGTCCGCATAATCCGCCAGCTTTGAAATATCGGCATATCCGCCTGTTATATTAACACAAGGCACGTCAATTCTTTCCTCATTTTCACTGTCAAACTCCCACCGTGCGCGTCTTAATATTTTACTCGGTTCAATATAATCGGTATAATCACGATACCCCTCACGAACACCGTAAATATCCGCGTTTTCACTTATAATATACTGCTTTCCGCTGTTCACACTTCCGATATGTGCGTCATCTTTTCCGTAAGGGTACAACTTCGTCACCATATCGGTTATATCCCTTTCTATCGAAATATCTTTCATATTCTTTGAAAGGTCAAGCCTTAAACAACTTTCACCGCCTATACGCTCCACAAGGGCAATCTTGTAATTGTCGGCATAAATCTCGCCCTTACCGCAGTTTTCGATAAGAGCCTTAACCGCCTCATACGGATTGATCTTATCCATAGAAAAGAAATCAACTTTAAAACCGCTGTAATCAACTCGTTTCAATCCGACTTTTGTCAATTCACTGTCCGTCATAATCGAAAACTTCGTATTTTTAAATATCTGCCCCAAAACATAAGACGGAGTTTTTCCGATTAAATCGGGAATATTTTGAATATGTATGTTCGACGCGTCCGCATTATAGACGTGACTGCATTCCGTCGTAATAAAATTCTTTTCACCGATTGTTTTTGTTACCTTTATAATTCTGTATGCCTGCCCCTCGCATACAACGATTTTATTTTCACTTATAATTTCTGACTTTTCATTTATCGGGTGCGAAAAATCAAGCCTGCGTTCACCGTTTATTTCATACGTAACACGCACATCATACGCGTCACCGATTACAATACCCTTGTCAAACGTAACACTGTTATACGGTAATATTCTAAGCATTTCCGTCACCCCATTCCAAGTCGTCAAAATGTTCACCGTACATAAAATACGGCGTATATGAAATTTCGGCCGTCATATTTTGACTGTTTGAATTTACGATATGAAGTTTGTTTCTTCCCGACGGAAATTCAAAAAACTCACCCGACACCAATATATTTTCGCTTGTATTTTTGACATTTTGTTTTTCAAAATCAATCGTTGTCTGACCGTTTGACATAAACGCAAGCGATTTGCCGTTCATAGACAGCGTTACATTTCTTGCACTCGCGCCAAGCTTTACAATCGGTCTTACAGGTCTGTCACCGAAATTGTATACACTTATATCACCGCTGCCGGAAATATTAAATTTAAACAAACACGAAATATCAATAGGTATATTTGCATCTAACATAAAAGGCATTTCCAAAGCCGGGCCTTCCGTATCAAAAATACATTTACAAAACGGTTCTGCCCTGAACGACACCTCCATAACCGCCTTACGACCGCCGTGTTCCGGCATATATATAACCTCGTCCGACACTTTCCCCCGCCATTTTGAAAATGGCATATCATCAAAAATCAGCTCACCCTCACCGCAAAGCCACAGAGAAAGCAAAGACAACTTCCTCTGCATTTCCGCAAGATTATCGGCATATATGTTAAACGTAACCGTGAATATCCTGTCATTATAAAACTCACGTCCGAAAGGATTAGCTTTTGAAAAATCATATCCGCCGTCACGGTACGGCAAATCGACAATATTCTCTTTTACGCTCGGCAATATCGGTCTTGATTTAGTCCTCACCGTCACATCGAAATCGGAAGAATGACGGTCTTTAAATATAAAACCATTCCTCATATAATCCCCCTTTAATTGTAATTACCGTATGATACAGCCAGTCCGACTCTGTTTTGAAGTGCGTTCAAAATATCACGGCTGTCCCCTCTTATGCTGATATTTCTGTTGTCAGAATAAGAATTTGACGATACCTTAATCGACTTTATTGCACTTATAGTCTGATTGAACAACGATGTAATCACACTTTGCATATTTTTTACGTCAAAATTCACGCTTTTCACGATTTTTTCTATATTCATTCCGTTTTTTTCGATAGTTGCAAGAAGATATTTCTTATTTGCCTCAACGGTGTCATAACTGTTTTCAAGACTTGTCAGCGTTGCGGTATGCATTTTTTGTAATTTGTACATTTCCTCTTCACGTTTTATCTTTTTCATCTGCTCCTGCAAAGATTTGTATGTATCCATACCTTTTTGAGTAACCGCATTTTTATATATGCTCAATTTGTGCGATATTTCGGACTTCGACTCGTTCCTGTCCTCAACCTCCCACTTCGTGCCAAGTGCCTTTTCTTCACTTGAAAACTGTTCTTTCAGATTATTTATGTATTCCTTTTGCTTATCAAGAAGTGTGTCCGTTGCCTCGATTTTTGCATTATACAAATTCAAAACCGCATACATAGTATCGTCACTGTATTCCTGCCAACCTACAAAACCGCCGTCATACATTTTCTGAATACGTTCGATACTGCGTTCGTAAAACTGAATATGACTGTCGCCTGTTTCGTCCCAATCATCATATGTATCGCGGATATTTTTCCAATTCTTCGCGTCACTTTTCCACTTTTCATAAACGGCATAATTCTTTTCATTCTCAAGCTTGCCGATTTTCAAATCGACATCGGCTTTGTACTCATAGAAATCCTCCCAAATTTCTTTAATTTCCTCTGCCGAATATGCGGTTGACGTAACCATTTCCGACACCATCGCATTATAGGTATAAAGCTGTCTTTTGTACGATTCAATCTGCTCGTCAACACCCATATCATTCACTTGCACCTGATATTTAATCCATGCGTCGGAATGTTTTTTGTAGTCTGAAAGTGCGGTTTCGCTCGCCTTTTTTTCTTCTTTCCAAATTTTCTTCTGCGACGCGAAAATCTCCTCTTGAATTTCTTTCACAACCTCGCTGTCATAACTGAATTGCTCCATCAATTCATTCCAAAGCCTTAATTCCTCTGTCGGAGATACATCGTTTGTTTTTTTGTAATGGTTTAAATCAGCCTTTTTAATTTCAAACATTTCATTGTTTTTGCCGGACGCATAATGCGGAATACCCATACCGTTCATTATCGCCTTTGTTTGGTCAGCCGTATAAACCTTGTCACCTTGCGACAGCGGAACAAGCACATCACGTCCGCCAAACATCATAAGTCGCCCGTTATGCTCGATAAGCTCACGCGGATCACTGACGCCCCTTTCATCATTTACAACCGCCAAACCGCTTTTTGCATATTGTGTTCCGTCTGCCAGTTTCGGCATTCCCTGTACATTGTACTTCACTGTAACATTGACTGTTCTGTCCTTCAAACTGTTTATATTCGCTCTTGCCGAACTCACACCGCTTGCGGTATTGTCAACTGCGGTAATATTGATTTTTGCATTTTTGCCGTCAAATTCACTCATTATTTTACCTGCCGATGAATTAAGTGTAGCAAGTGCATTTTGTGCCGTTGCCAAAGCATTTATAAGTCCTGACGCGTCACCCGTTATACTGACCGATAAATTAGCCGCCTCTGCCATAACTATACCTCCTCTCCGTAAAACATTCTCAAATGTTCGTTATCGTAATCCTCTGTATCTTCATTCAACCCGTCAAGCATTTTAAACAGTACCCACGGATTTTGTCTGCCAACTTCGTCAGGCAGTATGTGGTGGTACGTTAGGAACATCGTATAGATGTCCCTAAGCACACCGCTGCCGCCTGACGTTACTCGTTTTTTGAAGAAAGAGCATCAACATAAAAACCCCAAAGTGCAAGACACATCTTTGCACGTTCGTTCACGTCAACGGAATTTATAATATCCTGAGTTGCGTCCGTACCCTCAAACATATAGTCCAGTGCATCTCTGCAAATGCTGAGCGGACCTTTCTTATTTTCATCATTATGTGCGTCATTAATAATGCACATCGCCTCAAAGTCAAACGGCTTTGAAACGTATTTAATCTTATCTTTTACAAATGTTAATGTATGTTGCATAATTTTCTCCCTATATCGTCTGCGGATAGTAATTCATATCCGCAAACCACTTATTTTCAAATTCATCTCTTGTGATATTTGACGGCAAATCGCTTTCATCAAAATACGCATAATAATTGTTGTCAAAATCACGTTGTACCGCCGTGTATGTTGCCTTAGCGGTTTGCTTGTCGATACTTCCGCTTGACGGCTTTGTCTTTCCCCCAACATTCGATGCAAAACTGTATGAACCCTTGTAGTATCTTACATAACGGTACGAGCCGTCGGACTTCAAAATTCTCCATGCCACACCGAAATATACTGTTTTAACGTCATTTCCTACTTCGACAACACCGTTTTTGCGTGTCAATCCACGCCACATTGCGTCAACCTCCGGCGGAATATCGGCATTTGTAATATCGTGTCCCAATTTTTCGATATAGCTTGACGCCTCATACGCACCGTTGTCCGCATCGAAAACATCACTGCCGCCACTGTCGGTCGGTGCAATTTCAACCGTTCCTTTCAAATTATACGCTTCGCCGTATTCTGTTCCGCTGACGCTGTCCTCATTCACTTTAAAGAAAGTATACTTGTCCACACCTATTGTAGGTAAAGGTTTCTTGTTCATAATTTTTCCTCCGTTTTTTCATATTTTGTCTTAAAGAGATATATTTTTATAACGTAAAATACTTCTGAAATCTCATTGTCTTATGATATATTTTTTTATCATTTTCGGGAACGTCCATAGACATCTCCCTCACCCAACTGTCCTTTGTCATTACTTCATTGACCTCTGCCGCCAAATCACTGCATTCTTTCGGAATTTCCGCCCATATGTCAATTTGAATATGTCCGTCTTGAATACTCTCGTCATTGTCGGCATAAAATCCGCCGCACTCCGTCACCGTATAATAACTTATAATCGGCAGATTATTAAAATTTTTCGGATATTGAAATACTGCCTTGCATTTAACATCACTGAGTGACTTTTCAGCCTCCGCATTAATATCAATCATATAATCACCCCTTTATCGCCTCTGCGATTGCAGACAATATTGCTTGCGTGTTTGATAAAAGTGCCGGCACAAGATACGGCTGTGCCGCCATTTTTGACGTACCGAATTCAACAAATACCGCATATTCCGTATCAGCCGATATAACCGCCGTATTTCCGCCGGGCTGTACATTAATTGACGACTGCAACCGTCCCGTATCGACAGGGCAAAGACTTTTTGCACTTTCACATACTGTTTGAGCACCCTGAGCGATTATATCCGCAAAATTATTTTCTATATTATTCGCAATATCCGAAAGTCCGTTATCATAATTAATATCAATCTGCATTTTTCTCACTCCGCATCATCACCGTCATACCGAAATTCCAACATTCAGCCTTTATAATCTCATAAAATTCATCACCGAATTTAGCATATCTGCCGACTTTTATAAGGTCTGTTTTGTCGCAGAACACTTTATATTTTTTATTTTCGGTCAAACCGTATATACGGTTTTCAAGTTCATTTTCATATGGCTGAATATCGCACACAACACTCCCCAAAAGTGTTTTTTTACCCTTTTTTTCATATGTATTTTCACCGACTTCGTACACCTCGATTTCGGTGTCATAAAATCGTTCAAACGGATTTATCATCGGCAATCACCTCCGACGGCACTTTAACTTTCCTGCTGACAAACGGCTTTAGACGTATTGCATATTCTTTCAAATAATCATAGTTGTCGTCAGAGTATTCGACTTTTCTTTCACCCTCCGTAACCGACTTAACACCGCCGTTTTGATTTGCCGTATATCTCTTGACCGTAAGCGTCGGAATAAAGCTTACAATCTGTCTTGGCAGAACATCAATACGACAGTACGCCAGCACAGAATTAACAGTATCCTCAATCAAAAGCATAAGAACATCGTCCTTGTCATTGTCTTTAATTCCGAGCAGTAATTTCACCGCGTCAAGAATTTCATTTTTAGTGTCCCCCATTTTCAACACAGCCTTTCTGACCTATTATTATTCGGCAGTCTTAAACACATAAATCGCACTCTTTTTATTTTCAAGCACAAATGCGTCATAGTACACTCTGCCTTCAACCAGCCAACCGTTGATTCCCGGCGGATTATCGTGGATTTTGTATTCCGACAATTTAACCGGAGAAGTCGTTGCGGCTTGATTTGTGATAATAAATTCAACGTTTTCAGGGAAGTAAGACTTCGGCACAACGATAAGCGGAATACCGTCAATCGTTCCGACTTGACCTTTAATCAAAATTTCCTGCGACATATCGCCGTTTCTGATAAAGCTTGAATCCTCCTTGATGTTCTTGTAAAAATCACTTGATACAAATGCACAACTTCCGACAAGCGGAACATTATTTTCAATAAGAGTTGTTGCACCGGTCAAAAATGCGTCATACGCATTTGCCTTTGTCACCTTTCCTGTAACGGTTGTTTTTGCCCCTTCGCAAATTTTTCCAAAACGGTACTTGTCGATTTCAGGCACAACCACTTCTCTGATTTGTCTTTGAAGTGCCGCACCTGCCGCATTTGACATTTGAGTATCGTTATATGTCCCCCTGTCAATAGTGAACGTGAAACTTCTGTCACGCGTCATAGTCATTTCCTGTACAGTGTTTTCGATTTCCTGAGGTGTACCGTATCTGCTTGTACCTGATACCGAATAGTCGTTCATCTCTGCGGTAGGCACTGAATATACGTTTACCGTCTTAACACCGACAAAGTCGTAATCATTGTTTACCGCCGCCGAAGTCATAGACTCCCTTGCAAATTTTTCATCAATTTTTTGAGCATACTTGCTTGCATAATTTATAGCCATTGTATTCATCCTTTCATAATCACGTTATTTATTACATTCCCAAACCGCTTAAAAACGGGTCTGTTAAATTTTCTTTTTCTCTTGAAATTCTCGGCGGAACACCCTTTAATCTTTCGGATAAACCGCTTTCGATTGCTTTCATATATTCTGCTTTAAATCGCTCGATATTTTCCGCCATAACGTCCTTGTCTGCGTCTGCGACCATTCTTGCGAAATTCACAGGCAGATTTTGAGCCGCCAATTCCTTTGCCGCCTCAAATTCGGCTCTTTCGGATACATACTGCTGTCTTTCATTTTCAAAATCCTTTTGTCTTTTGTCCATTTCAGCCTTTGCTCTGTCCTCTGCCGACATTGTAGCCATCTTCGCGGCGTCCTCTCTTTCCGATACGATTCTGTCTGAAAAATCTTTTTCCCACGTTGCTTTTTCGTTTTTAATCGCCTCCGCAACATATCTTGCAATGAGATTTTTCAGTTCATCGTTTTTGTGTCCCCCGTTTTCGTTTTTCGTGTCACCGTTTAGTGTCCCCTGCTTCTTCTTTTCGTCCATACTTTTTTCCTTTCTTTACATTAAAATAAATCACTATGTTTTTTATTCTTGAATTATTCCTGTACATATTTTAATTTTTCGCCAAGCATTTTTTCTTTTGCGGCAAGCTGTGCCTCTTCCTTCGGATCGCCCACAAATGAAAGCTGTGATAAAAGAGTTTCGCTTGACGCAATACCGACTAAGTTGTTTACCATCTGTGAAATCTCCAACTCATTAACAGGCAAATTTCTCGTAAACACAACATCAATGCGATGTATCGGCACATACTCCATAGCACCTTTTAACGACAGAAAATTAACATACAATTCAAATCTCTGTTTTAAAGCCTTCGTAAAGTATCGCTCCTTGTTTCTGACGTGCTGTTCAAACCCCATAAGCTTATACTTAATCGCGACACCCGATAAATTTGTACCGAACGTCTGATCTGATAAATCGGGAATCATAGAAAATCTGTGAATATCACTTTTCAGACTATCCTTTAACACTTCAATATCGCTTTCGGACATAACCTTTGAAAGATATTGAGCCGCCGCACCCTCATATCCCATCAAAATGCGTTCTTCCCTAAGTTTCTTCGCCTGCTCACTGTCAAGGTCGATACCGGTAAGGAATAAAAATGCGTCAACAAACTGTTCCTTGTCGTTAACTCTGTCCGACTCCAAAATATTGTAAGCGTCAATCAGCGGAATCATCTGTTCAAAATCACCTTGCTTTTCTTCATTGTTGCGATACTCCACCATAGGCATTTTACCGAAATAGTGGTGCTGAGAATTTGTCATAGTCATATGCAAAAAACTGTCCGCAGTGTTTTCGTATGTATAAATCATCTCCCTGTCACACACAATACAGCAAACACCCGTAACCGCGCCGTCAATGTCACGCTTTTTGTAATAATGTATGCCGTACATTGGAATTTCGCCAACGCCCGCACCGTATACAATAAACGTGTTGCTCGGCGGCAAGCATACACTTTTCGGCTGTGATTGCTCGTCCGCATAAACCAATTCATAAGCTTTACCGAAAATGCTCATTGTCTTTTCAAATTCCGCGTCCAAACTCGGCATATCCTGAACGGCAAAGCAATTTTTAACCGCCTCAATATCGTATCCGTCCGAACAGCTGTACGCCACAGGATTGCCTACAAGATAGCTTTTTGCAATATCCACGATATACTTCGCGTGATTGCACACAATTTTGTTGTTCGCGATATTGTCGCTTGAACGTCTGCGTTCACAAATTGCGTGTTTGCCGATATAATAATTGTAAAGCTTTTCGTATCGCTCCTGTTCAAGCGAATGTTTATCAATCAGCTTAGCAAGCAACACCTCGTCTATACCGTCCTTTAAAATATCCTCGTCAATTATCATAAATCAAGTTCACTCCTTTTAATTACCCTCGCTTTTTTCTTTGTGATTTCGTCCTCAAGTGCATAACGTACCGCATCAATGGTGTGATTGTTCTTGTCGGGATAAACCGACTTAAATTCACCGTCCGTATCGCGTTCAAGCTCATATTCCGAAAATTCTCTTGCAGCATTCGGACACCTTTCGGGATCAATCACGATTTTTTCAAGACTCTGCAAAAATCTGATACCGTACTCGATACTGTCCGGACCTTTCCTTGCACCGCGGACACGCAAACCGAACATTCGCAAATCATTGATACTTTTCGGCTCGGCACTGTCGCATACAATCAATTTATTAGCAAACCCTTTTTCAAAAATCTTTTCAGCCGCATTGTGATTTGTCATCCCTTTCGCATAAATTTCATCAAAGATAAACAACTTATTGTTGTGATAAAAACACACCACATACACAAACGGATCTGCCGCGAAACCGAAATCGACACCGCATTTAATATTGTCGAAACTGTTTAATTTCTCATCGCTAAGCTTTACAACTTCAAGATTATCAAAAATTTCACCGCCGGTTCCCGTCACCTCACCGAGATATTCGTGATTATACTGATTAATATGTAGCTTTTTAAGATACTCCGCTTCCAAAAAAAATTGTTCTCCCAGCCAACTTTTCGGTACATCAAGATATGTACTCTTATGCACAAGCATATCGTCACGCTTTTTGAGCATCTCACGGTTTACCCAACTGCGTCGGTTTTGTGGTGGATTGTACGAATAAAACACGGTAAATTTTTCACCGCCACGCATCATCGACTGATTTATCGAACGGATTTCTTTCATACCGCAAAACTCGTCTAACTCCTCATACCAAATATATCGAATATATCCATGCGTAACCTTTGTGGATTTCAATTTCTGCACCTTGTCCGCACCGCGAAACAGTATTTTCTGACCTGTTTTTTTGTAGACCATTTCCGGCACACTCGCCTTTATATCCCACATATCCGATACGCCGAGCTTTTCAATCGCCCATTCAAGCTGAGAGAATACGCTGTCTTTTAAGTAAGCACCGACCTTACGCAGTACAACCGCATTTGTATCGGCATTTTTCATAATACCGAGTATAATTTCAACGCTCACAAAACTTGATTTAGTCGACCCACGACCACCGCAAAGCCAAAAATGCGTATAATCTTCAATAGAGTTATGCACCTTGTAAAAAGACGGTGCAATCAACCTGTCAAGACTGCACTGCATTTTTCCGCTCCTTGATTTGTTCGGCTTTTTCGATATTATCGACGATTATAACATCACCGCCTCCGCTTTCGCTCTTGCCTCCGAACATTCCGTAATGCTTACCCAAAAGCTCCGCCGCTTTAAATGAATCCGCCATACGAATTTCCTCATCTTCGCGACGCATTATGTACGTTAGAAATTCAAGAATTTCCCCTTCATTTGCAATGCCCAATTTAATCACCCTCTTTTTCATTTAATATTGATTTTTCATCAATACATAACGTCCGACTTTCTGACACATTCACTGCAGCCGATACATTCTTCATCATCATTGATATAGTAATGTTCCGGTTCAAAAGCACCGCATACAGGACATACCGTTTCCCCGTCATATGAGTCATACTCACCGTAATTATCCGTCCTTGCAATTTCCATTGCCAAAATTGCCATTGGGTCATCATTTGAATAAATCATAAGCACTCCTTTCTATCTTTTTAAGATACTTTATTGTTAAAAAATATATGCCAATCACTTGGCTATCTCTTTAAGACACTGTTATTATATCTCATTAAGATACTTTTGTCAAGTATAAATTTCTTTTTAGGATACTTTTAACAACATTTTGTTTACTTTTTAGATACTTTTATGTACAATGCTTGCAAAAAGTTTCAAAATATGATACTATATAATCAGTTACGAAATATGATTAGAAAGATTTTGGTGATTAAAATGACTACGGGCGAAAGAATTAAAATGCTCAGAAAAGAGCATAATTTAACCCAGGAGGAGCTTGGAGCAAAAATCGGTGTGCAAAAAGCGGCAATCCAAAAATACGAAAAAGGGACAGTAAAAAACATAAAACGCGACTCGCTTATAAAGCTTGCACAATGTCTTGATACTTCCCCCGAATATCTTCTCGGTTGGGAGGATATGCCGAATAATGTTGAAGTAGCCGATACGTCAAACTATGTAAATATTCCGATAATCGGCAGAGTTGCGGCAGGTCTGAGCTGCTTTGCCGAAACGAATATCACAGATTACGAACCTGTCAGTAAAAATGACGTTCGCGGTGATGAACCGTTCGTTTTTCTCCGTGTTGTCGGTGACAGTATGTATCCGCTTTTTATGGAGGGCGACCTTGTGCTTGTCAGATGTCAGTCGTCGGTTGACAGTGGCAGTTATGCGGTTGTTATGATAGACGAAGAGGACGGCGTTGTAAAGAAAATCGTATACGGACCCGATTTTATCGAACTTCACTCCATAAACCCAATGTACCCTGTCAGACGTTTTGAAAATGAAGATGTTACACGTATTCGTGTATTCGGCTTGGTACGCGAGATAAAGCGAAAATTTTAGTCGAATTTGGAACAAATCAGTATAAATTTACGTCTAATAATATATATGATAAAGGAGTATAATATTGTATCAATATAAAACACTTTCAAACGGTATAAAAGTAGTTGCCGAAAAGATTGATTACCTAAAGTCAATCTCAATAGGAGTATGGGTAGGCAACGGCTCACGATATGAAAATAAAGAAGTAAACGGAATTTCTCATTTTATCGAGCATATGCTTTTTAAGGGAACGAAAAATCGGTCGGCGGCACAAATTGCACACGAAATAGATTCGGTCGGCGGTCAGCTTGACGCATTTACTTCGCGTGAATATACTTGTTTTTACACAAAAACACTTGATTCACATATTCCGATTGCGCTTGAAATTCTTTCGGATATGCTTTATAATCCGAGTCTTTCACCTGATGATATGGCACTTGAAAGACAGGTTATAAAAGAAGAAATCCATATGTATGAAGACAGTCCGGAGGATCTTGTGTATGACCTTTCGTCATACGCCGCATGGGGCGACACACCTATGGGCAGAACGATTCTCGGCACATATGAAAGTCTTGACGGCATAACGCCGGATATAATGAGAAACTATATGAATAATCATTATACAAGTGCGAATACTATAATATCAGTATCAGGAAATTTTGACGATACGTTTTTTGAACTTCTTGAAAAGTATTTCGGTACAAAGAAAATGCCTGACACAAAACCGTATCTTCCCGACGCACCTTATATAAGCAAGAATAATATCGTAAAAGAAAAAGATATTGAACAAGTCCAGCTTGTCGCAACATTCAAGGGCATTGATGTTATGGACGAATCGGTGTACAGTCTGCTTGTGTTTAACAACGTGTTCGGCAGCGGAATGTCGTCAAGATTGTTCCAAAACATACGCGAACAGCGTGGTTTGGTGTATTCGATAAGTGCGGGACACAGTGCGTATATCAATACGGGTGTATTTGATATTTCTGCCGGAATGAGTCCCGAGAGTCTTGGCGAAGTCGCACATCTTATTTCAAAAGAAATCAATACGATTAAACGCAATAAGCTGACATCGGCAGAAATCACAAAAGCAAAAGAACAGCTTAAAGGTAATTATATACTTTCAAGCGAAAGCACAGGCGCAAGAATGCAAGGCGCAGGTCGCTCATTGCTTTTGAATAAACCGATATACACGCAGGAAGAAGCACTGAAAAAAATCGACGCAGTAAATGCCGATTCGGTTGCGGAAATAATAGACAGAGTTCTCGACAGTTCGACTATGTGTATTTCAGCAGTCGGACCTGTCAATAACGTTGAGAATCTGTTTGAACTCGATTAAATAATGTATAAATATTAATTTATTATAAAATTTTAGCTAAAGCACTTGCAATTTTATTGTATTTGTACTATGCTATAAATAAATGATATGCTATTTTTAGCAGAAAGGGTGAATATCATGGAATTTAACGAAACAATGAAAATCAACCTTGAGTTTGATAAGGAAAAGGAAGTCAGAGAAATAGTTGCCAAAGTATATGAGGCACTGAAAATCAAAGGCTATGATCCTATCAGCCAAATAGTAGGATATATCCTTTCAGGCGACCCGACCTACATAACAAGCTATAACGGTGCAAGAGGTCTGATTGTTAAAATAGAACGTGACGAACTATTAGAGGAGTTTGCAAAAACATATATTAAAACGCTTTAATCAAATAAAAGGTATTTTATACATACCTTTTAAAAGGTATTTTATACATACCTTTTATTTGTACGCAAAAAATCCGTCAAATGACGGATTTTTTAGTTTCATCACAATATTTTCTTTAATATCTGCATTACACCCTCATCATCATTTGACGGTGCGATGTATTTTGCAACTTTTTTAATTTCATCGTGTGCATTTTCCATGGCGTAACTTTCGCCGCAATTTTGGAGCATTTCATAATCATTCATATAATCACCGAACGCAACACATTCTTCGGGCGAAATACCGTAAATTTCCTGAATAACCTTAATTGCGTTGCCCTTATTTACATTTGCATTAATAACATCAACCCAACTTTCCGCCGATAAAACAGCTTTCAAATCACCGCTTATATCCGCGAGTTTGGGAAGTATATTATCCTTTGCTCTTTTGTGGCAGTAAAGCGCAAGATTTAAAATATTATCCTTGCCCACCACCGATTTTATATCATCAACAGTTTCCAAACGCACATTATATTGTGCGACATCGTTCATAACATATTCAGGCGGGTTTTCTATATAAGATGTCTTTTCGCACCCAAGCACAGGATAAATCCCTTTGTCCTCACTCACCAAATCAAGCACTTCCAATGCCTTAGCGTCAGGAACGGGCATAATATGAATAACCTTGTCCTTTTCCATTATAATTCCGCCGTTTTCAGAAATAAAAATCAATTTATCCTTAATCGGATTAAATATATTCAAAAGACTGTAATACTGCCTGCCGCTTGCGACAACAAATTTCACGTTGGGATGTGACTCAATCATTTCAAACAGACCTTTCGGCAAACGCAGTTTACTGTCCAAAACAGTTCCGTCCATATCAAATGCAACAAGTTTTATTGATTTTTCCACACTAAAAAACCTCCTTTTGCTTATTATATACCGCAAAGGAGGTAATGTAAACATTTATTTTTTGTCAGTCTTTTTTATTTTAATTATGTATTCCGTTCCCCATTCAAAAGAATTTTCTTCGATTCTTGCGTCTATGCCGCTTTTTTTCATCAAATCAACCGCACGTTTTACGGTGTTTTTGAATACTTTAACATCTTTTGCAGTTGTTATGCGAAGGTCATTGATAGGTTTCGGTTTCGGAATATTCATAGTGCGTACAAGTTCTTCTGCTTGTGTAACATTCATATTGTCACGGCAAATAAGTTTGACAGCCTCAAGCTGTTTTTCTTCATTGTTAAGCAACAGCAAAGCCCTCGCGTGACGTTCCGTAAGGTCGTAATCTCTTATTAATTTTTTCACAAGCGGAGGTAGTTTTAATAATCGTATTTTGTTTGCAACCGATGCTTGACTTTTTCCGACTTTCAAAGCCAACTCCGTTTGTGTAAGTCCCTGTTCACGAATAAGACTTTTATAACTTTCCGCTATCTCAAAAAACGATAAATCCTCTCTCTGCAAATTTTCAAGTAAGGCCAAAATTGCAGATTTATCATTGTCAGCCTCAATTATAACCACCGGTATTTCGTCAAGTCCCGCCATTTGTGCAGCACGAAAACGTCTTTCACCTGCTACAAGCTCGTATTCACCGCTGCGCCTGCGTACTGTTACCGGCTGAATTAAACCGTATTCCATTATAGAATTTTTCAATTCCTCCATAGCTTGCGGTTCAAAATATTTTCTCGGCTGATTAGGATTTGGTGCTATCATATAAAGCGGAAGTGATACAATCCGCATTTTATCTTGTACCGTTGATTTTCTAAGGAAACTAATCATGGAAATTTCTCCTACGCTATTTTACATTATTTTACACTGAATGGTTAAAAAAATATACCCCACACACAATGTGAAATCACTACTCTTTTTAAATTCTTAATAAAATTAAGAATTTAAAAAGAGTAACCAGCGATAATGTTCGGCATTGATGTTTACACTTGATGTAACAACATTATCGCTGTTTACCCTCGGTGGTGGAAGGTGTAAGACATTTTGGGGGTAGAACAAGGCCTTGGGGAAACCTTGTTAGAAATGTACCGTATTGATACTATCTGCCTTACATTTACTATTATAGCATAATTTTTCCATATTGCAAGTACTTTTTGCAATTATATTTCGACAATATTCAATTTAATTTTTTTATTTCACCAAATTGTAACAAGTTCCGATAGGAGTTTTTGTTGCAATACCCGGTTTTCTCGGATATTTAAGCGGAGTTTGTCCTACTTTTTTTATAACTATTATCTTGTGTTTCAATTCGGTGAACGGAATTTCCGCCTCAACAATGTCCTCAATCTGTCCGCCGAGTATTTTTATGGCACGTTTAGCGTCCTTTACCTCCTGCTCTGCCAACGGACCTTTCAAAGCAAGGAAGTAACCGCCTTGTTTCAAAAACGGAATACACCACTCCGAAAGCACAGTCAAATTAGCCACCGCACGCGACACAACGGTATCGAACTTACCTCTGTAATCTCTGTTTTTACCGCCGTCCTCCGCACGCGAATGGACAAATTCCACATCATTTATATCAACCTTTTCACAAACGTCCTTTAAAAAGTTAATTCGCTTGTTAAGACTGTCAAGCAAAGTCAGCTTAATTTCAGGCTTTGCAATTTTCAGCACAAGTCCGGGGAAACCCGCACCTGTTCCGACGTCAATCACTTTGCCCTTGACATATCCCGTCTTTATTGCGGTCAGCGAGTCAAGAAAATGTTTTGTTACAATGCCCTCATCATCTGTTATCGCAGTAAGATTAATCTTTTCGTTCCACTCAACCAAAAGACGCGCATATTCCATAAGTTTATCAACTTGCACATCATCAAGCGGTATATCAAGCTGTCTGCTTCCGTTTATAATTAAATCCTTCATCATTCACCTATCCATTTTATAAAGATTTCAGCCAAGGTATCATCGGCTCAACATAAATAGCCTGATAACCGAGTTCGTTCGGATGAGTACCGTCACCGTCAGGCTTACTTTCTGTTCCAAAATACAACTTACGCATATCATCGTCACGCACATTTACACCTGTATCGGAATTATTTTTTGCATACAAATCAAGATACGAAACATCCCACTTGTCGCATACTTCTTTTATACGCTCATAATACGATTCAAAATCACCTTCGGCGTCATATGTAAACGGATCGTGTGTAATAACAAACCCTACTTTCGAGTTAGGAAAATCATTTCTAATTTCAAAAAACATTTTTTCCATACCGCCGGTCATTGTGTTTTCATCAAAATCACCGCTGAAACCGTCTGTAATTTCTCCAAGTTCCGAATGGCCCCAAAAATCATTCAAACCGCCCTCGGCAATGATATATTCATAATCACCTTCAAGGTTATCGAGCATATCCGTAATATACGGTCTGTAACCGTCTGAATTTTCCGACCAATGCACATTGTCAGCAAGAGTAGCACCGCCCTTGCTGACATTTGTAACATTCATATTATATTGTTCCCCAATCAACTTGCCGTAACCGCCTTGCCAATTAGTGCCGTAACTGATACTGTCACCAATAAACGCAATTCTTTTGCCGTCAAGCGGATTTTCACCTTTAAAACTGCACGACGTAACAGTCATAACAGCAGTTATCATTAGTGAAATTATTTTATCCATATTTCTTACAACCACTTTTATCCCAAGATTTTTTCAATAAGTTCTGCAAGTTCCTCAGCTTTCTTTGTGATGTATTCTTCGTCCTTACCCTCAATCATAACACGAACAAGCGGTTCAGTACCCGAAGGTCTGATAAGGACTCTGCCCTCGCCGGCAAATTCATCTTCAAGAGCCTTGCAAGCCGCAGCTATTTCTTCATTTTCCATATAACTGTTTTTATTTTCAAGTTTTACAACGGCATTTCTAAGCACTTGTGGCATAACCGTTACAATACTTGCCGCCTCAGACGCTTTCATACCTGTCTTTTTAAGTACCGATAAGAATTGCAAAGCACTTACAAGACCGTCACCTGTTGTGTTGTGGTCAAGGAAAATGATGTGACCGGATTGTTCACCGCCGATATTGTAACCCTTTGCAAGCATTTCTTCAAGTACATATCTGTCACCGACTTTTGTACGCGGAATATTTATACCGATTTTTTCACCTGCCATAAATAAGCCAAGATTACTCATAACCGTTGCAACAAGAGTATTTTGCTTCAATGTACCGTTATCACGCATAAACTTTGCACAAGCCGCCATAATCTGGTCACCGTCAATAAGCTTGCCGTTTTCGTCCACAGCCAACATTCTGTCCGCGTCACCGTCAAAAGCTATACCGATGTCCGCACCGATTGAAGTAACGTAAGCCTGTAAACTTTCCATATGAGTAGAACCGCACATATGGTTGATGTTTACACCGTCAGGAGTGTTGTGTATAGCCTCAACATTTGCACCAAGCTTGTTAAGAGCTTTGAAAGCGGTTTCATAACTTGCACCGTTTGCACAGTCAACAGCGATTTTCATACCATCAAGACGGCAGTCAATCGTAGAAACAGCAAACGCAACATAATCCTCAACAGCGTTGTGGTTAGCACTTACATAACCGACTTTGCCGTGAGTAGGCAATTCTTCGATAGCCTTTTCACCAAGTATATAGCTTTCAATTTCATGTTCAATTCCGTCACTTAGCTTGTATCCGTCACTGTTAAAGAACTTTATACCGTTGTATTCGCATGGATTGTGAGATGCAGAGATAACAACACCAGCATCAGCCTTGTAGTATCTTGTAAGATACGCAACAGCCGGTGTAGGAACTACACCCAAAGGAATAACCTTTGCGCCCATCGAACAAAGTCCGGCAGTAAGAGCCGCCTCAAGCATATCACCTGATTTTCTTGTATCTTTACCAATAAGTATTCTCGGTCTTTTTGAAGAATGTTTTGTAAGCACATATGCACCGCTTTGACCTGTTTTAAAAGCCAATTCGGCAGTAAGGTCTTTGTTGGCGATACCTCTTATACCGTCCGTTCCAAATAGTTTTCCCATTCTTAATTTCCTCCTAATTAAACTAATCCTATTATATTATTATATAATAAAGATATACAAAAGTAAACCGTTTTTTGACAAAAAAAACTGCCGTTTAAAACAGCAGTTCTATGTCTCCGGTATTTTACCGACAGATTCAATTTCTTATTAAAGGTCAGTAAACTTCTTACCGCCCATAAGGTGAAAATGTAAATGCGGAACAGTCTGACCGCCGTCCTCGCCACAATTGTTTACAACTCTGTAACCGTTTTCGGCAAAGCCTAATTCAGACGCAATTTGCGGTATCTTTTCCCATATAGCCGCAACATACTTTACGTTTTCTGCATTAATTTCATTCGCACTTGCAATGTGACACTTAGGCACAATAACAATGTGCTCCGGTGCTTGCGGATTGATGTCACGGAATGCTAACATCATATCATCTTCATATACTTTGTTTGACGGAATTTCTCCGTCAATTATTTTGCAGAATAAACAATCCATTTTATTCACTCCTTTGTATTTTACACCATCCCTCAGCCGGCTTTGCCGACAGCTTCCTTCCACGGAAGCCTTTTCGGTGCGGTGGCTAATTACTTAATCTGTTCCGCAACGATTTCGTCAACCTTAGCCAACGCGTCATCAATCTTGCTCGCGTCACTGCCGCCGCCTTGCGCCATATCAGGCTTACCGCCGCCGCGGCCGCCTGCAACAGCCGTAATATCCTTAATAATCTTACCGCAATGAACGCCCAGCTTAACAGCCTCCTTTGACGCCATAGCAACAAACGTAATCTTACCGTCAGTTTCAGCACCCATAACAGCAACACTGTTCGGAACTTCCGCCTTAATCTTATCAGCCATAGACTTCATTTCATCAGCACCCATACCGTCAACCTGTGCGGTAATCAAGCTGATTTCGCCGATATGCTTAATACCTGTCATAATGTTGTTTGCCTTTGCGGCAGCCATTTTTTCCTTAAACGAATCAACAGCCTTTTCAAGCTCACGGCACTGTGCCATAACGCTTTCAGCCTTGTGATCAATTTCATTAATTTGATTAATCTTTAACGCAGCCGCAGTCTTTTCAATAAGTCTGTCACTGTTATTGATATATTCAAGCACACCCTTACCAGTCACAGCCTCAATACGTCTTACACCTGCCGCAACACCGCTTTCAGAAATAATCTTAAACAAACCGCATTGAGCAGTATTTGTAAGGTGAGTACCGCCACAGAATTCAACACTGTAATCGCCGACAGAAACAACTCTTACAACATCACCGTACTTTTCTCCGAACAATGCAATAGCGCCAAGCTTTTTAGCTTCTTCAATCGGCAATTCCTGTACAGTCACGTCAATGCTTTCAAGAATTTTCTCATTAACAATATCTTCAGCCTGTTTGATCTGTTCAGTTGTCATAGCCTCAAAGTGAGAGAAGTCAAAACGAAGTCTGTCACTTTCAACAAGCGAACCTGCTTGCGCAACGTGTGAACCAAGTACATCACGAAGTGCCTTGTCAAGAATATGAGTTGCAGTATGGTTACGGCAAACGTCTGTTCTGTGAACCTTGTCAACAGACATTGTAACTGTATCGCCAACCTTAATCGGTGTAAGCTGAACTTCTGTTTCGTGAAGATAATAACCGTCCTCTGTCTTTGTTGTATTAACAACATTTGCAGCCTTACCGTTTATTGTGATAGTACCTATGTCACCTACCTGACCGCCCATTTCAGCATAGAAAGGAGTTTTATCTGTAACGATAAATCCCTTTTGATTTTCGATTATTGTATCACAAATGCCCTCGTCCTCAACAACAATGCCGACAACTTTTGCATCTGTTTCAAGTGTATCGTAACCGACAAATACAGTCGGCTCTGCATTTTCAAATTCAAATTTTTCGTTACCGTCCCAGCTTGAACCTTCTGCACGAGCATCTCTTGCATTATCCTTTTGTTCCTGCATAGCTTTGTTAAAGCCGTCAACATCAACTTCAAGACCTTTTTCTTCAGCCATTTCTATTGTAAGGTCAACAGGAAAACCATATGTGTCGTGAAGTTTAAATGCCTCTTTACCGGTAAGCTCTTTTCTGCCCTCTTTTTGAGCTGCCTCAATATATCCGTTAAGTACGTTAAGACCGTTGTCGATTGTAGCGTCAAAGCGTTCTTCTTCTTTCTTGATTATGTTTCTGATATAATCTCTCTTTTCATCAAGTTCCGGATAAGCACCCTTTGAACATTCAATTACAGTATCTGCAACTTCAAACAAGAACTGCTTGTTTATACCAAGTAATTTGCCATGTCTTGCGGCACGTCTTAAAAGACGGCGAAGAACGTAACCTCTGCCCTCGTTTGACGGAATAACACCGTCCGAAACCATCATAACCGTACTTCTGATATGGTCGGTTATAACTCTTAGAGAAACGTCTTTTTTATCGTCCTTTTTATATTCAATATTTGCGATACGGCAAATATGTTTCATAACGTCTTGAACAGTGTCAATCTCAAAAAGATTGTCAACACCTTGCATAACAACGGCAAGTCTTTCAAGACCCATACCCGTATCAATGTTAGGGTTCGGTAAACGGTTATAGTTGCCGTCCTCGTCCTTGTCGAACTGCGTAAATACAAGGTTCCAAACTTCCATAAATCTGTCACATTCACAGCCGACACCGCAGCCCGGCTCACCGCAGCCGTATTCTTCGCCGCGGTCAAAATATATTTCCGAACAAGGACCGCAAGGACCTGTACCGTGTTCCCAGAAGTTGTCCTCTTTACCAAGCTTAACGATGTGAGCAGGGTCAACGCCAACTTCATTTACCCAAATATCTCTTGCCTCGTCATCTTCTTCATACACTGAAATCCAAAGACGTTCCTGCGGAATTTCCATAACCTTAGTGAAGAATTCCCACGCCCAAGCAGTTGCCTCTTTTTTAAAGTAATCTCCGAAAGAGAAGTTACCGAGCATTTCAAAGAAAGTGCCGTGACGTGCAGTCTTACCGACATTTTCAATATCACCTGTTCTGATACATTTCTGACAAGTCGTAACTCGTCTTTTAGGTGCTGTTTCAGGGTTTTGGAACCAAGGTTTCATCGGTGCCATACCCGAATTTATAAGTAACAAACTTGCGTCATTCTTCGGTATAAGCGGAAAACTTCCAAGTCTTAAACAACCTTTTGATTCAAAAAAGCTAAGAAACTTTTCACGAATCTCATTTACGCCCATTGATTTCATAATTTATCTATTCTCCTTTGTTTTTATACTGACTTATCTTATTTATTATATAAAATATCCTGTGCTATGTCAAGCTGAATACAACATTAAAGCACAATTTCCGTTTTATAAAATTCTTTTATCATTTTCACCATATATTCCGTGTCACGACTTCCCGCCGTTTCGTATGACGAGTGCATGGCAAGCTGTGCAAGACCGATATCTGCGGTATTCAGCGAAACCTTTTCATTTGAAAGATTTCCAAGCGTTGAACCGCCCGGAATATCACTTCTGTTTGCATACATCTGATACGGCACACCTGCATTTTTGCACACATACTTAACAACCGCCTCCGATACCGCGTCAGTGGTGTATCTTTGATTTGCATTGTACTTAATCACAATACCGCCGTTCATATACACACGGTTTGTACTGTCCGACTTGTCCGCAAAATTCGGATGCACCGCATGAGCATTGTCGCACGATAACATAAAGCTTTTAGCAACGGCTCTTTTGTACGTTTCCGAATTATTGCAAATTCTTTCAAGCACATCACGCAAAAATGACGATTTAGCACCTTGCTTTGTACCGCTGCCGACTTCTTCATTGTCAAACGCAGCGAAAACAGTTACATTAGCATCACTTTCGGAATTTAAAAATCCCTCAAGTGTACTGTACATACACTGTAAATCATCAATTCGCGGTGCAGAAAAATATTCTCCGTCCGCGCCCAAAACAGTACCGCGCATACGATTGTAAAGCGACAAATCAAAACCCAATATTTTCTCTTTATCTACTCCGACGCTTTCTGCAATAATATCCTCAATTCTGCCGTTTTTCTCCGACGCTATCGGACACATATCACGTCTTATGTTAAACTCATAACCCTTATTAATATCTCTGCTCATATGAATTGCAAGTGACGGAATAACAAGCAAATCCCTGTCTATATTGACAAGTTTCGTTTCAATCTTTCCGTCCTTTGCCGTAACAATTCTTCCGCTTATCGACAGCGGTCTGTCAAGCCACGACGACATTATCATACCGCCGTAACCCTCAACACTCAACTTTATACAGCCGTCCGCATTTATTTCAAAATCAGGCTTTAGCTTGAATGACGGCGAATCGGTATGAGAGGCACAAATCATAAACGCACCGAAATCCTTTTTCGGCATTTCAAACGCAATTATTGATGACGAATTTCGTATAACGTAATATTTACCGCCGTTTTGTACATCCCACTTGTCACCCTCAAAAAGTTCCGTAAAACCGTTTTCGTCAAGCCTGTCCTTTGCGGTTTTGACCGCATGGTAACAATCCGTACTTTTTCCGATAAAATCGATTAATTTTTCTGTATAACCCATTGTTAAGCCCTCTTTATTCAAATCTGATGTTTCCGCCGCCCGCATTCGCTTTAACCGCTGTACCGCGTCGTTTCAAACCGTATATGTCGGTAAGTTCGTATTCAAAAATATAAGCTCCGTCTGAAATATTTGCTTTTTTCACACCGCCGAACATTTTTAAAGTCCATGAACCTGTTATATTGTCGTTTGAGTTGTGTTCCTCGTCATATACCGTAAGAATAGGAGTTATTTTATCAAAGAAACCAATCTTTTTTAAATTCGTATATGCTCTGCCGTTTGTCGAATCAAGACCGCCCCAAGCACCGATAATTTTGTAACTGTCTTTTTCGGTATCGTGCATAATGCGAACATTGCTTCTTTTGCCGTTTAATATAATCGGAGCCGAATAAATCTCGTAACCGTCATATTTTCCGACAAGATTAACCGATATATTTTTACCGCACAATCTAAGCATTTTGCCGTTAAAATTATCTTTAAAAACACCTGCGTCCCAGTCACCGTCCAAATCGCTGTATTTACCTATATATGTATAGTTTCCGCTCTTTTTATCCGCCTTATACACGTTTATATCCACACTTTTGAACATATCCATATTGCCGAGAATATTCAGTTCATATGAATTGCCGTCCAAAATAGTCTTATATTCCATAGTCTGCATATCTTGATTATATGTATTCCACGCCCAAGAAGAATTAAAATCTTCTGTATTTGACGAATCTTCTACATTGCACCGGGTACATATCTTGCGTAGAAATTCCTTATATTTAACACTGTTTGAAATCTCCATATACTCTTGAAGTTCGTCATTGTTTTCCCAAAGCGGATAATATAGTGCAAGACCTGTAGAATTAGCTTTTCTCTCACCGCACACTCTGTACAAAACGGTTTCATTTAACGTGTTAATAAGCACGTCCGACGTGTTTCCGACAAATTCACTTGTTTTAACCGCCATATCGCCTAAATCAACAGAATTTGAAAATCCCTCATCAACCGTTGCACCGCCGTAAAGCTGTACACCGCTTATCGCCTTTGAAAGATTGACATAATTTAAAAGGCTGTCCGTTGCGGTAAGCATATCGCCTGCCATACCGTCAAACGCCTGATTAAGCGTAGACATATTGTCTAAAGCAACGCAAGACATTGCCGCGTCTTTGTCAGTGCCTTTTTCTTCACACTTTGCATAATATCCGTCACACACTGCCTTACCTATACCTTGAGAATCAGTTGAGGGATTGTCGGACAAATACTGTAAAACATATTCATAATTCCATTCATCATTTCCGATAACGTCCTGCGGTGCAGTCATATAATCGGCACACATAGACATCTCCGCCGCAATTTCAAGACTTCCCATAAGTGACGAATCGAAAGACAGCATATCAAAATTCACGCCCGCCGCACTGATTCCGTATGAAATTTCTTCAAGATTAAGGCTGTCGTTGCCGTTAAGCTCGTCATAAGCCATACCGTTTATCAATCCGCCGCCTGCACCTGATAAAATAAGCATATAATGGTTTGCTTTATACTTTGACGTGCCCCACGATATAAAATTAGCAAGAGTATTGTAGTCACCCATATTTGCCGCCATAGACTGATCCTCAAGATAAAGTTTATTCTTACCGGCTTTAAATCTCTGACAATAATCGCTGTATATATTCTTTGTGTGCCACTTACTGCTGCCGCCTGTTTGCACAATGACATTTATATTGTCCGAATAATTTACATTCATAATTTCATCAAGTTTTTTTGAATAATCACCGTTTACGGATTCATCGTCACCGCCGCACATATATATAAGAACAGTCCAAGCCTTGTTACCCCCTTGACTTTCGGTATTACTTTCATAAACCACCTTATTTGAAGAACACGCCGTAAGCATAAGAACCGTCAAAACGGCAGTTATTATAAGCGTAACTCTTTTCATAGCCTTACCCCTCCATAAATTTATATAATGTAAAAAGGTGTTGCAAAGATTTCTCTTATACAACACCTTCTCAGTTCATTTTTAATTACGCTTGTGCAGGAGCGCCTACCGGACAGACACCAGCACATGCACCACATTCGATACAAGTAGCGTCATCTATAACGTATTGAGCGTCACCCTCGCTGATTGCACTTACAGGACATTCAGCAGCGCAAGCACCGCATGAAATGCAAGCATCAGAAATCTTATATGCCATTGAAATACACCTCCTCATTTGATATTGCTGATATGATTATAACACGAAAATTGATATACTTCAATAGTTTTTCAAAATATTTTACTCACCGATTTCTTCCTCTGAAGGCTCGTTGTTTTTGCCTTTTTTAAGAACTTTAACGTCCGCAACGTTAAACTCTTTTAAAGTTTTTTCGTTTTCGTCGTCAAGTTTAACTTTAACCAGACCTTTAAGTAAGCTGACATATTCAACACTGCCCGTACCTTCGGGAGTTTTTACGATAGCACCCTGTTTCGGTGTAACCTTTAAAAGTTCCTCATATGTATCCTGTTCATATTTCAAACAACACATAAGACGTCCGCAAGCACCCGAAATTTTAGTCGGATTAAGTGAAAGTCCCTGTTCCTTTGCCATTTTTATAGATACCGGAGCGAACTCACCGAGGAACTGACTGCAACATAAACCTCTGCCGCATACACCGATACTTCCGAGAGTTTTCGCCTCATCTCTGACGCCGATTTGACGAAGTTCAATTCTTGTCTTAAAGACCATAGCCAAGTCTTTTACAAGTTCACGGAAGTCAATTCTTCCGTCTGCGGTAAAATAGAATAAAATCTTGTTTCCGTCAAATGTGTATTCAACTTCAACAAGTTTCATTTCAAGCTTGTGATTTTGAATTTTCTCCAAACATATCTTGTAAGCCTCTTTTTCAAACTCTCTGTTCCTTTTGCTTTTTTCGGTATCTTCTTCGGTTGCGATACGGATAACACCTTTTAAAGGTTTCTTGAATTGGTCGTTATCAATAGCCTTTTTGCTCATAACGACCTCACCGTATTCAATACCTCTTGAAGTTTCGACAATTACACTGTCGCCTTGTTTTATATCAAAATCAAGCGGATCAAAATAGTACGTTTTGCCTGCCGGCTTAAATCGTACCCCTATCACGTTTACCATATTATAAAACCATTCCTTCCAAAATGTTTAAGCTTTGCTGTTTTTCGCTCTGCTCTTAATCTTTTCAGCCATTTTCTGCGACGGCTCAAAAACAAGCATATTTTCTATTCTGTTCTTTTCATAAACAACATACCAAACCTTTTTAGGCGAAAATACACTCGCACGCATATTGTATATCGTTTTCGGAGTTTTTTTCGGTTTTTGTCTGGTAACAGACTTCACGTCCGATATATAAAATTCAACTTCTTTGTTTCTGTGACCGATTGCACGGTTTACGCGTACAATATCATCTTTTATGCTGTAAGTAAATATCGCCGCATAACGCGTCAGGACGAAGAAACCCAATATACAAAACAAAAGTATCGTTATTATCGTACCGATTATTTTGTAGCTTGGCAAAATAAAAATTATATATTGTCCTAAAATCATAAATATGACAGCCCATAAAAGCGAAAATATAAATTCTTTTCCGCCACCTGTTCTCTTTTCTTCCACTTCCCGAAAACTCCTTAAAACATCATTTTCTAATCTAATTAATTATAATATAAAACAATAAAATTGTCAACTCTCCGCATAAATAGCGATTGATGACCTCAAGCCACCACTCCGTCACTTCGTGACACCTCTCCTCAAGGAGAGGCTTTTTAATATATGCCATCTTCCGTAAGGCTCCCCTTGAGGGGAGCTGTCGGCAACGCCGACTGAGGGGTGGCTTTTCTGTCATTTTCTTCTAAGCATATTAATCATTTCCGAAATCGTCTTAATCCCGTAAGCCGCAAAACCGTCCGGAATTTTCACGCCTCTAAGCGATTGTTTCGGCACAATCGCCGACTTAAACCCCAGTTTAGCCGCCTCATTAATACGCTTTTCAAGCTGTGAAACACCTCTAAGTTCACCGCCAAGACCGACTTCACCGATAAATATCATATCCGGCGGCAGAGGAATATCCGCCTGACTTGTCGCGACAGCGGCACAGATACCCAAATCAACCGCCGTTTCATCAATGCGAAGTCCGCCTGCAACATTAACATAAATGTCTGAATTTGACAAATTCATCCTTGCACGTTTTTCAAGTACCGCGATAAGCAACAGCACACGATTAACGTCAATACCGTTTGTCATACGACGCGGATTACCGAATCCGGTCGGTGTAACGAGTGCTTGAATTTCAGCCATAACACCACGACTGCCCTCCATCGTACACACAATAGCACTGCCCGATATATCAACATTTCGGCCTTCCAACAGCATCATTGACGGGTTTTCGACTTCTCTGAGACCGCTGTCACACATTTCAAATACACCGATTTCGTTAGTCGAGCCGAAACGATTTTTAACCGCTCTTAAAATTCTGAACGAAAGCTGTCTGTCCCCCTCAAAATAAAGCACACAGTCGACCATATGTTCAAGCACTCTCGGACCTGCGATTGCCCCCTCTTTTGTAACGTGACCGACTATAAACATAGAAATGCCGAGCGACTTTGCAATGTGCATAAAAGCGTTAGTAGCCTCTCTTACCTGCGGAACACTTCCTGCCGCAGAGGCAATATCCTGCCTGTTCATTGTTTGAATTGAGTCAATAATAACAATGTCGGGTTTAATTTCGTTTATACATTCGATAACCGTTTCAACATCAGTTTCGGAAACAAGATAAAGATTTTCCGTTGTAACTCCCAATCTTTCAGCGCGAATTTTAATTTGTCCCTCCGATTCCTCACCCGAAACATATAGAATTTTTCTTTCTTCACCGGCTTTTTGGCAAATTTGCAAAAGTAATGTTGATTTACCGATACCCGGATCACCGCCTACAAGTATTAATTCCCCCTGTACAATTCCGCCGCCAAGCACTCTGTCAAGTTCCTGTAAACCTGTTTTGTAACGTGTTTCATATCCGACTTTTACATCACCGATTTTTTTCGGCATACGCACACTTCCGCCGTTGCTTATAGACATTGCACGCGTTGCAGACGTTTTCTTTTCCGTAATAACCGTTTCCTGTATGGTGTTCCAACTGTTACAGCCGGGACATTTTCCCAGCCACTTCGGTGATTTGTACCCACATTCACTGCATATATATGTCGTTTTTGTTTTCATTCCTATTCCTTTCATTTATCAGTATTGCCACCACAAAAATTATATCCATAATTTTATAACTTTCCACCCACACTGTCAAGCCACAAATATTACACTCACATTGCGGTTTGCATAATTTACATTACAGCAATGTTACAGCTGTGTTAATATCCACTCTATCCACGTACTTATCCACGCAATTCACGCCCGATTTATCCGCAAATATCAAAGTTATCCACGCGTTATGCACCCAGCGTGGATAACTTTATTAACACATTCACAGTTTACATAACCTTTTCTGTCCCCAAAATTTTTATATTCCGAAAATTCAAAAAAATAATACTTATAACGTCAATATTTTTCGGAATAGCCTTGACAAACACCGTCAGTTTTTATAAACTATATGTATATGTAATTATGTAATAATTTGAAAGGATGACTTTTTTATAATGAATAACGCAGATAAAACAATGGACAAAATCGTGGCGCTTTGTAAAGGCAGAGGCTATGTGTACCCAGGCAGTGAAATTTACGGAGGTCTTGCAAACACTTGGGATTACGGTCCTCTCGGTGTTGAATTTAAGAACAACGTAAAAAAAGCTTGGTGGAAAAAATTCATACAGGAATCAAAATATAATGTAGGTCTTGACTGTGCAATCCTTATGAACCCAGAAACATGGGTTGCGTCGGGTCACGTCGGCGGATTCTCGGATCCTCTTATGGACTGTAAAGAATGTAAATCACGTCACAGAGCGGACAAGCTGATTGAAGACTTTGCACACGAAAAAGGTGAGGACATCACAGTTGACGGTTGGAGCAAAGAAAAGATGGTTGAATACATCACAGAAAATAACATTGTCTGCCCAAAATGCGGCAAGCAAAACTTTACTGATATTCGTGAATTTAACCTTATGTTCAAGACATTCCAAGGCGTTACAGAAGATTCTTCATCAGTAGTATATCTTCGTCCGGAAACTGCACAAGGTATTTTCGTAAACTTCAAAAACGTACAACGTACAAGCCGTAAAAAAGTACCTTTCGGCATCGGACAAATCGGTAAATCATTCAGAAACGAAATCACACCGGGTAACTTCACATTCCGTACAAGAGAATTTGAGCAAATGGAGCTTGAATTTTTCTGTGCACCGGGTACAGACCTTGAGTGGCACGCATATTGGAAAGAATACTGTATGAATTTCTTACTTAACCTTGGTATAAGAAAGGAAAACTTGCGTTTCAGAGATCACTCACCTGAAGAACTTGCATTCTATTCAAATGCAACTGCCGATATTGAATTTGTATTCCCATTCGGTTGGGGTGAACTTTGGGGTATTGCAGACAGAACCGATTATGACTTAAAGCAACATATGGAACACAGCGGTGAAAGTATGGAATATATGGACCCAATCACAAATGAAAAATATGTTCCGTATTGTATCGAACCATCACTTGGTGCAGACAGAGTTGCACTTGCATTCCTTGTTGAGGCATATGACGAAGAAGAACTTGAGGGCGGCGACACAAGAGTTGTTATGCACTTGCATCCGGCGCTTGCACCGATAAAGGCTGCCATTCTTCCGCTTTCAAAGAAACTTGACGAAGGTGCAACAGCTGTATACGAACAGCTTTCAAAGAAGTTCAACTGTGAGTATGACAATGCAGGCTCAATAGGTAAGCGTTACAGAAGACAAGACGAAATCGGTACACCGTACTGTATCACATATGACTTCGAATCAGCAGAAGATAACTCGGTTACAGTCCGTGACAGAGATACAATGGAACAGCAAAGAATTAAGATTGACGAACTTGAAAAGTTCTTGGAAGAGAAGTTAGAATTTTAATAATGTTGTTGGTGGGGGTAAATTGCTATGAAATTTGTTGATGAATTTAAAGATTTTATATCTCGTGGAAACGTAGTTGATATGGCAGTCGGCGTTGTTGTCGGTGGTGCATTTAAAAGCATTGTCGATTCACTTGTTGCCGACATTATCAACCCGGGTATTGCATACGTTGTATCTCTTATAACAGGTGCACTCAAAACAGCCGCTACAAGTACAGTCGGTGACACAAGTGCCGTTGAATCGGTTATGGATATGTCTAAATGGATAATTCCGGGTACATCAATAAATATCGGTAATTTCCTTTCGGCTATTATTAATTTCCTTATCCTTGCATTTATAATTTTCTGCGTAGTTAAGGGACTTAATAAACTAAATGATAAATTCAAAAAGAAAGTTGAGGAAGAAGTCACTCCTGCGGGTCCTACCCAAGAAGAACTTCTTGCCGAAATACGCGATTTGTTAAAAGACAAAGAATAATACAAAACCCAATCGAACGAAATTCGATTGGGTTTTCTTTTATTTTTCTATTTGCTTTACCTCTGCATACGGCTTCATATTTCCATTCCACACATATACATCTATACTGTCATATTCCGTATCACTCAAATCAACCTCCGCCGTCATATTATGTATGTCAGGTGTCACAATCTTTTTAAGTTCATTACCTTTTCTGAACGCAACATACATCACTTCGTCATCTTCTTCAAAATTAAGCGATACGATAAGTTTGTTATCTTTTATTCCACACTCAATTTTATTGTTCATTAAAACAGTCGGCATTGGTGTGACTGTCGGAGCAGCCGTTGGTGTTGCCATTGGACTTAGCGTCGGTGTCGGTACTGTCGTTGGTGTTGCTGTCGGTTTTACCGTTGGTGTTGCCGTTGGACTTGGTGTTACTGTCGGTGTCGGTACTGTCGTAGGCGTTGCTGTCGGTTTTACTGTTGGTGTTGCCGTTGGTGTCGCTGTCGGCATAATTGCCTTAACCGCATTATACGCATTCAATCTTCCGCCGCTTATAACTTTACCTGTAAGTGCCGAAAGCTTGTCTGAACTCGAACACAAAGTTTCTTTAATTTCTTTTGCCGAAATATTCGGATTTACTGCACGCATTACCGCAACAGCACTTGCAACCATAGGTGTAGCCATAGAAGTTCCCGACATTGTTCCGTAACTGCTTGTCGGAATTGTACTGTAAATAACTGTACCCGGTGCTGCAATATCAACACTTGTTGCACCGTAATGCGACTTCTCGTTAAGCTCATCACTGCTTGTCGTGTTTGCAACAGAAATTACATTGTCAAGGTCTTTGGTAAGTTGTGACGGATATACCGCCGTTTGATCGTTATCAGGTTGCGGTGTACTTGTCGCAATATTTCCCGCCGCAATAACAAAGAATATATCCGGCACCGCCTCAATCGCCGATTTAACGATACTCACCGAAGTACTTCCCCAACCTGCACCGCCAAAACTGCAATTAATAATATTTATATCATTCTTTTTCGCGTAATTAATCCCTTCTATTATATAAGATAAAGTACTTTTACCACTGCTGTTAAAAATCTTTATTGATGCGATTTTGGCATTACGTGCAACAGACGCCACACCCTTGGAATTGTCGGTCACCGCACTCACAATACCTGCAACGTGAACGCCGTGATTACTCACATATGACACATCACCGTTACTGTCGCCGCAATTCCAACCATATATGTCATCAATATAGCCGTTACCGTCATTGTCAATGCCGTCATCGGCAATTTCTCCTGTATTCACCCATATATTATCAATTAAATCCTCGTGATTTGTCTATATACCCGAATCCATAACTCCGACAGTCACATCAGAGCAATCAATATCAAAATCCCAAAGCTTTTTTGCACCGATTAAATCAAGCACAGCTTGTTTTCCGTTTTGATAGTACGTGTCATTAGGTTCGGAAAACTCATATACATTGTAGTTAGGCTCTGCATATTCAATATTCGGCATAGCCTTTAACTTTTCAATCGCATCTATAACATTTTCACGGCTCGGATTTCCCAAATCAAGTACATATATAATAGGCTCTGTTTTATCAGAAAACAAACTGATACTGCTTGCATCGTCACCGAAAATACATTTTGCATCACTGATATTCAATTCTTCAAACGGGTCTGAACACATTGAAACAGCATCGGTAATCTGTGGTTTTAACTGCACAAGCACACTTCCGTAATCAAAATCCAACCCGTCATATTCATCTGCATAAACATTAATCCCCAGCCACATCATAGCCAATAACGCGGCAAAAAATATATGTCTGAATCTTTTCATAAGCATAGCTCCGTTTTTCAAATTGCTTTAATTTCAGTATATCACTCAATTTTTATAAAGTCAATTTAAACCTCGTTTTTCGCTTGACTTTTTTGTTTTACTATGGTAAAATATTAAGGTACTTTTGGAGAAGTATCGAAGCGGTCATAACGGGGCGCACTCGAAATGCGTTTGCCTTAACGGGCACGTGGGTTCGAATCCCACCTTCTCCGCCAAAGAGAATGCTGATTTTTAATCCGCATTCTTTTTTTACTATGTGAATTTTTATAAAGGAGTAAAACAATGCAGACAGAAGAAAAACAAATGAAGATGAGTTATCTTATAAAGCGCTTTGTACCGTATTTCAAAAAATACAAATGGATACTGATACTCGATCTAATCTGTGCGTCACTGACAACGGTTTGTGAGCTTGTATTCCCAATGCTCGTGCGTTACATAACAAATATGGGTATCAATAACATAGCAGGATTAACCGTCGGAATAATCTTAAAAATAGGACTTTTCTATCTGATTTTAAGAATAATCGACTCTGCGGCAAATTTCTATATGGCTGACACGGGACATATTATGGGAGCAAAAATCGAAACAGATATGCGCCGTGACTTATTCGCGCACCTTGAAACGCTTTCACATTCATACTTTGCCGAACACAAAGTCGGACAAATTATGGCACGAATAACAAGCGACTTGTTTGATATAACAGAATTTGCGCACCACTGCCCCGAAGAATTTTTCATCGCCGCACTGAAAATAATCGTTTCATTTATAATTCTTTGCGGAGTAAACGTACCGCTTACGGTTATTGTGTTCGCATCACTTCCGCTTATATTCTGTTTTGTAAAATTCTTTAATATGCGTATGCGTAAAGCGTTCAAAAAACAGCGTAACCAAATCGGCGAAATTAATTCACAGGTTGAGGATACATTGCTCGGTATAAGAGTGGTAAAGTCATTTGCGACAGAAGAACTTGAAGCTGAAAAATTTGAGGACGGCAACAAAAAATTCCTTGATACAAAAAAACTCGGATATTTCTATATGGCAGGTTTTCAAACATCAAACAGAGCCTTTGAGGGTGTAATGTATTTGATAGTCGTTGTTGCGGGTGCGTTGTTTATGATTAACGGCAAAATCTCCCCTGCCGACCTTACCGCATATCTTTTGTATGTAAGCACGCTCCTAGCCACTTTGCGTACAATCATTCAATTTACCGAACAATTCCAACGCGGTATGACAGGTATTGAGCGTTTCCTTGAAATTATGGACGCACCTGCCGAAATAACAGAAAAAGAAAATGCCGACGAATTGAAAAATGTTCAAGGAAATATAACGTTTGAAAACGTCGGATTTCATTACAGTGACGATGACACAAACGTGCTGTCAAATATAAATCTTAACATCAAGAAAGGCGACAGCGTTGCACTTGTCGGTCCGTCAGGCGGCGGAAAAACAACGCTTTGTAACCTTATCCCACGTTTTTATGACGTCACAGAAGGACGTATTTTAATTGACGGCAAAGATATAAAGAATGTCACATTAAATTCGCTCCGAAATTCAATCGGTGTCGTTCAACAGGACGTTTACTTGTTCTCGGGAACGGTCTTTGAAAACATCGCTTACGGATTAAGCGGTGCAACACGCGAAGATGTTATAAACGCCGCCAAGCTTGCAGGCGCACATGAATTTATTTCAAACCTCGAAAACGGATATGACACATATGTTGGCGAACGTGGAGTTAAACTTTCGGGCGGTCAAAAGCAAAGAATAAGTATCGCAAGAGTATTCTTAAAAAATCCGCCTATACTTATTCTTGACGAAGCGACCTCCGCACTTGATAATGAAAGTGAAAAAATCGTGCAAGACTCACTCGAAAAACTTGCAAAAGGCAGAACAGTATTCACAATCGCCCATAGACTTACAACAATCCGTAACGCAAATATGATTCTTGTCCTCACCGAAAACGGTATCGAAGAACAAGGCACACACCAAGAATTGATTGATAAAAAAGGATTGTACTACAACCTATACAGTATGTACACCTCACTATAACAAACAAAAATGCGGTCTGTATGACCGCATTTTTTTATAGTAGTGGTGCTACTAACCTTATAATATGTCCTAAAAGCTTTGTGAAAATATTAAAATGTTTAACGTCCTCTAATGTAATCTTCTGCGACAATTCAAGCGTGTCTTTGAAATCACGTTCAATATCCATAACCGCCGGTACATTAAGCATATAAGCCGCACATTCATAGTGAAGATACAAACTTCTGTAATCGTGGTTTACTGTGCCGACAATGGCTTTTTTACCGTCACTTATCGACATTTTCGCGTGAACAAAACCTGGTGTATATTCGTATATTTCTATACCTGCTTTCAAAAGTTCCTTATAATATGTTCTCGCAAGATAGAACGCATATTTCTTGTCAGGAATATGTGGCATTATAATCTTAACGTCAACACCCCTTTGAGCCGCATACTTCATACACTCATACATCTCGTCATCAATAACAAGATACGGCGTCATTATATAAGCATATTCCGACGCATTGTTCAGATTATTTATATATGCACGCTTTCCGACATAAACTTCATCAAGCGGAGTATCGCCGAACGGTATTACAAATCCGTCCGTACTTACGGAATATTTTTTTGACGCTTGGATATATTCACCGCAATCCTCAATGTGTTCATCATTTACATTCCACATTTCAAGAAACATCGCCGTAAATCCCGCAACAGCCTCGCCTCTGAGCATAAATCCAGTATCTTTCCAATGCCCGAAACGCATCTTTTCATTAATATATTCATCTGAAATATTTATCCCACCGCAAAATGCTGTCGCACCGTCTATAACCATTATTTTTCTGTGGTCACGATTGTTTTGGTGAGTTGACAAAAGCGGTACAATCGGCGAAAATATACGACATTTAATCCCCTGTCTTTCAAGATATTCATTGTATTTTCGCGGAAGCGTCACGATACAGCCCATACCGTCATACATAACGCGAACTTCAACGCCCTGTTTAACTTTTTTCTTTAAAATTTCAAGAATTTCATTCCACATACGGCTCGTGTGATTTATAATAAAGAACTCCAAAAATATGAATTTTTCCGCTTTCAAAAGCTCCTTTTTCATATCCTCAAACATTCTCTCGCCTATGCTGTAATACTGTACACCCGTATTTGTGTAAGCAGGAGAACCGCCGTATTTCGATAAATACCTTGCAAATCCGTCCTGATTTTTATCGGTCTGATAAATATTTTTCATAACATCATTGTCTTGAACAAGATACTTTTTGTTTGCCTCTTGAATATTCTTGTAATCGTCACCTATATTCATTGACACTCCCTGTGCCCTTGTAAACAGATAAAACAAAGCACCGAATATAGGTATAATCGCAATAAGCGTTATCCACGTCATTTTAAAAGTAGATTCCTCTGTACGATTAATTTCAAATATTATAAGTACGGCACTCAAAACAGTCGAAAGACCGAACAAAACCTTTGAATAGTCGGAAATCCATATATACATTGCAACAAACGTAATGATTTGCATTAAAAGCATTACCATTGCAACGAATTTGTTTGAATATAAAAGTCTGTAAATCTTTTTCATTCAAAATCCTCCTTTCAAACGGCTATTTTAAATTTTTTATATACGCAAACGTTTTTTCTTCCCCTTCTTGCTGCAACATCATAAGCCACCCTTCAAGCAGCTTTGCAGTGTTTGGGTGCATACTTGTTTTAGCATTTCCCTTTAAGAAATATTCTATCGGATTATCGTTTGTATATTTGTCGTCCAAATAAATTTTTCCTGCCGCAACACGGTCGCAAAACATTTCTTTAACATATTTTAACGGCATTTCGACCGCCTCCATACGTCTTGTTTTGGGATTGTAGTCTGTCCAATATTCAAAGTGATGTTTGTTTCTTCCTTTGTGGTGCATCCAAGCCTTTGAATAACCGTATTCACGTCTTTCGCCCTCTGTCGGACTTCTGTCACCGAGATAAAATCTTGCTCCCGGTAAAAATTCAGTCGGTGAATATTTCGACAAATCGTGACGCATACCCTGCCACAAAATTCCGCACCTTAGGCAATGATACATTACCTTGTGACGGTGCCTTGTGATTGTCATAAAATGTTTTATAAAATGCCACATACAGTGATTCTTCCTTTTTCTATAATAGTTTATTATATCACAAATACCGACATTTTACAATACCAAAACGTTGCACCTCTCAAAACAAAAAAATCGGCTGCCAAAATTTCGGCAACCGATTTTCGATTAGTTACTTCTTCTTTCCATTTCCTTATAAATATCTTCCCAAGTCATACCGTTGTCAACCAGCATAACAGTAAGGTGATAAATAAGGTCAGCGGTTTCGTAGCTGATTTCGTCCTTATCGCGGTTTTTACCTGCAATAACAACTTCGGCAGCCTCCTCACCGACTTTTTTCAAAATCTTATCTTCGCCCTTATCGAACAAGTAATTTGTATAACTGCCCTCTTCAGGGTGTTCTTTTCTGTCCATAACTACAGCCTGTTCACGCGCAAATACATCTGTCTTAGTCTGTTCCTTTGCGTCCTCAACAAGCTTGCCGTCCTCAATCTTTCTGAAGAAACAACTTCTGTTTCCCGTATGACACGCAGGGCCGGCAGGATTAACAAGCACAACAAGACAATCGCAGTCGCAGTCAACGCGAACTTCTTTAACGTACATATAATTACCCGAAGTATCGCCCTTTACCCAAACTTCCTGTCTGCTTCTTGACCAAAAAGTTGCTCTGCCTGTTTCAAGAGTTTGCTTAATCGTGTCCGCATTCATATATGCAACCATAAGCACCTCGTTAGTTTCAATATTCTGCACAACTGCCGGAATAAGTCCGCTTGCGTCAAATTTAAGAGTATTTATTAATTCTTTCATTTATGTAATTCCCCTTTCAATTTATATAAAACAAATTTATTTCATTTCCATCAAGTTCCAATTCTTTGCTATATAGTCCACACCCGAAATTATTGTGAATACAACCGAAATCCAAATAAGTATATCTGAAATCAATTTAGGGTGTACACCTAAGAATGTATTCTGAATCGGAAGCAAAAGCATTGCAACGATAATTGCAACCATTTGCGTAACGGTTTTAAGTTTGCCCCACATACTTGCGGCAACAACCTTGCCCTCGCCTGCCGCAACAAGTCTTATGCCCGCAACCGCAAATTCTCTTACAAGCACAATCATCAACGCCCACACACTCATACGATCATAGTACATCAATATCAAAAATGCCGCTGTTGTAAGCACCTTATCTGCAAGCGGATCGACGAATTTGCCGAAAGTCGTGACTTGATTATACTTTCTCGCAACGTGACCGTCTATCGCGTCAGTTATCGACGCAAGTACAAAAACACCAAGTGCCGCATAATGACACGTTACGTTATCTATCATAAACAACACCATAAATATCGGTACAAGCACTACACGAATCATTGTAATTTTATTAGCTGTATTCATCAAATCACCTCCGCTTGACCTGTAAGGTCATATTCATCTGCGTCAAGAATTTTCACTTTTATAATATCGCCCGGAGTAACTTCTTCCTCCGTTGCAAAATATACTTTTCCGTCAACATCAATACTGTCGCCGCGACTTCTGCCGTAGAACAAGAAACTTTCTTCATCGTATCCCTCAACCAAAACTTCAAGTGTTTTGCCAAGCTTAGCCTTGTTAAGTTCAAGCGATATTCCCTGTTGAAGTGTCATAAGTCTGTCAAGACGTTCTTCCTTGATTTCCTCATCAACCTGATTCGGAAAATCAGCCGCAGGAGTATCTTCTTCCTGTGAATATGTGAAAGCACCCATTCTGTCAAAACGCACCTTTTTAACAAATTCATAAAGGTCGTTAAACTGTTCCTCCGTTTCACCCGGAAAACCTACAATTATAGACGTTCTGATTGTGCAGTCAGGCATTTTTTCTCTTATTTTATTGATTCTCTCAACCATTTGTTCTTGAGTTGTACGTCTTGCCATACGTCTTAAAATCTCATTGTTGCCATGCTGTACGGGCATATCGATATAATTGCATATTTTATCATATTTAGCCATTGTATCAATAAGACTGTCCGTAATAGCCTCGGGATAGAAATAATGCACTCTTATCCACTTGATACCGTCAACCGTGACAAGTTTTTCAAGCAACTTATCAAGCGAATATTCGCCGTACAAATCTTTTCCGTAACGTGAAGTATCCTGTGCAATAAGTATAAGTTCCTTAACACCGTTTTTCGCAAGATTTTCAGCTTCTTCAACTATATCTTCAATTTTTCTGCTCCTAAAATGTCCTCTAATCATAGGAATAGCACAATAAGTACAGTTATTGTCACAACCGTCGGCAATTTTCAAATATGCCGTATATGACGGTGTTGACAAAATTCGCGGAAGCCGTTCATCTGGAGTTCTGTCATTATGACCGCATATTACAGGCTTTTCGCCCTTAAACGCCTCGCGGATAACCTCCGCGATTTTATCATAATCACCTGTTCCGACTATTGCATCAACCTCGGGCAGTTCGATTAAAATATCACTGCTGTATCGTTCTGCCAAGCAACCTGTCGCAATAAGCAATCGACATCTTCCGTTTTTGTATTGAGCCATTTCAAGTATAGCGTCTATTGATTCCTGTTTAGCCGACTCGATAAAACCGCAAGTATTTACGATTATGACATCGGCGTCCGACGGATTATACGTTATATTAAAACCGTCATTTGCCAATATACCGAGCATAATTTCGGCATCTGTCTGATTTTTCGCACAGCCAAGCGAAACAAGACCGATGTTATACATAAGTTTACTCTCCATATTCTTCTTTTATATTATCTATACAATTTTTAATGTCAGAAAAGCCGTAACCTCTGTACATAAAATATCGTATACATTTATCAATGTTTTTCTTTTCAAAGTCACCTTTAAGCCTTTTTTCAACAAGAGGCAAAAGCATATCTTCTTCGTCCTCATCAAGATACGAAACCGCCTCCTCAACGTATTCCGCATCTATACCCTTGCTGTAAAGCTCGGACTTAATACGTCTTTTACCGTATTTTTTCAAATTCTTTAAATCTTTTGCCTTTGCAATCGCATACTTTCTGTCGTCCAAAAAGCCGTAATTTCTGCAAAATTCAAGAATTTCATCTATATCTTCTTCCTTTGCGCAGGCTCTTTTCAGCTTATCCGAAAGTTCACGCTCACTGTGTGAACGAAATTCAAGCAATCTCAAAGCCTTGTCTTTAGCCTCATCAAAGGTCAGTTCTTTTTTTTCTCTGTTATATCTCATAATACAAAGTAACCAAATAATTCTCCAAAATTAATTCCGCCGATAACCTTATCCTTGTATTTGCCTTTCAAATGGTCATATCCGCTCTGCATTTGCTCTGACTTAATACCATAGCTAAGCGACATATATGCCTCAATGTATGCGGAAAGGTGGTCACATCCGCGTATAATCTGTCCGTCTATCGGATTGTATTTATCTTCATTATACTTTTCGTTTATCAAGTCCGACGTAACCATATTGATTTCGCCGTCATCAATAATTTTAGAGTCAAATTCATTCTGCGTGTAATACTCTATCTCCCTGTGCCAAGCAGGCGGTAAAAGCGGATAAATAACTTCACGCATTTGTTCATCTTCTATTTCACTGATTATGCTGTCCAAACCCTTGACGCTGTTCTTTACCGGTGACACAATATCCCTTGTCAAGACCTCGGGTAAATCGTGAAAAAGTCCCGAAAAGAAGTTGTTTTCAAGACGTTTTCTGCAAGGATTGTCAAGTTCAAGCGACATAAAGTACGACAAAATCGCAACGACAAGCATATGCCCCATAACAAAAGTTTCGGGCATTCTTACTGCTTTTGCCCACCTTTGTTGGTATCTCAGCTTTCCTATAAGCGACAAAAACTCTTGAAGATACTTACTTCCGGCAAAATATCTGAAGCCGTGAAAAGTATCGCAAGCCGCCAATCCCTGTGCCATTTCGGTTTTAACCTGTTCTATACCGAAAGTCTGCGGATTCATAGGGTAAATTATTTTAAATTCCCAGTTGCTTGCATGGTAATGTGCGGCTTTTAAAATCTGTTTTTCAAGAGATGCGTAATCTTTGTCAAGATAATACTTTTTCATTCTCTCAAAGAAACCGCCGCCGATACCGTCCATATGTTCTTCAAGCTCAGAAAGTACCCAATTATCTATTTGAAAGCCTTTTTCTTTTACAAGTTTATGATAAATAGGCGGTTTAATGTCAGTAAGCACAATTCTGTGGAAAAACTCAAATATTCCGCCCTCAATAAGCTTTATCATATTAACGCTTTCGCCCTCACACTTTGCAAGCACATAAGCATAAAACATCTTGTGTGCCTGCTTGTCAAGCTCCGTAAAGCCGGTCCAAGGACGGATATGGTCGTTCCAACGCTGAATAGATGCCGCCTCATACATCAGAGAAATAAGAGATTTTTTAATCATTTAATTTTACTCCATCACAATATTATAACCGTTCTTTTCAAGTACCTTAATAACTCTTTCGCCGTGTTCTCTGCCGCCGACTTCACAAGCAATATGAATAATTGCCTCGTTCGGATCAAGGTCTGCACTCAATCTGTCGTGCTGTACCATTACGATATTTGCGTTTGCCTCGGCAAGAATGTGTGAAAGATGTTCCAAACTTCCCGGAATATCAAGAAGTGTAGTCTTAAATTTAAGCTTTCTCTCACGCGTAACAAGACCAAGTTCGATAATTCTGTGAATAAAGCTAACGTCAATGTTACCGCCAGAAAGTACGCAAGCGATTTTCTTACCCTTAACATCAACCTTGTTGTTAAGAACAGCCGCAAGCGGTGTAGCACCGGCAGGTTCAACAACTTGCTTTGTTCTTTCAAGAAGCAGTAAAATAGCCTCTGAGATTTCTGCATCTGATACCGTTACAACATCATCTGCATACTTGTTGATAAGTTCAACAGTTTTGTCACCCGGTATTTTAACCGCAATACCGTCTGCGATAGTAACGGCAGAATCGGTAGTAACGTGTTTTTTCTCTTTAAATGAATTGTAAATTGCAGGAGCGCCCTCAGCTTGTACACCTATAATTTGTACACGCGGATTGATTTGCTTTATGCAAGCCGCAACACCGGCCAAAAGACCGCCGCCGCCAGCCGGTACAAGTACCATATCAACAGTAGGTAAATCCTCAAGAATTTCTATACCGATTGTACCTTGTCCTGCCATAACTTCAAGATCGTCGTATGGGTGAAGGAAAGTTGCACCCTCTTTTTCTTGAATTTCAACCGCTTTTTTGTAAGCGTCGTCATAACAATCTCCGTAAAGCACTACCTTGGCACCGTAACCCTCTGTCGCACTCACCTTAGCGATAGGAGCAGACTTCGGCATAACGATAGTTGCGGGAATGTTGTGAACGTGTGACGCATACGCAACACCTTGTGCATGGTTGCCGGCAGATGAAGCAACGGCTGAAGTAATTTCGCCTCTTTCAACAAGTGCGGCAATCTTATTTGACGCACCTCTTATTTTAAATGAACCTGTTTTCTGTTGGTTCTCAAATTTTAAATATATCTCTCCGCCTGTCATGTCTGAGAAAGTTTTAGATGATTCAATCTTAGTTCTGTGAATAGTCGGCTCAAGACGTTTAGCCGCAAGTTCAATTTCTTTTAATTCCAAATCCATTTTTTTCGCAAGTCCTTTCTTACTTTTCCTTATCTTATAATTATACCGCAATTATATCTATTTTTCAATAGCAGATTTTATTTATATGCAAAATCATTATATTATTCACAAAACAATCCACCATTCCCCACTCCTCACCCTCATTTTTCTTCATATACTTTCCACTCGGGCGGCCAATGACCGCCCCTACATACTTTCCTCTTTTCCCTCTCATTTCGCATGGGCGACCATTGGTCGCCCGTTATCCCATACACTTCCCACTCGGGCGGCCAATGACCGCCCCTACACATTTTTCTCTTTTCCTCCTCATTTCGTAGGGGCGACCATTGGTCGCCCACTTACCATACACAAAAATCCCACAATTCCCTCACCTTCCCTTGCAAACCGCCACAAAATATAGTATAATAAGAAAGTTGCATATAAAAATCGAAAGGAGTCACAATAAATGGAACAACCGAAAGAAAACAAAATGGGTACAATGCCTGTAAACAAATTGCTTGTAACAATGTCACTGCCTATGGTTATATCAATGATAGTGCAAGCACTTTATAACATAGTCGACAGTATATTCGTATCAAGACTTTCCGAAGACGCACTGACAGCCGTTTCAATGGCATTTCCAATGCAAAACCTTATGATTTCCGTAGCAGTCGGAACAGGGGTAGGTATAAACGCAATGCTTTCACGCGCACTCGGCGAAAAAAAGTTTGAAGCGGCAAACAAGACCGCCGAAAACGGTATATTTATAGAAGTTCTCGGATATGTTTTATTTTTACTTATAGGAATTTTCGTAACAAAGCCGTTTTTCCTTGCACAAGCGGGTGCAGGCGATATTGCAAATATGGGTATTGAATATACAAGAATTTGTCTGCTTATGTCATTCGGTATATTTATGCAGATTGGTTTTGAAAGAATCCTTCAATCTACCGGACGAACAATATTCACAATGATAACACAGTCAACAGGTGCAATTATCAATATCATACTCGATCCTATATTAATTTTCGGTTTATTCGGTATGCCGAAAATGGGTGTTGCCGGTGCGGCGATTGCGACTGTAACAGGTCAAATATGTGCGGCAATTCTTGCGATTACATTTAACCTTACCAAAAATCCCGATGTACATATCAGCTTTAAAGGTTTTAAACCGCAGATTATATTTGTAAAGAACATTCTTTCTGTCGGTATTCCTTCAATAATTATGTCGTCAGTCGGCTCTGCAATGACTTTCGGTATGAATAAAATTCTTATAACTTTTTCATCAACTGCCGTTGCGGTATTCGGTGTATACTTTAAACTTAACAGTTTTGTATTTATGCCTGTATTCGGTCTTAATAACGGTATGGTGCCGATTGTTTCATATAACTACGGCGCACAAAACAAAAAACGTCTTACAAAAACCATTAAGCTCGCAATTATGTACGCGGTTTGTATTATGTTTATAGGAATTATGCTGTTCCAGTTTATACCCGATGTACTTTTGAGATTGTTTGACGCTTCAGACCATATGCTTGAAATCGGTATTCCGGCATTGAGAGTAATCAGCCTCAGCTTTGCATTTGCAGGTATATGTATAGTTATTTCATCAAGCCTGCAAGCATTGGGACACGGCTTTTTAAGTATGATGATTTCTATAACACGTCAGCTTATCATACTTCTTCCGTCAGCATATATCCTTGCAAAATTCGGCGGTATCCACGCGGTTTGGTGGTCATTCAACATTGCCGAAATCGCCTCATTGACGTTATCATTGTTATTCTTTAAACATATGTATAACAAGATAATTAAACATTTAGGAGAATAGTAAATATCCCCCGGCTATACCGGGGGATATTTATTTAGCACAGATTCTTTTATCACTTCTGATTCAGTATTATTTCTGCTCACATTTGGCAATAAAAAAAACAAACCGCATAATAATGCGATTTGTTTGCCGTTTTTGGTCGGGATGACAGGATTTGAACCTGCGGCCCCTACGTCCCGAACGTAGTGCTCTACCAAACTGAGCCACATCCCGATATGACCTATAAACAACATAGATTATTATACCACCACTCTTCCGCAAAGTCAACCACCAAAACAAAATTAATCCAATATTTTTTACAAAGTAAAAAGACGGATTGCTCCGTCTTTTTAAAAATCAGTTTCATCATCGTCTGCAACCGAAACAGGTTGTTTAACAATTTGTTTTTCTTTAATTTTTACTTCTTCTTTAACTTCATCTATACTCGATTTCTTCTTATTAAATATATGTGCAACGGTATCGTCTACAAAATAATGCGATATAAGCGCACACAATACAGCAATAACATAAACCGCCGCAACATATCCCATATTACCCACCAAACCGATTTGCACGAATATATCAACAACAACCATATGATACAAATACAATCCGTACGACAAATCAAACTTAAATCTGATTTTACCGAAACTGTAACCGAAACCGACAGTCATAAGGCAAAGCAAAAGCACTTGAATCATATCCATATACTCGCCTGTTCTCACACCGAACCTGTCGCAATAAATCGCACGGGCAATAAACAAAATCACACACAATATTTTTGTTTTTGAAAGTATCGGCACTATTTTTTCACGATAGCGGTACATAAACCAACCTGCAAAATACATATAAAAATACGGCATACACGAATGTGAGATTATCAACCGTCCCGTTTCGGGCAATATTTCCTGTAAGTGCGGCACAACAAGATTAAGTGCCATAGACAGTATCATTACAAATATCCATACCCACAGTTTTCGATTTTTTAAAAATCTGTATATTATCGCAGTAATAATGTAAAACTGGACTGTAAATATCATTGTCCAAAGATTTGCTTGAAAATTTCCTATTCCGAAATTACTTATAAAATCCGGTTGCGGCAAATCCCGTATAAAAACAAGCTGGCCCAGAAACCACGTCACAAACGTCTTGTTCAGCACAAATCCGCAAAAAGCCGCCGCCACAATCACTCCGACAATTATACACACCCACAGCGACGGAATTATTCTAAGCACACGTTTTTTCAAAAACTCCCATGTGTTTTTACTTCTCTCCATAGATGCCGGAACCAAAAAACCGCTTATGCAAAACAGCACAACGACACCGTTCCACCAATCGAATACAGGCGACACTTCCTGTAATCTTATATGTCTGAATATGTGCAGAGTCATAACGTAAAACGCACTGTACAGTCTAAGCACATCAAAACAGTTGTTCGCAAAATCAAATTTAATCTGTTCTTTTACCTTGTTCATCACTTCACCCCAATACTTTTTGTCGTATATTCTTATTATATGTCATAAAATATTATTAGTCAAGTGAACAAAATAATACAGCAATTTTTAAAATGAAAGTTGTGATTTAAAGAGTATTAATGAGAAATAAAGAGAAAATAAGAGATTGTTATTTGATTTATTAAAAATTTTTCAAAAAGTGTTGACAATGAGCAAAAAACATAGTAAAATAGCCGTTGTGAGTTAAAGAAGTAAGCTTTAACATGAATAGATTAAGTATAGGAGGACACAACTATGAATTCAAGCTATTTGCAAAAGCCACAAGACGTAGAAAGAAAGTGGTATGTTGTTGATGCAGCTGACAAGCCACTTGGTCGTGTTGCTGCAACAGTTGCAAGCATTTTAAGAGGTAAGCACTTACCTACATTTACACCAAACGTAGATTGCGGTGACCACGTTATCGTTATCAATGCTGATAAGATTATCCTTACAGGTAATAAGCTTAACCAAAAGGTTCGTTACTACCACACAGGCTGGGTAGGCGGAATTAAGGAAATCCACTACAACAAGCTTATGGCAGAAGAACCTGAAAAGGCTGTTATGTACGCTGTAAACGGTATGCTTCCAAACAACACAATCGGAAGAAAAGCTCTTACAAGACTTCGTGTTTACAAGGGTACAGAACATGATCATCAAGCACAAAATCCAATCGCTTGGACAGGCGAAATAAAGTAAGGAGGACAATATAAATGGCTAAAGAACAATACTACGGTACAGGTAGAAGAAAATCTTCTGTTGCAAGAGTTCGTCTTGTTCCGGGCAACGGAAAAATCACAATAAACGGCAGAACAATCGATGAATACTTTGGTCTTGATACACTAAAGCTTATCGTTCGTCAGCCACTTGAACTTACAAAGACAACAGATAAGTTCGATGTAATCGCAAAAGTTGAAGGCGGTGGTTTCACAGGTCAAGCCGGTGCAATCCGTCACGGTATCTCAAGAGCACTTCTTGAAGTTGATACAGAAGCTTACAGAGCAGACCTTAAGTCAGCAGGCTTCCTTACAAGAGACTCAAGAATGAAGGAAAGAAAGAAGTACGGTCTAAAAGCCGCTCGTCGTGCTCCACAGTTCTCAAAAAGATAAGTTTTTTATCAAACAAATCCCACAATCATGCCGATTGTGGGATTTATTTTTTGTCTTTTACCGCAATTTTGCCACAAATAATTGTGGTAATCAGTAATATATCATTTTAAACAAGAGTAATTTGTATAATTCTTGCTCTTAGCATATTTTTTCAACCAGATTCATGATACCACCTTGATTTTGTTTCTTATAAATACAATATAAATTAAATCATCCAAATAGGTACAATATAATTGTCGCTATCAACTGCGGAAAGAGTTTCTTTCATACAAATAATTGCACCTTTACCTCTTGGAATAGATGCTTTATCTAATAATTTAAACGGTTTTATAAGTTCGGTTCCGGGACTGGCAGTTCTTTTTATTTCAATAGGATGAAGCATACCGTCACTTTCAATTACAAGGTCAATTTCATTACTGTTTGTATCACGGTAATACCATATAAGGCATTCTTTTGCATTGTTGTGATACGTTTTGATAATCTCAGACACAACGTAATTTTCAAGTATTGCACCATTAATTGCACCGTTTGCTAAAATCTCCGGAGATGAATATCTTGTAAGATATGCAACAAGTCCGGTGTCAAAGAAATACATTTTAGGAGTTTTTATCGTTCTCTTTAGCAAGTTATTTGAATAAGGACGTAAAAAAAATACAATATCAGATTTTTCAAGAATCTTTAGCCAACGCTTTGCCGTATCGTTAGAAATCCCAACATCTCTAGCAATATCTGACACATTGAGCATTTGACCTGCTCTACAAGCAGCAGAACGAATAAAATCGCTAAATATCATTGTATCATCAATATCAGCTATCTCTTTTACATCTCTCTCTATATAAGTTTGAAGATAACTGCTATAAAACAGATCTCTGTCTGTGTATTTTCCACTTATATGTCCAGGCAAAGAGCCACTCCATATACGTCTGTATATTTCATTAAGATCAGCCGGTTTATTTATTTTACTACGTTTCTTTAATTTATCTAAATCAATAGAAAATGGTTCGGTTTTATCATTTCCATAGATTTCATGTTGTGAAAGTGAAGGCATGTGAATAATAGCAATTCTTCCAGCCAGAGATTCTTGCGCAAGTTCCATGAGCTTAAATGGTTGAGAACCTGTGAGCCAAAATGAACCGGGAGCAGCACCTTTATCTATTGCCATTTTTATATAAGAAAATAGTTCAGGTGCATATTGAACTTCATCTATCAAAATTGGTAATGAGTGCATTTGCAAAAAAAGTGCCGGATCCTTTGATGCTAATTTTCTTTCTTCTATATCATCCAACAAAACTTCTTCACGATTATCATCCATTAATCGCTTTAGTACAGTGGATTTACCAACTTGCCTTGCACCTGTTATCAAAATACAAGCATATTCTTTAGAAGCGGATTTAATTTTTTCCTCTAAGTCACGATTTATATATGTCATGGATATTCTCCTCTCATATTTTAATCCTATTATATTATATATCAATCACGCATCATTGTCAATGTTAATTCAAGATTGCATCGTAAATTAACCTAAAACATTCGTCGATTGTTTCTATTCAAAAAAATTACGTTTTATATTTTTGTCTTGGTGGTACATAGCTCTTATCATAATAACAAATACTATAACTACTATTATCTATCATCTCATAATTTTACTCTGCATAAACGAATTTTCTGATATTATTTTTTATAATTAAGTATCTTCAAAATCTCCCATAACATCACCATAAAATATTATAGATATAATATACATCTATTTATTAACATTATATCACATAATATTAATAAAATAAATCCAATAATTAAAAATTGTATTTTTAACTTACATGCTATACTCATTTAGGAGTCACTCTCTTAACCACTGCTTTCTTTTTTTCATAAATACTAATGTGTTATATTTTAAGAGAGTAAACTCCTTTCGATAAACGTCATATGCGAATTTGTAAGTTCTGAAAAGTTACGGAACCCCTTGAGCAGCCTACCGTGTATAACACATATGCAACATTTGGTGTGAGAAATTCCTTGTTTCAAGGCTTTTCAAGATATCAAAACGTTATCAAAGAGATAAGTTTTACGACATATCAAAAATACCGCAGTCTTACGACTACGGTATTTTTTTATTGTCTATATACTAAAACCAATACGGATCCCAGTCGCTTGTCAGACGTGTAAGTGCCTCCATATAGAAATAATCTCCCCATGTATTACACTCATCAACACCGCCGTTATTACATGTATTATGCGGTGTTTTCTTTGCGTATGTACCGTGAAGTAAAAGTCCGTTAGACTCTTTACTGTCTTTAACGGCACAATTATCAATAATTGCTTTAAGCAATCTTTTAGCCGTCTGCGTATAATATTCAGCCTCATCTTTATCAAGATATTTAGCCATTTCAAGCATACCGCATACCGCTATAACACCTGCTGAAGAATCACGTGGTTCATCACTGCCGGTATCAAAATCAAAGTCCCAATAAGGCACTAAATCCTTCGGCAAATGTTCCATAAAATATTTTGTTACACGTTTAAATATATCCAAATATTCTTTATTTCCTGTTTTAGAATACGCAACCGCACTGCCGTATATCCCCCAAGCCTGACCTCTCGCCCAAGCCGAGCCGTCACGATTACCCTGACAAGTAACACCCTTTGTAGGTTTACCTGTTTCCATATCAAAGAAATATGTATGATATGTCGAATTATCGTCACGCACGATATTTTCCATCGCTGTTTTTATATGCGCCTGTGCTTTTTCTTCATACTTTTTATCACCTGTCACCTTGCTTGCCCAGAAAAGCAACGGCATATTCATAAGGCAATCTATTATAAGTCTGTAATTGTCCTTATCGCCTATTTTGCCCCACGCCTGAAAGAACTGACCTTTTTCGTGAAAACGTTTCATCAAATTATCCGCCGCCAAAAGTGCCGCACGTTTACCCACTTCACTGCCTGTAAGCTTATATGCCGCAACGCAAGACGGGCTGTACAAAAAGCCCATATCGTGATGGTCGGTATTAATATGATGTTCTATTCTGTAAAGGAAGTTGTCCACTTGATAAAGTGCCGCTTCCTTTAATTTATCGTCTTTGTTACTCTCATAAGCAAGCCACAATTCACCGGTCCAAAAACCCTCTGTCCAGTCTGTATTTTCTGTTTGCCTGTAAAAATTATTTTCACTGTTTGCACCCGGAAAACAGTCAAAAAACTCGTCAACATTATGTTCAATAAGCGAAACCGCCTTATTGTGTGCGTCACGAATTTCTTTATCATCAGCCACCGGATAGCCTTGTAATTCTTCCATAGTTATCATACTTAAAATCACACTCCTTATATAATAATTATACCAACACGGCCAAGTTATTTCAATAGCAATAATTTAATGTCAATAAATTGAATGTATAACAATAGGCAAGCCGAAAATATAGGCTTGCCTATTCAGTCTACCTCTTTAATTATCCTTTAACTCCCGAAGATGTAGCGTTTTCAATAAAGAATCTCTGACAGAACAGGAATACTACGATTATCGGCAGCAATACAAGTGTAGCCGCCGCCATTTGTGAACCGTAATCCTGAACTTGTCCGGCTGAAAACAACTTAATACCTACAGAAAGCATTTGTTTGTTTATATCCGATATGTACAAGTACGGACTCATATAGTCGTTCCATGTCCATACGAATGAGAACAATATCATTGTTGCGATAGACGGTTTAGCAAGAGGAGTTATAATTCTTGCGTAAATTGTAAAGTGATTACAACCGTCAATCTTTGCCGCCTCACTGATTGATTCCGGAATACTTATAAATGCCTGACGCAACAGGAATACGAAGTATACGTCAACACAGCTCGGAATTATGATTGCCCACATAGTATTTAGAAGCTTTAAGTTCTTAAAAATCATATATCTCGGTAAAATCATAATATCTGCCGGTATCATCATTGCCGCAAGCAAAACAAGGAATATAGCATCTCTGCCCTTGAATTTTATCTTTGAAAAACCATATGCCGTATATGTAATAAGGAACAATTTGATGATAATTGTAATGCCTGTCATAAGTACAGTGTTCAAGTACCATTTAGGGAAATTATAATAATCACTGTGGAAAAGTCCCTTAATATTTTCCAAAGTTGCAGGGTCCGGAATTATCTGAAACGGTTTCTGCAATACATCTCCGCTTACTTTAAATGACGATGAAACCATGAATATAAATGGATAAATACAAAGCAGTCCGACTATCAGCATTACGATGGTTATAACCCATCCGAAAATTTTATTTTTCTTCCGCATGGTCTTTCCCTCCTTTAATAATTAACCCATTTTTTCTGTTCACGCCATTGAATAAGTGTAATAATCATTACAATCAAGAAGATTACCATAGCCTGAGCACTTGCAAATGCAGTGTTATTCTGTACGAATGCAGTACGAACAATGCTTAGTGCCATAACCGTTGTTGATTGACCCGGTCCGCCTTCTGTCAAAGACTGAATTACGGTAAAGTTCTGTAATGATGTTATAATTGAACTTATAATCAAAAAGAATGTTGTTGGCGAAATCATCGGTATAACAACATTTTTAATTCTCTGCCATTTGTTAGCACCGTCAATTTGTGCCGCCTCATCAAGTTCTGTCGGAACATTCTGTAATGCTCCAAGATATGTTATCATATTAAGTCCGACGCCTTTCCATACTGCTATCAAAGCAACAGTCGGTAGTGCAAATTTATCCGAAAGAAGCAGCAGAGGCGGGTTTTCCACACCTAAAAACTGCATTATCTGATAAAACGGACCGCTTTGTCCAAGTAATATTTTAAATACAACTGCAACCGCAACCATATTTGAAACGTACGGTAAGAATACCATACCTCTTATTGCACCCTTCCAGTGTATGCCCTTGTTGACAATCATGGCAAGCACAAAACCCGCTACCATAATTGCAGGTACATATACAAGAGAATAGATAAAAGTTCTGCCCAGAGCCGCCATAACTTCGGGGCTCTGGAACATCTTTATAAAATTCGCAAATCCGATAAACTTCAAGTTAGCAAGCTTTGAAATATATGTCATATTAGTGAATGAAAACACTATCGAACATATAAACGGTATGCCGGTAAATACAAGGAACAATAATACATATGGTGTAATGAAAGCATATCCTGTAATATTCTCTTTTCGCTGTGCGATATTACGCTGCTTTGCCATATATATCCCTCCTATTATTGATTTACATCTTCTTTAATCGCCGCGTCCGCACGAGTTTGGATTGAATTAACTGCGTCGTCAAGGCTCTTTGAACCCGAGCCGTAAAGCTGTGATTCTTCTATTACGATTTGGCTGATTGTTGCGTCTGCAGGACCTATAATCTTTTCTGAAAGCACTTTTCTGTCCTTATCAAACCATGCTTTTCTGAAATCTTCAACAGTGATGTTGTCGTCTGCAAATGTCGGTACAAGTTTATCTGTAATATATGATGTTGTTTCTTCGTCTGTTAGGTCAACTCTTGCCGGAATACGTCCGTAACCAAGTGTGTACTGTTCTTCTGCCATACACTTGATAGCCGCGAAAGCTGCGTCCTTATTCTTACTTGTTGTCGGAACTGCGTAGCAACCTGTTACAGCAAGTGTTGAAGGTTCTTGTCCTTCAGGATATGGCATCGGAAGAATACCACACTGCCAATCTCTCGGATACTTTTCCTTGTTTGGCAGCATTGATGCAACCCAACCGCCGCAGACGAACATTGCCATCTTATCTGACGCAACAAATGTGTTCCAAGGATATGTTCCTGCCGCATAAGTGATACTGTCAGGCTGAATCTTTTCATCATTGCCCAATCCGTAGAACCACTTTAAGCTGTCTTTAAACTTCTGATCTTTAAAGTTTGATTCTGTTTGGTCTGCATTGTAAGGTTCCCAACCGTTTTGCAATGCATACATATAATTGTAGTTATCATAGTCAAGCATAAATGAACCGAATTGACCCTTGCTTGCATCTGTCAACTTCTTAGCTGTTTCAACATACTTTTCCCAAGTCCAACCATCTGCCGAAGGATATTCAACACCGGCCTCATCAAACAACTTCTTGTTGTAGAATGTCAGCCAAATATCTTTGTAGGCCGGCAAACCGTATACATGACTGTCACTGAATGAAACAAGGTTTTCACCGAATACCTTATCCATTTCGTAATTTGAGTTTTCCGCAAGATCGTCAAGCGGCGAAAGAACACCTGCATTGTAATATGTTTTTAACTTTGCGTCTGTTCCGTAAAGAATATCAAGCTCGTCACCTGCCATAAGACTTACCAATGCCTTATCTACTTCACCGGCATTTGTGTTTGGTACGATTGTGAACTCAATATTGATACCTGTCTTTTCCTTTACAAGATTTACAAGTTCAACAGTTTCTCCTCCCTGTGTAGCTGATTCTGAAACTGCATAGTGTAGTGTTACACCCTCATATGGCTTATCACCGTTTTTGTTTGTCTGTGTCGGCTCAACTGATTCATTGCCGCCACAGCCTGCCATCATTGTACAGCTAAGTATTGCCGCAAGTGATAACGCTAATCCCTTTTTTAGTATTTTCATTTTATTTGCCTCCTTATTGTTGATTTTTTCTGTTTTTCTGTAATTATATTGTACACATTTTGTTCAAAAATTTCTATAGGGAGATTTTTTAATTAATAGTCTAAATTTTATAATTCTAAAAAAAATCCACCAAAAGTAAAATTTTGATGGATTTATAATCATTATAAATTTTTATTCTTGTTTCTTTCTTCCGCCTCAGCCTTTGTTATCTTCGGCAGTCTGAGTTCAACAACCGTTCCGATATTATACTTACTGTATATCCTGATACCGTCCTCAATACCGAAATAAATCTTCAATCTGTCGCAAATATTGTGCAAACCTATTCCTGTACTCTTGGCTGTTTCGACATTTGCCTCATCAGTCGGACCGTTTTTAATCTTTTCACGCACACTCTGTAAATCTTCTTTTGTCATACCGATACCGTTATCAATGACGCGTATTTTTATAAAATCATCTTTAATATCGACTTTGATTTTAATTTTCAACACTCTGTCCAAATTCGTCATTGCGTGATTGATTGCATTTTCAACAAGCGGCTGTAAAATAATTTTAAGCGTATAATACCCCGCCGCCTCTTCACGGTCAATCACTGCGTTTTTAAATTTCAACTTACCGTCATAACGGCTTTCCTGTATTTTGATATAAGCCATAACGTGTTCAAGTTCACTCTTTAAGCTAATGAACAGCTTACCCTGACTTACGGAAAGTCTGTACATTCTTCCGAGAGACGCCGCAAGTCTGCCAATATCGGGTCTGCCTGCCTCCGACGATTTCCACACAATCGTTTCAAGCGTGTTATACAGAAAATGCGGATTGATTTGGTTCATAAGAACCTCCATTTCAAGCTCCTTTTTATGTTGTTCCATATAAAGCTTCTGTTCCATATTCTGATTTATACTTCGGAGCATAGAATTGTAATATTCAATCATATCCGACATTTCATCATTGCGTTTTCCGATATCGACATATGCCGTCAAATCACCGTTATGTACCTTTTGCATTGAACTGCTGAGCAGCGATACAGGCGAAATAAACTTGCCGTAAAGGAATATAACTATAGTAATTGAGAATACACCGCACAAAATAATAATCCAAACAATCCATTTTTGCAGACTGTCAACCGTCGCCGTAATATTCTTCATCGGTGTACACATAATTGTAATCCAACCGTTCACATCGGAACGGTTTACGGTCACAAGGTCGCGACCGTTATTAATCGCAATTCTGTCATATTTCTGATTTATAACTTTGTCTGCCAGTTCGTCACTGATGTATCCCTCTTTAAGCACATCTTCATTACTTGACGAAAACAACGTACCGTCCTCGTCAACGATATACACATCCGCACCATACTGTTCTGCGGTATCTTTATACTTTTGATATAAAGTTTCCTCGTCCAAAGCGAAGATATGTACACCCTCATACGCATTGTGCAATCTTGAAAACACTCGTCTGCTGCCCAATACAGCCATATCTTTTCTGATATTCCCCGTTTGGGACGTTTTTAAAAAGTTATTCTGCACGCGATACCAATGAAATTTAGCAAGATTTTTGCTGTTGTTTATATCAAGTTTCGCAAGTTCTTTTTTACATTCTTCCTCATTGATATTCGGGTCAAGGAAGTCGAACAAGTTGCCATCTGACGTATAATATGCCGCCATTTTTTCATTCTGCTGCAAAAAGTTATACGACTCAAACAGGCTGTTTACGATAATTACTATATCTCTGCGTTTTTTTATCGGATTATCAGAATAATCTCCGTTTGTATAGTGCGAAAGTTTGTCGTCCAACGCAAAAGCATCGGAAACTCCGTAAATATTCTGAATAATCTCATCAACGCTCTGTCCTATTTCACGAGTGCTGTATTCAAGTCTGTAAATTGCCTCACCACGCATTTTATTGGTTGTGTGATAAAACAATACACTTATGACCGCAAGCACAATCGTAAAACACAACATTATAGAGCCGGTAATTTTTATACGAAACGACAAACGTTTTTTTGGTTTAATCTCCATATTCCGCCTCCGTATTATCTTTGAACAAAGTTTCTGTAATCACCCGGACTTATGCCGTATACCTTTTTAAATACTTTTATAAAGTTAGAAACGTCTGCATAACCAAGTTCCTGTGCAATTTCATACACTTTCTTAGTCGGATCGTCAAGCAGTTCCTTACTCTTTTCAAGCCGCTTACGCGTAACATATTCGCTGAAATTACAGCCGAATTCATCTTTAAAAAGTTTTGAAACGTATGCCGCGCTTTTCTTAACTTTTCCTGCCGCATATTCAAGCGACATAAAATTCTCCATATATTCTTTGTCGACGCATTCTTTGATTGTTCTCGCAATACTGTTATTCTTACCCAAATGATTCATCGTCTGTCCCACGCACTCACAAAGTTCGTCAATAACCGTTATAAGTATATTCTTTCTTTTTTCTATTCCGACAGTGCGTCTTATGTCTTCATATCTGACGCCGGCTAAATTCATTATCTGCTCAAAGTTGATATTGTAACTCATTGACCATCTCGAAAGATAGAACAAAAGTTCAAGAAATATCTGTTCGATATATTTGTAGTCTTTGATACTGTTGTCTGTGAAAAACGACACGACGCGTTCAATTTCCGCAATAATCTTTTCTTTGTCGTTTTTCATAATGCTTCCGTTTATAATCTTATAGTCAAAGTTTACCGAATGATATTCGCTTACGGCGTCCTCCAAATTTGAATACGGTATAACCGTTTTCTCATCATCAAATTTCATATAATGAGCCGTTGAAAGTGCCTGTTCAAAACTCTGCGGAATCATACGGCTGTCACGGCAATATCCGCCGACACTGATATAAGCCTTTTCGCCCGTTTTCTCACGAAGTTTCTTCACAATATCTTCATACGCTTCTATACAGTTTTCAATATGAAGCTCGCTGCCGTCTTTTGAAATAACAGTTGCAATTTCATTTTGACCTGTCATAAAGAAATGGCAATGTTTCTTTTCATTTTCGGCTATAGAATTGCATATTTCCACAATATCAACAGACTTTTTATAGATTTCCTTCTTATCGTGAATATCCTCTTTCCAGTCGATACAAAGCAAACCTATAGCACAGTTATTTATATTGATACCGAAATTTTCGACAATCTTTTTATCCGCCTCGATAATTTCATCGTCCATATATCCGAGCAGCATTAAATTCAAAATATTGTCAAGATAATATGTTTTGCTTTTCTTGAGTTCGTCGCTGTGTTCACGTTCACTGTTAATACGTTTTTTCAAATTCTTGAATGTTTCTTCAAATTCATCTATGTCTGTCGGTTTTAACAAGTATTCCGTAACACTGTTTTTAATCGCCGTATTTAAGTATTCAAAGTCACTGTAACCGCTAAGTATTATAACCTTTACATCAGGATAATCCTTATGCAGTCTTTGCATAAGCTCAACGCCGTCCATTCTCGGCATTCTTATATCGGAAAGTACCACATCGGGTCTTTCGTTTTCAACTAATTCCAATGCCTCCAACCCGTCACTCGCCTGACCTATGACCTCAAATCCCCAGTCATTCCAGGGAATACCGTTAGCCATACCGTTGCGAATACTCTGTTCATCATCCACAATTATGAGCTTATACATAAAAGTTGCCTCCCCCATAAATAGTTAAAAACGACTCATTAATATATGAGCCGTTTTTTATTATTTTTAATCCTTGTATTATTATAATACATTATTCAACTTCGGTCAAGCCTATCCAGACACTTCCCATCGGAGAAAGTTTAATATCCTTTTTCTTACCGTCAAGTAATACGGTTGTAGCCTGTTCTTCGCCTGTGTTGTTCACAACGCAAGCTCTGTTTGCTTCGCTGAATACGTGACATTCTGTATTAATGTTCGTTGAATAATATTTCTTCATATCATCTTCTTTTCTGGCAGCCCAATAAATTGCTCTCAAAAGCAGACGGGCATTTTCGTTTGAATACGGAAGTCCTGCCATATAGACACTTCTTCCGTCGCCGTATGTATTTACTGCAAGGTTTGAACTTCCGTTTATTACGTCAAGAACTTCTGTTTCGCCGATAGGATAAATCATACTCATACCTTCGCCGTAATCAATATCACCTGTAACGTCCTCTGTTATAAAGTGGTCTTTCTTAGCCGTTACAACAGGTTTGTTTGTACTTGCGGTAAAGCCGATTTCTTTCTGCACACCGAGTACGTCTGAAAGTGTAAAGAATCTTCCGTCCTTGTTATAAGCAGACGGTTCGCCGACACCGATAAATCCGCCGCCGTTATTTACCCATTCGCGGATTTTTGAAACAACTTCTTCATCGTCCCACTTTTCGCCGCCGCTCCAAGCAGTACCGGCGTCACCCATATTGATAACAACGCCGAATTCGTCCAAACGACCTGCCTTAACGTCGTCAAAATCTACAAAGTCAATATCAAACGGGAATCCCGCAAGTGCCTCCATAACGCCAAGATACGAATAACAACGCTGATTCCACAATGAATGTGCAACCTGATGCGTCTGCCACGACTTTAGCTTGCCCCAAGAGTTTAAAAGTGCAATCTTGAAGTTTTCCGTATAAGGCTTACCGCCGTATTCGTGAATAGACTTGAACTGTTCCGTGATTTCCGTAACGTGTGCAATAAAGTCATCAAACTTCAAAGCAAGACTCAAATAACCGCCGTAACCCATTCTTGCGGCAGGCTTTCTCATCATTGCACGACGGCACTTAATCCATATCGGCATTGATTCGCCCACAGGGTCGCCGCCCTCGTGGAATATATCAGGGAAAAAGTAAGGGTAAAATCTCGCCTCTGTTTCCTTAACGGGAATATCCGTAATCATTCTTGTTGTAACACCGTCACCTGCTGCACCGACAACTGCGTCAAGCCCGATATTCGGGAAATACTTTCCGTAAGGTTCGGTTCCTGCCCAGTGGTCGCCAAGGAACATTATAGCTTTCTTGTTATACTTATGTACAAGGTCAACACATTCTTTAGCCAATTCACTGACAAATTTTGAATTAAAGTCAATCCAGTCAAGATATTTCTTTGTAGGATTTTTAAACGGAGTGTTGTATCTGTTGTTGTCAACAATATCCTCCGCACAAAGCGAATAACCGTATTCTTTTTCAAATTCACGGAATGCGTAAGGTGACGCACAGCTTGCATAACCGAACCAGTTTACCATCTTCTCTTTGCCGAACTGATTGTAAACAAGGTCAAAACAGTAGAAGAATGTCGTAAATCTTACAACGTCGGTCTTTGGGTGTGCCTCAAGCCATTTTTCCAATCTTTCAATTATGTGTTTTCTTGCTTTTGGCTGTCTTGGGTCAACTGTCATTTCGTGTTCACTTGTCCAATTATTTGTGATGTGGTTGTACATCGAAACAGGCTCCCATATCTGCCAAGCAAGGAACGATACCGTATAGCTGTGGTACTTCTTTGTATTCTTTATGATAACGTTTTTGCCGTCATATTCCCAATCCTTGCTTTCCTCGCCCGTTGTACGGTCGATTACCTGCCAATAGTCCATATCGTCCGTATTCGGCTTAAACTGTTGGTCAAAGAATGTCGCCATAATGTCGATTGAAAGTGTGCTGTCCTTTGCCGTATGCTCCTCTGTCATAAGGAATATCTGTTGCATACAGTCCGGATTTTCCTTTACCCATTCATTATCAGCTCTTACAAGGCAAAGAGTTGAATACACTGTCAATCCCAAGTCTGTAAGTTCCTTTGAAAGTTTTGTACCGTCACTGTCACGGATTGCGTCTACGCCCCATAAGTCAATAAGTTCTTTTATTTCTTTTTCCATTCCGCTTTCGCCGGGAAGTGTAAATCTGCCTTTTATCATTTATCATTCTCCTTTTTTATAATTACTTTTTTTATTTTACCGCTGTCAACACTGATTTTAAAACCGTCTGCCAAAACAGGTTCAAAACGACATATTCTTTTGTGTCCGACAGTTGTACCTTCAAAAACAGTCTTTTCATTGTCACCGCACAATGCGGTTATTTTAAACTTTTGCGTAAACTGACCGTTTTCAATGTTTTCGAACACGGTAATTCCGTCAACCGACATCGGCTCGTCAAAAGTGATTTCATCACTTTCAAATTCAATTCCGCCATCGTAAAGCTCGTTTATTTTATCACCGAACTCCTTTAATCTTTGCACATCACTTTCCTGAATAAGTCCGTTTCTGTCAGGACCTACATTCAAAAGAAAGTTTGCACCGTGTCCGACAGAACACTCATACATATCAACAAGTTTATCCAAACTTTTCAGATTAACTTTATCCGCGTCACTGTAAAACCATTCTTCACGAATACGGCAGTCACATTCGGCAGGCAAGAATTTTCTTACTTCAAGTTTGTCCTTGTTATCCGTCATAACGGAAAAATCCACTTTGTCTACTTCATTAAAATTTGTTTCGGGTGCGTAACCGTCCTCATTACCAACCCATCTTGTATCGGGGTCCCACATATTAAAAATCAATATTTCCGGTTGCATTTTTCTTATTGCCGATATAATACGGGGCTTGTCATATTCGTGATTTTCAGAGCCGCAGCCGTCAAACCACAAATAATCAATCTTGCCGTAATTCGTCAAAAGCTCGCTTATCTGATTAATAAAATAATCATCATAATCATCTCTGCCCCGGCTTCCGAATTCCGCAGGGGAATAATATATTCCGACCTTAACCCCTTCCTCACGGCAAGCGTCCGTAAATTCTCTTACAACGTCACCCTTGCCGTCTTTCCAAGGCGCATTTGCAACTGAATAATCGGTATAAGCACTGTTCCAGTTTGCAAAACCGTCGTGGTGCTTTGCCGTAAATACGGCATACTTCGTACCGGCGGACTTTGCCGCACGAATCCACTGACGGCAGTCAAGTTTTGTCGGATTAAATGCCTTTGTATCCATAGGCACTAAATCCCAATCCTTATGTCCCTCGTAGTAAGTGCGTATTCCGAAGTGAAAAAATATTCCCACTTCCCAATCCATAAATTCAAGTTGTCTTTTTGTTGGTTTCTGCATTTTCATTACCTTCATAAGAATATTACTTAAGAAATTTCGTAAATCCCGTTTCACTGTTGTATGTTGTACTGCTTCCGCCGTAAACGCCTTCATTCAATCTGAACTTAATTCTTGTACCGTTTTCATCTTCAACAACGTTTGTACCGTCTGTCTTTAAATTCTTGTTTACGACAAGCTGTAAATCTTTCGGTTCGTTTGTTGGGTTTGAGGCAGTAATTTCTATAGCGCCGTTTTCAAGCTCCTTAATGATAAGCGCACATTTTTTATTTGCGGTAACCGTAAGTCCGCTCGGAATTTCGATAGTATCCATTTTCCAAACTATCGCCTCCGTAATCTTATTCTTACTGTCATAAACCGCCTGTACTTTATCATCGTTTCTCAACACCTTAACAGTGTCATTCTTAACAATGCCGTCCATTTTCTTTTCGTCCGCACCGAATACGGTTGTGTACGCATATGACGCATTTTCAGGCTTTACACCGTGATGTATTCCGATTTCAAATACATTCTTCTTTTCGGTCGTATCCTTGTAATTCGCACCAAGGTTAATAACTTCGTACTTGTTTTCTCTTTCTTCCGACGAAATTTCAACGTCCGAATCGGTCATATATCCGATACCGTCGTGAAGTATGTAATCGGCATTTTTAACTGCTACGGTTCCGTCTGCCTTTCTCTTTTTACCGTTTTGAGAAATTATAATATCACTGTCTTTTACGCATTGGTTGATGTTCGTGTAAATATCCATATTTGTATATGAATTTATGTTGTTGCCGAGTGCAACCATTCTGTCATCAAGCATAAACCACGACTTATGCGCATCAAGTCCGTCACGCGAATAATCCATAACAGCCGCACCGTACATACCGTCCGAAACACCACCGACAAAGTTTCTGTTACCTTTCCAGTTCCATAGATGTTCGCCGTTCCATTCAGCCCAATCGTTAAGATTTTTCAAACCGCCCTGAGGAGTTGTCGTACCCGGAAGTCTGTTCCAATTCCAAAGTGGCATAAGATTGTAATATTCGTCACCGTCCTGCATTAAAGTCGTAACGCCGTCCGACAAGTAATAACCGAGAAGATTTTCGTTGTTTACCACTTCACCGCACTTTGTACGGCTTGACGCAAGTTTTATACCTACGTGATAACCGTTTCTGTTATGTGACATATAATCCGACAACCAGAAATGTCTGTTACCCTCAAATGAATCAGTATCGCCAAGACGATTTTTCTTCATTTCCATAAGCTCGTCATAACGTTTCAACTGTTCATTACCCTCAAGAGCGTCAACAGCCTTTAATATGTTGTTTTTCATACCCTTGATTGCATTCGGACGGGTAATGTGTCTGCCTGCCGTTGTAAGTTCCATATATCCGTTATACGTCATCCACTGCTGACCGTCAAGCAAGAAATTAGCAAACTGATTTAGTGAATAATCCGACAGTTTATATTTTGTTCCTTTTATAAGTGAAATAATTTTCGCAACATCATTTACCATTACATCGCCGTAACTGCCCGACTGTATTTGGTCAACGTGCTGATGGAAACTGTAATCGGCTTTAATACCGTCCGAATCTTCACCAAATTCGTCTGTTCTTACTTTCTTAAATACTCTGAGTTCATTTTCAAGAAGATGAAGTCCGTCATAAAGCTCCGCCTCATTTTCTGTCGCAACGTCTATTTTAAAACTTGTCAAAAGTTTGTCCGTCAAATTTGCACCCGTATTGCTGACAGGTCTTTCTGTTATACGGTCGGTTATTGTTTCGTTAAATATACTTCCCTTTGCCGCCTCGGCATTCAAAACTTTTCTGACGTCATCTGTTATTTCTTCGGGATTTAAAATCAAAATATCCGATACAACACCCGGAACACCGATTTCCTGTTGCCACCAGTTGTCACATTCGACACGTCCGCCGTTTGCCCAGAAGTCCAATGACTTTTTGATTTTTTCTTTAATATCCTTATCGCCGTAATATTTGTTTCCCTCCGAATATACCGCCTTAATCATAGTGCGTACATAATCTATATGGTCTTTTGCGTTCCAAACCATTCTGTCGGGATTGTAATACTCGATACCATCAAAACTTCCGTCCTCTTTCCATAACGAAAGTGCTTTTGATGGGTCTGCGTCCTTATCATAAACATCTGCTTTTAATTTTTCCTTTATCGCTCTGATGTCGGTCATATCCGCATTACTGTTATATTCATTATATTTTTGAGCAAGATAATCTTCGTTTATCATTTGAGAAAGTTCTTTTTCACTCTGCTCACCGACAACAATTTTTCCGTCTTTCCAATATACATTGTATCCCAAAACATCTGACAATGCTCTCAATGGCACATATGCTGTTCCGTCAACATTGATTACATTCTTCTCAATGTCCTTTTCATTGCCGTTCATTATAACTACGGAACTGCCTTCTTCCATATACGTTGCGTCTTTGGCATACGCCACAGGGCTTATCGATGCCGCAATCAGTGCAATTGCTATTGTTTTTCTTAATTTCATACTTAATAAACCTCCTATTCATTAATAAATATCTATATTTAATTTAACTTAACTTTTGCATCAAAGTCAATATGCTATATTTTTGTTAATAGTGTAATTTTGCATTTATAAAAATAAGCCGATTAAATTAAATTTAGCCTATTGGCATTTTGAATTAATGCGGTTATAATGAATTTGTCAGATGAGATATGTTAAAAAACATATCGTAAAGTAGACATTAGTTTTTTCATTTAACTACCCTAAAAACATTTCCTTAAAAAAAATTACGGCTTCTCTCTCTGCCGTAATTTTTTTGCGTAATTTTTTGCATTTATAAATTTAAACCACTTTTCTATAAAATAACCTATTTACTAAAATACAGCCTGCCTTATATAATTATATGTACCAAAAACAATTTATGAAGGGGGCAACTTTTTATGAAACACTCACAAATCAAACGTTTTTTTGCGGCATTGGTTGTTTTGGCACAGATGTTTGCCTTAATACCCGCCTATGCCACAGAGGCAGACTTTACGTTTCCGCTGACATATGACACGGCAAATATTCCGTCCGCTGATTATGCACTCGGTACAGCTATTGACAAAGCTGTAGTAAACTCTTACGGAATACATTTCAATGAAAATCCTTCAGGTGCAATATGGAGCGTACAACGTATAAACAGCGTTGACTCCGTAAACGAACTTTCGTTGAGATTTTCAACACAATCATTCAGCGGCAATCCAAAGAACTTAAATCTTATGTCTTTAAACTTTGCCGAAGATACCGTAAATAACCCACCTGAATTTAACGGTCAGGGTTATGTATTTGAAAGCGAATTTTCAGTGTTAAATCGCGATGACGGTTATATAAATCTTATTTTAAACGGTGAAAACTCAAACGGCGATACCCGTAACATAGCAGAAATAAGATTTGTTCCGACATCTGATAATGACACAACAAGCCGTCCGGGTGTTGCTTATGCAGTTGATGCTCTTGGCAACAAAGTCGGCGACTCTAAAGACATCGTTCTTACATCTTCAGCAAAGAACACTCAACCGGGTCAATTATATTATGTAAAAGTTATGGTTGACCTGCTTAACAACAAATATTCGGCATGGCTTGTTGTTCGCAAAACCAATTCTACAGATTACGTTGAAACAGAACCTACAGAGGAACACTTGCTTGTTGAAAATGCAGATCTTAATTATTCAAACATCAAAAAATTCACAGGTCTTAGTTTTAACATAACAAAGTCAGAATACGGCAACGGTGTGTGGTTAAAGAACATCTCCGTAAAAGATTACACCCCGACGCCTATCGCAACCGAAGAACCGACAGCAACGGAAGCACCTGCCGACGGCATTGCTCTGAGAATGGCTGTTCTTTCAGACTTCCAATACGGCAGACACGGCAGTGCGTCAGACAGTTATTCATATGACGGCAACAAATTCAAGAAAGCATTAAAGCAATGTATCGCCAAAGCAGGCGGTCTTGACAAGCTTGACGTACTTATGATTCCGGGCGACATCAGTCACAACAGTTCTCTTAATGAGCTTAACGCATTTGTAAGTGACCTAAGTGAAATTATCCCTTACGGCAGTCATACAAAAGTTATGTTCCTACGCGGCAATCACGATGCAAAGCCTAACAAACAAAATAACTTTATAACAGCCATTTCAAATTACGACCCGACATTTAAGCAGTCAAACAATATATACGAAGTAAACGGTTATCAATTCGTAATGGTAAGCCAGGATACACAAAGACCAAATGACGAATCAAGTTCATACGCTTATCTTCATTCGCCTGATACAATTTCTTGGTTTGACAAAGCAATGGACACTGCCGAAGACAAGTCAAACGGAAAGCCTATATTTGTAGGTATGCACCCTAATGCAACAAACACAGTATACGGCTCATACCAAATTAACGGTATAAAAGAAGGTAAAGCAACAAAATCATCGTATTGGTCAACAAACGAATTATACGACGCATTAAAAGACCATTCAAATGCAGTAACATTCTCTGGTCACTCACATTGGGTAATGCCGAACGAACGTTCAATTCACCAAAAAGACTTTACTTCACTTAACACAGGCTCTGTCAACAATATGGAGGCAGACGAAGGTGCTTGGGACGAACCATTTCAACCGAAGCGTTACGGCAGTAACGAAAATGAAAGCACCGGTTATTATATAGAAGTAAACACAAACCAGCAAATTACCGTTCACAAAATGGACTTCTATCGCGGTACAGAGGAAAACCCTCGTGAATTTGGTGAGCCGTGGACATTTGACGCAACAGACAAGAGTTCTTGGAAGTACACAGACGACCGCGACAGCACTGCACCGTACTTTGCAAAGGATGATAAAGTAACAGTTTCGGACATTTCTTCAACCGACTGTTCAATCACTTTCCCGCAAGCTGCAGATGCAGACGAACAAGTTGTAAACTACAAAGTTGAATTCGTTAATCAATCAACACAAAATACAGATAAAATCGTTACGCTTTCATCTTATTATTGGCTGAAAGACACTTCCGATTATCCGGAAAGCCAAACTTTTAAACTAAGCGATTTCAACAGCATAAACAGCAGTACATACTATACATTATCACCAAACACAACATACAAAGTAAAAATTACTGCACTTGATAATTTCTATAATGAATCGACAGCTATCGAAAGCGAAGAATTTACAACAGAGCAAGTCAACTATATATATGACAATGACGATGCAGTAGTATCGGCGTACTATTCAAACACATCTGCAATGGACAACTCAAATTACGCCATTGACAATTCAGCAACAGAAGTTACAAACGGTCATACTCCTATTTCATATAACAGTGAATTAAAGAGATACGAGTCAACAATTTCAACAGATTACACTTCAACAGGCAAAACAGTTTATTCAATTCCTTTGTCTGAAGCCAGAAGAAATCTTTTGGCTACCTCAAACGGATATACAATAGAAAGCTACGCAATGCAATCATCATTCCCTAACAGTGCCAACGTAATATTCGGTGCCGCACAAAGCGGAGGTTTTGACGTTGAAACAACAAAGACCGGTAAATTGGAAGTATATGTCCCTGCGTCAAACGGCTGGTTGAAAAAATCAAGCGGCGGTTCTTATCCGGGCGACAATCAGACACTTTCGGCAAATAAATACTATCATATCGTTACAACAGTAACACCGAGCCAAGTAAAGGTATATATAAACGGTGAACTTGCAGATACGCTTAACAGCGGCAATACAATGCGTTTCCCATCGGGAAGTAATATGAAAAACTTCTACGGTGTATTTATGGGTGCGGACTATCGTCCGGAGGGATTATATGCTCAAAGCCCTATGACAGGTAAGTTTGTATTCGGTAAACTTTATCAAAAGGCACTTACAGCCGATGAAGTCAAAGCAGAATACGATAACATCAACACAAGAAAAACACTTACAAAAGCAGACGACTTAAATACACTTCTTACAGAAACACTACCTGCAAAACAAGCAGAAAAAGCCGACAGTAAAATAGATAAATTCATTTCAGAGGGTTGGCTTTTGATGGGAAGTACAAAGCTTTCGGAAGACGATTTGACAAAATATATCGACAAAGTAAATGCTTACTTAACACAACCGACACCTACTCCGACAGCAGAACCGACTGCTACACCGACAGTTGCTCCTACAGCCACTCCGACAGCAGAACCTACAGTCACAGCTAATCCGAGTGCAGCACCAACGGCAGCTCCGACAGCAACGGCTGCACCGACAACAGTTCCGACAGCAGTTCCGACGGTCGCTCCAACAGTTGCACCAACGGCTGCTCCGACTGTAGAGCCTACCGAAAAACCTGCAGATAACATAAATCTGCGTTTCGCAGTTCTTTCAGATTTCCAATATGGCAGAAATGCTCAAAACGGAAGTGCTACAGTAAGCGAAAAAGTAAAGACAGCGATACAGCAAGTAATAGATAAATCAAAAGATACTGACGGCAACATCAGACTTGACGCAATCTTAGTACCGGGCGACATTACCCACAACAGCAACCCGTCGGAATATCAATCATTCATAAGCGACCTGAACTCACTGCCGGAATTAAAAGCAAACAACATAAAGCTTATGTTTCTCAGAGGTAATCACGATGTACAGGACGGCAAGGGAGATAATTTTGTAAAAGAACTTTCAAAATACGATTCTTCAATCACACAAACAAACAACGTATATGACATCAAGGGTTATAAATTCGTATGCGTAAGCCAAGATACTTACAAGTACAATGACGACAAGCCTGTGAAATACGATTATGTACATTCAGCCGATACAATTTCGTGGTTTGAAAATGCAATGAACACCGCCGCAGAGCAATCGGACGGCAAGCCAATATTCGTTGCAACACATCCTGCCGTTAAAGACACTGTATTCGGTTCATCACCTATTACAGGATTTAAAAACGGCAACACGGCAACCTCGGATTATTGGGGTACAACGGAATTGTACAACGGTTTGAAAAATCATTCAAACGCAATCGCATTCTCCGGTCACTCACACTGGACAATGGCCAATGTTCGTTCAATTTTCCAAAAAGACTTCACTTCATTAAATACAGGTGCGGTCAACAATATGGAAATTGAAAATTGTTGGGATGAATCATATGCTCCGAAACGTTTCGGAAGTAACGAAGACGAAAGTTCGGGATATTATATTGAAGTAACTTCTGACGAAAAAGTAATTATTCACAGAATGGACTTCTTCCGCAAAACAGAATTCAGCGACCCGTGGACTGTTGACGTAAACGACAAAGCAAACTGGAAGTACACAGATGACCGTGACAAAGACAAACCATACTTTGACACAGACACTGAGATTGATGTTTCAAACGTATCAGAAACATCATTCAGATTGAACTTCATACAGGCTAAAGACAATACAACAGACGTAAACAACTACAAAGTACAAATTGTAAATGTCGCAACAAACGAAGCTGTCAAGACGGCTACCCCATCATCATATTACTGGTTAAAGCACGCAAATCAAATGCCTGCAAAGAACTATTGGGATTTCTCGGGACTTGAGGCAGGAAAAGAATACAAAGCAATTATCACAGCTTACGACACTTACTACAACGAATCAACACCAATCGAAAGCGAAGTATTCAAAACAAAATCACTTCCTGCCATGCCGGACAAATTAAATAACAAATACCACTTAGACATCACGAAAACAACAACAAAACTTAATGCGGACGGCAAAGAAATTTGGGATTATGAAAAGAACGGTATCACAATAGATTCTTCAATAATATGGTCACCGGCAATCGAGGCAACAAATTCTTCAATGCAAGTCAAAGCAATGCGTTTCTCAACAAGATCAGGTCAAACAGGTAAACTTATGAAACTTGATTTTGCGAATGATGAAATCCAAAACCCTGAATCATTCAACAGCGGTACATATGTAATCGACACAGAAGTCGGCGTACTTCATAAATTATCGGGTTACATTTCATACAAGCTTTACGGCAAGAACACAGACGGCGAAGAAAGCACAATCACCGATTTAAGGTTTAACGCATCAAGCAGCGGCAACAGCAGTGCAAACGCAGTTGACGCAAACGGCGAAAAAGTCGGCAGCAGTGTTCCTGTAACAGTAGGCGCTGCAGGCGATTCGTGGGTTGGCGAATATGAATGTGTTCGTACAATCATAAACCTTGACGCAAAAACATATTCAATGTACGTTGCACCTGTTAAGACAGGTACAGACGGCGAATACCACGAACCTGAATTTACATCGGCAACACTTCTTGTAAACAATGCACCGTTTAACGCAAGCGACATTTCGGAAATATCCGCATTCGGATTTGACTTGTCAGGCTCACCTGCAACGTTCGGCGTATGGCTTACAGATGTTTCTGTATCACAGGTTGAACAGGAAGTTACACCTGATGAACCGAGTGCCGAAATCGTATGTGACAAAGCCACAACTTCAGCAGGCGAAAATATTTCTTTCACAGCAGAAATAAAATCTATGCCTAACACAAAATTCAGCCTATACTCAGTTGCATATGACGAAAACGGTAAACTTATCGGAATAGAAATGAGTTCAAAAGATATAGAAAATGACGGCTCATTTGCAACTCAATACACAGTTCCGGAAAATGCAAAAAAGGTTAAACTTCTTCTTTGGGACAACCAAATGAAACCATATGATGTAAAAACAATCACAGTCGAATAAATTTTATACAGACTATCCGTATATCAATTATGCGGATAGTCTTTTTTTATTAAAAACTAACAACCCATAAAAAATATAGCCTATTGTTTTATAAATTTTGCCTATGTTATAATGTAATTGTGAAAAAATAATTAACTTTTTGTTAACGGCTCGTCACGTTTTCAAAAAATAATGTTAAAAAGGAGCGAATACCATGAAAATTAAACGCAAATTAGTTACGGCGGCAATCACAGTTGCCCTCACTATGACATCTGCCGCAACTACAATTTTCGCAAAAACCACCTTTGATGACATGATATTTGACTTACAGTCACTTAATATTATGACAGGTGATGAAAACGGCGATCTTCAGCTTGACAAACCGGTTACAAGAGCCGAATTTGCCTCTATCGTTGTTAGAATGATGTCTATGCAGAGCACTGCGGACACTTATTCAGACTCACACTTTGAAGATGTACCTGATGATTATTGGGCTAAGGGCAGCATCAATTTTCTTTCAAGCATAAACGTTATAAGCGGTACATCAGATACCACATTTGCACCGGAGGATAATATAGACATAAGCGCCGCAAGTAAAATACTTGTTTGTGCTTTGGGTTACGACTCTGATGCAAAAATGCTCGGTACATATCCTACAGGTTATCTTGCCGAGGCAGGAAAGCTTGAATTGCTTGATACAGTAGATACAACAAGTTCACCTTTATCAAGACGTGAAGTTGCAAAGATGGTATACAATGCACTTGACGTTGATATAATGACGCTTTCGTCAATGTCAAACGGATACCCGCAATACACAGTTGACAAAGGCAATACTTTCAGAAGTAAATTCAAAAACGACAACAAGGGCGTTATAACAAAACTTACCGGTTTGGTTACAGCTACTTCAAATGCTTACCTTAACGACCCTGTTCCCGGAATGGATGATGACGAAATTGAGATAAACGGAGCGATATATCAAATTTCAAATCCGTCATATTCCGCATATCTCGGTCAAAAGGTTGACTTCTTCGTTGAAGACGAAAACAGCAATGTAATTATCTCAATGCAGCCGTCAAACAAAACAACTCTATACAGTTTTTCTCCGGACGACATTATTTCAACTTCTTCCGGAAAAATAACTTACAATGACGAGAACGGTTCAAGAAAAAACGTTAAATATGATAAAAACGGATATTTCATTTATAATAACAGAGTTACATATGACTGGAGCGACAAGACTTTAGACAATATGAAAAACGGTTCAATCGTATTCATAGACAATGATGACGATAATATCGCAGACGTTATTATCGCAAAAGAATATTCAAGTGTTGTTGCCGACAGAGTATCGGAAGACGGAAAGACAATCTTCCTAAAAGACGGACAAACAGTTTGCGGTCAGAAATACATCAAAGTTGACCCTGACAGCAATCAAAGAGTAACTCTTGCCGACAAGGACGGAAACTACATTGATTCAAAGGACGTTCAAGCAGAAAGCGTACTTTCCTGCTACATCAGTCCCGACGAAGAAATGATTGAAGTTATCGTAAGCGACAATATGATAACAGACACAATTTCCGCATTCAGCAACAAGACTATGACAATAGGCGGCACTGCATACAATGTCGAGGACGAGGACAAAGACTATGCGGTTAAAGTCGGCGACTCATATGATATATACCTAAACTTCAACAACGAAGTTGCATACATCAAAAAACCGGTTGCAAAAGATGATTATGCGTATGTATCAAAGCTATTCCTTGACGATGACAAGGAAACATACTATGCACGTCTTGTTATTCCTAACACAATCCAAGAAAAGAAAGAAGAAGAAAAGGACGCAGACGGCGGTGCGGCAAAGGTTGTTTCAAAACTTGCCTGCCAAAACAGTGCCGTTATCGACGTAAAACTTGCCGATAATATTTCTATAAATGGAATAAAGTGCAAAACCGCAAATTCAATCGACAAACTTGAAAAGCAAATTATATCTTATACAACAAACTCAAGAGATGAAATTACAAAACTTACAACTCCTTTGCAGATAGGCACAGGCAGAACAAAGTATTATAATTCATCAGAACGTACATTCGGTAAAACAACAGGCGGTGCGTTCGGTGTTGATATGGATACATTGACAATCTGTATACCGAAAGACGATCCTGACCCGTCAGAAGACGATTTACTTACAGCCGTTGAAATGAACAACGGTCAGCTTTACGAAGTAAAGGCTTACGACCGTGACGACGATACTCATATGGCAAGATTGATTGCCGTAACAATGACTATGAAGTCCGGCACAAAAGGTCTTATCAATACATCAAGTAAAGTAGGTATGGTTCAAGATTGTGTATATTCTTTGGACGAAGAATCAAACGAAATGTTCTATAATGTTGACCTTCTTACAGCCGAAGGTACATCAGTAACATACAGAATGACAGATACGTTGACTGAAAGTGATGACTTTGAGGCACCGTCCGCAGGTGATTTGATTGCATATTCTCTTGACATCGAGTACAGAATGGATGCAGTTAAAATTTTAGGCAGTATGGCTCACGATTTGTCATACGGCAGAACAAATGCAAGACTTGATTACGAAACATTCTGCGGTTTTGTCGGAAATATCGAATACAACCAAGTTTCAGAAAATCTAAACCGTTGGATTCATCTTATCTCATGCACTGCGCCGTCGGGTGATTCTTCCGTAAACGTTGATTACGAAGTACTAAAGAAAAGCGGTCCTCCAATCTTCATTTACGACCAGCACACAAAAGAAAGTTCATTCGGAACTATCGACGATATAGACATTACCGAAGACGAAATATTTGTAAGTGCGGCAAACAGTTCTGTACGAGCAATAGTTATTCTAAGGTAAGAAAATTAATGAAAGAGAGGTAATCAAAAAATGAAAACACTCAAGAATAAAATTCTAAGCGGATTTCTTTCATTGGCAATGTTGATTTCACCGTTATCTTCGGTTGCTTTCGCCGAAGGAGCAGATACAACCGCCGATACACCGTCAGTTGTATATACATTCGATGCAAGCACATTTCCTATCGAGTCCGGAACCACAGCTTCTGTTTCGGTTTCAGACTACGGTATTACACCGGCAAGTACATCAGCAAAAATTTGGAGTACAGTCGTTGAAAACAGTGATAACTCTATTGACGAAAAAGCTATTCGTTACTCTACAAGAAATATCAAACAGGAAATCGGCGCTCTTATGACTCATAAATTTGCAAATGACCAAAAGAATACTCCGACAGATAGTATGGACAACGGCAAATATGTTGTTGAACATCTATTCACACCACTTGTAAAATGTGACTACTTAGATGTTGACATAGATGGAAATAATGGTATTATTTCAAAATTAAGAATTGACAATAATAATACTTCAGGCGGTAATACCAATGCCTATCTTATCAATGCAGACGGTGAAACACTGGGTGATAAGCTTAATTTTCAAATCAACAGTACCTCAAGCAAATTTTCAGCTTACTCAATTCTTTATCTAAAGACTGAAATAGACTTGACAAACAGTACATACACAACATATTTGAAGGTTGCCAAAACACTATCATCAACTCTTGATACAACAGTTGACGACAGTAATATATTAGTAAGTGACCAACCGTTTTACAGTGATAATAACAACATTACCGGTATAACATATATCACCAATAATACAAGCGGAGTTACACAAGGTGTTTGGAGCCAAAAAACTGTAGTATCTAAACTTCCTACAGCCCAGGCAACGGGAACACCTGCAGAAACAGCAGAACCGACAGATGCTCCTGTTCCGACAGCTACACCGGAGCCAGCCGATACACCTGCTCCGACTGATACCCCTGTCCCGACAGATGAACCTTCAGACAATAAAGAAAAAGAAGTATACAAATTAGATGTAAGCACATTTACTCCTGATATTAAAAATGCGGTAACGGTTTCCGATTACGGAATTGCCGCCGCAAGCACATCATCAGTTTTATGGGGTACTGTTGCCGAAAACAGTGCCAACACATGGAACGAAACAGGTTTACGTTACTCAATAAGAAGTATTAAAAATGCCGGAGTATTAATGACACATACTTTTGCCAACGACAAAACAAATCCTCCGACAGATACTATGGAAAACGGTACATATGCCGTTGAACATATTTTCACACCGCTTATCAGAGAGGGTTACTTAGACATTAATATAAACGGTAACAACGGCGATATTGCAAAACTAAGAATTGACGGCAAAAACGGTGTAGGTGCTAAAACAAACGCTTATATGGCAGACTCGACAGGCACCGCAATCGGTGACAACAAGCTTAACTTCCAAGTTTGCAACAGTTCAGACGCAGGTAAACCGGGTTCTGTGCTTTATACGAGAACCGAAATCAACCTAACAAACAACACTTACACAACATATCTAAAAGTTGCAAAATCAGCAACCGCAACAACTCTTGACACAACAGTTACTGACAGCGACATATTGGTTAAAGACCAAGCTTTCAACAGTGAAAACGACAAAATTGTAAGCATTTCATACGATATGCAAAACACATCAACTTACACACAAGCTGTATGGACGCAAAAGACAGCAGTTAAAAGTATTCCGACATCGGCAGAGCCAACTGCAGCTCCGACAGCAGAACCGACTGCCACACCTACAGTTGCTCCGACAGCAGAACCGACTGCTGCACCTACAGTTGCTCCGACAGACACACCGACACCAACAGCTGCTGTAAACCCGACTGATACACCAAAGCCGGCTGACACTCCTGAGCCATCGGATACACCAAAGCCGACAACAGCCGCAACAGCAGAACCTGCAAAAACAGCTCCTCCGTTAAACGGTACAGTAGTAATGAACGAAAGCTACACAGAAAAAACTCCTGCCGAATACGGTTGGGCAGTTCTTGACGATACATATTCGTCAAACGGTACAATGACTGCAAGTGCTGATGGCATTAGCTTTAAAAAGACAACTGCCGTTTCGACAGACAACAACGACAAATATGCAATATCAGCTAACTTCTCAAAGTACCAAACAGCTAAGGATGCAAATTCAAGCACCTACACAATTTCAGCAGACGGCAAAGCCGCAATCGAATTTGACGCTAAATTCGACATCAGCGATTCAAGCGGTGCGGGAAGTGCAATCTATCTTGACATTATGGGTTCGGGTATTGCATCAGGCAACACAACAACAGGCCTTATGTCACTTGGACGTATAAGAGTTAAACCGTCAGGTTCACTTAATGCATATGCCGCTAAAAACGTAAACGGTTCATCAAGTGACACTGTTTTGACAGCCGACAGCTTTACAGGCAAATGGCACAACCTACAATTCGTATATGACCTATCGGCAAAAACATACAATATTTATGTTGACGGCGAAAAAGTCAACTCAACAGCACTAAAAGCAACAAACTGGAGCGAAAGAACTTCAACAATTCTGCTTAACGGTCTAAGCATTGAGCTTTCAAAAGACCTTGCGGCTGACAGTACACTTTCAATCAAAAATGTTAAAGTAACACAAATAAGCACACACGAAAAATCAACTTCCGAAAAAGCGGCTGATACTATCGCAAAGATAGCAGATGATCAGACAAAGGTTATAAGCGACCTATCACTTCCTACATCAGTTTCGGGATTCAGTGATTTGGCAATCGAATGGTCATCATCAAACACAGACGCGGTATCAAACGACGGTAAAATTACAAGAAGCACTGAAGATCAAACCGCAACTCTTACTGCAAAGATTACAGACGCAAATAAGTATATAGTATACAAAGAGTTCCCTGTTACAATAGCAAAGGTAGACAACGTCAATTCAGACGATATGATTATAAGCCGTGCAAAAGCTTATATGGAAATGTATCAGATAACTTCTGAAAAATACAATGATATTACAAGAGATTTGGACAAGATTATAACATCATATCACGATGCTTCATCGGATAAGGACGTTGCAATCGCTTGGACATCATCCAATACATCGCTTATTTCTGACGACGGTAAATATCTTGCAGGCGAAAAGCCTGAACAAACTTCAACTGTTACAATGACCGCCACTCTTACAATCGGTGAAGAAAAGGCAGTTGTAACATACACACTTACAATAAACAAACACACAGACGAAAAACTTATCCTATCGGCTGATTTCAGTGATACATCGGCTTGGAAGTATTTTGACAAGACAAGCGCCGTTAATTCATTCGATAATGTTTCAGCAGTTGCAAATAACGGTAAATTCGTAATCACAAAGAAATCTGTTTCAGGCGAAACAGATTATTCTGAAAGATACCGTTCAATGTACTCATTCAGACAATATGATGAAGAATACAATGCTCAAACACGTACAGCTACATATTCTGTAGGTCTTAACGGTCAGTTCAAGATTGTATCAAATGCTACACATCATATTACATCAGGTTCACAATTCCAGGTTGAAAACTTGGCATTCGGTGCATCTGATGAAAGCATAACATATCCTTTCCCATTGGCAATTAATTCTTCAAAGGTATTTAATTACAATGACCAGGATAACCCAATCTACACAGGCAACATTACAGACAAAGCAACAGACTTTACATATACGATTGATACAGAGTCAGGCGAATTCACAGTTGCAGTCGGCAATTCTGACAAATATACTCAAACTGTTGACCCTGCTACACTTCAAGGTATCGTATATGTTATAAAGAACCAGGCAAAAGCCGGCGACAGCATTACGGTAAACAGCATAAAGGTATACAGTCTAAACGGCACACCTGCTCGTAACCCACTTGCAGAAACAGCCGCCAAGCTTACAATGGCAAACGTAACAAACAAGCCTGAAGCAGTTTCGGAAAGCCTTACACTTCCTGAAACAGTCGGTGACGCGTCAATCGCATGGACATCATCAGATACAAAATTGATTGCTAACGACGGTACAATCGGTCAATTACCAATCGACGGCGACAAAGACGTTGTACTTACAGCTAAAATCACAAATGGTACTGACACAATCTATAAAGATTTCCACGTAACAATATCAAAGGAATCTGACCCTACGGTTATCTTGAAGAAAGATATGGCTCTTGTAACTTCATCAACTCTTACAAGTGCAAATACAGACAATCTTTCAACAAACCTAACATTACCTACAACAGGCAAATACGGTTCAACAATCACATGGAAATCTTCTGATACAGATTACATCACAGACGACGGAAAAATCGTAAAACTTGGCAGTAAGACACATCCTGAAGTAACTATGACAGCTACTTTCACTTATGAAGGTGTTTCACTTACAAAAGAATTCAACTTCAAAATTGCAATCAACTTTGAAGACGGTTTATTCACAGTTTACGAAACAAATACAGTCGGTGATACAATCACAAGCAACATAACAACAGACGGCGGCGGTACAATTTCAGCCGCAGGCGGTAAAATTACACTTAACCGTCAAAATGCATCGGGCACTGATACAACATCAGTATCAATCAAGCCTACATTTGACGGCAAAGAAATTGCAATGACAAGAGAATTTGTCTTTGAGACCGATATTACAATTCCGGACGCAAATACAAAGTTTGAAATTATACCAAAAGACGCAAACGGAAACAGAATTACAACGATTTACTCAGGAAACGAAAACGGTTCAAAAGCATATTTCACATATGTTCCGTCAGATGACACAGGTACTGCTCAACATATCAAGGAATACTACACACCTTCTTCAACTCCTACAAATCTAAAATTCAAATTCCATGTGGATCCTAAAGCCGGTACATTTGAATTGCAATATTCACTTAACGGCGAAGCATATAAAGCACTTTCATATAACGGCAATACAACAATGAATATGCGTGAAGCATCATCTTCACTTGCATACTTTGAAATCAATGCTCCTTACAACACAAATGACAAGATTGATAACAAAGGTTATATAACAATCAATAATGCAGCTGTTTCAACAAATAAGGCATTTATTCTTGATATGGCTCGCGACCAAGTAAACTACACAGCACCTGTTACTTCAACAGGCGGATATATCTCAGACAATATCGACTTCAATGTCGGTTCATTCCCTGGCACAACAGCTAAGTGGACATCATCAAATCCGTCAATCTTTTCAAATGACGGTGTGATAAACAGAGATAACCTAAAGGCAAACACAGATATTGAATTGACATTTACACTGACCCTAAATGCCGATTCGGAAGTTGTATATACAGAAACTATACCTGTAACAATCGTTTACATTGATCCGTTTAACCTATCAAACGGTAAAAAGACAGAATCAAATGCAAACGGAACTTCAGGACACGACGCGTCAAAGGCAACCGACGGTTTGTTCACAACATCATGGCAGACAAGTCGTCTTGAAGAAAATACTTACATTATCGCAGACCTTGAAGGTAACGAGGCTGTATCTGCAGTAATCCTAAGCGAGGCTGAAATCTTCGGCCGTTACAATGTAACAGGCTACACAATCGAAACATCAACAGATAAGCAAAAATGGACTACTGTTTACACAGGCAAAACACTTGGCGAAAATACAGTAACAGCGTCTTTCGACCCTGTTGTCGCAAAATACGTTAAATACACAGTAACAAGCAAAGAAGCGGGTAATACAGGTCTTAACGAAATTCAAGTCCTTGTAGGTCAAAACGACAAAGAAATCGCAAATGCCGAAAACAAGTATCTTACAAACACAATCGGCTCACTTCGCGGAATTAAGTCAAGCATTAACCTACCTGAGGCAAAATACGGTGCAACAGTAAAATATGAATCTTCAATCCCTGATTACTTCTCAAATACAGGTGTTGTAAAGAGAGATTCAACAAAGACAATTACAGGCGTACTAAAAGTAACAACAACTTATAACGGTACAACAACAGTAAACGAAATTCCGATTACAATTCCTCCTGCATCTTCATCATCAGGTTCAGGCGGTGGCGGTGGCGGCGGCACACCTGTAAACAACAAAAACAATTCTACATCAAGCAGCAGCTCATCAAGCTCAACAGGCGGACTTCCTGCATTCCCTACAGAGCCGACATTCGAGAACATCATTCCTGCCGACAATTCGGTCTTTAAAGATGTACCTCAAAGCCACTGGGCTTACACAGCTATCAAAGACTTGAAAGAAAAAGACGTAGTTGCAGGTGACGAAAACGGAAACTTTAATCCGCAAGCAAACGTAAGCCGTCAGGAATTTGTTAAAATGCTTATCTCCGCATTAAACATTGACCTTGACTCAAATGCAGAAATGTCATTTGACGATGTTTCAGACAGTGACTGGAGTTACAAATACATCAGAAAAGCCGTTGAACTTAACATTGTTTACGGTGTATCCGATACAATGTTTGACAAGACAAGCAACATAACAAGACAGGATATGGCTGTTATGTGTACAAGAGCATTAAGCGTTATCGGTAACGATATTTCATCAGACGCCGAACTTAACTTTACAGACAAAGATAACATTGCATCATATGCGGCACCAAGTGTAGCGGCTATGCAGGCAAAGGGTATCATCAGCGGTTACGAAGACGGTAGTTTCCTACCTCAAAACAATGCTGCAAGATGCGAGGCAGCTAAAATAATCAGTGAATTAATTAAATTGGAGGGGTAAATATGAAACACTCACGAAAAATATTTGCTTTAATGCTTGCCATCTCTATGGTTTGCACTTCTATCCCCTCTCTTGCAACTGAAAACACGGCAGACACTTCGGTGTCTGCCGATGATACAGTCAAAGAGATAACCCAAAACGAATCGGATATTCAAGATACAGACATTGTATTTGACGAATATTCCAATACAGATACAGAAAATCCTGTTCCTACAGAAGAATCATATGACGAATACACATACGATTCTGACGAAGACGTATCGCTCTATTCAACCGTAACAGGTTTTGAAACAGACCCCGACACGGGCGAACCTACCACAGACGAAAACGGTTACATCACAAGCACATACGGTTACGGAATACATTCTGACCCATTCAATACAAAACAAGTATTGGAGGGTAAAGAATATTCCTCAGGCAACAAACACTTGCACGATCCGTATTGGTTAAAAGACGAAAACCTATTCGGTAAATGGAACAATGATTCAGAGTCTTGGGAAATTCCGAGTAAACTTGATTACGACAATTATCCGGGACTTGCCGATGTAGAAATGAGTGCAAAAGAAGGTGACTATGAATCAGCCAAACTTGCTCTTTATAACTACTACATTCTTTTGGAAAGAGAACGCGGCAGGAAAAAAGAAGTTTCAACAACTAAAAAGGACCGTATCACAGCGGACTTGCTTTTAAAGAACTTTATGTATAACGCAAACAGCGGTATTACACCGTTGGATTTGATGTACATAAAAAACACACCGCAGTATTACAGTGCCGATATTACCGACACTGTATCAAAATACATCGGTACACGTCAAAACCTTACTTTCTGGGTACTTGCAACCGATAAAAACGGTGACAAAGCTGTTTTCAACAGCAAAGAGGCTGGTGAAGATACCGCGCCATACTTAAAAATCAAGGTAAACGGTACAGAAAGAATCGTTTACCCGTCAGACGATATGAATATCAAAGCAGGTTCTAATTCAAAAAAGAAATTCGGTTCGGAAGAAACGTTGACCGCCTGCGAAGACGCAATCAATGCGACAAACGCACTTGTAAACGAAAACACAAGCCGTATATATCTTAAATTCGATGTGTCGTGGTTAAAATCCGGTGATACCGTCACTGCCGCAACATTGAATATTTACGGTAACAACGAAAAAGAAAACGATGAAAAAGAAGTTGTTGTATTCTACTCGGACGACTCCGACTGGAATGAAAGTTCTTCAACATACAGCAGTGTTCTTGCACAAGTTGTTTACTCATACGACCAACTTGATTCTTGGGCTTGGAATCAGCCTACATCAGCAGGTTATCGTTATCAGGAAGAACTTCTTCGTTTCAACACTTGGTACGACAAACTTGTTAAGCTGTACAACCTTACAGGCGACGAAAAATACGCCTACACAGCTCTAAGACAGCTTACAGACTTCATATACGTTCGCGGTAACGATATATGCTGGCTAAAATCTCTTGACGTTGCTCTTAGAACACAGTGTATGCCGACCCTTACAATGCAGCTTATCGAAAGTCAGTATATGACTCCGGACATCTTTACATCATTCATTAAATATATGTATGTAGAGGCAAACGGTGCTCAATACTTCACAAGATCAGGTAACTGGGGTACTTCCGAATGTCAGGGTCTTTACACTGTAGCAATCACGTTCCCTGAATTTAAAGATTCAAAGAATTGGATTAACAGAGTAAAGTCAAGATATGAGTCGCTTTCAAACGCTTTGATAAAGAGTGACTTGGTTTGTACAGAGCTTTCACTCGGTTACACAGACTACTCTATTTCAACGCTTACAGGTTCAAAGGACGTTGCCGATGAACTTAACATAACAGATTATCCTTACACCGAAAAAACTCTTGAAAACATCAAAAATCTCGGATTGTTTGAATATTACTCAAGTATGCCGGGAATACGCGATAATCAAGTCGGTGACGGATACAGCCACCGTGGTACATTCGTATCACGTATGCAGTATCTTGCAAGATGGTTTGACGATCCTCATCTTAATTATGCGGCAGGATACGGCGGCGAGCAACCTGACTTTACGTCAATCCTATTCCCTGTCGGCTTAAAAGCAGTAATGCGTACAGGTTGGGACGATAAAGCGTGGTACTTATTCACAGACGCCGACGGCGGTTACGGAAACCACGCTCATCCTGACGACAACTCAATTACGGTTATGGCAGACGGTCAATACCTTTTGGTTGACCCACTGTACGGCTCATATTCGGGCAGTGCCGCTAAAACTTGGCTCACATCAACCATTGCCCACAACACCGTTACAATGAACGGCAAAAGCCAATACAGCAACTCAAGCAAGGGCAGTAAGGGTACTATGGACAGATGGGAAACTAACAATACATATGATTTCCTTACAAGTAATACTCCGAACACTCCTGATGCGTCAACATACAAGCGTTCAACGTTCTTTTTAAGAAATAAATTCTGGCTTGTAAACGACTACCTTGTTCCTAACAATACTTCATCAAACAAGTATGTTCAGGCATGGCACTTCTTGCCGGAGGCTGATATTTCAATGGACGATTCTTCAAAGACAACAGTGACCAATATGCCTGGTGTAAATATTAAGGTTATACCAATCAATTCCGAAGATTACACAAGCAGTTCAATCAAGTCAGGCTATTATTCTGAAGGTCAGGGAAGTGTATCAACGGCAAACTATACCGAGTACGAACAGAACACAAGCGGAACGACAGTATTTAATACTCTTCTTCTCCCTGTCGGTATAGGTGAATCATATGACGCTTCTGCAAACGAAATCAGCATTACAGGTATGGATAAAACCGATGCAAGCGCATATGAAATTTATCTTACAGACAAAACATCAAACGAAACAGAACACTATATTTACTACTTACTTCATAACAGTTCAAAGAAATCTACAGTTACTGTAGGCGACTTCACAACTGACGCGTCAATGCTTTTCGCAGCACTTGATTCATCAAACAATGTTAATCAAGTAGTAATTCAAGACGGTTCATTCGTAAAGCAAGGTAAGACAAACATCTTCACATCAGACAAAGAACTAAGCGAACTTTCGGCAACACTTAATGCACAAATTCTTTCAATAGATTCTTCAACCGTTAAAGAAAAAGACCTTGCAGAAAGCAATGTTCAGATTAATGCGAACAAGCTACAGATAAAGACAGCAAACTTTAACCAAAACAGCACAAAATTCGTTCAATCGGGCGATACAATTTACTTCGGCGTTGCCCCTACTCCAAATCCGGACGCAACTCCGACACCAAAGCCTACTTCAACTTCAAGTCCGTCTCACGGCACAGGCGGCGGAGGTGGTGGCGGCGGAGGCGGTGGCTCAACAGTAAAAGCCACAGCCACACCGAAAGCAACAGACGCTCCGAGTTCTTCGGCTGAACCTGAAGAAACAGTTGCACCTGAGGAAACACCGAAAACGGAAACAGCACCTGCTCCTACAAAAGAAATGAATTCTTCAATGAAAAAGGAACTTGAAAATCACTGGGCTAAGGATGAAATTTCAGAGCTTTACGAAAAAGGAGTTGTTTCGGGTATTTCCGACACATCACTCGGACTTGACGATTCCGTAACACGTGCACAGTTTGCGTCACTTATCGTTCGTGCTTTAGACCTTGATATTACATCTTATAAAGGTGAGTTTAAGGACGTAAGCAATGACGATTGGTATGCCGACCAGCTTCAAACGGCTTATGACAACAATCTTCTTTCGGGATATGACGGTAATATGTCCCCTAACGACAACATAACCCGTGAAGAAATGGCGGCAATCCTTTCAAATGCGGTAAATCAAGACGGTGACGATACCGAACTTGCATTTACCGATACAGAAGCCATAAGCGACTGGGCTGAACATTCGGTTGAAAAGGTTGTTTCACTCGGACTTATGTACGGTATGGACGACAACTCATTCGCTCCTAAAAACGCCACAAAGCGTTCAGAGGCATTCGTTGTTATATACAGACTCCTAAATCTACTAAAATAGATTACATATGAAAATACGACTGAAATATCAGTCGTATTTTTTTGTGCAAAAATAGCCTATCCAATTCATAATTAGCTGATTGAATAGCAAGCCCATCGGTCTTATAATTAAAATAGAATAAAAAGCATACGAAAGGATGATTAAAATGGATATATACATTCCCTCAGGAGAAGATGAAAAAAAGGCATTGGAAAGAACTACTCACCTTGCCGTTTCGGCACACCAAGACGATATAGAATTTATGGCATATGACGGCATTTTAAAATGCTTTATGCAGGATGACAAATACTTTACCGCAGTTGTTGCAACAAACGGCAGCGGCAGTCCGAGAAGCGGTTTATACGGCAATTACAGTGACAGTCATATGATGTCGGTACGTAAGCAGGAGCAAAAGAAAGCCGCCGTTGTCGGTGATTATTCCGCACAGGTATTTATGGACATTCCGTCCGCCACAATTAAAAATCCGGACGACAGAACAGCTATAGAAGATTTAAAGAAAGTTATTGAGGCCACCCAACCAAAGGTTATATACACACATAATCCGGCTGACAAACACGATACACACGTTGCCGTTGTACTAAGACTTATAACCGCATTAAGAGAGCTTAATTACAAGCCTGACGAATTTTACGGCTGTGAAGTATGGCGCGGACTTGACTGGATATGTGACAATGAAAAGATAGCATTTGACGTTTCAAGCAGACCAAACCTTGAGGCGGCACTTTTGGGTGTATTCGATTCACAAATTGCAGGCGGCAAACGATATGACCTTGCCGTTACGGGCCGCAGACTTGCAAATGCCACATTCTCCGAATCACACGGCGTAGACAATGCTGAAAAGATCATATATGCGGTTGACCTATTGCCTGTTTTGAACGGTGAAAGCACCGATGAATATATCGCAGGATATATTGACCGTTTTAAGAACGACGTAAAAGAAAAGATTAAAAAATTACAGTAAAGGAGTGTTGTAAATGCGTTTTATAGTATGCGAAGATTATGATGAGCTTTCAAAGAAAGCCGCTGAATTTGTTTCCGCACAAATTATGCTTAAACCGAACTGCAACCTTGGACTTGCCACAGGCTCAACTCCGATAGGTATGTATAAAAATCTCGTTGATATGAATTTGGATTTTTCCGAAGTAACAACGTTTAACCTTGATGAATATTACCCGATATTACGCAGTAATCCTCAAAGCTATCATTACTTTATGACGGAACACCTGTATAAATGGGTTAATTTGAAAAAAGACCATATATTCATTCCGAACGGCGAAACAAAAGACCCCGCACAGGAATGTATCGACTATGAAAAAGCAATCGCCGAACACGGCGGACTTGATTTACAGATACTCGGTATCGGACAAAACGGTCATATAGGCTTTAACGAACCGAGTGCAACGCTTAACTCATACACACATATAACAGACCTTACGCAGAACACAATAGAGGCAAATTCACGTTTTTTCAACAGCATTGATGAAGTACCTACAAAGGCTTTAACAATGGGTATTGCGACAATTATGCGTGCCAACCGTATATTACTTCTTGCAAGCGGTAAGGAAAAGGCTCGTGTTGTACAAGCGCTTAAAGGCAATATGATAGACCCCGAAATCCCCGCTACAATTCTTGCGGCTCACAATAACGTAACCGTTATTGCCGATAAAGCGGCATTCGGTGAATAAACTTAGTTTACATCTCTTCCTCTTAAAGCAGACAAAATCTTAAATGATTTATCTGCTTTATTTTATTGCACAAAAATACCGTGCCTATAAGGCACGGTATTTTTGCTTTTAAGCTCTTTTTTATTCTATTGGTTTAAGAGTATTATCCCACAAGAATGCTTTTACATTTCCGCCTTCAGGGACTTCTAACGTATCGGTTGAAGTGTTTATAACACTCGACATATCCGCACTCTTAACGCCTGACAATAATCCGTCTTTATCATATGTTGCGATATACAGTTTTGCACCCTCTTTGTAAAGTGACTTATCGGCTATTGCCATAACCTTATCACCGCCTTTAGGGGTGACGATATAACCGTTTTCATCAGTAATCTTATAAGTATCGCTGTAATATTCGGTCAATGATAAATTATATAACTTCATTCCCGAACCGACTGCACCGGCGTCAGTTATATTTATATTAAATGTAGACGGTTTTGACGGTGAGTTACTTCCCGCAGCGTCATCACGCAATGCGCACTTTGAAACAACCAATTCGTCGTTTGCGTAAATATCGAAATACTGTTTTGTATAATCCATTTCAATACGGAATTTAACTCTCTTGTTCTTATAACCCGTCAAACTTGCCTTACCGGCATTTATATCAATATTACCGTCTGCTGTCCAGTTTATTGTTATATAGTTTCTCCACTTTGTTGCGATATACATAGGTGCGGCATTAATCTGCTCTATATCAAATTCCAAAGTGTAACGCTCTGAATTAAATTCGTCTGACGAAGTAAACGTACTTTCCAAATCCAATCTCTTGCTTGCAACTTTCTTTGTGATTTTGATACCGCCATCATATGCAACATCTGCAAAGCCTGTCAAATCAGTTTCGCTTAGTTCATCTGAATTTGACTTAAACTTAAATCCGTTACTTACTGTATCATTATAATCACTATACGCTACATCACCATACGGCATAAGTTTTTCAATAATATTTTCAGCTTTTACTTCCGTAACATTGTTTTCTATATCGCAGTAAATTTCGCTGCCGTCTGCCGCCGCAAGCATAGCCTCTTCAATTTTAACGTGACCCTTTGTTTCGTCATTGAATACAATATCGCCTATTTTTTCAGGAGTGTTTGCAAAGTCGAAAACTACAGTCCATTTGCCGTCCTCATACTTTTTGCTTAGTACCGAAACACCCTCCGGCAGTGTGATGTCCGAGATTTCAAACGGTGTATCTATAACAAATTCAGCTGCCTTGATGTTCTTATCTTTAGCAGTCAAGTCAAGCGAGAATGTGTTTCCGTTTTCTGTTGCGGTAACTTTTTCTATGTCACGACCTGTCTTTGAAAGTTCCTCTTGTGATAAAAATGCTTTTTGGTCAAATACATCACTGTCCGTCATTTCTACAGGCTTGTCAAGTCTTAATCCGTTATATATGACTGCCGCAATATCGTCATTTGTACCGCCTGTCAGCTTTGCGCCCTTTTTAACGGTCTGACCGCCCAATGCAATGAATATTCCTCTGTCATCCATATTGCTGTATGTACCGTGAGTACCCTGCATTCTGTTGTTTGTGGTATTCCAATAGTTGTGACCGCCGTGGTCGGCATTTACAACAATCAATGTATCGTCAAACAAATTTTCTTCTTTCAAAGCGTCATTAAGTGTCTTAAAGAATGCGTCATAATCATTAAGAAGTTCATAATATCCGTCTGTAAAGTAACCGTAACTGTGTCCGTAATGGTCCATTACGTCAGACTGCATATATGCAATCGCCGTATTCTTCATTTTACCGTCCTTGATATACTGCGCAATACGGTCAAAACAATAACTTCCGTATTGATAATCAACATATGCGCCGCTGTTTTGTTCAAGAACACCGTTTGTAATAGGGTGCCATTCCGCATAAGCAAAAAGCTTTCTTGACGGATCAATTTCGTTCATACTCTTAAGCATTGACGGATATTTGCGTGTTTCCAATACGTAATCAGGCCATTGCTTTGCGTTAGCAATATCATTTGTGAATTGATATGCACTCGGTAACTTTTTAAATGTTATACCGTGCAAAATTGAGCAATAGTTTTGTGCCGAAATAGGTGGGTCCATTGATTCAGCCGAAGTCGAAATCGCCATTTGATTATTGAACATATCAAGGCAATACGGATTTTTACGAACATTCGCCAATCCTTCTCCCTCAAGTTTATTGTTGCCTGAATCAATGCCCTTGCCGTTGTATACCGCATTGTCAGCCCATGCTCTGCCTGCACCGTCAACGGTTATTGCAATGGCACGTTTGTAAGGATAAATCTTTGCCGCATCTGCAATTTCTGCTTTCGTTTCATCATCATCTGTCAAGCTGATGTCGCCGACACCGATAACACCGTCTTGGTTTAAATCCAAAGCATTCTTTGCGTGAACATTTACCGATGTACTTTCACAATTCACCGTCACATTTTCCAATTCTGTATCATCGTCGGAATATGCCGCTCCGTTTGAAATGCCAAATTCAGTTGCAGTAGTTTCGTTTACATCTGCCGTACGGAATACAAGCTGTGTTATTCTTGACTCTGAATATTTCTTAATATCCGCAGGTGTTTTTGTTGTTGAAATATGAAGTTTACCGCTTTCAACCTCCGTAATAGTCGCATTGTTGAATTGTGCGCGGTCATATGTCAAAACTGTCGGGTCGTATGTCACGTCAAACTCTGTTTTAGCAATATTTCCGACTGTTTCACCTACAGAATAAAGATTGAAATTCACATATCCGTCCGCCGCAATGTTCGCCGCATTGACGCTCTTTATTGACATCTCAAACGTAGGCTGTGGACCGGGATGTGTTTCGTTTATGTATGCGATTTCTTCATCTGTAAGAAGTTTGTTTGTTACCATAAAGTTATCGACAACAAATGAATAATCAACGGTTTTATTCTTTGAATATGAGCCTGTACCGTCATTACCGAGTTTTAGAGTATGCTTTGTATTTTCACAAAGTTCTGAACCGTAATCCGCATAATCAAGTGTTCTTATAAGTTCACCGTCACAATAAATAAGCATTTTACTGTTTGTATCGTCAAACGAAATAACGTAATTCTGCCACGTTTGTGCCGAGTACGTCATTTTTGTCGCGTCAGCCTTCTGCGATGATGAAGTGTTTGAAATTCTCGCCTTGTAATTTCCGGGACTGTTGTATTCATACGCGAACGTAAAACCTGCCGTATCAACCTTGTCCCAGTTTGTGTTACTCAATATAGCCGGGTCATACGAATCGTGCAATTTATTGCTCTTTAAAGAGAACGAAATACTCTTATTTTTAAGTGACGTTCCCGAACCGATGTAGTTCGTAAAGTCAAGGTATCCGCCGTTCGTCTTAAAAACAGCGCCTTTTCCCGACTGACCTTCGGCAAAAGTCGGAGAGGTTCCGACAACGTTCGGTGTATTGTCGCCCTTTTCATCATTAAAGTTATCTTCAAATAACAATAATGTTTCTGTTTTTGCGTCGATTGAGTCCTGTAACGCGTCATCGGCAAGTGCCGTAGGAATATACGACGATGCCATCATTACGCTTAACGCAATCGGTATTAATCTTTTACAGTTCATAAAACCACTCCCAAAATTAATTTTTATATTTATTTTAATTGTTACGTTTTAAACTTGCCGCCGCAACAGCTTGATTTAGATACGACTGTTCGTTATCCGCAATCTCCAAGAAGTTCAGCTTTTCATTCGGCTTTTCTTTCGACCATACCTTTTTTGCATTGTCGATTACAATTTCTCTTTCAGCCCCCGAAACAACTCCGCCCGTAAGCATTATGTAATCGAACTCATAGAACAAACTGTAATAAAGCAATGCGTAGCCCAAATATTCGCCGATTGTTTCATACACCTTAATCGCAGGCAAAGCATTTTTCTCAACAAGTTTTTGCACCTGATAACATTTTTGTGACGGCGTTTCATTTTCACTCAACGCAATTCCGGCAAGCGGTGCAAGTCTTACAACAGCTTTCTGTGACAAGTAATTTACTCCGCAACCTTTATCGCCCGACCATTCGCTTACAGGACTGTTTTCCGAAAAATCGACCGGCACAAATTCCGGCTCATTCAGACGTCCCGATACAGTGCCGTTTTTATCGACATATCCTCCTGCCTCGCTTGAGCCGATTGATATACCGAAAATTCCGCGTTTACCTGTCTGAATAAGACCGTAAACCGCCGCCGCGTCACCATCGTTTACAACGGTAAGCTGTATATCGCCCGCCGCATTTTTATAAAAATTCTTTACCTTGTCCTTATCTTTAACATTCCTAAACAACGATGCAACACGTGTTGTATTGTCAATCTGTACTCCCGCACTGCTCACACCGATTCTGTCCGCTTTGCCGAGTTTTTGAACTGCATTGTCAATCGCCGATTTAATCTTTTCCGTGTGGTACGAAATATCTTCTTCATTTGTCGGTTGCCAAGGTATTCTGTCACTGTACACATTTTCCCCATCAGACATTGCACATACTTTTATAAAGCTTGCACCGACGTCCAAACCTACGACATTGCCGTCATTTTCAATACATATTCTGCTTTTTTCCTCAGTCGTATTCGGAACTTTATCACAAATTATAACTTCAAATTTTTCACCGTAAACGTCAGCCATAAAGTCCATATCAAATTCACGAATGCCGCCTTTTGAGTAGCACTGTTTAATGTATTCGCATATCTCGTTTTGACCGCTTAAATATATTTTAAATCCGCCGTAAAACCATAAAAGGGTCTTTACGGTACGTTCGATATAAAATTTACTTTTTTCCGTATCGTTTGTATTGATTTTCGTTTCGTAATTCTCAACAATCCCATTTTCGCGTTCAACAGCTATTGTAAATGGCTCGTCAGCCTCTTTCATAAATTCTTTTACCCACACATATGCAGGCATAAAATCTTTATTTAACATTCACGTCATCTCCATTACAATAATTTTATAACTATATCATATCAACTTTAAGACACTTTTTAAATCGTGTATTCATAAAAAAAATATGTTAAATTATATTTTTCACAATCTCAAGAATACCCTATCAAAAAAATCTGCCTATTTACTGTTCATATATATTTTAATATACTTTAATCAATCAAATAATTATTAAAACAAAAGGTGGAATCCGAATGTTAAAAAACATATGTGGCTTTCAGCGGTACTTTCCGCACTTATGATAGCCAACACACTGCCGAGCGGAGTTATGGCATCAGAAACAGCAACTGCTTTCGATCCCGGAGATACAACCGAAAAACCGCTTATACTTTGGTATAACAAGCCGTCCGCCAAAACCGCCGATATTATCGACAACAGCGTTTTGGACAGAGCCGGTTGGGACGAATACAGTCTGCCTATACAAAGACGATTCACTCGCTCCTGCAAAAACCACGGGTACATTGCAATCCGGTGCATCTGCCGACACATTCTCAATGACAAACTGGGGTAAGGCTAACAACGGTGCATATTTGAGCGGTGTTCGTTTCACGGCAAACAAGGATATGACCCCGGCCGATTTTGTAAAGATTAAATCGCTAAAGCTGTACGAAATTGAAAGAATGGCTGATACAGCCGTTGACAGTGCCGTAGCGGCAATCACAATCGATAAACTTACAAGCACACCGGAATGTGTAGAGCAAAACATCACTTTGCCGCAAATCACTTCAGACGACGCAGAAGTAACATGGACATCTTCCGATACATCGGTTATCGGCAATGACGGTACATTCTACGGTTCATCAAAGGCGACAGACGTTACAATGACGGCACAAATCACAAATAAAACAGACAGCTTTACAGTTTAAAGACTTCCGTCTTTCTGTTCCGGGTGAAGAAACAGTAAAATTGAGCAAAACTTTTGACGACAACGGCATGAACGTAACAGTTAAAAACAATTCTTCGGACAGCTTAACTATAAAGGTTACAGTAGGCGTATACAACGACAATGATACTCTTAACACGGCTAAACTTCAAACCGTTACACTTGATTCAAAAGCAGAACAAACAATTTCATTTGCAGGTATCACCTCCGACAAATCAGTTTCAATATTTGCATGGGACAAGGATATGACACCACTTACAAATGTATTGCAATAACACAAAAAATACACCTATCATTCGATAGGTGTATTTTTCATTTGTTTTTCAATCCAAGCCATAAGCAAATTCACTATTTTTTCTTGTTGGACAAGAGTAAGTTCAACATTTTTCGGTATTCTGTACCACTTGTTAAGGCAACCGCGGCAGCAGCATGCCGTTGCGTGCTGTGCGATAAACACAGGGTGTCCGCGCATGGGTGTTTGCTTGCCGTCATTTGCAATAAATGACGGTGCAAGTCTGTCACGAACAAAGTCGCGTGCATGTGAACGCACAGTATCCATACCTTTATTTTTTACATACTCCCTATCCTTTTCTTTCAACTTAAAACCACTTCTGAACTTTGACTTTTCCAACTTTAAAAGTGCCTGTTCAATCGTCTGCATAAAATCACTGTCTTTCATATCTTCCGTATGTACAGGTTATATCGGCAATTTTCTTTGCGAGTTTGTCAGTCAAATCATTCTTACCCATTCTCCACTGCCAGTTGCCGCCGAGTACAGACGGTGTATTCATTCTTGCCTCACTGCCGAGTTCAAGATAATCCTGCATTTGAATTATCGCCGTATCGCTCACACTTGCCATAGCGGTTTTAATGAGTTTCCAAACAATATCATCTTCCGAATCAATGTACTTTTTACAAAATTCAAGTGTATCTTCGTCAAGCTCATCAATCCAACCAAGCACTGTATTATTATCATGCGTGCCGACATAGACAACACTGTTTGAATTATATGTATACGGCAAATAATTACTTTCTTCACGCGGATCAAATGCAAATTCAAGCACTTTCATACCCGGAAAACCCGAATCCCTCAACAGCTTATGCACATCCTCCGTCAAAAATCCCAAATCCTCCGCTATAATCGGCAAATCGCCCAATTCATTTTTAACGGCATTGAACAATTCAATTCCCGGACCTTTCAGCCACTGACCGTTTTCGGCGGTTTTATCCCCGTAAGGAATCGAATAATACCCCTCAAAGCCTCTGAAATGGTCGATACGAACAACATCATACAATGACGTTGCACTCTTTATTCTGTCTATCCACCAATTAAAGCCGCATTCTCTGTGCCTGTCCCAATTATACAGCGGATTTCCCCAAAGCTGACCTGTCGGAGAAAATGCGTCCGGCGGACAACCTGCAACAGCTTTCGGCACAAGATTTTCGTCAAGTTCAAATAAATCGGGATATACCCACACTTCCGCACTGTCAAGCGCAACGTAAATCGGAATATCGCCGATTATCGACACACCGTTGTCATTGGCATACTTTTTAAGTTTGTTCCACTGTTCAAAAAATTTAAACTGCACAAACTCCCAAAACATAACGTCATCTTCGTGCGACGACTTAAATTCCCATAACGAATGAGAATCACGTTTTCTTAGTCCGTCCTCCCATTCAAGCCAAGACTTGCCGTCATTTTCATTCTTTATGCTCATAAACAACGCATAGTTTGAAATCCATCTTTCGTTTTTCTGCAAGAAGTCGTAAAATTCCGACAAATCACCTTTTTTAAATTCTTCAAAAGCAATTTTCAAAACCTTAAAACGATTTTCATAAATTGTTTCGTAGTCAACATTTTTTCTGTCTTTGCCCCAATCAAGCTTTGAATAGTCCGATTTTTTCAAAAGACCTTCTTCACGCAAAATATCCATATCTATAAAATACGGATTGCCTGCATTCGTTGAAAACGACTGATACGGCGAATCGCCGTAACTTGTCGGACCAATCGGTAGAATCTGCCAACACTTTTGTTTTGCACTCTTTAAAAAATCCACAAATTTATATGCCTCTTTGCCCATTGTACCGATACCGTAATCAGACGGCAACGATGATATGTGCATTAAAATACCGCTTTTTCTCATTTATTCTACCTCCCGATAAGTTGTAAAATTACATGTGGATTTTCCGCAATATAGTCTGCACCGGCTTGTACCAATTCATTTCTTGTTCTGAATCCCCAAAGCACTCCGACCGACGTCATTTCGGCATTTTTCGCCGTAAATATATCAACATTGGTGTCACCCAAGAACAGACACTCTGACGGCTTTACACCGAGTTTTTTCGCTATTTCAAGCGCCGTAAAAGGATTGGGTTTTGTCGGCATACCGTCAATAACTCCATGCACCGCGTCAAAATAATTTTCACCGAAAATATTATCGGTAACAAAATGCACGACATTATCCGGTTTATTTGAACATACCGCAATTTTTATGCCGTTCTCTTTCAGTTCTTCAAGCAATTCTCTTATTCCGTCATACGCATCCGTATCATAAAGATAATCATTTTCATAATTTTCGTCATACACATCACGCACTTTTTCAAACATTTCCGCATTATCCTTGCCGTAAACTCCGAGCATTCTGTGAATAAGTTTATCTCTGCCGTCACCGACATATATTTTATAATCCTCTACCGGAATTTCAGGCAAACCGAATGCCGCAAGTGCAATATTACCAAAATGTGCAATAGCATTTATCGTATTTGTAAGCGTACCGTCAAGATCAAATATACACGCTTTAATATTACTCATAAAATCACCTCATTATGTTAATTATATATCTTGAAAACTATTATGTCAATGTGAATAGATTATGAATTTTTCTTGATATGCTTGATTTTTAAAAAACACTGTGATAGTATATCATTAAAGCTTCTACAAAATTGTTTTTTGAAGAAAGGATATGTAAATATGAAAAAAAGTTTAATCGTTATTGCCGCATTAATTCTTGCAATGTCAGTTGCGGGCTGCGGTAAAAAGACAGAAAATACAAATACAACACCTCAGCAGACTGCGCAGGCAGATGCGTCAGGTGCATACGAAAACGGCAGTGCAACAGAAACTCTTGACGGTCAGGACTATTCAAAGAATGTCGATATGGCGGCAGTTGAAGGTACAGAGGCAAAATCAGATACAAAAGCGGACAGCTATTCGGGTGAAGTAAGCAACAATGATATTTCTATCGAGGAAGCAAAACTTATCAATTATGATGACAGCGACGTTGTTGTTGTGTCATTTGAATTTACAAACAAAACCGATTCAGACCAATCATTCAGCGGAGTATATGACGTCGTCGCCGAACAAAACGGTTCTTCATTAGCTCCTGCAACAGTAATCGGCGTGGACGGTGTGGAACTTCTTACACTTTCACAAAATATTGCTCCGGGTGAAACAATTACTGTTCAAAAAGCGTACAAGCTTGACAGTAAGTCGTCACCGCTTGAAATAACAGTTCAGCCGTTCTCTTCAGACGACGAATCATTCGTTACAAAGACATTTAATTTCTAAAACAAATAAACCGTAGACAAAACCGTAATGGTTTTGTCTACTTTATTTTTGGGTGTTTGAGGTGCTAACCTCATTAAAAATCATTTCTGACGACCTGTGCGGCAGAAATGGCTTAAAATCT
>ERZ773173.159-NODE-159-length-83765-cov-4.885163_pt1 | contig 83765 bp, 82 predicted proteins | sample MGYA00580535_ERZ773173 | MGnify/ENA primary metagenome ERZ773173 (study PRJEB29015, sample SAMEA2737856) | human gut metagenome | biome: human gut; feature: human-associated habitat; material: faeces | place: China | collected 2012 ...
ACCGAACTCATTCACAAGCAAGTTAATATTTAATTTTGTCTAAATTTTGGGGTTCGCTTCAAACTGCCGAGCTTTTTTGATGCAAATTTTTATATACGAAAGGGGTGATAATTATGGCTTCAAGAGGCAGAACACCAAAGCCTACTGCTATAAAACAGCTTGAGGGTAATCCGGGCAAAAGACAACTTAATACCAACGAACCTAAACCAAAGCAAAAAGCACCTACCTGTCCTAAATGGCTTGATGATGAGGCGAAAAAGGAATGGAAACGCTTGGCAAAGCAGATGGAACAGCTTGGTATACTTACCGAGGTTGATATGGCGGCATTTGCAGGCTATTGCCAAAGCTATGCAAGGTGGAAAGAAGCCGAGGAATTTATATCAAAGCATGGTGCGATTGTAAAAACTCCGAGCGGATATTGGCAACAAGTTCCGCAAGTGTCCATTGCACAGCAATATATGAAGCAGATGACAAAATTTTGTGAGCAGTTCGGTCTTACTCCTGCATCGAGGTCAAGAATTGTCACCGACAAATCTGATGACTCTGCAGAAGATGCAATGGAGCAGTTATTATCATTGGGTGGTGAGAAAAAGTAATGTATAATGAAGAAAAAGCCAAAAGAGCCATCACATTTATAAACGCCTTAAAACACACCAAAGGTAAATGGCGTGGAGTTCCGTTTGACCTTCTTCCGTGGCAAGAAAAAATAATGAAAGATGTGTTCGGGACGGTCAAGGATAACGGCTACCGACAATACAACACAGCCTATGTTGAAATCCCAAAGAAGATGGGTAAATCAGAGCTTGCTGCAGGTGTAGCTCTTTACCTCACCTGCGGTGATGGTGAATGGGGTGCGGAAGTGTATGGCTGTGCAAGTGACCGTCAGCAAGCAAGTATCGTATTTGATGTGGCGGTTGATATGGTCGACCAATGTCCGGCACTAAAGAAAAGAATAAAGCCAATAATGTCCGTAAAAAGACTTGTATATAAACCGACAAATTCATATTATCAAGTGCTTTCAAGTGAGGCTTTCACAAAGCATGGTTTGAATGTGCATGGGGTTATATTTGATGAGCTGCACTCACAGCCAAACCGAGAACTCTTTGATGTAATGACAAAGGGCTCTGGTGATGCACGAACACAGCCGTTGTTCTTCCTCATAACTACTGCAGGAACAGACAGAAACAGCATTTGCTTTGAACAGCACCAAAAGGCTGTGGACATATTAGAGGGTAGAAAAGTTGACCCGACATTCTATCCCGTTATTTACGGAATTGAGGATACCGATGATTGGACGGATGAGAGAAATTGGTACAAGGCAAATCCCTCGCTTGGACACACTGTCGATATTGAAAAGGTACGAGCTGCATTTTTATCGGCAAAGGAAAATCCTGCGGAAGAGAATCTATTCCGTCAGTTGCGTTTGAACCAATGGGTAAAGCAATCCACTCGTTGGATGCAGATGGATAAGTGGGACGCTTGCGATGAAACGATTGATTTGAGGTTATTGCGTGGCAGAGAATGCTATGCAGGCCTTGACCTTTCCACCACTCTTGACCTTACTGCCTTTGCCCTCATATTTCCACCAAGGAATGATAATGAAAAATATATCATCTTACCGCATTTCTGGATTCCGGAAGAGAACCTGAAACAGCGAGTAAGGCGTGACCATGTGCCGTATGATGTGTGGAAAGCAAACGGGTTCATACGAACCACTGAAGGTAATGTTGTAGATTACCGTAGAATTGAGGCTGATATAAAAGAAATTGCAAGCCAATATGTGGTGCGTGAAATTGCCTATGACCGATATAACGCAACACAGATTATATTAAACCTACAAGACGAGGGCTTGACAATGGTTCCGTTTGGTCAAGGTTTTAAGGATATGTCACCGCCTACAAAGGAGTTATACTCACTCGTATTAAAAGAAAAAATCATACACAATCATCATCCCGTACTTCGTTGGAACTTTGATAATGTGTGTGTTGAAATAGATGCAGCAGAAAATATCAAGCTGTCGAAAAAACACAGCACAGAGCGTATTGACGGTGCAGTTGCAACAGTTATGGCACTCGACAGAGCGGTTCGTAACGAGGGACAGCCTGTGGGTAGTGTGTATGATACAAGGGGGATTTTTGTATTTTAGGAGGACTTATGAACATAATAAAATCAATTTTCAAATCAAGGGATACTCCCAAGAACCATATGAGTGACAATGTTGGCGGTGGTAGGTACTTTCCGTTTGGTCGCACATGGTCGGGTAAATCAGTAACAGAACGCACAGCAATGCAAATAACGGCTGTGTATGCCTGTGTCCGCATAATAGCGGAAACTGTGGCAAGCCTACCCCTGCACGTCTATGAATATACCGACAGTGGCAAGGAAAAGGTATATACACATCCTTTGTATCGGCTGTTGCACGACATACCGAACCCTGAAATGAACAGCTTTGTAATGCGTGAGGTTATGATGAGCCACTTGCTGTTATGGGGTAATTCATACTCGCAAATCATACGAAACGGCAAGGGCGAGGTTCTTGCACTCTACCCACTGCTCCCTGAAAAGATGACGGTTGAGCGTGGAGCTGATAACAGGATTTACTACAAGTATTTCTCCGACAAGGATGGAATGATAGTATTCCGCAAAGAAGAAATACTACATATTGTAGGACTTGGCTTTGACGGTCTTATCGGCTATTCACCTATTGCAATGGCGAAAAATGCGATAGGCTTATCAATTGCAGCTGAAGAATACGGCTCGTCATTTTTCTCAAATTCAGGAACACCGAGTGGTGTACTTGAACATCCGGGTGTATTGAAAGAGCCGGAAAAGGTACGTGATGCTTGGAATGCTGCATATGGTGGTAGCACTAATGCACACAAGGTCGCAGTTCTTGAGGAAGGTATGAAGTTCAATCCTATATCTATTAACCCTCAAGAGGCACAGTTCCTTGAAACACGAAAATTCCAAGTAAATGAAATATGCAGAATATTCAGAGTACCACCGCATATGATTGCCGACTTGGAACGGTCATCATTTAACAATATTGAACAACAGAGCCTTGATTTTGTGACCAACACAATACGGCCTTGGCTTGTTCGTATCGAGCAGACGATATTCCAACAGCTGTTTAGTGAAAGCGAACAAGAGAAGTTGTTTGTAAAATTCAATGTTGACGGCCTTTTGCGAGGAGATTTCCAAAGCCGTATGAATGGCTATGCGGTAGGCAGACAAAATGGGTGGCTTTCAGCTAACGATATTCGTGAGCTTGAAGACTTAAACAAAATACCAACAGAGGAAGGCGGTGACCGATACTTGTGTAATGGTAATATGATAGACATAAAAAATGCAGGTCAGAATTATGCAACAACTGGAGGTGAGAATGATGAGTAAGTTTTGGAAATTTAAGACGATAAAAAATAAAATTGACGAGGAAAACGAAAGCACAGAGAATGTGCTTTTTTTAAATGGTACGATTGCATCGGAAAGCTGGTACAGTGATGATGTGACACCTAAGATGTTTCGTGATGAACTTGACCGATACAAGGGTGATTTGACGGTGTTCATAAATTCTCCGGGCGGTGATTGTTTTGCTGCAAGTGAGATATATACAGCCTTAAAAGAGCATAAAGGCAAAATCACTGTTAAAATAAACGGCATTGCAGCAAGTGCTGCATCAGTTATTGCAATGGCTGGTGACATGGTGGAAATGTCCCCGACCTCAATGCTGATGATTCATAACCCGTCAATGCTCCTATACGGTGAGGCATCTGAAATGGAGCAAGGCATTGAGTTTTTGAACGAGGTCAAAGAATCAATCATAAACGCATACCAAATCAAAACAGGACTTTCACGAAATAAGCTATCAAATCTTATGGATGCGGAAACTTGGTTTAACGCACATTCAGCACATAAATTAGGTTTTTGCGACAAGATTTTGTATACAAAAAATGACAGCAAGGACGATGCCGAGGAAATGGTATTTGATAAGGCCACTATGGTCACAAATACAATTTCAGCTATGAGAAAGAAATTAAAACCGATACGAAAGCCATATGAAACGGGCGTTGATATAGGTCAGTTTGAAACAAGATTAAATTTATTGAAATAACAGGAGGGCAAATATTATGAGTAAGATTTTAGAATTAAGACAGAAAAGAACAGCATTGTGGAATGAAACCAAGAAGTTCCTTGATAATGCAAAGCGTGACGGTGATGTCCTTTCAGCAGAGGATGCAGCTACATATGAAAAAATGGAGGCTGATATTGTTGCTATGGGCAAGGAAATCGACATCCTTGAAAGGCAGGCAGAGCTTGAAAAGCAGATGAACGCACCTACAAGCACAGCCGTTCTTTCAAAGCCTACTACACCGGACGGAAAAGAAAAAACAGGCAGAGCAAGTGATGAATACAAAACAGCTATGCTCTCCGCACTGCGTTCAAACTTTCGTAATGTAAGTAATGTATTACAGGAGGGCGTTGACTCGGACGGCGGTTACCTCGTTCCGGAAGAATACGACAGCCGTTTGATTGATGTGTTGACCGAGGAGAATATATTCAGAGGTCTTGCTACTACAATTACAACAAGCGGTGAGCGTAAGATTAACATTGCCGCCACAAAGCCTGCCGCAGCTTGGATTGACGAGGGTGAGGCACTCACTTTTGGCGATGCAACATTTGCACAGATTAACCTTGACGCACATAAGCTTCATGTTGCGGTTAAGGTTACCGAGGAGCTTTTGTACGATAACGCATTTAACCTTGAAAGCCATATCATTGATATGTTCGCAAAGGCACTGTCAAATGCCGAGGAGGATGCGTTCCTTAATGGTGACGGTGTCGGTAAGCCACTCGGAATATTTACGGAAACAGGTGGTGCTGAAGTTGGTGTAACTGCTGCATCTGCAAGTGCGATTACATCAGATGATATTATTAATCTTGTGTATTCACTTAAGCGTCCATATCGTAAAAATGCCAAGTTCATTATGAATGACCAGACTGTATCCGTTATCCGTAAGCTAAAGGATGGTAATGGCAACTACTTATGGCAACCGTCAGCACAGGCAGGTGAGCCGGACAGATTATTCGGTTATGAGGTATTAACATCACCTTTTGCACCTACTATGGAGGCGGGCAAATCAATCATCGCATTTGGGGACTTCAAGTACTACAATATCGGTGACAGAGGCACTCGTTCCTTTGCAGAGCTTAAAGAGCTGTTTGCCGGAAACGGTATGGTAGGCTTTGTTGCAAAGGAGCGTGTTGACGGTAAGCTTGTACTTCCGGAGGCAGTAAAAACTCTTAAGATGGGAGCGTAAATAAATGAACATAAAGATTTTAGTTTCGTGTGCCGGTATTAGGTTCGGCTTTACAAAGGGTGAAACCGTAGAGGTTGATGCGGAAATTGGTAAGGACTTAATCAAAGCCGGATATGCAGAGGAAATAAAGTCAGCTAACACTAAGAAACCGAAAAATACAAAGGATGATGCAGATGCTGACACTTGATGAGGTAAAAGAGTATTTAAGGCTTGATACAGATTGCGAGGATGGGTATTTAAATATACTCATCCTTTTAGCTTGTGAGATGTGTGAGAACTATACCCGCATTCCTATTCCTGACAAATTACCGGAAAGCTACAAACAGGCAATGCTCGTTTGTATTGGATACTTTTTCGAGAAAAGAGATGGTTCAAAGGACGGAATACCTAAGGTGTTTTATAGTTTGCTTGCACCATATCGAAGGGCGGTGTTTTAGATGGATTTTTCAAGAATGCGACATAGGATAACCTTTCTAAAACCGATGGGGACACAGAAAAACTCTATGGGTGAAAGTGTACCTACCTATACCGACTACAAAACTGTATGGGCATTTGTTGCACCAAAAACAGGTCGAGAATATGATGAGGCACAAAAGCTCAGAGCTGAAACCACATTTAATGTGCATACACGATTTTTTTCTGATATTACAGCAGAAATGCAGATAAGGTACAAAGACCACATTTTGAAAATAGAGTCGGTGCTTAACATAAACGAACGCAACGAGGAGCTACTTATTGTGGCAAGCGAGGTGGACACCTCAGCACTTTTGACTTCGTCAAAAGCCGACACTGACGTGTCGTCCTCCCATCTTGGAGGTGCCTAATGGCAAGAACAGTTGATGTATTCGGTTTTGATGAACTGCAAAAGGCTTTTGAAAGATGTGAGAAAAAATATCCAAATCAAGCCGATGCCCTACTTATGGCTGAGGGACAAGCAGTTAATAAACGCACCAAATCACTTACTCCCGTTAGAACTAAAAAGCTACGCAACTCTTGGCGACTTAAAAAGGTCAAGCTATATAAGGGTGGCAAGGTTCGAGTGGTGCGTGTTCAATCTCAAGCACCATATGGACACCTTGTCGAGCTTGGTCATGAGATTGCATCGGGCGGTCGAACACGAGAGCGTGGCAGAAAGCTTAATCGTGTACAGAGGTCAGCTCGTGGCATTAAATCAGGTGGCAGAGTAGCAGGAAAGTTTATGCTTGATAAGTCAATGAAAGAAGCACAGGCAAAATTTGAAAGTGGTGCTAAAAGACTATTTGATGATATAACAGAGGATATTAAAATTTAGAAAGGGACACATAAAATGATAACGGAAAAGGATATACAAAAAAGGCTTGCAGAAATATTAACCGGAAACGGGTTTAATGTTGTGGCGAGCGAAGTCGATGAGGGATTTGATAAGCCGGCTGTGTTTGTTACGGTATATCCGTCAAGAACAAAGCTACTTACCTGCGGTGGTGCAACAGAAGAAATGACTGTTACGGTTGAAATACAATATATTTCTGCTCTTGAAACAGTTGAGGATTGCATTGATGCGACTAACAAAATAAAGCAAATATTCTTGTACAAATCCTTTGATATACAAGACCGCCACATCACTGTTGATGAAATGGAATTTGAAATAGAAAAAACAGTTCTGTATGTGTATTTTGAAATATCACTCATACAGGCTGTTGACAATACAGAGGAATATGAAGAAATTAAAGATTTGATTATAAAGGGAGTGAATTAAAATGGGATTACCTGAAATTTTAATTGAATTTAAGGCGAAGGCTGAAACCGCTGTTAAGCGAAGTGAAAACGGTATCGTTGCACTTATCTTGCGTGACGATACTAAATCGGGCGATGGCAACCTAAGCTATAAATATCAGACCGCAACCGATTACGGATTGACAAGTAGCTGGTCAACTACCAACCGCAGATATTTAAATCTTGCGTTTGCAGGCTTGCCTAAAAATGTGCTTGTAGAGCGTATCGGTGCTGATGAAACCTACGATGATGCATTGGCAAGGCTTAGAGGTAAGAAGTGGAATTATCTCGCTATTCCGGTAATTGCCGAGGACGATGTTCAGACTATTGCTGATTGGATAATTGCACAAAGGTCAGCAAAAAAATCGTTTAAGGCTGTACTTCCAAACTGCTCGGCCAATCACGAGGGTATTATAAACTTCACAACTGAGGGTATTAAATGCGGTACATACAGTTATTCAACAGCTGAATTTTGTGTAAGAATTGCAGGTTTACTCGCAGGTTTACCTATGACCGAAAGTGCAACATATCAAGTACTTGCAGATGTTACGTCAATTACCGAAAGCCTTACAGCTGATGAGGATATAAACAGCGGTAAATTTATACTCGTAAACGATGGTGAGAAAATCAAGGTCGGCAGAGGTGTAAATTCACTTGCTACACTCAGTGGTGATAAGACCGAGGATATGAAAAAAATCAAAATTATTGAGGGTATGGATATGATGCGTGACGATATTCGTGCAACATTCGAGAATAACTACATCGGCATCAATAACAGCTACGATAACAAGGTTATGTTTGTAGCTGCTATCAATCAATATTTTGATGGCCTTGCAAGACTTGGTGTACTTTATGGTGAGGCTGAAAATATAGCAGATATTGATGTAACAGCACAGAGAGATTGGCTTGCACAAAAGTATGATGTATCGGAATATTCCGATGATCAAATCCGAAAAGCAAAAACAGGCAGTTTTGTGTTTGTAAAAGCAAATGTGACATTTTGCGATGCTATTGAGGACATGAGCTTTTCAATAAATATGGAATAGAGAAACGGAGGTAAACAATTATGGCTGAAAGACAAATGCCTGCGGTTGGTAAAGTTATATCGGGTACGCACGGATATTTTTGGTGGAATAACTCAATTTGTTATGAAATTACATCATTTGAGGCGAAGATAAAAACCAACAGAGAAACAATCAATTTTGCAGGTCAGATGTGGGACGATTCAAAGCTGATGGGTGTATCGGGTACATGGTCAGCTAAGATTAAGAAAATCTATTCAAGAGGTAAAACATATGCCGAGAAACTTGCAAGCGGTATTGATGAGAGATTGACACTCATATCAAAACTTGAAGACCCAGACAATGGTGGCACTGAACGTGTACAGCTCACCTCGTGTTGGCTTGATGAACTTACCTTACAGGCCTTTGAAAACGGGAAAATCACAGAGGACGAGTTCAGTGGTGGTTTCGTTGGATTTAAGTATCTTGATACGATTGATGACCCTTGTATATAAGGGACACTAAAACATATAGAAAGAGGGACACTAAATGAATAAGAATACAAAATTAACACTTGCAGAGCTTTTGAAACGTAAGGAGCAGATGCTTGAAAGCAAGAAGACGAAAAAGACTATTGACTTGTATGTAAAGTCGATTGATGCGACTATTACTATCAAAGAGCCGGACGGAGCATTGTGCAGAGATGCAAATGATATGGACGCAGGCGTTGGCGATAAGTATTTGTGCTATGAATGTATCACAGAACCGAACCTCAAATCAAAAGAGGTTCAAGACGCATTTGGTTGCACAGAGCCTATGGATGTTGTTGACATCATATTTGAACCGGGTGAAATTCCTCAGATTGCGATTGAGTGTATGAAACTTGCCGGATATATGGGCGGAGTTGAACAGGTAAAAAACTAATACAGACGGACGGTGACCTGCAGCTTATCCACTACTACCTACAAAAGGGGTTTGATTGGGATAGGCTTGCAGGTCTTTCACTGTCCGAGAAAATATTCCTAAAAGCAAGTATGGAGCTTGCTATTGATGAAGAAGTACAAAAATACAAAGCCATACTTGGTGGTTAAGAAGCGGAGGTGAAGTGAAAAATGGCTCGTAATATAGGTGCAACTCTATCTTTGAATAATGGTAACTTTTTTACTAATATGAAATCAGCTATAAGTGCAAGTAATCAGTTGAAGAATACACTAAACGGCACAACGGGCGGTATGAAAAAGTTTGGTACACAATCATCTGCCACCGGAGGCATTGTCACTTCACTTGCATCCAAGGCCGCAGTGGCTATAGGTGCGTTTGTAGGAATAAAGCAAGCCGTAAATTTCGGTAAGGATGTTGTGAATACGGGTGTTGAGTTTGAGCAAGGCATGGCAAATGTACAGGCTATTTCCGGTGCAACAAAAACAGAGCTTGAAACATTGTCTGCAAAGGCAAAGGAAATGGGTGCTACAACAAAGTTCTCTGCTATCGAGGCATCTGACGCTATGAGTTATATGGCAATGGCCGGTTGGAACTCATCACAAATGATTGATGGTATATCGGGTATTATGAACCTTGCTGCTGCAAGCGGTGAGGAGCTTGCAAGTGTGTCGGATATTGTTACCGACTCACTTACCGCATTCGGCTTGAAGGCAAGCGACTCGACTATGTTCGCCGATATTCTCGCAACCGCCTGTGCTAAATCAAACACCAATGTTTCAATGCTCGGTGAGGCATTCAAAAATGTTGCACCGACTGCTGGAGCAATGGGTTACAGTGTTCAAGATACAACAGTTGCACTCGGACTTATGGCAAATGCCGGAATTAAAGGCGGCGCGGCAGGTACATCATTAAACGGTGTAATGACAAGACTTGCAAAACCGACAAAAGATGTTACAACGGCTCTTGATGCGTTAAACATCTCCGTTGTTAATGCGGACGGTTCAATGAAACCGCTATCAACGCTCATCCCCGAACTTCAAACAAAATTTGCAGGACTTACCGATGAAGAGCGTGGACAGTATGCGACTATGATAGCAGGCAAGAATGCGATGAGTGGATTTTTATCAATCGTCAACTCATCTCCGGCTGATTTTCAAAACTTATCAGATGCGATAAATAACTCAACAGGTGCAGCACAAGATATGGCAGACACTATGAACGATACCGTAAGCGGTAAGCTGACACTTTTAAAGTCACAATTCGAGGGTGTTAAGATTGCTATATTTGATGCACTTGGCAATTCGCAGTTCAAGGGTGTATTGCAATCGATGTCTGATGGACTTTCAGCTATTACTCCGTATGTGACAACACTGACTGTTGCAATCGGAAATGGACTATTCAGTGCAATAAATACAATCTACTATATTGCAAGTACTGTATTTAATGCAGTAAAAAGGGCTATCGAAAACAACTCTCCCGCAATAGAGAATTTGCGGTCTGCATTTGATAATGTTAAGAATTCTATTGTTAATGCGTTCGGTGGGAATGGGACGGCACTTATCCAAACTCTCGCAAATGTGATTGTACCGAACCTTTGTAATTCATTATCGTTGGTTTTAAATATAGCATCGGGAGTTATTTCTGCTGCAAGCACACTATCGCCTGTGATTGCAGGCGTGGCAGGTGCGGTTACGGCATACAAGATTGCCGTTGTTGCTGCTAATGTTGTTGAGGGTATACGAAACGGACTTATAGCCTTTTCTGCTACAATGACAGGAACGCAAGTAGCCGCTTTTGCACCACTCACTACCGCTACCATTGCACAGATAGCCGCTACTCAGGCACTTAATGTTGTAACAGGAGCTTTCGGTGCTATTATGACATTTGTAACTTCACCCATCGGCTTGGTGGTGATTGCGATTGGTGCGGTTATTGCAATAGGTGTACTTTTGTATAAGCATTGGGATACTGTCAAAGTCTTTGCTATGAACCTTTGGAACACAATAAAGAATGTGTTTGAGGGAATTAAAAATGCTGTTACTGAAAAAATTACTGCCGTAAAAAATGTTATCGGAAATGTTATGGAAGGTGCAAAAAATATCGCATCACAAAAACTTAATAACATTAAAGATGCGTACACACAGCATGGCGGTGGTATTAAAGGTGTTGTTGCCGGATATATGACAGGATTAAAGGAATATTACACCATAGGTTACGATGCTATAAACGCACTTACAGGCGGTAAGCTCGGTCAGATGGTCGAGGGTATAAAGAGTAAATTTTCAGAGGTGGTCAGTGCGGTCAGCAGTAAGATTGCAAGTATAAAAACACATATCAGCTCTATTGTTGGTAATGTGACAAGTACATTTTCGTCTGTATGGTTTACTATATCAAACACCTTTGAAAATGTGAAAAACAAAGTAGTTTCTATTTTCAATAACGTGAAATCTACCATTTCAAATGCTATAAATACTATAAAAGGGTACTTTAATTTCAGTTGGTCTTTACCAAAGATTAAACTACCGCACTTCAAGATAAGCGGTTCGTTTAGTTTGAATCCGCCATCAGTGCCGAGCTTTGGTGTTGCGTGGTATAGGAAGGGCGGTATTATGACACGCCCCACAATGTTTGGAATAAACGGCTCAAACGCAATGGTCGGTGGCGAGGCAGGTGCGGAGGCTATACTTCCACTTGATATGCTATGGAGTAAGCTTGCACAGGTGATGAATAGCTTGAATAAGGATAAAACACCTAATGTAAATAACTATGTGAGTGTAACGGTAAATACTGATGGTGCAAATGCTGATGAAATTGCAGATACTGTTGCAAAGAAGATTGTTGAGAGTATTGAGAATATGTAAAGAAATGCAAATATATGTTGAAATTTAAAGGGATATATGGTATAATAAAATAAAATATACAAAGGGGATATATATATTATGGCACTTATCAAATGTCCTGATTGTGGTAAACAAGTATCAGATAAAGCAGGTTCTTGTCCGAACTGCGGATGTCCGATTGCAAATATGCCAACAACTGTAAAAATAAGATGCTTATCGGATGATAGGCACGTTAAAAGAATGAAATTTGCTATAAGTGGTAGAGTTGTAGCAGAAGTTCCAGTGGGTTCAGTTGCAACTATTACAATTAATCAACCTACAACCGTAGATGTTACTATAGTTCTCGGAATTATAAGCGGTGGTTCGCCAGCAAGGTTTCATGCTATACCGGGTAAATGTTATGAGGCAAGATATTGCAAACCCGGACTTGCATTTTGGGAAACGCAAGTGCAAGAAGTTTCTTTTGTGTGAGAATAATATGATACAGTTACATAAGAGTTACTCATTTTATGTGAGTGGCTCTTTTTGTTATGGAGGAATTTATGGATATATATTTAAGTGTAAATAACCGAGCCGATGTAATGTGTCTGCCTGTGCTGCCATCGTCATTTACGATAAGCAAACCGCAATCAACAGAGATTTTTGAAACAGTATCACAAGGTGAACTTCAGCTTATAGGTGTTCCAAAACTAAAAGGCATTACAATTTCAAGTTTCTTTCCGGTTCGTGATTATCCTTATTTGCGTGATACTTCTATGAAAGGCTGGGAGTATGTGTATAAGATTGATACTTGGATAGAACAGAAACTTCCAATTCGTCTTGTTATAACAGACACTCCGATAAATATGGCTGTGGCAGTAAAGGATTTTGAATACACTATAAAAACAGACGGTGATTTGTGGTACACACTTGAACTTGAGGAGTTCCCTCTGCCAATGGAATAAGGCGGTGATACAATGGCTATCAAAAGCATATATGGAGATTCAGTAAGAAATGCGATACATAAGAAATTACAAACTGTCGGCGAAATATCGTCAAACGGCGGTTTTGCAGTTTACGCATCGGACATTGAAATAACAAAAAACATTGGTAATGTGTCTTGGAAAAACAGTATATACGAGCTTGCAACAACACTTTCGTTTGAAACAGCAAAGACAGACAATGCGTATCTTAAAGACCTCATATATACTCCCAAGCTCGGTGAGGTTATACGCATTGTGACAAATATTGAGGTATTCCGAGGTATCATAATAACAGTTGATGATGGTGACAGATACAAAAATAAATACACCGCTGTTGACCTTGGCTGGTATTTGAATAAAACAAGCCAGACATATCAGTTTAAGGATATATCGGTTGGTAATGCAATACGGGAAATATGCTCAGATTTAAGTGTTCCGATTGATTCGATTGCTGAATTATCAACCACAGTAACGCAGATATATTTTGATAAAACTGTATCGGATATTATAAAGGACTTGCTTTCAAAACAAGGCGGTGACTATAACTACGATTTCACTCCAAAAGGTTTAAGGATTTATAAAATCGGTGACCTTGTAGCGTATCCGGAGTTTAGATTGGCAAGTAATCTCGCACAGTGTTACTCACCAAATTTCAGAGGTGATGTCAGCCATTCGGAGAGTATTGAGGAAATGAAAAATGCCATAAAGATAGTATCCGAAAAGGATAATGTATATAAGGAAATAATGGTGTTGCAAAACAATGATTTGATTGATGAGTTTGGACTTTTGCAAAAGGTTATAAAGATTGACCCGGAAAAGGAAAATGCAGACTCTGTTGCAAACAGCGAACTATGGTGGAATGGTCGCATAAAGGAAAGCTACGGTTTTGAAATAATCGAAAAGTATGACAGCTATACACGAGCCGGAGAGGTTATATATGTTGATGATGTGCAATATGTGATTGAGAGTACTGACCATCGTTTGAGCAATGGTTGGCATTTTAATAAGCTGGAATTGCGAAAATGTATATAGACATATTTTTGGAGATTGCGGACAGATAATTGAATTGTATTATGAGTACAAATGTGGTATAATATTTATATAAATCAGAATTTGGCGAATTGCTTAGTTCGATATAATTACGTTTTTTCGTAAAAGTTATGAGATGGAAATAAATAGTGAAGAGGTGTATGCAATGAATACAGAAGATATTGAAAAAAGTTTTATAGAATATATAAATATCCATAAAGGTGTGTTCAGTACTTTTGGTAAGTTGGAATTTACTAATAGTAATAGAATCGGACAAGGAGGAAATGGACTAGTATATTTAGCAAAGATAAATGAGAAAGAAGTTGCAGTTAAATTTTTGATATCTGACTCTGAAAGAAAAATTATCAGGTTTAAGTCAGAATACTTTAATACAAATTATGTCAAAAATGAGTTGTGTAATATTGTTAATATGATACATTATGATGAGTTGGAAATCCAAGATGGAATTGTTATTCCTTACATTATAATGTCTAGATATTCGAAAAATTTGAAAAAATATAAAAATGAAAAAGGCGAAATTAAAGAAAAAGATTTTATATGTTTAGTAGATTTTCTTTTTTCAACATTGAATTCGATTCATAGAAAAGGTATTATACATCGAGATATTAAGCCTGAAAATATTTTAGTAGATGAAGAAGAAAAATTTGTAATCGCAGATTTTGGAATTGCTCATTTTGAGAAAGATAGCTTTCCAATAGATAATAAAACGAGAAAAGGCGAACGTTTGGCTAATATAGAATTTTCTGCACCTGAACAAATAAGCAATCAGTATGATGTGACACAAGCAGCGGATATATATTCAATGGCTCAAATTATGTATTGGTATATTTTTGGAAATGTGAATCGTGGGACAGGAGCAGAATATATTTCACAAAAATATAATTGGGATAATGCATATATTTATGACGATATTATTAACAAGTGTCTGAGAAATAATCCAGCAGAGCGTTTTCAATCAATAAACGAAATAATTGAATTTTATGATAACGAAAAGTCCAAAATGAAAGAATTAGATCCATTTGAAGACATGTATGAATTTCATGATGCGGTATTATCAGTTGTCCCCGAATTCTATAACCAAGCATTTGCCATTACAGATAAAGAAACTATGTATGAATTATTCAACAGTATTTTTGGATGTAAATACAATCAACCATTAGAGTTTAACACAGGTATAGGAAATAATGAGGTAGATTCAATAATCAAACTAGAAAATGATGATTTTTTGATGGGAACAAGACAATTAAATATTCGATGTGTTTGGGGGCTACTAACAGATGATGTTTATGATGATATTTTATTATTAGAAATAGATAAATCATCGCCATATATCATTGATGGAAAAGAGTGTTGTTATGTTGCGGTTATTGAAAATGAGGATATTGTTCCTTACAATGAAATTTCGAGTGGATATGTAAGATATAAGGGGAATGTACATAAAACTACTAATTTGAGAGTCCAAGAACGCTATGTAGGTAATGATTATAAAATAATTGCCATTGCACCATTTCATAGTTGTACCATTATTGAGCAAAATGATAAATTTTTAGAGAAATTACAAACTGTAGAAGTTTTGCAACAAAATGATATATATGAATTGAAAGAAAAAATACATATGAATAGAACTTACGATGTTTCTATGAGATTGTAATCTGATAATTGAATAACTTTAAGTTTATAAATTAATACACAAAAAGCGACTCGTAGTAGTCGCTTTTTCTATGCCTTGAAAGGAGGTTACAATGAACAACATTACAAAGCTTGCAAAGCATATCAAAGCAAGAGATAACCCTCTGCCGTATTCGCCGATGTTCGGTCAGATTATCTCATTGCCAAAACTAAAAATACGGCTCGGTACAAGAGTTCTTTTAACTAAATCTGATATAAAAGCCACATTTGATATTTACGAAACAGAGGTTATTGACGAACGAAGGCGGTATGTTAATCTTAATAAAACAGTTGTGCTGCTCCCATACTCAGGTGATAATAAATTCATTGCGATTGGAGTGATTGAGGAATGAAAAACACATATAACTTTGACTTCAAGCAAGGTGAGTTTGTATTTGAAAAAGGAACTGCCGTAGTTCTTACCGAACGCAATGCGTTGATGCTCTGGGTAGAAAAAGCTATCCGCACACAGATAGACAGGTATAATATGTACAGCGGTAAAAAATACGGTGCGTATATCGAGGATTTGGTAATCGGCAAAAGCTACGGCTTTGATTTTGTGGAGTCGGAGATGAAAAGAGAGATTGAAACTGCATTATTACGACACGAGGATATTTTAGCTGTAACAGGCTTTAGTGCTGTGCGTAGCAGTAGTGCTTTAAACGTAACATTCACCTTAAAAACAATATACGGGAATATAACGGAGGAATTTGCCTATGACATTTGATGAAATAATTGAATATATGCTTACGAGCGTACCGAGTGAATATGACACCTCGGTTGGCTCGTTTTTTTATGACCTTCTTTATCCTGTGGCAGAGCAAGTGTACCGATTGCAAGGTAAAATATCTGATTTGGATTTAAATGCCTTTGCTTTGACCGCTGTTGGTGAATACCTCGACCGCAAAGTGGCAGAGCAAGGAATAAAAAGAAAACAAGCCACTTTTGCAACAGGCATTGTGCGAATAAGCGGTGATGTGGGTGCGACTATTCAGAAAGGCTCGAAAGTCGCAGCTGATGAGGTTTTGTTTGCTGTTGATAAAACTACCGTTATACCTAACAACGGATATATTGACCTTCCCGCAACCTGTGTTATTGCCGGAGCTGTCGGCAATGTTAATATAGGTGATATTTGCTATTTTCCGGTAACACTTCCAAAGCTCACAGAGGTGACAAACATAACCGAATTTACAGGCGGCTATGATGAAGAATCCGATAGTGAGCTTTTAGAGCGTTATCTTGAAAGGGTGTCCCGTCCTAATGTGAGCGGTAACAAATATCACTATATCGAATGGGCAAAGGAAGTCAGCGGTGTTGGTGATGCCTCTGTCATTCCGCTTTGGAACGGTCCGGGTACGGTTAAGGTGGTTATTGTCGATAGCCTTAATCAGCCTGCGGATGATGATTTAATCGCAGCCGTTAGTGAGCATATCGAAACCTTACGCCCTATCGGTGCAAAGGTTACGGTGGTAAGTGCAAGTGAGCTTACAATTACTGTATCGGTTAATGTTTCAAACACTGTTACTGATGAAATGACAGAAAGCATTTCTGATGCAGTCAAGAATTATCTTTCCAAAGAGGCTCTTGTTAAAGGATATATTTCCTATGCAAAAATCGGTAGCATTATATTAGCTGTTGACGGTGTTGAGGATTACAGCTCCTTAAGAGTAAACAGTGGAACAAGCAATATTACGATTGCTGACGGAGCAGTTCCTGTGCTTGGGAGTGTGAGTGTGACATGATAGAGAAATTACCGCACTATTACAGAAAATCAAAAGTTGTTGAGGATTTATATTCCGTAGTGCAGAAAATCCTCGATAAGATTTCTGATGATATATCCGCAGAGGATTTGAAGCTGTTCATAACCACAACAACAGATTTCACACAGCACGAAAAGAATGTGGGCTTGACGAATATATCTGCCGATAATGAAACCAAACGTGCGAGGGTTCTTGCTCGTATTCGAGGAGGTCATGTGCTTACGAAAAAGGCACTAAAAGAACTCATATACATCTATGATAAAACGGGCTGTGAGATTGACGAGCAGTTTTCGAAGTACACAGTGACAATAGCGTTTACAGGCAGAAAAGGCAAGCCCGTATAACCTTGACGAGATAAAGGTTGCGGTTGATGAGGTAAAGCCTGCTCATATCAGTATTAAATATGTATTTACTAAAAATACGTGGGCAGACCTTGCCGACAAGCTCAATACTTGGGGCAATGCAACATCGCTCACTTGGGGCGGTGCAGAAGACTATGACGGCAGAACTTGGCTGTATGTAGATGATAATGAAGTATATTTAAAAGAAGATGGAGCAAATGCATATGTGGTATTTATCGATAATGAACCATATGCACGATTACTATGAAAGGGTGACTTGATATGAAATACACACAGAATTATAAAATGAAATTACCAGAGCAACCGGATAAAATCAATATTGATGATTTGAACGATAATACCAAAACAATAGATGCCAAAATAGATGAGCTTGAAAACAAAACAGCAACTGTTACCTTGTCAAATACCTTTGAGGTTGTAAGTGCAAGTGGAACGGCTACATTTTATCATGGAACTACATCAGGCTTTTCACATATCTTGAGCAGTGTAGTAACTACCTTTGGTGAGGCGGTTTATCGAAATAGCTACGGCTCGTTTTCAGCAACCGCAGGAAGTACCATTTCACTTGCTATAACACTTGAAATCGTAGACGGTGTTATATATTGGGATGAATATTACAATAGCTACGAGGGTGGTGAAATAAGTATCGGTTCTGTTACGCTTACCCAAACATCAACAGGTGATACAAGCGGAACATTCTCATATACAAATGACGATGCATCCGAATCAAAGGAGCTTGAGCTACGTGATGCGATACTTGAGCTTGCACAGCAAATACAGAATTTGCGGAAAGGAATGATAAACAATGAATGAGGATATTCGTTTGGCAAAAGGTGAAGAAGTTGATGTGTTAAAGGCTGAAGTGGCAAAAAAGGTAAATAAATCAACCCTTGAAAATGACGGTTATTTAAAAAAGAAAATTGCCGGTGTACTTCCGTCACGCACCGCCGAGTTTGATTATGCAGACAGTAAATCACTGTTTCTTGCATCAAGCAGATGTACAGCTGAAATAGCTACAGATGCTGATGGTAATAAGTATGAGAAAATAATCACTGCGTCAAATGCTGCAAATAAATATGCCTTTGCGTATTTTGACATTTCAAAATATACCGACGGTGCAAAGCAAGTCATAATTGAATTTGATACACTTATCAAAGGTGACCGTTGGTATATTGGATTGTCGGATTTGGTATTCAGACCTGCCGAATCAAACAGAGGTTCATATGAAACTACGGGTGTTATTATATCCCAAGGCACAAAGGACGGTAACTATTATTATGTAAACACTGATTTAACTTGGAAAAATACCTTTTTTAATTGTTGGGTACATAGCAAGTACATCATAAACTTTGATATAAAAAAGGTGTCATATATAATATCGAACAGTACACCGTCAGATACTTTAAGTGACACACTTGATTTTATGGATGTAACGGTTAATAAGGTCACAGGTATTGAGGTTTACAGCTATGTAAACAATGCGGAAATGAGTATTGATAATATAGCTATAACGGGCATTTACTCCGAAGAACAGGATGAGAGTACAATATACATTGTTCCTGAAAACGGTGGATTTGCCGAGTATTTATATATCGACTCAAAACCCGTTTGCATCGGCAGAAGTGATATTGTAGGTGTGATTAATAACTTGCTCGAAAGAGTAGAAAAATTGGAAAACACATAAGAAATGGAGGTTTTAGGTATGAAAGGATTTTGGAACACAATACAGATTGTATTTGCAAGCATAGGCGGTTGTATCGGATATTTTATGGGAGGGTGTGATGGCTTGATTTATGCACTTATAGCCTTTGTGGTGGTAGATTATATAACAGGCTTTATGTGTGCGATAATTGATAAAAGACTTTCAAGTGAGATTGGATTTAAGGGCATCTGTAAAAAGATGCTTATTTTTATACTTGTCGGACTTGCGAATATACTTGATACTCAGGTAATCGGCACAGGCTGTGTGTTAAGAACAGCGGTTATATTTTTCTACATATCAAACGAGGGTGTATCACTGTTAGAAAATGCTGCACATCTTGGATTGCCGATACCCTCAAAGCTAAAGGATATTTTAAAACAACTCCACGATAGAGCAGAGGATGGTGATATTGATGAGTAACGCAAATAAACTGATTACCGAGGCTGAAAAGTGGGTTGGTTATCTTGAAAAGAAAAGCAACAGATATTTAAATGATTTCACTGCAAATGCCGGAAACAATAATTATACAAGGTTTGCTGTTGACTATTGCGATTACTTTGGTGAAAAGAAAAATGTATATCAGGCACAGCCTTGGTGTGCGATGTTCGTATCCGTAGTATTTGCTAATGCTTTCGGAGCAGAACTTGCCGAGAAAATGATCAATGGCCATTATGCCTATTGTCCGTATGGAGTAAATCATTTCAAAGCAGCGGGTATTTGGAAAACAAGCAATCCAAAACCGGGTGATGTGATAATGTTCCGCAATGGCAGCGGTGTTGCGTGTCATACGGGCATTGTGGTGGCAGTTGACAGCAAAAAGGTTTATACGATTGAGGGTAACACCTCATCGGCAAGTGGTGTTATAGCAAACGGTGGCTGTGTGGCGAAAAAGTCATACAGCCTTTCGTATAGCAAGATTATGGGCTATGGTGATATAAATTATGAAATCGAGGAGGACGAACTTATGAGCAAGGAATATGATGAGTTAAAAGCAGAGATTTCTGCAGTTAAAGCAGAGGTAGCAAAAACAAACAGTAAAATGATATATAACTATGTGGATGATAATATGCCTGATTGGGCAAGACCTACCATTCAAAAAATGATGGATAAAGGCTTTCTCAAAGGTGACGAGAATGGCTGCCTTGGCTTAACGGATGAATTGTTGAGGGTATTTGTAACCAATGACAGAGCCGGAGTTTATGACCACCGTTGGGATGGAAAAAGTGAATAATTGATATAAGCCTATGAGGATTTTTCTTCATAGGCTATATTTTTTATGCTGTAACTCCCTCTGTAAGATTTTGTATGTATTGCGAATTGACACAATATGTGTGGCATGATATAGTATATAAGATAAGGAACAAAAGTGAAACGAAATAATCGCAGTAGTAAGAATACGCAATTTCTACTACGTTTTTACTACGATTGACGGCATCAATTTGCCACATTTTGCTCCGTTTCGGATTTTTGTGACAGAGTGAGGGGTGAAAATAGGCATCTGATATACTCGGCAAATCGCGGCAAATCAGAGCAAAATATAGCATTTTAGGAGGCATTTGAAATATGATTAAGATACTTTTTTGTTGCCATGGGAACAAAAGACACAAGTGACTGGGCAGGCTCGGAAAATTCCTATACGCGCGTATGTGCGTATACGTGTGCGTGTTTCCCTCTATAAAATAGAAAAATAATTATATAGTAATTCTTGTGATACTTGTGTACTGACTTGATGCCCGTCTTGGATTTTTCCTTGGCGGGCATTATTTTTTTGCCCTTATTGAAATTTGTGGTTCTTGAATGATGTGTTTCTGTCCTTTCACTGTTAGAGGCGATGACCTCATAACGATGGGAGGTGTCAGCAGTGACAGAAAATCAGAAAGCGCAAATCTGCGCACTCCGAAAACAGGGTGCCGGATATATGAAGATAGCACAGCAGACAGGCATTTCACAGAACACCATTAAATCGTTCTGCCGGAGGAATAACCTCACTGGCACGGAGAAGCCAAATGTGCCTGTTGCAGACGGTTCTGTCTGCGAATGTTGCGGAAAAGCAATGGTGCAGATGGAAGGCAGGAAGAAAAAAAGATTCTGCTGTGATACCTGCAGAAATAAATGGTGGAATGCACATCTCGACCGGGTGCAGCGAAAAGCCATCTACAAATATAAATGCCCGAACTGCGGTAAGGAGTTTGAGGTATATGGCAACAGCCACAGAAAGTATTGCTGCCACGAGTGCTATGTGGAGCATCGGTTCGGAGGTGGTATTGATGGATAAGCAGGAATTCAGAAATGAAAAACTGTATCAGACCACCATGCTTATGGCAAGAAAGATGCTCTCCGAGGGCATTATTTCAGATAAGGAGTATGGGCAGATTGATACAATTTTTCGTGAAAAATACAACCCAACTCTGGGTACATTATTTGCCGACATATCGTTGACTTCTGGGGCGAAAAGAGTGATGTATAGTAGCGGAAGGAAGTGATTATATGCCGAAAATAAGCAAAATTGAACCGACTGTGCCTGCCATAAAGCAACTAAAAAAAGTGGCGGCTTATGCCAGAGTATCCATGCAGTCGGAGAGAATGATGCATTCCATTTCCGCGCAGGTCAGCTATTACAGCAAGCTGATTCAGAAGAATCCCGATTGGGAGTACGCGGGTGTTTATGCCGATGATTTTATCTCCGGCACGAATACGGTAAAGCGTGATGAATTCAAGCGTATGCTTGCCGACTGCGAGAAAGGAAAAATAGACATCATTCTTACAAAGTCCATTTCGAGGTTTGCCAGGAATACGGTTGACCTTTTGAAAACGGTAAGAGACCTCAAAGCCAAGGGTATCGAGGTGAGATTTGAAAAGGAAAATATAAATTCCATGAGCGGTGACGGTGAACTTATGCTTTCCATCCTTGCATCATTCGCCCAGGAAGAGAGCCGTTCCATTAGCGAGAACGTTCGCTGGGCAACCAAGAAACGCTTTGAACAAGGTATTCCGAACGGTAAGTTCAGAGTTTTTGGATATCGATGGGATGAAGACCAGCTTGTGATAGAGCCAAGTGAAGCCGCAATCGTCAAACGCATTTTTCAGAATTTCCTTGACGGCAAGTCAAGGCTTGAAACGGAAAAGGAGTTTGCTGCCGAGGGCATTACCACGTCAAACGGATGTCGATGGGTGGATTCTAACATTAAGGTGGTGCTTACCAATATCACCTACACAGGGAATCTTCTCCTGCAGAAGGAGTTCATCGAGGACCCTATCACAAAGCATCGCAAAAAGAACCGTGGCGAATTGCCGCAGTATTTCGTGGAGAATACCCACGAGCCAATCATCGATATGGAAACATTCCAGTATGTGCAGGATGAGATTGCAAGGCGAAAAGAACTGGGTGCATTGGCGAATAAGAGCCTGAACACCACCTGCTTTACGGGAAAAATCAAATGCCCTCACTGCGGTGTCAGCTATATGCACAACAAGCGTACCGACCGTGGCAACTATCTTGAGTTTTGGTGCTGTGGTTCGAGAAAGAAAAAGGGTGGCCGCTGTGAGGTTGGCGGGAGCATTAACCATAAGAATATGGTCAAAGCCTGCACCGAGGTGCTGGGATTAGAAGAATTCAATGAGGAGATTTTTCTTCGAGAGGTTGACCATATCGATGTTCCAAAACGTTATGTGCTGGAGTTTCATATGACAGATGGCAGGGTTATCACAAAGGACTGTCCAAACACAGGACATAAGGATTGCTGGACGGCAGAATATCGTGCCAAAACTTCTGCCAAGAGAAGAAAGAACGGTACGAACTGCAAAGGCTCATCCTGTTTTACTGGAAAAATCAAGTGCAAGAATTGTGGATGTAATTTCCGCAGAGCCACACAGCCGTCAGCCACGGCGGAAAGCGGAAAGGTCAATTACTGGCGATGCTCCGAACACAGCAATGGCTGTCAAACGGCAGGCTTGCGTGAGGATGTACTTATACCGCTTCTTGCAGATACCCTTGGAATGGCAGAGTTTGATGAAGCGGTGTTCAGAAAGACCGTGGACTACATTTCAGTGCTGACGGATAAGGACTTGGAGATTCACAAAAAGGACGGCACGGTAACGGCAGTGATTTATACACCGCCTGCTCCAAAGCGACTGCCAAGGACAGAGGAACAGAAAGCACATATGCGAAGCCTTATGAAGGAAAAATGGACTCCGGAGCGAAAAACCGAGATGAGTGAACGAATGAAGCAGATGAGAAAGGAGCGTGGCGAAAATTGGCGCAAAGAAAAGTAACGGCTATTCCTGCAACCATAAATAAATTTACCGCCACTCCGGTCAACAGCAGGAAGAAACGTAGGGTGGCAGGTTATGCCCGTGTCAGCACTGACCATGAAGATCAGGTCACAAGCTATGCGGCACAGGTAGATTATTACACGAATTATATCAAAGGCAGAGAGGATTGGGAGTTTGCCGGGATATATACAGACGAAGGAATATCTGCGACTAACACCAAAAAACGAGATGGCTTCAAACGCATGGTGGCAGATGCCCTGGCAGGTAAAATCGACCTTATCATAACAAAGTCGGTTAGCCGATTTGCACGAAATACAGTGGACTCCCTTACTACCATCCGAAAGCTGAAGGAACATAACGTGGAGTGCTATTTTGAAAAGGAGAATATTTGGACTTTTGACAGTAAGGGCGAACTGCTCCTCACCATTATGAGTTCACTGGCGCAGGAAGAAAGCCGCTCCATTTCCGAGAACGTCACATGGGGACACAGAAAGCGTTTTGCTGACGGAAAAGTCAGCTTCGCCTATTCCCGTGTGCTTGGTCTTGAGAAGGGACCTGATGGGAATATCGTGGTCAACCAAGAACAGGCAAAAATAGTGAAGCTGATATTCAGAAGATTCCTTGAGGGCATGACACCACACAGCATAGCAGTGGAACTGACCGAAATGGGCATAAAATCCCCTGGCGGCAAGGACAAGTGGAACGGAGCAACCGTCCGCAGGATGCTTTCCAATGAGAAGTACAAGGGTGATGCCTTGCTCCAAAAGGAATTCACGGTGGATTACCTGCAGAAAAAGACCAAGAAAAATGAGGGCGAAGTTCCGCAGTATTATGTGGAGGGCAACCACGAAGCCATTATCGAGCCAAGCGTTTATGATTTGGTGCAGGTGGAACTTGCCAAACGCTCCAAGAAAAACGAAGCAAGGTACAGTGGGGTCAGCATCTTCTCAAACAAGATAAAATGTGCCGAGTGCGGCAGTTGGTACGGCTCCAAGGTCTGGCATTCCAATGACAAGTACCGCAGGGTCATTTACCGCTGCAACCATAAATTCGATGGAAACAGAAAATGCGAAACACCTCATGTTACGGAAGAAGAAATCATCGCTGCTTTTATCAAGGCAATGAATACCCTTATTACCGAGAGAGATGAAATCATAGAAAATATTCAGCTTATACGGCAGACGGTTTGCGATGTCACTGCTTTGGAGCAAGAACAGGACAAATTTCGCAGCGAGATGGAAATTGTGGTGGAACTGACCCAAAGCTGTGTGGCGGAGAATGCGAGAACCGCACAGAACCAGGAGGACTACCAGAAACGCTATGACGGTTTGGTAGAGCGATACGAAAAGGTCAAATCAAGGTACGATGCTATAGTGGAAGCCATCGAGGAAAAGCAGGCTCATTATGAAAAACTGGGCATTTTCATTGACACCCTTGAAAAGCATGGAGAGCCTATCACGGAATTTGATGCCGGGATGTGGGGCAGCATGGTTGAGTACATTACGGTTGATAAGGATAAGAAAATGACCGTCACATTTAAAGACGGCTCGGAAGTACAGGCATAAAACTGAACAGAGATATACATGGACACCTTGCTGAGATGCAAGGTGTTTTGTGGTTGTTGTATAAATAGCAAAGGCAAATTATAACTATAAATTGTGGAAGAATACGAATTTAATATTGAAACATTGACAAGTTTCTATGTGTGCGATATAATTATTACAGTTTTAAGAAAGGGGTAGATGAAAAATGAGTTACAAGGCAGATGTAAAACTAATCAAGGCTCTTGCTGACGAGAATAGGTTATCGATTCTTGAACTTCTGCAAGACGGAGAAAAGTGTGGATGTGTTCTGCTGGAAGAACTTCATATCACACAGCCAACTTTATCACACCATATGAAAATATTATGTGATGCAGGTATCGTAGATAGCTGCAAGGATGGAAAATGGATGCACTACTCTCTTTCGTTGGAAGGCAGTAAACGATTATTTGATTTGGTTCAGCACTATACAATTAGCGAAAATGATTATAAAAAATATAAGAAATGTGATTCCTGCAGAGAGGAATAAGATTAGGCAATCTTCGGATTGCCTATATCATAATTCTATATATAGACACATATAAATGAATAAATGGGATGGAGGCTGTTATTTATGAGTGTGATAAAAGCAATAGGAGAATTTATTCAAAATCAAGTTCTTGGTATGAAGTGGCTGAATGCCCTTATTGGAGATTTGCTGAGTAGTCTGGGGCTTGATGTGACTGGGCGAATTGGCGGCAGTGTGCAGTTTTTTATATATGATGTTGTAAAAATTACAATACTGCTTTGTTTCTTAATCTTTCTGATTTCCTATATTCAGAGTTTCTTCCCGCCGGAAAGAAGCAAAAAAATCATGGGAAGATTCCATGGAGTATGGGCAAATATCATTGGAGCCTTGCTGGGTACAGTTACACCGTTTTGTTCCTGTTCATCCATTCCACTATTTATCGGATTTACAAGTGCCGGACTGCCACTTGGTGTGACATTTTCGTTCTTGATTTCTTCGCCAATGGTAGACCTTGGTTCACTGGTACTTCTGATGAGTATTTTCGGATGGAAGATTGCCATTGTGTATGTCATAGTTGGTCTGATTGTTGCAGTTGTAGGTGGTACGATTATCGAAAAACTCCATATGGATAATCAGGTGGAAGAATTTATTCGTAAGGCATCCGCAGTAGATATTGAAACAGAAACGCTTACAGTAAAAGAAAGATTAGAATATGCAAAGGATCAAGTCGTTTCTACATTTAAGAAGGTGTTTCCTTACATTTTGATTGGTGTAGGTATCGGTGCAGTCATTCATAACTGGATTCCGGAGGAATGGATTGAGATGGTGCTTGGTTCCAACAACCCATTTGGTGTTGTGCTTGCTACATTACTTGGCATTCCGATGTATGCGGATATTTTTGGTACAATTCCAGTTGCAGAAGCACTGCTTGGTAAAGGCGCACAGCTTGGCACAGTACTATCCTTTATGATGGCAGTAACAACATTATCTCTACCTTCTATGATTATGTTACGTAAGGCTGTAAAGCCAAAGCTGCTTGCTACCTTTATTGCAATCTGTACAATTGGTATCATATTGGTGGGATATGGATTTAATGTATTCCAATATTTATTTATCTAAAACAGGAGGAGATTCAGTTATGACATTATTTAATTTTGGAAAGAAAAAAGAAGAGAAGAAAGCACCTGCTTGTGCTTGTAACTGTAGCTGTCCGACATCGGAAACGACAGAGATTACAAACGATTGTTGTGCTGAAGCAGGGAATGGTATATGCTGCATTAAAGTTCTTGGCAGCGGATGTAAGAATTGTCACGACTTGTTGGAAAATACCAAGGAAGCGGTAAAGGTAATGGGACTTTCTGTCGAAGTAGAGTATGTTACAGATATGCAGAAAATTATGGAGTACGGAGTAATGAGTATGCCTGCTCTTGTAGTCAACGAAAAAGTTGTTTCTATGGGAAAGGTTATGAAAGCCGCAGATGTAGAGAAACTGCTTCATAAACTGGGATTCTAAAGGAGGGGCGTCATGAGCAGACAGAAAAGTGAAATCAGCTTTTTTAATCACTACCTGACAGTCTGGGTGTTTCTGTGCATGGTGGCAGGTGTTTTGATTGGAAAATTTCTGCCTGCTGTCCCTGCCTTTATGAATCAGCTGACGGTTGCGGGTATATCTATTCCCATTGCCATTCTCATTTGGGTGATGATTTATCCCATGATGATGAAGGTAGATTTCCAGAGTGTGAAACAGGTAGGGAAAAATCCAAAGGGATTGATTGTTACATGGATAGTGAACTGGCTCATTAAGCCATTCACCATGTATGGAATTGCCAGTTTCTTTCTCTTTGTAGTATTCAAAGCATGGATTACACCGGACATTGCAACACAGTATCTGGCAGGTGCGGTTCTCCTTGGAGCAGCACCATGTACGGCGATGGTCTTTGTTTGGAGTACTCTTACAAAAGGCAATCCGGCATATACCGTGGTGCAAGTGGCAACCAACGATTTAATCATACTGGTTGCATTTGTGCCTATTGTGAAGTTCCTGTTAGGAGTATCCAATGTGACAGTTCCATACAGTACATTGATTATCAGCGTTATCTTGTTTGTTGTCATTCCGCTGATTGGCGGAATACTAACTCGTGTTACTTTGATAAAAAAGAAGGGTCAGGAATACTTTGATAACATTTTCGTTCATAAGTTTGATAATGCAACTATCATTGGATTACTTCTTACTTTGGTGTTAATTTTTGCATCTCAGACAGAAGTAATTTTATCGAATCCGCTACACATTGTGTTAATTGCAGTACCACTCACAATTCAGACATTTTTGATTTTCTTTATTGCATACTTTGCCTGCAAACTTTGGAAACTTCCCCATGATGTGGCGGCTCCGGCGGGAATGATTGGCGCATCTAACTTCTTTGAATTATCTGTTGCAGTTGCGATTGCGCTGTTTGGAACAACAGGTCCTGCGGCATTGGCTACAACAGTGGGTGTTCTCACGGAAGTTCCTGTTATGCTGACATTAGTAAAGATAGCAAATAGGACTAAAAATTCATTTGCACAGAAAGGAGATAATAGATGAGCAAAGCATGGTATCCAGTCATTGATTATGACAAATGTGTTGGCTGTATGGCTTGCAACAATATGTGCCGACACGGAGTATATAAGCCGAATGATGAGAATGGAAAGCCGAGGGTTGTGTATGGAATAGGCTGCGTTCATGGCTGTCACGGATGTGAGCGGCAATGTCCGGCTGCAGCAATTCACTATTTTGGAGATAATGGTACATTAGATATTGATTATGATTTTGAGTCCTATAAGCCTGAACTTGAATGTGATGGAAAACCGAAGGTAGCATTCGTCTGTGTGCATAATTCCTGTCGAAGCCAGATAGCAGAGGCATTAGGAAAGAAACTGGCATCCGATGTGTTTGAAAGCTATTCTGCCGGAACAGAACTGAAAGACCATATCAACCCTGATGCAGTTCGCATGATGAAGAAGCTGCATGGCATAGATATGGAGCGAACCCAACATAATAAGCTGATTAAAGATATACCGCAGCCAGATGTAGTCATCTTCATGGGATGCAATGTAAGCTGCCCAAATGTTCCATCTCAGTATGCCGAGAATTGGGGGCTGGATGATCCTTCTGGAAAGAGCGATGATGAGTTTGAAAAAACGATTCAAGCGATTTTTGAGAATGTAGAAAAACTGAAAAGAAAACTAAGCTGAGAAGAATACCGCCCTTGTTGATGTGAAGTTAACTGGCGGTATTTTTGCTTGTGAAATCAAACATTTCCGATTATAATAAAATAGATATTTTTTTTGCAAATTACGGAGTTATGAAAAGATATAGGCCTTTGCACCCAATCGTTACCACCGTGTGCAAATGAACACGGCATCGTTAAATTATGCACCCACTAATGGGTGTGCGTGTTCATCGTTAAAAGGTGTACCGTTACATTGTATCATTTTTAGAACGGCAACAGACCCTTGCTGTGGTAGTGGAGGTATGTTTGTACAGAGTGCAAAGTTTGTAAAGGCACATAGTGGTACACGAGGCGAACTATCGGTTTATGGTCAAGAATCAAATGCTGATACTTGGAAGATGGCAAAAATGAATATGGCTATTCGTGGAATAGAAGCAAATTTTGGACCATACCAAGCAGATACATTTTTCAATGATTTGCATCCTACCTTAAAGGCAGACTTTATAATGGCAAATCCACCATTTAATCTTTCTAATTGGGGACAAGATAAGTTAAAAGAAGATAAACGCTGGAAATTTGGAGTTCCACCGGCTGGTAATGCCAACTATGCTTGGATACAACATATGATACATCACCTTGCACCGAATGGTAAGATAGGTCTTGTTCTTGCAAATGGTGCATTGTCTTCGCAGGCGAGTGGTGAAGGTGAAATAAGAAAGAATATAATTCAAGCAGACCTTATAGAAGGGATTGTTGCATTGCCGACACAACTTTTTTATAGTGTTACTATTCCGGTTACGCTTTGGTTTATTAGTAAAAATAAAAAACAAAAGGGAAAAACTTTGTTTATAGATGCTCGAAAAATGGGGCATATGGTTGATAGAAAACATAGAGACTTTGCGGATGAAGATATTCAAAAGTTGGCAGATACTTTTGAATCATTTCAAAATGGTACACTTGAAGATGTAAAAGGATTTTGTGCCGTGGCTGATCTTCAAGAAATAGAAAAGCAAGATTTTATATTGACACCGGGCAGATATGTGGGTATCGAAGAAGTAGAAGATGATGGAGAACCATTTGAAGATAAAATGAAACGATTAACGTCTGAGCTTTCTGATATGTTTGCAAAATCACATGAATTAGAAGATGAAATTCGTAAGAAATTGGGGGCGATTGGGTATGACATCAAATAATGAAGTTGCGTATTATTTGATTTTTGATACAAATGTCTTATTTCAAGCATATGAGAAAAAGGCAGATTTTACTTCATTTAGTTTTAATGCAACATACAAAAATATAATTGATATGATAAATCAACTGGATATTTACAACCAAGTTGTATTAGGAATTCCACTTGTTGTTTGGAGTGAAATGGAAAAACAGATTATAGAGAAGCATGATGAATTACTTTTAACTTATAAAAAGACAATAACAAAGAAGATTTTCCCCGAATATTCCATACAGGAGAACCCCACAATAAATTACTCAGAGTACATAAAAATTAAAATCTTAAAATATAAAGAGGAACTTTCAGAAGGACTGAATGAAGTTATAGAGATTCCAATTGCTTCTAATAGTAGATTTAAAAGTATAATAAATCGTGCATTTAGTAAGTTGCCTCCTTTTGAGGGTAAAGACAAAAAGTCTGATAAAGGATTTAAGGATGCATTATTATGGGAAAGTGTTTTGGAATTTGCATTAAAACATCCAAAATCAAAAATTATATACTATTCAAAAGATAATGCTTTTGGGAATTTCCTTCTAAAAGAGTTCACAGAAAGTGTAGCAGATTCCTTGTTATTCATATGTAAAAATGAAGATGAAGTTAAGACACAATTGGAAATGTGGGCAAAAGAAATTGATAAATATTCATATCAACCAATTGAAGATTTCGATGAGAATAAGGAAATTGTTGAGTGGTTAAACTCTGAAGATTTCATTACACAAATAATGAGCCGAGGTTTTGGTTTAGTTGAAAATGGCCGTTTGATTTCTTCGACAACAGCACATTTGATAGACATTGATAATATTGAATGTATGACCTCTAATGAAGATTCAAAAGAGTATTATATTGAGGGCGTTTTACAAGTTATATACGAACTAAGAGATGGTGGGAAAACATCAGAAACTATTAATGTGGGTATAGAAGTTACAATATTAGATGATAGTATTTATTTCATTGAATGTGCTTATAGAATAGATGATGAAGATGATGAAGGTGATGAAGATGAAAGTGAGGTTTAGTTTATGAATACAGGACGAACAAAAGCACCTTTGATTAATTTCATTGAAGTAAACCCAAGGGAGACGATTGACAAAGGACATCTATCTAAGAAAATAGGAATGGATAAATTACAGCCATTTTGTCGTGATATTCAAGAATATGAAATCGCTGAATTTAATGGGGGAGCGAAGTTTCGAAATAGTGATACTATTATGGCACGAATAACTCCTTGTTTAGAAAATGGCAAAATAGCTATGGTAAACGTTTTGGATGAAAATGAAGTAGGTTTCGGTTCGACGGAATACATCGTATTTAGAGCTAAAAAAGGATTAACTATACCAGATTTTGTTTACTATCTTGTGAGCAGTTCAATAGTACGAAATCCTGCAATCAAATCAATGGTTGGATCTTCAGGGAGACAGAGAGTTCAAATAGATGTAGTGAAAAACATTGAGATATGTTTCCCATCAATCTCAGAACAATTTAAAATTGCAAGTATATTGAAAGCGTTAGATGATAAAATTGCTCTTAATAATAAGATAAACAATAATTTAGCGGCTTAAATGTCGATGTCGGAGACATCAAACTCGCCGGACATTAGCTTTGGTAAAAGAGTATCACGCAAGGAAGCCAGTCTTTGATTTTCTTTCCTGAGTTGCAGACGTTGTTCAAACATTGGAGCAACTGTGCTTTCGAATTTTTGAACAATAGCTTCATCAATCGGAAAATCAAGTTCAAAAGAGTTGATATCACTTTGATTAAATCCTGCCTGAGCGCTTCTGCCACCCTTGTTGTTTATTCCTTCATAAAACGTACGAGAAGATAAATAGCAACGCAAGAATTCTCTGAAATAACTTTTTTTCGGGAACACCTTGGCAAGAGCAACATTATAAGCACCATTAATGCCGAAGCATATACGTCCAAGAGAAGCACCGTATCGTGCTATCATTATATCGTGTTCCTCGCAAAGTTTGTTTTTAGCAGACTCTGGGATGTATGTAATATGGCTATCAGTATCGTAATCTCGGATTTGGACAAAACGTATGTAGCCGTCTCTTTTCATGAAAATAAATTTTGAGGCAGGCGGCTGGCTTCCGCCCGAATAATCCATTAAATCAGACAGTGAAATGTGCTTCATGGCGATGTTTGAAGGCGTACAAAAGGTATTTTCATACAAAGCTATTGCTTGCTGTTCTAAATTATTGTTTATATATTACCATAACTCTTGTGGGTGGCAAGAGTTAATAAATGGGAACTTCCGCCCCATAGTCGTTCTCTAATCAAAAGGAGAAATGACTATGAAACAAGATTTAATTAAAGATGTTATTCAAGGTATGTTATCGTACTTGAATAATGCACAATGTGAAAAATTACAGGAAGTGTTACAATACACTCTTGCAAGGTATGAAGTAATGGAAACAGAACAACAAGAGAGCCACTCGGAACAAAACTATGTAGAGTTGTTTCTTTCAGCAAAGCGAATAGAAGGATGTTCTGAGAAATCTCTTAAATATTACAAGGCAACCATTGAAATGATGATTGTAACGGTAGGTAAAAATATAAAACATATTGAAACTGAGGATATAAGACGGTACTTGACTGAGTATCAGAAAAATAAGAAATCAAGCAAGGTTACGATAGACAATATTCGTCGTATTCTTTCGAGTTTCTTTTCGTGGCTGGAGGATGAGGATTATATACTCAAAAGTCCTGTTAGGCGAATACATAAGGTGAAAACAGTAACCAATATCAAAGAAACTTATTCTGATGAAGCACTCGAACTAATGAGAGATAATTGTACGGAATTGAGAGATTTGGCAGTTATAGATATGCTTGCATCAACCGGTATGCGTGTTGGCGAAATGGTATTATTGAATCGCAATGATATTGATTTTAATGAGAGAGAATGTATTGTATTTGGTAAGGGTAGCAAGGAACGAGTAGTATATTTTGATGCTCGGACAAAGATACATTTGCAAAACTATTTAGAAAGTAGAACGGACGATAACCCTGCTTTGTTTGTATCGTTAAAAGCACCACATAAAAGATTGCAAATCGGCGGTATAGAAACAAGGCTCAGAGAATTTGGAAAACAATTAGGACTGCATAAGGTGCATCCTCATAAGTTTAGACGTACCCTTGCGACAATGGCAATAGATAAAGGAATGCCAATAGAGCAACTTCAACAGCTCTTAGGACACAGAAAAATAGATACAACCTTGCAGTACGCAATGGTGAAACAGAGCAATGTTAAGATTGCTCATCGAAAATATATTGGATAGAGAGGAAATGACTATGACTGAATGGATTGAATGTAGAATATCTGATATTGGTACTGTTGTAGGAGGTGCAACACCTTCAACCAAAAAAATTGAAAACTATATTGGTGGAGAAATTGCTTGGATTACACCAAAGGATTTATCTTTATTTAGTGGTAGATATATTGAACGTGGAGAGAGAAATATAACAGAAACTGGTTTGAAAAGCTGTTCAACACAACTTTTACCTAAAAATGCAGTACTTTTTTCTTCAAGAGCTCCGATTGGATATGTAGCTATTGCTGCAAATGAATTGTGTACTAATCAAGGTTTTAAGAGTGTTATTCCTAATGAAAATACAGATCCTCTTTTTCTATTTTACTTGTTGAAATATAATAAAGAAATTATTGAAAGAATGGGGAGCGGCACTACCTTCAAAGAAGTATCTGGTAAAACTATGAAGAACATTATTGTTAAAGTGCCGACAAATAAAAAAGTTCAAGAAAAAATTTCTTCTATTCTTGGTGTTATCGATGATAAAATAGAAAAAAATCAAGAAATAAACAATAATTTACTCGAGCAAATCAAAACAATATGCACCGCTTGGCTTTCTGAATATAAACCTTTTGATGGTGTTATGCCTTCCGATTGGGTAGAAACACCATTGTCTGACATAGCTGAGTTCATTAGTGGGTACTCATACAAAGGAACTGAACTGACCGATTCCACAATAGCTATGGCAACAATAAAGAGCTTTGACCGTAAAGGCGGATTCAAGCTGGATGGTTATAAAGAAATTATACCATCATCAAAATTAAAAGAATCTCAACACGCTGAATTGTTTGATACTTTAGTTGCTCATACAGACTTAACTCAAAACGCCGAAGTTATCGGTAATGCTGAACCAGTAATGAGTAAATCGGGGTATAATGATATTGTTTTCTCTATGGATTTGGTAAAAGTTCTTCCTAAAAAGGATGGTGTTTCCAAATATCTCATTACTGCAATTCTTCAAGACAAGAAATTCAAAGCTCATTGCTTGGGATATGTAAATGGTACAACAGTTCTACATTTAAGTAAAAAGGCTTTGCCTGAATACAAACTGTTTCTGCCAAGTGACTTTTCAACATTGAAACCGTTAGATGAGGTTGTAACTGCATTATATAAACAAGTTTCATCTAACATCTCCGAAAATACATATCTTGAAGAACTGAGAGAGTCCTTATTGCCTAAGTTGATGTCCGGCGAACTTGATGTTTCCGACATTGAGATTTAAGCCGCTAAATTATTGTTTACAAAGGAATATTGGAGGTTTTATGGAAGAATTAATTGAAGTAATACAAGGATTGAAACAACCAGGATGTATAGACTACATACAATTAGGTTCAGCGATAGTTAGTGTTATAGCATCAATAATTGCAGTACTTGTTGCTATTAGAGTGCCGAAGACAATAGCTGAAAATCAAAACAAAATCGCTTTATTTGAGAAAAGATATGAATTATTTCAATTTTATAGAAAATGTCAGTCTTTTTTATATGCAATAAAAAGAGATAAAACAATAGAAGAAATTCGAAATTCTTGTTCTACAATATTTGAAATAGATTGTAAAAATACAAATATTAAAGGGATACTTACATTATTAAGCAAATTTGAAAATGCATCATATCAAATTCATTTTTTATTTCCTAAAATTAAAGAAGAAGATGCACGCAAGCTATACTTGGCTCTATATTACTTTATACTTCAAATAGTTAAATCCGAAGTGTATGATATAAAGGATGTAGAAGATAATAAAAAAGATTTTATTTTAAAAATGGAAAGTTTTAAAAGTAATTATGAAGATGTAATAATAACACAATTAAAACTTGGTGATATTAATGCCAATTAGGAGGATTATCAATGGGTGTAAATTATACTGAAGCTGATTATGAAAATTCTGTAATAGAGTTATTCAGAGATAAATTAGGATATGAATATATATATGGACCGGATATTGAGAGAGATTTTTATAGCCCATTATATGATTCTATATTAGAAGAATCACTGTATAGTTTGAATAGAAATTTGCCTTCTGATGCTATTCAAGATGCAATGTATAAACTCAAAAATTTTGAAAATGGAGAGCTTGTTCAGAAAAATTCTGTCTTTATGGATTATTTGCAAAATGGTATTCCTGTCAGATATTTTGTGGATGGTGAAGAACATTCATCTATTGTATATCTTGTGGACTACAAAAATCCTGATAACAACTCTTTTATTATTGCGAATCAGTGGACATTTATCGAAAATAGCAATAAAAGACCGGATATAATTTTATTTTTAAATGGTATTCCGGTTGTTTTAGTAGAGCTTAAATCTCCTTCACGAGAGGAAACTGATGCGTCAGACGCATACAGACAATTAAGAAATTATATGCGTGAAATTCCGTCTATGTTTATATACAATGCGATATGTGTCATGAGTGATCAGCTAACTTCTAAAGCCGGTACGATTACATCGGGTGAAGATCGTTTTATGGAATGGAAAACAAAAGACGGAAATTACGAAAATACACAGTATGCTCAGTTTGATACATTTTTTGAAGGTATGTTTCAAAAAGAAAGATTGCTGGATATAATAAAGAATTTTATATGTTTCTCAAATGAAGGTGTAAATCGTTTTAAAATTCTTGCAGGATACCATCAATATTTTGCGGTCAGAAAAGCTATTGTATCGACTAAAAATGCTACTGTTACTGATGGTAAAGGTGGTGTGTTTTGGCATACTCAAGGTAGTGGAAAATCATTATCTATGGTCTTTTATGCTCATTTACTTCAAGAAGTATTGGAGAGCCCTACAATAGTTGTGCTTACCGACAGAAATGACCTTGATAATCAGCTTTACGGTCAATTTGCAAAGTGCAAGGATTTTTTGAGGCAAGAACCGATACAAGCAGAAAGTCGTAATCACTTAAAAACGCTTTTAGACGGCAGACAAGCCAATGGCATCATATTTACGACTATGCAGAAATTTGAAGAATCTTTTGATTGTCTTTCGGATAGAAGAAATATAGTTGTTATGGCTGACGAGGCACATCGTGGACAATATGGACTAGCTGAAAAAATTAAAATTACTAAAAATGAAAATGGCGAAGATGTTGCGAAACGTGTGGTTGGAACAGCTCGTATTATTCGTAATAGTCTACCAAATGCAACGTACATCGGATTTACAGGTACACCGATTTCTTCAGCAGATAGAAGCACTCGTGAAGTTTTTGGTGATTACATAGATATTTATGATATGACTCAGGCAGTGGAAGATGGTGCTACAAGACCAGTTTATTATGAAAGCCGAGTTATTAAACTTAATCTTGATGAAAAAACTTTAAGCAAAATTGATGAAGAATATGACATAATGGCGGCAAATGCTGATCCTGCGGTTATTGAAAAAAGTAAGAAAGAACTTGGTCGAATGGAAGCAGTTCTTGGTAATGACCAAACTATTAATTCTCTTGTCAGTGATATATTAGACCATTATGAAAATAATCGTCAAAATTTACTTACAGGAAAAGCTATGATTGTTGCTTACTCAAGACCAATAGCAATGAAAATTTATAAAAAAATATTAGAACTTCGCCCTAATTGGACGGAAAAAGTTGCAGTAGTTATGACATCGGGAAATAATGATCCAGAAGAATGGAGAGAGATTATCGGAAATAAACATCATAAAGATGAATTGGCTAAAAAGTTTAAAGATAATAATAGTCCATTAAAAATTGCTATTGTTGTAGATATGTGGCTTACAGGTTTTGATGTACCTTCTCTTGCTACAATGTATGTGTATAAGCCTATGTCGGGACACAATTTGATGCAGGCAATAGCTCGTGTAAATCGTGTTTTTAGAGATAAAGAGGGCGGATTAGTAGTTGATTATGTGGGTATTGCCTCTGCACTTAAACAAGCGATGAATGACTATACTACTCGTGATAAGAAGAATTATGGTGATACCGATGTTGCAAAAGTTGCATATCCTAAGTTCCTTGAAAAACTTTCTGTATGCAAAGATTTGTTTTATGGTTATGACTATTCAAAGTTTATGACCGGTACCGACCTTGAACGAGCTAAAACGATAAGCGGTGCGGTAAATTTTATCATAGACATAAAAAAAACAGATGAGAAAGATACATTCTTAAAAGAAGCTTTAATGCTTCATCAGTCATTATCGCTTTGTTCATCAATGGTTGATGAAACTATGAGATTTGAAGCGGCTTTCTTTGAGTCTGTAAGAGTATTGACTATGAGATTAACTAATACGGGTGTGGATAAGAAAATATCTTTACCTGAAATGAATGCAAGAATAAATGAACTTTTAAAGCAAAGTATTAAAAGTGATGGAGTTATAAATCTATTTTCAGATGTGAAAGAAGAATTTTCTTTATTCGATTCGAAATTCCTTCAAGAAGTCGCAAATATGAAAGAGAAAAATTTGGCGGTAGAGGTTTTGAAAAAATTGATTTCAGAGCAGGTATCAGTATATAGAAGAACTAATGTGGTTAAATCAGAAAAATTTAGTGAGATTATGAAACGTTCTTTAAACGCATATTTGAACGGAATGCTTACAAATGAAGAAGTTATAGAAGAAATGCTAAATCTTGCAAAACAGATTGCGGCAGCAAATAAAGAGGGCAAAGAACTTGGATTGACAGCTGATGAGCTTGCTTTCTATGATGCACTTACAAAGCCACGAGCAATTAAAGATTTCTATGAAAATGAAGAACTAATTGCTATTACAAAAGAATTAACCGAGACGCTGCGTAAAAATAAAACGATTGATTGGCAACAACGAAAATCGGCAAGAGCCAAAATGCGTATGCTTATAAAAAAACTATTGAAGAAACATAAATATCCACCGGAAGGCATGGAGGATGCCGTGCAAACCGTTATGACACAATGTGAGCTATGGACAGATAATGTCATGGAAGTATAGTATCATGAATACATACCGTCAGGAAAGTTATTGTTATGATATTATTTAATTTTTTGTATCAAGGAGATTACTTAATATGGATAAAGAATTAGAGAATGATTTTTACACATGGAAGAAAAGAGCAGAAGAGTATTATTCACCGTTTAGCGAAAAATCTTTTGATACTGCTTCGCAGGAAGAAGATGATGTGAATAGCAGAATGTATGATTTTGGAGAGAGATTCTTTTCAGACATGATGTTTGAGCCGGATAGTATAGTTGGCAAATATTTAGAATGTAAATCAAAGGACGGTAATTCAGATAGAGAAGTTACAGATTATATACCAATACCTGAATTACAATCTTTTTCTTATGATATGATTATATGTAAAATAAAATCATTGGGTAAGGATTATATGGCTTGTTTTGACAGTAAAGAAATGAGCCTTACTATTTCGCCTAATTATACAGATAGGGATTATGTAATATTACATGAAATGATTCATATTCATGAATTTTTGTTAAGTAAAATCAATGCATCATATCGAGATATACTATTTTATGAATTATATAAAAAAGTAAGTAATAGCATAAATAATATTAATAAATTGCTGGACAGTTGGTGCAATGGTGTGAATCAATTAGGAATACAGCAAAAGGGAGGAATACATAGTCCATTGTTTCTGTTGAAAAGTTTAGATATTGATTTACAATGCGGATACAAGTTAGGAACAACTATGGGATACGGCTGTTCAATCGAATTTGAGAAAGTGTTAAATGCACAAAAATAACGGTTGAATAATTATCGGAGCAACTCATATTTTTAATATAATAAACTGCGATATAATTACTGAGAAAAGTAATATATCGCAGTTTTTTATTTTGGTTTTTCCGAAGTTATAAATATATAGTATATATGTGAATAGTCACAGACTAAATAAATTAAAGAGGAGGGTTGAGATGTTTAGTGGAAAAAGATTTGTTACAAGCGGGATTGCAGAGAAAGTACCGCTATTGTTACAAGTGATAATGTGGAATATGATTGACACCATGGACAAACCAAGGGACTATTTACAAGTATTCGACTTATCGGAAGAAAACGGAAAACAGAAGATTGTTCATTCACAAGAACAACCGGAATACATGAAGGAGTATCTGTTTGAAACAGATACTCCTTTTTTGTGTGCAAAGATTTTTGTCATAGACGATGTGACACATTCAACACTGCTATTTAATTATGAATATTAACGGAGGAAAAGAAAATGAGTGAAGAAAATAAAAATGTACGATGTGACCTTTGCGGAGAAGAAATAAGCTTCCAAAATGCAATAAGATTTGACGGAACGATATTATGTATTGACTGTTTTAATCAGCGAGTAACGGAGTGCAGTCATTGCGGCAGAAGTATATGGCGTGACGATTCGAGGAACGGCGAGTATTGCCAAGATTGCTACGACAATCTATACGAAACTTGTACCGAATGTGGTGATGATGTTTGCCGAGATGATGTGTGTTATCACAACGATGAACCGTACTGCCAAAACTGTTATGATGAAATAAATGATTCTATAATACACGACTACTATTACAAACCGGATCCGATATTTTACGGCAAAGGGCAACCTCATTACGGAATAGAACTTGAAATAGATGAAGGCGGTGAATATGATGATAATGCCGAGAGAATTTTGAATATAGGCAATAAAATAAATGAGCATATCTATTGCAAACATGATGGCTCGCTTGATGATGGTTTTGAAATTGTAAGCCACCCTGCAACTTTGGAATATCACACAAAAACAATACCGTGGAAAAATATTTTAGACGAAGCACTTGAAATGGGATATTACAGTCACAACAGCGGTACATGTGGATTGCATGTGCATATAAACAGAGCCGCACTCGGCAAAAGTGTAGAGGAGCAAGAAAACACTATTGCAAGGGTTGTGTACTTCTTTGAGAAGTTTTGGGATAAGATATTGAGATTTTCTCGCCGTACCGAAACTCAAGCGGATAGGTGGGCGTCAAGATACGGTTGCAGTATGGATAATCCTAAAGAAAGCCTCAAAGGTGCAAAAACATCTGGACTTGGACGATATACGGCAGTTAATCTTACAAATACATTTACCGTGGAACTGAGAATATTCAGAGGTACTTTAAGGTACAAAACCTTTATGGCTACGTTGCAGTTTGTGGATTTACTTTGTGAAATGGCGATAAATCTGGCTGACGAAGAATTTCAGACAATGACATGGAAAGAGTTTGCAAAAACAGTATCAGCAGATAAAGCGGAATTAAAGGAATACTTGAAGATAAGAGGATTGGAGGAATAAGATATGTGTGGATTGTATGGTGTGTTGTCATACGGAAATAAGGTAAAAGACATGGCAGAAATAACGGAAGCGCTTGCAGTTGAAAGTGCGGTAAGGGGTACAGACGCAACGGGAATTGCATATAACAAGAACGGTAAAATGACGGTATTCAAGAAAAGTAAAAGCGCATATGAAATGAGTTTTAGTGTCCCTAAAAACACAGTCGCAGTAATGGGACATACTCGTCATGCTACACAAGGGACACTAAATTTTAACGGTAATAACCACCCGTTTAAAGGTATGTGTGGCGACGTAGAATTTGCACTTGCACATAACGGTATAATCTGTAATGACAAAAAGTTAAGACGTGAACTAAGATTGCCGTCCACAATTATTGATACTGACAGTTACATAGCAGTGCAGTTGATTGAATCGCAAAAGAAACTTGATTTTAAGAGCCTTAAATATATGGCTGAAAAGGTTGATGGTAGTTTTTCATTTTCGGTGCTTGATTCAAATGATAATCTTTACATAGTCAAAGGCGACAGTCCAATATCAATATTGCATTTCAAGAAAAGACAAGTATATGTGTATGCGTCAACAATATCGATACTTTGGAAAGCACTTGTTGATACGGAGTTGTTTCACGACTTGAAACGTGGAGATTATGAAGATATTGAAATTCAAGACGGCGAAATACTTAAAATCTCAAGTAAAGGCAAGATACAGAAAACTAAGTTTGACTTCGATGAATACGGAAGTTACGGTTACGATTGGCGAAAAGGATTTGAATATTCAAATCGTAACGAGTATGTAGACGATATAAAGAGCGTCGCGCAGTATTATGGGTATGACAGCGATGAAATCGACTGTTTGCTAAATAGCGGCTTTACGCCGGAGGAGGTGGAGGAAATGTTGTACGCAGATGATTTCTTGGAAGTGTAACACCAAACAACAAGTATATTGAACAGCTGCTTTTCGGCTTGGTCGAAATATGTATAACAACGCTGCTCAATTACTACAACGACAAAAGAAATGAAAGGTAGAGTAATCTACCTTTCAATTTTTTTTGATATAATCAGAGTGTAGTGTATTTGACGAAAAGAAGGAGATGATTATGATTTTAATTGGATATGCGAGAGTATCAACGATAAATCAGAACGAGGACAGGCAAATACAGGAGCTGATTAAGTATGGAGTGGAGGAAAAGCGTATTTACATAGATAAGCAGAGCGGTAAGGATTTTCACCGACCGTCGTATATGAAAATGCTGAAACGGCTGAAAAAGGGTGATGTGCTTGTAGTGAAAAGTATCGACCGACTCGGCAGAAATTACAGAGAAATTCAAGAGGAATGGCGAATCATAACGCATAAAAGGAATGCGGATATAGTTGTGCTTGATATGCCACTTCTTGATACAACTCGAAGTAAAGACTTGCTCGGTACATTTATAGCCGACTTGGTGTTGCAGCTGCTGTCATTTGTAGCGGAAAACGAGAGAATGAATATACATCAAAGACAAGCCGAGGGCATTGCCGCCGCAAAAAAGAGAGGCGTAAAATTCGGCAGACCGCCAATTCCGAAACCGGATAATTTCGATGAAATGTATGAATTGTGGAAAGACAAAAAAATATCAGCCCAAGTTGCGGCTGATAAATGCGGTATCTCTATTTGGGCATTTTACAGATTTGCAAATGACCATGATTTTTTGCAAAATGTATAGGTTTTGCAATCAGTAAAAATTTGTTGCATTTTTATAAAACAATCATAGCATATTTGACGGTTTTTGTCAATAATCGTCATAAGTTTTGTACGATTATTCCATTTTATTTCTTTTGCAAAACCTATACTTTTCCAAAGAAGTATAAACACTTTTATGAATATATTGCAAAAAGGAGAAATGCAAATGAAAATACAAATAGAGTACAATCCGTATAAAATGAAAACAAAACTTTTTGTAAATGAAAAAGATATTGAGGGTGATAGTTCATATTCAAAATTTAATGATTATATAAATAATGAAATTCCTTTACAAACTTGGATAGAACCAATGTCAGATGAATGGGATGGATTTGTCAATGAATTAGTATCGACGGATGCTAATTATGGTTTGAGTATTAAATTTATAGGTAGACAGATTGACTATGATGATTTTAAACGTTCTTTAGAAGTACAAAACAGCAAACGTCAAAATCCTATTAAATTAGAATTTAGAGAGACGGAAATAAAGTATGAAGATGACAAAATGTGGGGAAAAGTTCGGGAAGTAGCTGAAAAAGTGAAAACGGACAGATTTAAAAAATTAGTAGATGAACGTAAGGGAGAAAATTTAAAGGCTGCATACGAAAAATTTCCTGATGACTATAAAAAAGCAGAAGAAAATGAATTTAATATTTTATTTGTAGGGCTTTACAGCTCGGGAAAATCAACAATTTTGAATGCATTGATTCGTCATGATATATTACCGACAGCACAGAAGACTTGTACAGATAGAATATGTAAAATTAAACATAATGAAAAATTAAAAAAGAATCAAATAAGATTGGTGTACCAAAATAATAAATATAATTTTGATAACGATGAAGAATGTTTGAAAAAATTTAAAGAAATTTCGGAAAAAAATGGCGATGGTAATATTGAAATTCAAGTTAATCTATCCCATCTATACCCTAAAGGTTTTGAAAACAAATTTAAAATAGTATTAATAGATACACCGGGAGTTGACAGCGGAAAATCAAGTATGGAGAATAACGGTACAAATGTACATAAAGATATTACACTTGAATTGCTGAAAAAGAATAATAAATCCATGGTAGTTTTTTGTGCAGAGGCTGCTCGTTATGAAGCTGACAGTATAAGTAAGTTTATGGATGATATAACTGCTCAATCTGAAAAGGAAAAAGGAGGATTTAAAGACAGATATGTATTTTTGCTGCATAAAGGCGATAATCTAACATTTGATGATGATGCAAAAACTGATGATGAAAAAATAAAAATAAAGAAAAATGCATTTATAGACTATATTACTGATAATGGAAAGCGAAAGTTTGTACCACGTATTTTCTATATTTCTGCGGCTGTACAATATTGGATAAGCAATGTAATATATAACAAGAAAAATGTGGATTCAGGAAATAATACTGAAATGCGTGCTTTAGAGGACTCATATGACAGATTTAATAAAATTATAGCTAAGTATAAAGATAAAAAGTATTATTTTGCAAAATATGCAGATGTTCCGGGATATAGAAAAGAGGAATATGAAAATAAGTTTAATGCTGAAATGAAAAAAGATGACAAGACAAAAGCCGTTGAAATTCAATGTGGAATGATTGCTTTTGAGGATGCAATTAAGGATTATATAGAAAGATATGCATTTCCCATAAAAATTCAAAGTATGCTTGAAACTTATGAATATATATTGGATGATGTATCGAAGTTTATCAGAGCAGACACAAAAACTTTGGAAAATTTAAAAAAAGAAATGGAAAAAAATCAAGGTATTCAAGGCAAGATAAAAAAAAACCAAGAGGAAATAGAAAGAAAAAAAGGCAAATTAGAAGGCATAAAAAATAGAATAACTACACAGCAGAATAGATTAAAAAGTATCAAATCCCATAATTCTGATATAGATAAATTAATGACAGATTTTGAATATGAAATAGAGACGAATGACGACATTATATATATTAGAAAGACAGACAAAATAGATACAAGTAATAAACCTCGAGAAGAAGTTGAAAAAGAAATTGAAAGATTGTCAGACGGAATAGTGGATGTATTTAATAAGGCATTAGAAAAGTCTAAAATCGAAATAGGAAAAATAATAAAGCAAGAAGATAAAAAGGTGAATGAGATATTGCAATGTCTGACAAACATAGTCAATGATATAGAAGAAAAAGACTTGTTGAAAATTGGTGAATATAATTTTAAAAACGGAATAACTTGGAAAACTAACTTTGAAAAGATACATAGAGATGATTTTGCTGATGCTGTTAAGGAAAAAATAATTGATGCTCATATGGAAACAAGAATTGACCCTAATAGTTTAAAGAAAAAATGGGAAAATAGCTGGTTTATACCAAGACTAATATCAAAATTTATGCAAGATAGCACATATGAACAATTTGTAGGAGGTTCTTATAGCTTGGATGGTATGAGAACAAAAATAGTAGATTGTCGTGAAGAAATATGTAAAGCATTCAAACAGATGGGAGAGTCTTATTCATCTTTGATATCAGTAACAAAAAAGGAAGTAGAAAAATTAATAGAAAAATTAGTTAGTGAAATAGAAATTTTCCAAGAAGAAGTTAAAGCGAAAAATGCTGAAATACAAAACTTTGATGGTGATATAACGAAACTTAACGAAAAAAAAAGAAAGTATGATGAGGAATGTATTTGGTTAAATAGTATAAAAGAATTAATTGAAGGAGAAAAATTATGATTAAATCATATGATGAACGTGATTTTGATGAAGCGATAAAAAAGAAGAACTTATTGAAGTTAAAGATTATTTTAACGGAAGCTATCAATAATGATAAAACATTTTCAAGAAGTGAAATTGAAGAAGTTATTACAAAATTAAAAAAAACAAATTTGCAAATATTTGAAGAATATAAAAAATTAGACATAGAAGAAACAATAGATGATGAATCAAAATGGGATGAAAAATATTTTGTTAAATTAACAATTTATTTGAGAAAGAATTTTTCATTGGATAGAATACCTTATATAAAAAAAGTTGGAAGAAAGGTTTTTGGAACACAGCAAGAAACTTTACAGCCGGATAAGGCAAAAGAAACCGAAAAAGATAAAGTCCCTTTTCAGCAAGCACCAAAGCAGAAGAAACAAAGCCAAAATCAATCAAAAAACACCCAGTCGAACATGAACAAAAATTTAGCAGTGACGATAGGCGTAGGAATAGGGATAGTAGCTTTGGTGCTGATAGTGGCAAAACTTATAAAATAGGAAATCCATTAAAAACGATAAAAGAAAAACGATATGAAAAAACACATGTGACATTGACACCTAAAAATATGTCGCAGATAAATCCGCATAGGAAGGAGAATTATTATGGCAGTTGAAGATGTTGAAATGCCGGTAGAAATAGAAGAATTATATTCAGCTTTTGAGACGGCAGATAATATTTTGCTAAAAAAATATGTTTCGAAATTATCAAAATACGAATGCAAAACAATAGATGATAATCGCAAAAAAATTGAAGTTGGAGGAAATGTGAATTTTTTTCAAATTTTAAATATTGTTTATGATAAAAAAGAAAATATACAAGACAAGTTGACAACAGTTTATTCAACAATATCCTCGTTAAAACAGTGTGGTTTGGTTATGATATTGAATGCCGATAAAGAAAAAGTGAATTTATATGTAGGTATTAAAACCAAAGAGTTGAATGAATGTGATGGAAAACTGAAAGCTGATGAAAAGAAACTAGGTGATAAAGGAAAGACCTTAAAAAATGCATTTGATGGAAATTTTCCGGGGATTAGAATGGAGAATGTTTTCCAAGAAAAACCGAAAGGAAACAACTCATATAAAACCATAAAAGAAGTAGCTGAAAACGCAATTAATAATAAGATAAAATTTATCGCATCTGTCAGCAGTATTCCGGCATTAAGAAATGCGAAAGAGCATAAAAATATTGAATTTATACAAGGTATAGAAAAATTAATAGAAAGTATGCGAGGAAAATCTTATTCGGCAATAATAATTGCCGATGCTGTAGGCAATGATGAAATCGAAGAAATGTGTGCGGAATATGAAAATATTTATTCACAACTTTCGCCGTTTAAAGCTTCAGACCAAACCATAAGTAAGCAAGAGGGTACCAATACTTCCGAAAGCATTATAAAAGGTACAACAGAAACAATAAATACAATAGTATCAAATTCAACAAGTAAGAGTGACAGTGTATCTAATAGCAGAACAGATAATTGGAATATACCCGTTGTATCTCTTATATATACTCGAAGCAACGGAAAAAGTAACAGTCAGAGTAATACAAGCTCTTATTCGCAATCGAATGGAAGTTCAACATCGACCAGTGAACAAAATTCAACTTCAAGCGGTAAATCAACATCGGAAAGCAATTCTGTCAGAATAACATTCGAAAATCGTTCGGTAAAAACTTTGATGGATCGTGTTGATGAACAAATTAAACGATTAAGAAGTTGTGAAGATTTCGGAATGTTTGATACTTGTGCATATTTTACATCAGCTGATTATGATGTTGCAGTAGCGGCGGCAAGTGTGTTTAAATCGGTAACACGCGGAGAAAATTCGTCTGTAGAATCATCAGCGGTTAATATTTGGAGTGAAGATGATAAAGTTGAAGCAATAAAGAAATATTTGTTGAGTTTGTATCATCCGGAATTTGAGTATGAAATTGGCAATAAAAAATATACTGTAAAACCGTCTTTGTTGATGAGCGGAAAGGAATTAGCTTTCGAAATGTCTTTGCCTAAAAAGTCGGTTCCCGGAATACCGGTGATTGAATGTGCCGAATTTGGCAGAGAAGTTACTTCGTTGGATTCAAAAGACGGAATTTATCAATCTGTTGAATTAGGTGAAATTTATCATATGCATGATGTTGATGAAAACACACCGGTAAAATTTGATGTTCAAAGCTTGGCATCACATACATTTATAACTGGTTCAACAGGCGCCGGTAAATCGAATGCAATATATCAGCTGTTAAGTGAATTAGGGAAAAAAGAAATAAAAACAGAAAATAAAGATAATGAAAATCAAGGCGGTACACAACAAAAAATTAAGTTTATGGTTATTGAACCTGCAAAAGGTGAATACAAAGATGTGTTTGGTGGGGTAGAAGATGTTGATGTTTATGGAACAAATCCTAAAAAAGCTACATTGCTAAAAATCAATCCATTTTCATTTGTGGATGATATTCATGTATTGGAACATATTGATAGATTGGTGGAAATATTTAATGCTTGTTGGCCTATGTATGCTGCAATGCCGGCAGTGTTGAAAGATGCAATTGAAAGAATATATATTGATAAAGGCTGGGATTTGAATTATTCATCATGTGAACCTAAAGTATTTCCTACTCTATATGATTTACTTAAAGTGTTACCACAGGTAATGGAAGAATCACAATATTCTTTGGATACAAAAAGTGACTATTCAGGTGCGTTGATTACAAGAATAAAATCTCTTACAAACGGAATAAATGGACAGATTTTCTGTACATCTGAAGATGCGGATAAAGAAAACGAAAAATTGTTTGAAAAGAATGTAATAGTTGATATTAGCCGTATTGGTTCAACAGAAACAAAATCACTTATCATGGGTATGTTGATTATGAAATTACAAGAATATCGTATGAGTGAAGGTGAAGTAAACTCCAATTTACAACATGTTACGGTTCTTGAAGAAGCACACAATTTATTGAGAAGAACAACATCGGTACAGACTCAAGAGGGGTCAAATCTTCAAGGAAAGTCTGTAGAGATGATTTCAAATGCAATCGCGGAAATGCGTACATACGGTGAAGGATTTATTATAGCAGATCAAGCTCCGGGTTTGTTGGATGAATCTGTTATAAGGAATACAAATACAAAGATTATTTTCAGATTGCCGGATGAACAGGATAGAATTTTAGTCGGACGTTCAGAAGCTCTAAATGATAATCAAATTTCAGAACTTGCAAAATTGCCAAGAGGTGTAGCAGCAGTTTATCAAAATAATTGGGTTCAGGCTGTTTTGTGTAAATTTGAAAAGTTTGAAACAAAATCAAAGTATCAATATACTCCTAAGGGTGAAAGTGAATATCTGAAGAAATATTTTTATAAGCTGTTTGGAATTCGTGATGGTGAAGAATTATCAGAGGAAAATATTGATTTTATAAGGGAATGGATAAATGCTTTGAATTTATCTGAATATACAAAATCATTGCTTGGACAAGTACTTGACGGACAAAAACTTAATGAGGGTCAACGTTCAGAAATTGCGTATAATGTATTTAAAGGTAAACAACTGGGATATATATTGCAGAATAACAGTGATGAAGAAGCAGGCATTGACGATATGAAAAAAAGTATATATAACATGTTTAATATTCAGGATGAACTGTTGACAAATGTTATTAAAACTTTAAATTTAACAACTATTATGAATGAACTTAAACACACTGAATTGGCAAATAGGTATGCGGAATTTGCGGAAGGTGGCAGGATAGTATGATAGAATCATTTGTTGTCAAAGCACTTGAAAAAAAGGTTGAAGATGTAGCCTCAAAAGGTGATGTCAGAAAATTAAAAAAAGAAATCGGTGGCGTAAATGATGCGACAAAGTTGCCAAACGAACTTCGGGATGTATATAAAAATTGTCCTAAGGATAATGGAAAATGGTCCGGAGAAAGGGGAAACTCAAAATGGCGCCCAAGAGAAAATTTTACTCCATTAAAATCAAATCCTGAGAATAAAGATTGGCAAATTATTTTAAAAGAATACGGACTTAAACAAGGTGTTAAATTTAAACAAGGTGAAATTAATTTAAAAAAGGTTAGTATAGCAGAGGTTAAAATAACCGGATTCTCAGATGAGAGAAGTGTTAATTTTGCTAAGGCAGATGGACAACTGGCGGCAAAATGGAAATGCCGTTCGTTAGACGTGAAAAATTTCCGCAAGGAATATAGTTATACATGGCACGAATGTAAAGACATGAAAACAATGCAATGTGTTCCAAGCATAGTACATAATAATATACCGCATAGAGGCGGAGTTTCAGAAGTTAAGCAGATTATATAAGTACTAAATAAATTTAGGAAAAGAAGTTTACTGATAAATAAAATATTTTAAATTTCATAAGACTACGGTATTGCCGTAGTCTTATTTTTATGGAGGCGAAGTTATGAAGAATTACAAATTTGGATATGCGAGAGTATCTACGGAGGAGCAGGTGCTTGACAGACAGATTGATATGTTATCGGAGTATGGTGTTAATCAGATATACAGCGAGAAGATGACCGGGACGAAGCGTAATCGTCCGGAGCTTGAGAAAATGCTTGACAGATTATCAGAGGGAGATACCGTTGTGATAGAATCACTTTCAAGATTAGGTCGTTCGACGAAAGATTTAATTGAACTTATGGAGCTATTCAATAAGAAAAAAGTCAATCTTGTTTCGCTTAAAGAAAATATAGACACAACTACTGCTACCGGTAAGCTATTGTTTACATTAATAAGCGCTATAAGTCAATTTGAGCGTGACTGTATTGCAGATAGAACTCGAGAAGGACTTTCCGCCGCTCGTGCAAGAGGACGAAAAGGCGGCAGACCACCAATAAGCAGTGAATTGATTGACAAGGCAAAACGACTGTACGATACAAAGGAATATACCATGTCTGAAATCGAAGAACTTACCGGAGTGAAACGTGCTACTTTATACCGGCATTTAAAAAAGTAAAAATGGGTATGATATTTGCATAAAGGTAGGTTTTTGGGACGTTGGTTTTGGGATGAGTTTTGATACGGAATTAAAGGTTTTGAAGTGGGTTTATGATACAATTTCAAAATGTTTCAAAAACGATGGTTTTATATAAGACTATTAATCAAGTCATTAATCAACTAAATGATTAATGGCTTGATTTTTGATTGATGGAATGATATAATCAAATCAAGAGGTGAGAGCGTTGACAAACAAACAACCGCCGTTTGAAATAAACGAGCGTATCATGGCAGATGTAATAGAGATTGCGGAGCTTGTAGGCAGAGTAAGTGTTACCGATAAAATATCAATGAATCCTACACTGCGACGAACAAACAGAATACAAACAATATATTCATCACTTGCGATAGAACAAAATACGCTTGACATAGAACAAGTCACTGCTATTTTATCGGGCAAACGTGTTATTGCACCGCCAAAGGATATTGCGGAAGTACAGAATGCCTATGAAATTTATGATAATATGGATAAGTTGAATCCATACTCGATAGATGATCTTTTAAAAGCTCATAGTGTCATGGAACGAGGACTTCTTAACGAAGCGGGAGAATTTCGTTCACGTCCTGTCGGAGTGGCTGACAGTGAGGGTAATATACTTCATTTCGGAACTTTGCCACAATATGTACCTAAGCTTGTTCAAGAATTACTTGAATGGACGGAAAAAAGTGAAATTCATTTGTTGATTAAAAGCTGCGTATTTCATTATGAATTTGAGCTTATACATCCGTTTGCAGACGGTAACGGTCGTATGGGGAGGTTGTGGCATACGTTGTTGCTTTCGAAATGGAATCCTATATTTGCATGGTTGCCGATAGAATCTATAATTCATGATAATCAGAGTGAATATTACAATGCTATCAACGTTTCCAACAATAACGGTAATTCAACAGTATTTATTGAATTTATGCTGTCTGTTATTAAACAAGCGTTGCAGGAAAGCATAAATGATAAGCCGAAAAATATATCATCAAAAAGTGATTTGAGGTGGAATAAAATTAATGATTACCTCGAAACACATGAGTATATTTTGAACAGTGATGTTCAAAAATTGCTGGGCGTCTCATCTGCTACCGCAACAAGAATATTAGTAGGTTTTATGAAAGACGGTAAACTGAAACGAATCAGAATTAAAAACTGTTGGGGTTATGTGATTATATGATATTGCTTTATTGATGATATAACAAACATTATTAGATATTGAAAGAGATGAATACATGAAATTATATAACGGAAGTGCATTTAAAATAGAAAATCCTAAAATATCAACAAGTGGATTTTACAAGGACTTTGGGTACGGATTTTATTGTACCAATATTGAAAAACAAGCAAAAAGGTGGGCGGCAACAAGAGGAAAACAACATATAGTCAATGTATATTCATATGTGGAAGATAAGAATTTGAATATTTTGAAGTTTGACAATATGACAGAAGAATGGCTTGATTTTGTAATTGACTGCAGAAAAGGCATAGAACATGAGCATGATATAGTTGGAGGTCCGATGGCTGATGATACTATATGGGACTATATAGAAGATTTCATCGACGGCAAAATTACAAGAGAAGCATTTTGGGTATTGGTAAAATTCAAATATCCTACACATCAGATTGTATTTACGACAGATAGGGCGTTGAAAACAATTCACTTTGAGAGGAGCTATGAAATATGAGAAATAAATTCTTTCCGGATGAAGAAATAACAGAGGCAGGTCAAAAAAAGACCTGCCTCTTTCGTTTTGAGGAATTAAATACTACTGTTAGCTTTCAAAATTAAAAATGAGTATCTTCGTATATTTGTTTATAATAATCGGTAGAATCATTCCAAATATTACGAAATTCTTGTACAAATGAATCATTAAATAATGAATTCACATAATTGAAAAAATTATCGGCAACTGTGAAAACCGTACAATTTGAAATGAAGTCCCATAAGCGATTGGCTTGACGGTCTTTGAAGTTCAAAGTATATTCACTCAGTGTTATGCTTGCTCGTTTAATCAAAGAATTGATAAATTCTAAATCATAATTTTCAAGTGTATTTTCAAGTGATAATTCTGTCGAATTTGGAGAAGTATAGGCTATACCGAATTCATATGTTTCATTTTTGCCGGATTTTATCGGACAGATATGTTCATCTTTATGCTTATTATTTTCATCACTAAAAATTATTGAGATTAAATCTTTATTTTGCTTTAATATGAAATAAAGAACATAATTGGTGACAAATCCGTTTGTAAGATGGAAGTTTACCTTATTAAATTCAGAATGCCATATAAAGTCAAATAAATGAAGCTGTTTCTGAAAATTATATAATTGATATAATTTAAGAAATTTAGCTGATTTATAATTTTTATACTCTTTGGGTAGCCAATCTTGGAAAGTATTGAAAAATTCAATACAATCATAGATATAATTATTCATTTTTGTACCGCGATTACCACTTTGTAAAAAAGGAAAATTAATCATACTTTTTATTGATTTATCTTGCGTAGTAGTGCTTTTTCTATCGTCAAGAGTTTTTTCTTTAACACGGCAAGCAAATTCAATACTTGGTCTGTATAGTTCTAATAATTTATCTTTATAGTTCGTCGAGCTTTTATTATAGCTTTTCGGAGAATATGTATACTTTAATTCCGGAGAAGGGTCATACAGTATAGTGTCATTTCTATCGTTAAGCAATTTTAAAATAGATTCATGTAATCTGTCAAAAAAAGAATCAATAATAATTGCTTGTGTAAGCATATTATGCCACAATTCTAAACACATAGCATACTTTGAATACATTAAATCTTTAGAAGTATTGTTACACACCTCAAAGATTGGAGGGTATAACATCGCATAAAAATATGCATCTACATTGTCTTGTAATTTTATCCCATGTGGCATGGGGATTTCTGAATTACTGGAACATTTTAAAATATAATCGTATTCGGATGATATTTCTTTCATATTACGATATGCTTGGTGTTTGGAGAGCGGAGTATCGTTTTGAATAAGTAGTTTAGCGGCTTTTGCTATAGATTCATGAGCAATTTCAAGGGGTTCTTCACGTTTTATAAATGCTTCTACTTTTTCATCCATATACATTAACAAGTTATGACAAGTTGATTTTGCAATGACAATAAATGTTTGACTGTTTTGACTATTATCGGAATTAGAGGAACTATTTATTAATTTCCCTGTGGTGGCTAATTTATTCGATTTAATATTTTTGTTTTTATACTCCGATGTAGGACTGATTTGATTTTTGTATTCTGTATTTGGTGTGTTTGGAGTTTTATAGTTCTTTGATTTTGGCATGACTGTCACCTCGCATATATTTTATCACAAATTTCGGTTAATGCAAAGCACGAAAAAATTTTTATATAAGCACACCGACTTTGGATGCAGGGAGCGGGGGAGAATGGTACAATAGATTTGCAAATTAAAAAGAAAGGCGGATATATTTATGAGTACATTCTACGACGAAAATGGAAACGAAAAGGAAACAATGCAGAGCGAAGAGACAGAAAATCTTCGCAAACGTAAGAGGAAGAAGAAGGCAAAACTTCGAAAAATAAAGCGAAAGGTTAAGAAACTCAAGAATAGTGTTTTCGGTGACCTTGAACTTTTGTCAAAACAAGACCGGCGAAAAATGAAAAAATACAAAAATCAGAAAAAGACGTTGAAAAAACAACTCAATGTTATTGAAAGACAACTTTCCGACCACGAAAAACGACTTTCGGGAGTAGAGGACGGTATTTCGCGAATTACTCCGGTGGTAGAAAGGATTCAAGGGTATCAGAGACAAGAAATTTTGCAAAAGATTACGGCAAGTAATGATATACGTGAAATTGCGAAGCTTTTGGAAAATGCACAAGGAGGGGTATTCAATGTTAAGTCACTTTAATCCGAAAGCATGTGTGTGTCAAAATTATTGTTTATACACTTCCGAAAATGAGTTACTTGCTAATTGTGTCCCCGAGATATTGCAAAAAATTACTTTGCAATATCCAAACGGTGAAGTTAAATGTACAAAGATTGCAATAGAATTTAACTTTCAGAAAGATGGGGTTGTTAGCAAAGTGCAACATACTCTCGACATCAAGGAACTCGATAAGCTAAAGCTTGTCGAAGTATGCTCTGATTTATATACAATATCTGACAAGAAATTCATATCGTACATTAAGCTGCTGATACCGAAAGCCCCAACGGTGAATAAATATTTTATTGAATCATTGGGGTGGACTCGTATCAATGGACACAATGTGTTCTGTGCGGGTGATAGGTTGATTGGTAATACCGACAATGTTGAATATGAGGTTGATCCTTATTTGTCAAATATTTCAATATCACCGAATGTATCGTTATCTGCGGGAAATACGTTTACTGCCATTTGGAACTTGCTTGGTAAGTGCGACAAAAAAATGAGGTTAACTATGATATACATTTTGTCTGCACCGCTAAGACAACTTTTCAAAGACGCAGGTTATATACCAAAGACTGTCATTTATATTGAGGCAAAAACACAATCCGGTAAAACAACATTTGCACAAGGTTTGGGATGTCCGTTTGTTTCTTCAAATGAGAGCTATCCCAATTATACGAGAGTGTCAAGCACTCAAGCATTCGTTGAAGATGCAATGAGTTTTTTCAAAGATATTCTGTATATCTATGACGATGTGTACTGCGATAGCGATAAACGTATTCGCAGAGCTATTGAAGAACGAGTCAAAGGAATACTTAGGAACTTTGCTGACAATGCTCCACGTAATAAAAAAGGTGCTACCAATCAAATCAATTCACAGCTATTGTTAATTGGTGAGGAATTGATTGATTCGGTATCGAATATCGGAAGACTATTGGTGATACGAATGGATAGAAAATTCACTCCTGATATCTTAACACTTATATGTAATAATAAGAATTACATCAATGCGTTCTACACTCAGTACATCGCTTGGGTAAGCAACAACTACGAAGATATTTTAACATACATAAGTCAAAGTTTCAAGAGCTTTCAGGCAAAATACTGCAAAGAAATTTCTCGTGATTTCGATACGGAATTTTTCATCGGCTGCATTGAACGGCTATTTTGTCAGTACGGTCGTGATAAAGATTTCTTGACCAATGATGAATACCATGCAACGGTAAAAGGGCTGTCAAAAGACTTATCAACGATTCTGGCTAGCAATAGAGATATCCTTAATAGTGCAATGCAACGTGAACAACAGAGAGCTGCATTGACCAAAGAAATCAATTATTCGAAGCTTCTATATGGTTTGTTGCAAAATAAAAGCATAAAAGTTGGAGAGAAAGGATCCAAATTTTTTAAGAATACTTGCAAAGGGAAAAAATGTTATTTTATTAGGCGTGAGTATTTTCAAAGTTTGATTCTCAAATATTGCAGAAAACCTGTATCAGCAAAGGCTCTTACCGATTACTTCCGTATAAGGCAGATTGGAATTTTTGATAATAACGGTAGAATTCGGCAGTACAAGAAAAACCGAAAAAGATATTTGGTTTTGAAAATCAGTGACTTAAAAGAGGATGCGAAACGTAGTTAAAATATAAAAGCTTAATTCGGCATACCATTTTATAGGAGGTGATACTATGCACATTAAAATCAGACCGCCAAAGAGTAAGCAAATACTTGAATCGGAATTATTAAAGATACTTTCGAGGAAGCCAATAAAACGCAGATAATTATACATACACCAAGTGGAAGGGAGGTGCGGTAGAATGAGAATGGCGGCATATTGTCGTGTCAGCACGGAGAAAGAGGAACAACTATCTTCTCTCGAAAATCAGCGAGAATTTTTCGAGCAGTACGCTGATAAAGAGGGCGATACATTGGTGAAAATATACGCTGACGAGGGTATCAGCGGAAAAAGCATGAGCAAGCGTGAAGCATTTACTCAACTTTTGGAAGATTCCAAAACGGGAGCATTTGACTATGTTGCGGTAAAAGACATAAGCCGATTTGCCCGTAACACATCTGATTTTTTATACGGTATCCGCACCTTACGTTCCAACGGTGTCGATGTCAGATTTTTGTCGAATAATCAGACGGTTATAGGTGAAAGTGAATTTGTATTGACGGTGTTTGCCGCACTTGCACAAGAGGAAAGCTCAAACTTGTCCAAACGTGTAATTTTCGGTAAACGTCAAAATGCAAAAAAAGGTCGTGTTCCGAATGTGGTTTACGGCTACAACAAAATAGATACATACACGCTTGAAATTAATGAACAGGAAAGCTATATTGTACAGTTAATGTTCAAGTGGTATATAGAGGGGGAAGGCACGAGGCGGATAGCTATTAAGTTAAACGAAATGGCTATTCCGACAAAAAAGCAAGCTAAATGGGTCCCTAAAACCATACGCAGAATTTTGCAAAATCCGATATATATAGGTAAGATTATAAATAATAAAAGCGTCACAAAGGATTTTCTTTCGGGAACAAGAGAAGCAATTCCTCCTGAGGAATGGTACATACATGAACGTCCCGAACTCAGAATAATCAGCGATGATGATTTTGAGCTTGTTCAGCAGAAAATTAAAGAAAGACAAGAGCAATATAAAAATGATAATCCCGGTAACAGATTCTCAAATCGACACTTGTTTTCAAATTTGATTAAATGTGGTGAGTGCGGCAAAAGCTTTACCGCAAAGGTGTATCAATGGAAAAATCGTTATGTGAGATACCGTTGTTGTGTGCATAACAATAACGGTAATGCTCATTGTACAAACAGTGTCACTGTTGATGAGCAGGAACTGCTAAATGAAGTCAAATCCTATCTGCTTACGGCAATAGAAGATAAAAAAGCGTTTGCGGATAAGCTGATGAAACAATATCAAGCACAAACAACAAATGTTGACGTATCAAAATTGGCTGATACACGACAGTCACTTGAAAAACGTCGGAGTAAATTTAAAGAAATGTTTGCGGCGGATATTATCACAATGGACGAACTCAAAAAAGAAATGTCCGCTATTGATGAGGGTATGCGAAGTATTGATGAGGAATTAAAAGTGTATGATGAAATTCAGAAAAAAGCCACGCATATTGATGATATTCATAAAGATATTGAGCAAATTCTCATGCAGAACGAATATACAAATGACGATATGCGGCGGATAATTGAAAAGATAGTTGTGTATCCTGATAAGTCGGTGGAAATATTTATGAAGTAAAATATAACGTTGATAAAGGTAAAAATTTGTGTTATACTTACATTATACGAATACGGGAGGCGAGAATATGTTATTGACAAACGGTAAAAAGAGAATACCCATAGGCTATGAAGATTTCAAACAGCTTATAGACAGCGGCTTTTATTATGTTGATAAGTCAATGCTTATCTATGAACTTCTGCATAGCGGCGGACAGAATAACTTAATAACTCGCCCAAGACGTTTTGGAAAAACGCTGAATTTCAGTATGCTTAAATATTTCTTCGATATAAATGAAAAAGATAATGCTTATCTTTTTGACGGACTGAAAATATCGGAGCATTATGAAGAATTGGCTATGTACAGAAATACTCATCCTGTTATTACGTTGTCGTTGAAGTGTGCAAAGCAAGGTAATTATAGAGAAGCGTTGAGAGGATTAAAATATGAAATACAGCGACAATTTATAAATAATAAATTTATTTTAGACAGTGATAAATTGGCAGATGAATATAAAGATGAATATAAAAAAATTTTGTCAATGGATGAAGATGCAGTATGGAGTAACTCTATACAACTTTTGAGCATATGTCTAAAACAATATTACGGAACAAAAACAATAATATTAATTGATGAATATGACGTACCGCTTGAAGATGCATATTTTTCAGGGTATTATGATGAAATGGTTAGATTTATCCGCTCATTGTTTGAATCTGCTTTAAAAACAAATTCAGCATTAGAGTTTTCTGTAATTACAGGTTGTCTTAGAATATCAAAAGAAAGTATTTTTACAGGGCTTAATAATCTTGCGGTAAATTCAATACTTTCAAATAAATATTCTGAAAGTTTCGGATTTGTGCAATCTGAAGTGGACGAATTGATGAGATATTATAATATAGAAGAAAAATCGCAACTTATGAAGAAGTGGTATGACGGATATTTGTTTGGAAAATCTGAAGTATATAATCCGTGGAGTGTACTTAATCAAGTAAAAGAATGGTCAGAAGATAAAGATATATCTGCAATACCATGGTGGACCAATACAAGTTCAAATAATATTATCAGAACGTTAGTCAGTCAGGCAGATAATGAAACAAAGGATATTATTGAAAATTTAATTCATGGCGGAAACGTAGAAACTGTATTAAAAGAAACAGTGACGTACGGTGATTTAACTGAAAATAATGAAAATATATGGAGCTTTCTGTTCTTTACCGGTTATCTGAAAATAAAAGAAATAGTCAAAACAGGTGAAGTGATAGGCGAGCCTACAATTTATTCGCTTGTCATTCCTAATCTTGAAATAAAAAGCTGTTATACGGATATAATAATTCAATATTTTGAAATATATAAAAAGGCAATTAATAAAGATAATTTGTATAAAGCCTTGCTCGGACGTAATGCACAAAGCTTTGCGGAGCAAATAACTGATTTGTTGAGAAAAACTATAAGCTATTATGACAGTACGGAATCATTTTATCATGGCTTAATATCAGGATTGCTTTCGGGTAATGTGTACTATAAGGTAGAATCAAATCGTGAAACCGGTGACGGACGCAGTGATTTGGTTTTGTATCAACAAGATGTGGCACAAAATGCTGTAATACTTGAATTTAAAGTGTGCGGTAAAAATGAAACGGCAGATGAAGCCGCAAAACGTGCTTTAAAGCAAATAAATGACCGTGACTATGCGTCAAAAGCAAGGGAAGACGGTTACAAGAATATTATCAAATACGGAGTGGCATTTAAAGGTAAAATGTGCTATGCGATTGTGGAATAATAGGATGATCTTATGATGAAGGAGGAATTCTATTTGACAAAGAAAAAAGATGAAATAACTATTCGTTCAAGTGCGGCGGAATATCTGACGTATGTTGCATCTGTAGGAGACCAAGCTGATAGCATTGAGATGCGTTACGAGGATGAGAATATATGGTTGACACAGAAAATGATGGCAACATTATATGATGTAGATGTTCGCACAATAAACTATCACATAAAAAAGATTTTTAGTGATAGTGAATTGCAGGAGAATTCAGTTATCCAAAAATTTAGGATAACTGCTGCAGACGGAAAAGCTTATAATACAAATCACTACTCGTTAGAGATGATTATAGCAGTAGGATTTAAGGTTAATTCTGAACGTGCCGTACAGTTTAGAAAATGGGTTAATCAAATAGCAAAAGATTACACTATCAAAGGTTGGGTTATGGATGATGAAAGGTTAAAGCGTGGAACATATCTAACAGAAAAGTATTTTGATGAACAGTTAGAACGTATTCGTGAAATACGAGCAAGCGAAAGAAAGTTTTATCAGAAAATCACTGACCTGTATGCAACGGCGATAGATTATGATAGAAATTCGGCAACAACCAAGAGGTTTTATGCAACAGTTCAGAATAAAATGCATTATGCCGTTCATGGACATACAGCGGCTGAATTGATTGTAGAAAGGGCAGACCATACAAAAGAGCATATGGGATTAACTACATGGTCAGATTCGCCGAATGGAAAGATTAAGAAAAGCGATGTTATAATTGCCAAGAATTATCTGAGTCAAGATGAGATGAGACAATTAAATCGTATGGTTACGGCATACTTAGATTTTGCAGAAAGTATGACATTAAGACATATTCCGCTGACAATGCAAGATTGGGAGAAACGTCTTAATAGTTTCATTGAGATGTTTGAATATGGAATTTTAAAGGACGCAGGTAAAGTGTCTGCTGAGATTGCAAAGCTTCATGCAGAAACTGAATTTGAAAAGTATAGAATCATTCAGGATAGATTGTTCATGTCGGATTATGATAAATATTTATTGGAATTAGAGGAAAATGCAAAGAAGTAGTTGCACGATTTTGAGATAATATAAATATTTAAAAGAATATGTCTGCACCCCTTATAAAAAGACTTGTTGTGAGAAGAATCACAACAAGTCTTTTAGCATATCTATTCTTTTTGAAATTGCGTAGCATATATTTTCACAACGTGTTTCATCAATGTATTTTGATGAACTTAAAATTTTTTTGCAATCGTTTTCAATGCCGTTGAGTTTTTGAAAATCAAGCCAAGTTAAATCAGTTACAAATCCAATTTGCTTAGCGTGAGAAGTGGCAAACGGCTTGCTTTCGTCATATTTTATCGGTTTTATATTTTTTGCAATCTGATTAAACCATAGGCTTGTTCCGCAATCGAACAGAGGTGCAAAACCAATCCATTCAAGAGTATTTGCGTTTCGTATTACGCCGAAGTTGCGAAAATGACGGTCACTGTTGGCGATAATGTAGTCAATGGCAAGCATATAATTAAGAAATTTTTCTGTATTTGCAATTCCTTGTATTTCACAACATCTTTTGAAATGCTCGTATGATGATATATTTTTTTCTTTTGGTAGAGTTTCATATATGCTGTAAGCACTTATAAGCTCCGTTTGAGGTGTGATAAAATTTTCGCAAACCGATAAAGGTTGTTCATCATCAAAAATTAAATCATAATCTACAAACGGCATATAGTTTAATCTGCTTTGCAGAATTGACGCTATTTTTTCATTAAGAGGTTCTTGGAAAAACGGTGCGCTGCCTGATTTTATAAGACAACGTTTTCCGTCTATAATTGTCCATTTCTTTTTGAGCCATCCATCCGAAGTATTGTCGGGTGATATAAGCGAAAAACTGTCACTTTCGGTTGGAGTACCGAATAACGCATTGCCGACATCTTCACTGAAATCATTATCGAAAAAGTTGATGTCTTTCCATTGTAAATTTACATCGTTCGGTTTAAACCAATATTGGTCGGATAAACTCAAACCGTAACATTTTAAAATCAATTCGTCTTGGTGTGTAACACCGATTATATCAAGTGCATTTGCAAGCCCTTGTCTGCTCGCAGGAATAGAACGTCCTTTGTACCATTTGTTAAACTTTCTGAGATTGATTTTTTCATTTTCTGAAAGACCAAGAGGTATGTGTTCGGGATTATATATTTTGCTTACATTTTCAATAGAAAAACTTGCGTCGGATATTTCAATTTCACAGACGGGTATATCTTTGTGCATTAAAATGTATTTCATAAAATCCCTCCTTTTATCAATCAGATAGCTATATTATAGAATGAAATACTTGATTTGTCAATTACGGTTAGGCTTGATTTTATAGGGATAATATGATATATTTAGACTATAATAAATTAGGTAAAAAATTGACCTTGCATTTTGTGGTCTGTGGTAGAGGTGGTAGACCCGATAACATTGGGTGCAAAGCTTGTTGATGTACGTGACAGAAAATCTTGTTGCTGTGATGATGATTTCGATTTGGCGTCTGTGCCTGCGTCGGTTTGCAGAGTGTTTGACGATCAGTTCGTAACAGGCAATGAGGCAAAACGTGTGTTCGTATCTTTGGGTATTTTCTCCATAATTAAAATCGAACGCCACGTTCAACTTCTTATCCCGTCATATGACTTCTGTATCCCTCAAAAAGAATGTGTAGGGGCAACGGATGACAATCCTTGTGACTTATTTGAGAGAATAGACTTCCCGGTTGACGAATTCTTCCCGCCTGAGAGGGGCGAATTCTTGGAATGTGATCAAGATGACATATCCGAGCCGGAAGATGACAGTGACTGTGGATGTCGAAGATAAATTAGCAACAAAAACCTCCTGTTATTATGCAGGAGGTTTTGCTGTATTATGAAAAACAGACAGTTCCGAGGTTTAGTGCAGCTTTAGCGGTGAAAAATAAAACTTGATATGATATTATTGTAACTGCCAGAAACAACAAATATGATATTAAAAGTTTTTGTTTTAGAATTAAAAAAATTTATTTTTTTGAAAATATGTTGCATCGTACATCGATGTACGGTGTATAATAACTATAGAACATAGTCTGCCAAGACGAAAAAATTAAGAAAAGAGGGATTAAAATGAAAAAATTTTTATCATTAATCGCAATTACATCACTTTTAGCGATAGCACCTGTGGTTTCAGCAGATAATACGATTTCTGTAAACATTGATGGTACACCGGTTGAATTTGATGTACCACCAATGATAATTAATGACAGAACAATGGTTCCAATGAGGGCTACTTTAGAAATGTTAGGAGCTGACGTAAGTTGGGATGATACAAACCGTGTAGCTACAGGTATAGCACCTGGAATAAGTGTTCAAATTCCGATAGACAGTGACGTTATATATCGAAGTACAATAGAAATCCCTACGGATTCACCGGCTACAATTATTGATGGACGGACACTGATACCATTAAGAGTGGTTTCTGAATGCTTTGGTATGAATGTCGCATATGATGAATCCACACATACAGTTAATATAACAAATAAAAATTCAATTGGCAGTTATAATTGGAATAGTTCACATACATATTATGGTGAATTATCCAATGGAGAGCCGGATGGTTATGGTGAGCTTTATAATGATGTGACTGGTCAAATTGAGCAAATAGGTCTCTATAAAAATGGAGAAATAATTAGAGGTACTGATATTTATTCTGATGGCTCCATGTTTCAAGGTACTTATAAAAACGGAGCAATAAATAATGGAACATATTATTATGCAAGCGGTGATTCCTTTGAGGGTTCATTTGATAATGAAATGAAAAATGGATATGGTACTTATCATTGGTCGGATGGTGTTTCTGTTTATGGCTATTTTGAAAATGATAAAATTAATGGTTTATGTACGTACTACAATCCTGATGGTACTGTAAAATATACTACAACTATGTATAATGGTATGACAGCACAAGAAGCATATGAAACCGAAAAAATAAACATAGATAATGAATATATAAATAAATTAACAGAAATATATGGATTGCAGTCAGAATTATACGAATTACAAACAACAGATCCATATTCGACTGATGAAGCTAAAGAAATATTAAGAAAGTATAATTTGTCTAATTATACAAATACTATTGCTTCAAATGGAGGTAGTATAGATAGTTATAGTGCAGCAAATGCAATGAGGCAACAAGCAGCGTTGTATTCGCAAGCGCAGCAAGCTATACTTAATGCATATAATGCAAAAATTGAAAATATGCAAAAAATAATAGATGCTTTACAAAAGAATGTTGATAATTGGTATAATGATTCTATAAAAGCATTAAAAATAAAATATAATATATCCTGATAACTATAATCTATTTTGGATTGTTAAAATAATAAATATTTTAAGCTGAAATAAATGCGTTTTACTAAATAATACCACATAAAACCTCGTTTTTTCACCATCTACACAATATGGTCTATTTTGGAGTATTGGTAACGGACGTCAATCCTTGCGACTTATTTGAGTGAACAGATTCTCAAGTTGACGAGCTCTTCACACCTGATAGAGGTGGATTCTTGTATTTAGGTCAAGATGAGATATCCGAGCCGAAAGATGACAGTGACTGTGAGTGTCAAAGAGGATAAATATGATTAATATAACCCTCTTATCGGTTTTGATTAAAAAAGAGGGGACACATCAAAGTTTGACATTCTCAAAACAATTTGATATAGTTTAAAATATCACCTGCGGTGTTTGTGAGGGAGCTAAGGGCATTGCCTTGAACTCTAACATTTGCCGCAGGTGTTGTTTTATGCGGAATTTTTAGATGTTTGGCTGACTTGACGGATAGAATTTGCGGAAAGTATTGTTTATTTTTATGGCTTGTATATGTGAAAATTTAATGATATAATATTAAAAAAATATTAAGGGGTAGAAAAATGAAAATATTTGATAATATAATGTCTTGGAAAAAGCCCGAAATGCTTGGCTTGGCAAAAGAGCTTAATATAAAAGGTCGTTCAAAAATGAACAAGGGCGAAGTGGCAGAAAGCATATCGAAAATATTATTATCAGACGAGTATTTTAAGACGGTTCTTGCGGCGCTTGACAAAGAACAAACAGAATGTCTTGTAAATTGGTGCGAGAGCAATGAAATTAAACAGTCAGACGTTTTCAAAATCAGACTTTTATTGGAATTAGGTTATATATCATTTGAAAATGAACAGTACAGCTTGTGTGACGAAGTAAAATACTTAGTTGCTAAATGTTATACAAACGAATCAAAAGGCGGTTTGGAAGTCAGAGATAAAATAATAAATTACTGCAATGTTTTTGCGGAACTTTACGAAATTGTTCCGTTGGACAAGGTTTTTGAAATATACGACAAGCAAAACCATGATATTTCAAAAGAAGATTTTATGGAATTGATTAATACTGTCAACGGTAAAATGGATTTGTGGGAAATATACAACAATTCGATTGTAAACACTTATGTTTTGGAAGAAGGTTTTTATGATGGTTTGTTGAAAACGCAAGGTAACAAGCCGTTCTATATTCCGTCAAGAAAAAAGATTATGAAAATGGCTAACCCGGGATATATTGAAGAAACCAACGAATATCTTGCGCTTAGACATTACTTGATTAAGAGAATGGGTATGGATGAAGTAAAGGGCGAAAACTTATGCTTTGAAATTGAAATGGAATGTAAAATGAGCAATGAAAACGCTCCTGATATTCTTAGTTTGTTTGACAAGTATAATGTTGAATTAAATGATAATAATGCAAAAAAAGTAATCGGTTTGGTACAAGCTGTTAATTTAAACACAAGAAAAGCAGTAAACAGAGGTTATACCGATTTGCAAATCGAAGAAATAAATAACAGATATATGGTTCAGAACGATTTTTTCCCGTTCTTTATGTAAAAAACAAAAGCTCCCGAACTTATATGTTCGGGAGTTTTTTTATTCTTCTATCGGCAGAGCCACTTGTGTTATGAAAAGTTTTTTATCCTTATGCTGAGGGGGGCCTTCAAGATATGTATGACGGCACATTCCCAAAGGTGTGAGATTATGCTCTTTAGCATACGACAAAAGTTTTTCGCGAACTTTTGGGAGTTCCTCATATGCACCGTGATGATAAATGCAAATTGCACGCATGGGTGTCAGAACGTCGATATGTTCGCCGCTGCTTTCGGGCGGTACGGCAACACAGTAAGAAATTTCGTTGGGTGCGGACAATGAGTATTCTAAAAAATACATTCGCCTTGTCATATCGGTACCGTATTCACGCATGGCAAGTATTGCGGTATCGCGCAGAATATTTGTTTTATCGAGAATACTTTCCGTAGTAAAAGTGCGTCGATAAATCGTTTGCTTGTCAATGTGGATTTCCTTGATTTGTGTGGGATTGGTGTTTGCTCTTTCATACAACTTTTCAATATTCAAATTTATTTCGTCACGCATAGCTTCAAGGCGGCGGATAAGCGGTAATAAATCTGTTTTACCGTCTAAATAGGCGTGAATTTCATCAAGCGACAGACCGAGCTTTTGCAAAATACGTACTGTACGAATTTTAGTGAACGTATCTACGGTATAATAACGATTTCCGTTTTTGCCGTCTTTAACGTCCGGAGTAATCAATCCTTTTGCTTCGTAATTCAATATGATTTTTCTTGTAATTTCGATTGATTTTGCCATTTCACCGATTGTAAACATATTTTTTTCAACATTCATATCATCACCCCAAAACATATATTAATACAAAAAACGGAAAAATGCAAGACATAGAAAAATGTTGTTTAAAATTCGTGTATAGTGGTATATATTATATATAAATAAATTTACGGAGGTAATATAAATGGCAAACAAATATTCGGGAACAAAAACAGAGGAAAATTTAAGAACTGCCTTTTCGGGTGAGTCGCAAGCGCGTAACAAATACACATATTTTGCGTCGAAGGCAAAGAAAGACGGCTTTGAACAAATAGCGGATTTGTTTTTGAAAACAGCCGCCAATGAAAAGGAACACGCAAAAATGTGGTTTAAAGAATTAAACGGAATCGGAACAACGGCAGAAAATCTTGTTTCGGCGGCAGAGGGCGAAAATTTTGAATGGACAGATATGTATGCCGAGTTCGCAAAAACTGCCGAAGAAGAAGGCTTTACCGAATTGGCTGAAAAGTTCCGTATGGTAGCCGCAATAGAAAAAACTCACGAAGAACGTTATCGTGCATTGCTTCATAACGTTGAAACAAAAGAGGTTTTTGAAAAGAGTGAAGTTAAGGTTTGGGAGTGCCGTAACTGCGGTCATATCGTTGTAGGCGTAAAAGCTCCGCAGGTCTGTCCTGTGTGCAATCACCCGCAAGCATATTTTGAAATTCACGCAGAAAATTATTAAAAAATTTAGCATATCATTTTTGAAAATGATATGCTTTTTTATTTGAAAATATTAATCGAAAAGTCTTGATTAAATGAATAATTAATGATAAAATGTATGTAATGGCGGTTGAAATTTGTATGAATTGAATTTGCAATTTTACAGACGCTATTATTAAAATTGTTTTTTTATTTGAGAAAGGCTATGGAGTTGAAAATGAAAAAAATTACGGCTCTTTTAACGGCATTGATGATGTGCATGACATTCGGTGCGAATTTTGTATACGCGGCGGACAGTAATTCGGCACGCAATGCTGTTTTGCAAATACGTGAGGAGATAGACAGTCACAAGTCGAACATTCAATCGAAAAACGGTGAACTGTTTAAACTTACACCCGAAGAAATCGCCGAAGCGGATTTTAAGAATTATGATACGTCATCAGTACTGTTGGGAACTGACTTGTATGAGTTTTCTGCCAGCAGTGTTTCAAACGACATAAAAGGCAAAGACGGAACAATAAACACACTTGCTCCGAATGAATACAAAGTTCACAGTACAATTAAATACGGAAAATATCCGTCAATATTCAATTCAGACACGGTGATAAAAACTTCCGGCGGAAAACGGGCAATGCTTGTTGCAGATTATTCGGACGATGTGCCGTCATATCAGATTGTGAAGAATGTTGAGAATTTATATGTCGAAAATATAGATTTTGAAAATTTTCCTATGATAAAGTTTGAAAATTGCGATAATATTATTTTCAACAACTGTTCTTTTACCGATTTTGAAAACAACGGAATTGTGTTCAGAGATTGCAGTAATATCGCGATTTTGAACAGTAAGTTCACAAATTGCGGCAATCAGATTTCGGACAGTTCAAACAGCGGTTACAGTATAAGAATAGTCGGTGATGCACAAAGTCCGGCTGAAAATGTGCTTATTGAAAATTGTACTTTCGAGAACAGCTGCGGTAAGACGATAAGTTTTGTCGGCGATGTTGACGATTATGTTATAAGAAATAACACGATTAACAACAGCGTTTGGGGGGCGATTGATTATTGGACTCCGACTGTTTCGGGCAAATATGCAGACGTTATTGAAAATAATGTGTGCAAAAATATCGGTTTCGGCAAACCGTCCGTAAATGATACGAACGCACTTACAAGCGGTGTCGGTTGTGCGGCGATATTCGCGGGTATGGGAACATCACTCCCTAATACGATTGTGAAAAATAACGTTGTACAAAATTGCGTTGAAACGGGTATCGAAGGCCCGTATGAATTGGTTTATCACAATACGGTAAAAAATACAGGCGAAAATTCCGTTGTGCGTTATACCGGCTCTACAGAGGCGATATATATTAAGCTGACGACTGAATTTGAACAGAAATATATAGGAAATACTATCGAAACAAGAGGTTTGAGATGCTTTTCTTCTTATTCGAACAGAGATGATGAGTACAAGGGAATATACATTTTGAACAATTCTGTGAATTTGAAAAATACAGATGCAAGTATTGCTTGCAATTACACTCGTTCGGATATTGAAATCAACTGTAAAAAAATAAAGAAGATTGTTATTGAAAATAATACGGGAATGATGAAAGACAAAAAGAGTGTGAATATCTATACCGACAAGGGTTATGTTATGGATTATTTCAGTATTCATAATCCTTGTATGATAGGCTCAGTGCCTGAAAAGGCGAGATATTGCTTTAATATCAATAATAATTAAACAGAATGCAATCAAAATCGTTGCAGATTTGTCTGCAGACTCAATTAAGCTAATCATTGGGGAACATATAAACAATGCGTATGCTTTGTTTATATGTTCCTTTTTTGGTGCAAATATATAAAAATTATAGGTATATTTAATAGATAATTACTAAAAAGTAAAATATATGTTGAAATTGCACAAATAAAGTGATATGATAAAAGTATAATTTGTACAAAAGGGATGATTGCTATGGAATATATTGGACATACATCAGACGACGGACGGAAACAGCTGCTTTTGGACCACTTGAACGGAACGTCGAAGTTATGTCGTGAAAATGCGAATGAATTTTGGGCGGATATAGCCGAATTTGTGGGGCAAATACACGATATAGGCAAGTATACATCGGGTTTTCAAAAACGTATAAACGGTGCGGAAAATATCCGAGTGGAACACGCAATATGCGGTGCAAAAGAAGTTGCGAAAGCACCGCCGAAATCATATGTGCCTATGATTGAGTATTGCGTTGCGGGACATCATTCGGGTTTGCCTGACGGCGGAACGAAAGTTGACGGTGAAGAAGATTCGACCTTGCACGGCAGAATGAAACGAAAAACCGGCGATTATTCTGCGTATGAAAATGAAGTTAAACTTGAATATCCCAAAGATAATTTGAGAGAACTTTTTGATGTCAGTAATCAGAGAGAAATTATTGAAAGGTATTCTTTTTTTACAAGATATTTGTTTTCATGCCTTACGGATGCGGATTTTATAGATACGGAGCGGTTTGTAACTCCCAACACAGACAGAGGTATAGACGGAGATTTTCAAAAAGCATACGAAAAAGTATGTGAAAAACTTAATTCTTTTAAAATAGAAACCAAACTTCAAGAATCAAGAAGTATTATACAAGAACAGGTTTATAAAAGCGTTGAATCGAATGCGAATGTGTATACATTGAATATGCCGACAGGCAGCGGAAAAACTCTTTGCAGTATAAGAGCGGCTTTGAAAACTGCGATAGAGAATAAGAAAAAACGTATTATATATGTAATTCCGTATGTCAGTATAATTGAACAGACAGCAAAGGTATTCGAGGATATTTTCGGTGATGTACTTCCTGTGTTGCAGCACCATTCAAATTATGATTTTGATGATGATAAAAATGAAGATGAGAACGAAATCACTTCGGAAAAATTAAAACGTTCCTGTGAAAATTGGGACGCAAAACTTATAGTAACAACGAATATTCAATTTTTTGAATCACTGTATCATTATAAAGGCAGACGACTTAGGAAACTTCATAATCTGGCGGACAGTGTTATCATATTTGACGAAATACATATGCTGCCGATTGACTATATTCAGCCTTGTTTAAGGGCGATAGGGTATGTGACGAAGTATCTTAACAGTACAGCAATTTTGATGTCGGCGACAATGCCGAATTATGATAAATTTATGGAAAGGTATATGTCAGGTGTCAAAATAGAAAATGCGGTTAAGGATACGTCGTTGTTTAACGTATTTGATAAGTGCAGATATGAGTATATCGGGAAGTGTGAACTTACTTCACTGGCAGAAAAGGCACAGGAATATGACAATGCACTTATAATTGTGAGCAAAAGGAAAACGGCAAGGGAATTATATGATATTTGCAGCGGTAACAAGTATCATTTGTCAACATATATGACGCCTTTGCACCGTTCGGAGATTATTGCAAAAATAAAGGAAGATATAAAGAACGGAATTAATACGACCGTGATTTCAACATCGCTGATTGAGGCGGGTGTTGACCTTGATTTTAAGGCGGTGTTCAGAGAAATTGCGGGAATTGATAACATATTGCAGTCCGGCGGTAGATGTAACCGTGAGGGTAAGATGGATATGGGCGATGTGTTTGTTTTTGAAACAGACGGCGGAAAAGGTGAAATTCAGCTTAAATCAAATATAACACGAAATTTATTTGAGGAATTTGACAATATTTCAACCGACAAATGTATTGAAGAATATTACAGTCGCTTATTTGCATTTAATGACGGCAATATAGACAAAAGTACCATAACTTCGCTTATGGGTGAAAATTTGAAATTTGATGAAATACCGTTCAGAACGTATGCCGAGAATTTTAAGTTTATCAAAAATCAAGTTATAGGAATAGTAATTCCGCGTGATGAAAATAAAGATTTGATTGAACAGCTCAGATACGGAAAACTGTCCGTAAAACGAAAATTACAGCAGTGCAGTGCGTCCGTACATATTTGGGAGCTTGAAGAAATGATTAAAGAGGGGATTATAGAACAGCTTGATTGTGGTGTTTGCATACTTGCAAATACAGATTATTATAAGTCGGACGTGGGTTTGACGATGGAAAATGATGTAGATTATTTTGTATGAGGAGGTTAAAATGAGTTACGGATTTAAAATTATGGTTAAAGGCGATTATGCCGCGTTTAACCGCCCTGAAATGAAAGTTGAACGTGTGAGTTATGACGTTCCGACACCGGGAGCACTTGAGGGATTGATAAAGTCGGTGTATTGGAAACCGGCAATTCGGTATGTAATTGATAAGATTATCGTGTTTAATCCGATAACATTTATCAATGTTCGCCGTAATGAGGTTAAGGAAAAAATAAAATTGCAGTCGGTACAAAAAAGTATGAAAAACGGTACAGGTGACGCAACGATTTATACCAAGGATATGATAAATCAACGCGGAAGTATGATTTTGAAAGATGTATGTTACGGCGTGGAATTTCACTTTGAACTTACGGGTATACAGAGTGACCATGATGACGAGTCGGAGGAAAAGCATTATAATATTCTTCTAAGACGTTTAAGAAACGGTCAACAATTCAGACAACCTGTGCTTGGGTGTCGTGAATTTCCCGTAAAGAGTATTGAGCTTGTGGAGGAATTTCCGCTTGAAAATGTTTCGGATACGTTAAAAGGTGATACGGATTTAGGATTTATGCTGTATCATATGAAGTTTGAGGACGGCGGACATCCGAAAGATAATGATTGGGATAAACGTAATTTTTCGGACAAGGCAGACGCACTTTTTTACAGACCGCATATGATTGACGGTGTTATAGATGTAGCAAAATATAGGGAGATGATGAAATGCTGATAAAGGCTTTGAATGAATATTACGATATTCTTGCGAGAAATGACAAGGTTTGCAAAGACGGTTTTTCAAGACAGAATATCACGCATATGATTATGCTGAGAAAAGACGGTACAGTAAGCGATATTATAAACGTGGAGCAGGAAAGTGAACCCGACAGTAAGGGTAAAACCAAACTTCAGCCTATATCGGTGGTTTTGCCGGAGAGAACGCAGAAACCCGGTATAGACGGAAATATTGTCGAACACAGACCGTTATACATTTTCGGACTTAATTACGACAATAAGAGCGGTACATATTCAACAGAGGACAGTACGGATAAGGCGAAGAAATCGCATAAAGCATTTGTGGACAAAAACCTTGAATTTACAGAGGGTATGACATCGGATATAGTTACGGCATACAGAAACTTTCTGCAAAAGTGGAATCCGCAGGACGAAACCGAAAATGAGCTGCTTGTAAATCTCGGAAAAGCATACTCGACGGCGAATTTTATTTTCGGTCTTGACGGACACCCTGAAATAAAATTGCACGATACTGACGGCGAAATTGCTCAAAAGATAACGGAACTGAAAAAATCAGTCGGACCGGTGCAGGGTAATGACATATGTGCCGTTACGGGAGAAAAAGGTGAAATATCGGTAACGCACGATAAAATCAAGGGTGTAAGAAATGCAAATGCAACAGGTGCGTTAATGGTTTGCGTAAATAATACGGCAGAGTGTTCATACGGCAAAGAACAGGCGTACAACAGTTCCATAACGCAAACTACTATGAAACACTACACAGAGGCATTAAACACTTTAATCGCAGACAAAAATCACAGAATATATCTTGATGATATGACAGTTGTATTTTGGGCGATGTCAGATGACGATTCAAAAGAAACGGATTTGTTTGCTTCAATGCTTGGGTTTGACGATAAGATTGACGCAGATGAAATGAACGGTATTTTGCTTAAATCGCTTAATGACGTAAATCAGGGCAAAAGTCCCGATTTTACAGAACTCGATATTGATAAAAATGTTGAGTTTTATATTGTGGGAATTGCTCCGAATGTTTCGCGTCTTGCACAAAAATTTATATACCGTGATAAATTCGGCAACATATTTTCACATATAGCAAGACACCAAGCAGATATGATGATTGTTAATTCAAAAGGAAATATACCGATGTGGCGAATATTCCGAGAATTAAAACCGCCTCAAAGCACAAATTACACCACACCGCCGCCGCTTATGGCTTCGGTGTTCGGTGCGATAATAAACGGTACACGTTATCCGGAGTCTTTGCTTGAAAATGCCGTAAGACGAGTGAAAACGGATAAATCGGTAAATTATGTTCGTGCAGGTATTATCAAGGCTTGCATAAACAGAAAAGATAGATATTCAAAAAATAAGGAGGAGATAAAAATGGCACTTGATATTGAAAATAATAATCAAGCGTATCTGTGCGGCAGACTTTTTGCCGTACTTGAAAAAGTTCAATCGGACGCATTACCTGGATTGAACAGAACAATTAAGGATTCATATTTTGCGTCAGCTTGTGCAAATCCGTCAACGGTATTTCCGAAACTTATAAAGCTTTCGCAATACCACATTGAAAAACTTGAATATAAAGTTAAATATAAGATAGTTACGGGTGAAATTATGGACAAGCTAAACGGCAAATTTCCAAAGACATTACCGCTTAGCGAGCAAGGTAAGTTTATTATAGGCTATTATCAGCAAACACAAGATTTTTATAAGAAAAAAGAAGATAAGGAAATATGAAAGGAAGTAGAGAATTATGGAACCAATTAAAAACAGATACGAATTTACAGTTATTTTTGATGTAGAAAACGGAAATCCCAACGGTGATCCCGATGCAGGCAATATGCCGAGAATTGATCCCGAAACGTCGGCAGGACTTGTTACAGATGTGTGCTTAAAGAGAAAAATCCGCAACTTTGTGGAAATTTTTAAAGAAGATGAGTCGTATTATAATATTCTTGTAAAGCCTGATAAGGCACTTAACACAAAATTTACGGAGGCATATGAGGCAATAGGCGAAAAGACAGGTCAAAAGGGTAAAAATCCTGAGGCGGTAAGAGCGGCAAGGGATTACATATGTCAAAATTATTTTGATGTAAGAACATTCGGTGCGGTTATGAGTACAGGTAACGACCCATGCGGTATTGTCAGAGGTCCTGTTCAGATTAGTTTTGCAAAGAGTGTTGATCCGATATTTACACAGGATATAACAATTACAAGACAGGCAAGAACAAATGAAAGTGATAGTGCTACTATGGGCAGAAAGAGCATAGTACCGTATGGCTTGTACAGGGCGGACGGATATGTGTCGGCTATGCTTGCACAGAAAATTACTAAGTTTTCGGAAGAAGATCTTGAACTTTTGTGGAAGGCCATTATCAATATGTTTGAACACGACAGAAGTGCCGCAAGAGGTAAAATGTGCGTAAGAAAACTTTATGTATTCAAGCATGATTCCTTACTCGGAAATGCTCCGGCGAATGTGTTGTTTGACAAAATTGTTATCGGCAAAAAAGACGGAGTGGAAGTTCCGAGAAGTTTCAATGATTATGAAATCACTGTCGATAAAAATATGCCTGAAGGAGTAGAACTTCAGGAGAAAGCATGATTAATATAAGGACAATACAGCATTATATGTATTGCCCGAGAAGATTCGGATTGCTTGAAATTGAGAATGCCTGGGCTGAAAATGTTTCGGTTGTGTTGGCGAATATTATGCACGAAAACGTACATTCTGGCAAACACCAATTCAAAAGCAATAACAAGGTTGTTTTAAGCTCGGTTACTTTGTATAATGATGAACTTGATTTGTATGGCGTTGCGGATTGTATAGAGTTTTGCAAAAATAAAGACGGCGTACCGATAGACGGTCTTGACGGAAAGTACACTGTCAGACTTGTGGAATACAAGCCTACACAGCCTAAAGACGGCTCTATAAGAGAAACTGACGCGATACAGGTGTTTGCTCAAAAATTGTGTGCGGACTATATTTGGAAATGCAACAGTGAGGGGTGCATATATTATGCCGATACAAGAAAACGTGTGAAAATGCCGTTTAATGAGGAGTATGACAGGTATAAAGCTTTGCTTGATGATTTGGTCGGTAAAATGCAAAACGTAATGGAAAACGGTGTTATTCCTCCAAAAATAAAAGGTCAAAAGTGCAGTGGTTGCTCGATTAAAGATTTGTGTATGCCTAAAACGAAAAAGTACAGCATTAAACAGATTATTGAGGAGGATTGCGTATGAGAAAACTTTTGAATACTTTGTATGTCACGAATGAAAATATATACATGACTCTCGACGGCGAAAATGTTGTGTGCAAGGAAAATAATGAGGTTAAATTACGACTTCCGTTTTCAAATATTGAGGCGATATTTTGTTTCAGCTATCTTGGCTGTTCACCTGCACTCATGGGAAAGTGTGCCGATTACGGCATACCTATTAACTTCATATCTCCGTCAGGCAGATTTTTGGCTCGCGTGCAGGGTGTGTCACACGGAAATGTGTTGCTGAGAAAACGTCAATACGAACTTTTTTCAAAACCGCCTGCACTTTTAAGACAAAATACCGTTGCCGCAAAATTGGCGAATACAAAAAGTGTTGTGAAAAGAACGCTTAAAGATTATCCGCAAATTGATGAGGACGGCAAGCTGACTCATTGTATAGAACGCTTGGACGGTTGTATTAAAAGCGTGTATATCACAGATGATTATGACGGCATACTCGGTACGGAGGGGAACGGCGCAAAGGCATATTTTGATGTGTTTGACAGCCTTATTCTTCATCAAAAAGACGATTTCTGTTTTGCAATGAGAAGTAAAAGACCTCCGCTCGATAGGGTGAATGCAATGTTGTCGTTTTTATATACGATTTTTACCCGTGAATATGCGGCGGCACTTGAAAGTGTGGGCTTGGACAGTTATATGGGATTTTATCATTCGCTTCGTCCTGGACGTGAATCGCTTGCGTGCGATTTGGTCGAGGAGGGGAGATGTATTGTTGAAAGATTTGTGTTGACATTAATAAATCTTAAAATTATTAAACCTGAAGATTTTGATGTACAGGTAAGCGGTGCAGTTTTCTTGAATGATGACGGCAGGAAAAAGGTGCTCTCAAAATGGCAGGAGAAAAAACGTACCGATATGATACATCCGTATTTGAAGGAAAAAATTCCTATGGGACTTTTGCCGTATGTGCAAAGTATGTTGCTTGCAAAATTTGTGCGTGGTGAAATTGACGAGTATCCGTGTTATTTGGCGAGGTAGGTGATATTGATGATGACTTTGGTAAGTTATGATGTGTCAACTGTCGATGCGGCAGGTAGGAAAAGACTTCGCAAGGTTGCAAAGGAATGTGTTAATTACGGACAAAGAGTGCAAAATTCTGTGTTTGAAGTTGATGTTGATTACGGAACATTCTTGAAATTAAAAGATAGACTTATGAAAATTATTGATGAAGAACAAGATAGCCTTCGATTCTATTATTTGGGTAATAATTGGAAGAGGAGAGTGGAGCATATAGGTGCAAAGGAAACATATGATCCTGAGGGCAGTTTGATTTTGTGAGCGAACGTGCAGTGATATTGGTTTTATATGGAGGTTCGCTGAAAAAATAATACATATTATGTAAAAAATATCGTTTTTTTAAGTGATTTTTAGTAAAATCTCCGCTCTGTTGTGGTGGTGTGACTTCGCATATACAATATGTAGAGTCACGCTCCCCACGGAGCGTGTGAGTTGAAATCTTTTCAGTTTCATCTGTTATTCCCTGCAAGACTTCGTCACGCTCCCCACGGAGCGTGTGAGTTGAAATTGATAATAGATATTGCTACCTTTAAATGTCTGTGGTCACGCTCCCCACGGAGCGTGTGAGTTGAAATGGCTAACAGTTCTTTTTTTTGTGTTGCCGTCATGTCACGCTCCCCACGGAGCGTGTGAGTTGAAATCGTCAATATCTATTGTGCTACTATATAGTATAGGTGTCACGCTCCCCACGGAGCGTGTGAGTTGAAATTATTGCCTGTCCTAATTCTGTTATACGTTTCTTCGTCACGCTCCCCACGGAGCGTGTGAGTTGAAATCATCACACCGAATGTATTTTAATAAATTATTTTTAAGTCACGCTCCCCACGGAGCGTGTGAGTTGAAATTCGTTTAATCTCGTTTCCCTGCTCCAACACTTGGTCACGCTCCCCACGGAGCGTGTGAGTTGAAATCTCTATTGTCTTGACGTGAGTTACGTCTTACCGTAGTCACGCTCCCCACGGAGCGTGTGAGTTGAAATTATTTACAGTGCTTGCGATTACTGCCGCCGAGTCTGTCACGCTCCCCACGGAGCGTGTGAGTTGAAATTAAATCTTTTAAAATCCATTTTATACCACTATCCGTCACGCTCCCCACGGAGCGTGTGAGTTGAAATTTTTGGTGTTTTTTCGTTGGTGTTTTTTCTGTTTTGTCACGCTCCCCACGGAGCGTGTGAGTTGAAATGTTAAAATGCCATTATTCCAAGTGTTTGATTTGCGTCACGCTCCCCACGGAGCGTGTGAATTAAAAAATCCACTATTATGTAAAAATGGATTTGATAAAGGTCACGCTCCTCGTGGAGCGCGTAAGTGGGGCGTCGAGGCACAGTCCTCTCCTCAAGGAGAGGCATAAAAGGCCCAATTAATAAGGGGCAAGCAAACAAAAAAATGAGCGGTGAATAACCGCCCGAAGAATAACTAATTTTTAGATTTATTAACCATAAATATACCGACTGAAACAAGGACAAGTGCTACAAGACCCTGAACACCGAAAGCCTGATTTTTCTCGCCGAGAAAAACAGCCGAAAGGATAACGCCGAAGATCGGATTTGTAAAACCGAAAACGGCAACTTTACCGACAGGGTTATATTTAAGCAATATTCCCCACAAAGTATATGCTACGGCTGAAATCATCGCCATATATATAAGAAGCGCGATAGATGCGGGAGTAAATCCGGAAATTTTACCGCCTGTTGCTATTCCGACAACGACAAGAATAATACCGCCTAAAAAGAACTGATAACCGCTAAGAACCACAGGGTTTTCATCTTTAGAATATTTTTTAATCATACCCGATGAAAGTGCATAAGCTGCCGCTGAAAGCAATATAGCACCTTCACCGGAAAGTTTTATACTCATATCAAAACCGCCGTTCGCAAGGTTAATTACAACAACTCCTAAAAATCCTACAACACATCCCAAAACTTTTAAAACCGTCATTTTTTCGTACTTAAATATAAATACTGCGAATAATATTGAAAGAAATACGTTTGCGGCATTTATAATAGAAGATTTTACGCCTGATGTATTCGCCAAGCCTATGTAGAAAAACACATACTGCAAAACTGTTTGCACCATAGAAAGTTTAAAAACAGAAAAAAGTGATTCTTTTTTCGGTACAAGTATTTTTTTGCTTAAAATACTTCCGAAAAGAATTGTAAGTATACCGGCAAGTGTGAAACGAATACCGGCAAAAAGAAATTGTGAGCCGACCGCACCGGACGGAATGTTAAACATCTGATAACCTATTTTAATACAAGGAAAAGCACTTCCCCAAAGCAGACAGCATATAATCGCAAGTCCACAGACGACAGGTGTTTTTGTTAATAATTTTTTATTCATAATATTACCCTCCTCAAAAACAACAACCATTCGATTGTACCACAAAATCACAATCAAAACAAGAAAAATATTTAGTTTTTTATAACTTTTGCGATTATTTGATAATTTTTAAAAAAAGTATTGAAAAATAAAAACATTGTGCTATAATAGTTCAGGCATTAAACAAAGAGAGGAGATTACATATGACTAACGATATGACTAAGGGCAGTCCGATAAAGTTGATATTAAGCTTTATGGTACCGCTTCTTATAGGTAATATATTTCAGCAGTTCTATAATATGGCGGATACGATTATTGTCGGAAGAACTATAAGTGTTGAGGCACTTGCGGCGGTTGGTGCGACAGGTTCAATCTTATTTTTGATTGTGGGATTTGTGCAAGGTGTGACGAGCGGTTTTGCGGTTATAACCGCACAGAGATTCGGTGCAGGCAGTGAAAACGGCGTAAGGCGTTCCGTTGCGACAAGCATTATTTTAGGTATAGCCGTAACGATTGTTATGACTGCGATAAGCGTATTGGCGGCAAGACCGCTTTTGGAGATTATGAAAACTCCGTCCGACATTATAGATGATTCGTACAACTACATAATAGTAATTTTTGAAGGTATTGCGGCAGCGGTATTTTTCAACTTGTTTTCAAGTATACTTCGTTCGCTCGGTGACAGTAAAACACCGCTTGTATTCTTGATAATCGCAAGTATTATCAATATTATACTTGACTTTGTGTTTATTCTTACATTTAAAATGGGTGTTGCCGGTGCTGGTTGGGCGACTGTCATCGCACAATTTATTTCGGGTATATTGTGCTTTGTATACAGTTTGAAAAAATTTCCGATTCTAAGACTTACAAAGCATGATTGGAAATTCTCTTGGAGATTTGCTTGGCAACACCTTGAAGTCGGCTTGCCTATGGCGTTTCAATTTTCGATAACCGCTATCGGTACAATGGTAATCCAATCGGCACTTAATTCGCTCGGTTCAACTGCCGTTGCGGCATTTACAGCCGGCTCGAAAATAGACCAATTTGCAACACAGCCGCTTGCGTCATTGGGCGTTGCGGTTGCGACATACACCGCACAAAATTACGGCGCAAGAGAGCTTGAAAGAATTAAAAAAGGTGTGACGGGTGCGGCGATTATCGCAACGGTTTGCGGTATTGTAGGCGGATTTGTTGTTATTACGTTCGCAAAACCGCTTGTTGCATTGTTTGTCGGCAGCGGTCAGAATGAAGTTATGTCGCTTTCAAAAGAATACCTTGTTCTAAACGGTGTATTCTATGTGATACTCGGTTTACTGTTCGTTTACAGAAATGCTCTGCAAGGTATAGGCAGTAGTATGATTGCGTTTTTCGGCGGTGTTTGGGAACTGGTTATGCGTTCGCTTGTTGCATTTGTGCTTGTGTCGTATTTGAAGTTTGCGGCGGTATGTATTGCGTCACCTGTTGCATGGTTCGGGGCGACAATTTGGCTTATGATTGCTTACTTCGTTATCATAAATCGCATTATTAAAAAAGCAAATTTCGCTAAAATTAATTATTGATGTATATTTAATATTGCAAACTTTATCCTTTTTTGATATAATGAGTAGTATATTTAAAAAAAGAGAGGTATTAATATGACATCACAAAGTATAATACAGGGTATTGTATTACTTCTGTATCTTATCGCTATGGTAATGGTCGGATTTGTTTTCTACAAAAAAAATTCAACACATTCCGATTATGTACTTGGCGGACGCGGTATGAACGTTTGGGTAACGTCACTAAGTGCGCAGGCTTCGGATATGAGCGGTTGGCTGTTGATGGGACTTCCGGGTACTGCATATTTGTTGGGCTCGGGTGCTACAAACGCAATATGGACTGCAATAGGTCTTGCACTCGGTACATATTTTAACTGGTTAATCGTTGCAAAACCGCTTAGAAAATATACACAGATTGCAGGCAATTCAATTACAATTCCCGACTTTCTGCAAAACAGATTTCATTCAAAATCAAACGTACTTCGTATATTCTCGGCGTTGTTTATTTTGATATTCTTTACGGTTTATACATCGTCAATGTTTGCGGCAGGTGCTAATTTGTTTGACTATGTATTCGGTATCGGATATATACCTGCACTTATTTTGAGCGTTGTCGTTGTAACGGCATATACATTCCTTGGCGGATTTAAAGCGGTTTGTTGGACAGACTTGTTTCAGGGATTGCTTATGTTTGCCGCAATAATCGTTGTACCTTGCTTTATGTATAAAGGTCTTACTTCAAATACATTTGAATGGTCGGAAATCGGTAAAATTACACTTGGTGTATCGGAAGGTTTCGGTGCAATGGGTATAGTCAGTGCTATTGCGTGGGGACTTGGATATTTCGGTCAGCCGCATATCCTTACAAGATTTATGGCTATAAAGTCATCAAAGGATATTAAGCCTGCAAGAAGAATTGCTATGGTTTGGGTTATTGTAAGTCTTGCTATGGCTGTATTGGTTGGTATATTGGCATCGCCGTATATTCAATATATGTTCAAAACAGGTCAGATTACAGATCCTTCATCACTTAGCATTTTGAATGCAAACGGTATGCTTGAGGGCGCAAATACACAGAAAGTATTTATGGTACTTGTACAGAATATGTTCCCGACAGTTATTGCGGGATTGTTGCTTTCAGCTGTACTTGCGGCTATTATGTCAACAGCCGATTCACAGCTTCTTGTTGCGTCATCATCATTCTCATCGGATATATACAACACGCTTTTCAACAAGAATGCTTCGGAAAAGACATTGCTTAACGTAAGCCGTATCACGATTGTGGTTGTTGCAATTATAGCTTGCTTGCTTGCGCTTGACCCTAATTCGTCGGTGTTTGAAATCGTTGCTCACGCATGGGCAGGTTTCGGTGCGGCATTCGGTCCGGTTATTCTTTGCAGCTTGTTCTGGAAACGTTGTAATGAACACGGTGCATTGGCAGGTGTTATATCCGGCGGTGCGGTAGCACTTTTGTGGGCATACGTTCCGACTGCTATATGGGGTGCGGATAATCTTCCGGGTATATTTACCGTATATGAAATTATTCCGGGATTTATTGTATCGCTTGCACTTATCTTTATAGTGTCACTTGCCACAAAAGCTCCGTCAAAGGAAGTTATAGAAGAATTTGAATCGGTTAAAACAGCAGATGTATAATATAAAAGGGTTGTCGGCTAATGCCGGCAACCTTTTTTGAAAATATTTAATAAAAATGCTTGACAGGGAATAAATAATCTGATATAATATTTCAGAAAAGAAAACAAGCAGAACAATCCGTTCTCACCGTACGGCGAAGGCTTTGCGGTAAATATACAGATACTTTAGGTATCGGTGTATTGTACGGGTGCGTTTTGCAGCCGTTTTTTGTTTATGTTTTAAGGAGGGATTAACAATTAGTAAGAATGATTTGCAGATTAACGAACAAATTCGTGATAACGAAATTCGAGTTGTTTCAGCTGATGGCGAACAGCTTGGCGTAATGAGTGCAAAAGAGGCACAGGATATTGCGTATGAAAAGGGAATGGATTTGGTTAAGATTGCTCCGCAGGCAAAGCCGCCGGTATGCAAGATTATGGACTACGGAAAGTACAAGTTTGAGCTTAATAAGCGTGAAAAAGAAAACAGAAAGAACCAAAAGGTTATTAACATCAAAGAGGTTCAGCTTTCACCGTCTATCGATACAAATGATTTCAATACGAAGTGTAATCATGCAATAAAGTTCCTTAAAAAGGGCGATAAGGTAAAGGTTATAGTTCGTTTCAGAGGTCGAGAGGTAAGTCATTCACAGATTGGTTATACCTTGCTTGAAAGATTTGCAGAACAGGCTAAAGAAGCCGGAACTGTTGAAAAACCGGCTAAGCTTGAGGGCAGAAATATGACAATGTTTCTTGCTCCCTTGTCATAATATTATTTAATTCGGAAGGAGTGTGCATTATGGCTAAGACTAAGATAAAGACTCACAGAGGCGCCGCTAAGAGATTCAACGTAACTAAGAATGGTAAGGTTAAGATGAACAAGGCGTTCAGAAGACACATTTTGAACAAAAAGACAACTAAGAGAAAAAGACATCTAAGAAAGCAAGCTTACTGCTCAAAGGCTAACGCAGCAGTTATTAAAAAGCTTATTCCTTACAAATAATTCGAAAGAGAGGTAGAAACTAATGGCAAGAGTAAAAGGTGCATTAAATACAAGAAAAAGACATAAGAAGATATTAAAGCTTGCTAAGGGCTTCAGAGGTGCTGAAAGCAAGCAATTCAGAATTGCTAACCAAGCTGTTATGCGTTCAATGCAAAATGCTTATGTAGGCAGAAAAAGAAGAAAGAGAGATTTCCGTCGTCTTTGGATTACAAGAATCTCTGCTGCTTGTAAGCAAAACGGTATGAACTATTCAACATTTATGAACGGTCTTAAGAAGTCAGGTATCGAAATGAACAGAAAGATGCTTTCTGAAATCGCTATCGCTGACAGCGTTGCATTCGCAAAGCTTGTTGAAACAGCTAAGGCTGCTCTTTAATTTGGAGTACATTGTGACAGATTTTCAGTCTGTCACTTTTTTTATGCAAAAAATGAAAAATAACTCTAAATTAATCTTGTTTTTGTCGAAAGAAACGTGTATAATATACTCATAGAGAATAGGGAGATATATTATGAGAATTAAAGACAATGTTAAAAGTGTCTACACACAGATTATTGTCTTATGTGAAATATTCCATATTTCGTTTCTATTTATATTTAAGCATTTTTCAATGCAGATACCGTTTATGTATAATATCGGCAGTGTGATATTTTATATATTAATGCTGTTTGTTGTGCTGAAAGGATATTATCGCGTTTGTATTGTACTGGTGCATTTGGAAGTATCGGCGTTTGTTACGGTGACGGTGCTAAATGGCGGATATTCGTCGGATTTTGCCTTGTATTTGCTTTCTATGGCAACATTTGTGTATTTTAATCCGTTTAAACATCGGAGTGTAACATATATATTTTCAATATGTGAGGTACTGTTGTATATAGGGTTGACGTTGCATTGCCGTCATATTTACTCGGAGGCAGAAGTGAATATCGTTTTTGTTACAATATACAATACTGTTTTGGCAGTCGGAATTATATTGATAGGTGCGTACATATCGGACGTATCGGCAACTGTAACGCATAGAAAGCTCGTTGATGAAAACAAGACTCTTAACAATCTTGCGAATTATGACCGACTTACAGGCTTGCAAAGCCGAAGAATGTTTATGGAACGAATTAAGGACAGCGAGGACAATAAATCTGTGGTCATTTGTATCGGTGATATTGATGATTTCAAAAAAATAAACGATACATACGGTCATTTATGCGGTGACTATGTACTGCAGAATATTTCGGAGATTATGAGAAAATCGCTTGGCTTGGAGAATGTTGATATATGCAGGTGGGGCGGTGAAGAATTTGTGTTTATGTTCTGTAATGATGATATTGACAGCGCATTTGTAAAAGTTGAAAACTTAAGAAAAACTATCGAAAATAAGAATTTTATTTATGAAAATAACAATATTTCCGTTACGATGACGTTCGGGATTATCGAACGCGATAGCGGTAAAGTCGATGATGTTCTTCTTGAAAGTGCCGATAAATTGCTGTACAGAGGCAAAATTAACGGTAAAAATGTGGTTGTTAAAGCATAATAAAAAATATCTCTGCATTGTGCAGAGATATTTTTTTTGAGCCTGTCGACAGATGTCGACAGCTCCAAAAATCACATCTTGCGATGTAATTTTTGAGTATTTTTAGAGAAAAAATCATAAAGTTCCTCCAAAG
>ERZ773173.182-NODE-182-length-78053-cov-6.103105_pt1 | contig 78053 bp, 75 predicted proteins | sample MGYA00580535_ERZ773173 | MGnify/ENA primary metagenome ERZ773173 (study PRJEB29015, sample SAMEA2737856) | human gut metagenome | biome: human gut; feature: human-associated habitat; material: faeces | place: China | collected 2012 ...
GGATGCGTTTATCGAAGATCAAAGCAGCAAAGCAATCAGATTTTTCGAAATCCGTAAGTGACAAGACAATTTTTTAGACATAGCTCACGGATTTATAATATATTAGCAGGCAAAATATGATTTCTAAATAACCGGACATGGGAAATATTATGGGCATACATTAATTTGAGGTATGGGAAGACTTAGAAACAATGGGTCATCTTTTATTTCAAAAAAATTTATTTAAAAAACTCAAAATTCGAGAACTTTTCCGGGAATTATTACAATATGAGAGCGTAAGGGTTCTAACCGAGACGTCAAGGTGAGAGGAAAGGAATAGATAAGTGACAAAACAGGAATTTGACCGGTTTGTGTCCGAGAATGGAAAGGACATTCTCCGATTCTGCAGAATGAACACAGGGGGAACAGCAGAGGGAGACGATCTTTATCAGGACACAATGCTAAAGCTGTGGGAGCAGGCGGACCAATTGAATAAGAATGATTCTCTGAAAAGCTACGCACTTTCTGTTTCCATCCTTATGTGGAAAAACAAGAGAAGGAAATTTGCCTGGAGACGCAGGATCGCAGCGTTTGAAAGCTACGAAAAGCATATGGAGGACGCTGGGGACCGGATGGCAGGACGTCCGGCGGATAACCCGGAGGAAACATTTTTGCAGAAGGAGATGACGGAGCTTGTACAGAGACAGGTGCAGGCATTGCCGGATAAATACCGTACCGTCATCTACCTGTATTATTCTGCAGGTCTTAAGATACGGGAGATCGCGGACTGTCTTCAGATTCCGGAAAACACAGTGAAAAGCAGGATGCGCAAGGCGAAGGACATTCTGAAAACAAAATTGGAGGTTGTTAAATATGAAGGATAAGGAATTAGATCAGATTTTACAACATGCCCTTACTCCAACCGTAAGTGATGAAGAAATAAAAGTCAATTATGAAATGGAGGGAAGACCTATGATGAAAAAGAAAAATTATTTTAAGCCTGCGGTTGCACTGGTAGCGTGTGCGGCACTTGTGGCAGGGATCGGCTTCGGAAATCTGCCGGACAGGATATTTGATAACATGTCCCATAAAACGGACACACCTGCGACGACAAAGGAAGCACAGAATACGGAGAGTGGCTTTGTGGTAAAGGTAAAGGCTGCCGAGACGAAGGAACTGAAACAGGGGGAGAAGCAGCTTATTGTATATCCGTCCGACTGTCAGGGAGAATCCTGGGCCGGTAATGATAAGGACAAGGTTGTCAGTTATGCTGTGGAAACGCCGTTAGTCTGTGAAGGAAAGAACATGGACACGATCACCTATTCGGTTGATAAAGGATTTTTCCGCATTGTCACACCGAAGAAAATGTCTTATGTGATCGATGGAGAAGAATATAAGCCATCGGACAGATTTATTGAGAACTTCAATACGACTGGGAATCAACCCGGTATGACGGAAAAGTATTATAAATCCTACACTGTTTCAGCAAAGGACCAGAACCGTAAGGGTGTCTCTGTAGAAATCTGTGACACGAAGAAGGTGTCCGATGAATTATATGACAATCTCTGGACCGAGGACATAAATACGGGTGAGAAGGAGATGGCAGTTGAGGCGGAGACGAAGAACAAGATCATGAATGATCCGCAGATTACCTGCAAGGTTAACTACAAAGAAGATTCTACTGAGAAATCGGAGAGTATTAAAGTAGTTGTAAAGCACGAAGTGATAAGTTATAAAGCCGCTACGGATATCTATCCGAGCCTGTCGGAAAAGTTTAATATCTTAGACGATGTAAAAAGAGTTTTCGTAACCTTTGAAAGAAGATAAGGGAAACAAAATGAAATTTCCCGAAATTTCTCGAAAACGCCAAAATATTTCTTGTAAATTTCCCGAAAACAATTTATAATATAGAAAATAAAAGAAATTGTTTGGGAAACGTGGAGAACAGGAACACTTTCTAAGAGAGCCGTCATGCGATGATGCGATATGGGTCATTGTATGGCGGCGTTGACGAAGGGGGCGTGAGTATGGGACAGGATATTATTCGGGCGAAGGAGTTAGCGGATCAGTGGGGAATTACCCCGAGACGTGTGAATCAGTTATGTGCGGACGGTTCCCTGGAGGGAGCATATAAGGCGGGAAGATTCTGGATGATTCCGTCGGATGTTAAGAAGCCGGATTTCCTGCGGGAGAAGGCATCATATACAGTGCGCACACAGCAGCACGGCGACAGTCCGCTGCCATGCCCGGTGGGGATCACTTCCTATAAGGAGGTGGTCAGCGAGTGCTATTATGTAGACAAGACCCTGCTGTTGCGCCAGATGATCGATGACCACAGCAAGGTCTTTTTGTTTACAAGACCACGGCGTTTCGGCAAGACGCTGATGATGGATATGGTGCGGACGTTTTTTGAGCGGAGCACAGAGGATACCTCCGTCTATTTCACGGACAAGAAGATATGGTCCTGTGGAGAGAAGTACCGGGAGCTTCAGGGAAAGTATCCGGTGATCTTTCTTTCCTTTAAGGATGCGCATCAGACGAGCTGGGAGGCGATGTATAAGAGCCTTTGCTTTACGCTGCGCGAGGAGTTTGTGCGTCACAGAGAGCTTTTGGAGTCGGATGCACTGAACGAGTACGACAGGCGCTTCTTTCAGAATATTACAGAGGATAAGGCGGAGATCACGGATTATCAGTATGCGCTCGGCAAGCTTTCTGCGATGCTGACGACATGCTATCAGAGCAAGACGATCATTATCATTGATGAGTATGACACGCCGATCCAGCAGGGGCATCTGCATCATTACTACGATGAGGTGATCGGCTTTATGCGCAATCTTTTATCCTCTGCATTAAAGGATAATGAGAACCTTGAGTTTGGTATTCTGACAGGTATCCTTCGGATCGCAAAGGAGAGTTTGTTCAGTGGACTGAATAATCTGGTTGTTAATACGATCCTTGATGATAAGTATGCGGAGTATTTCGGGTTTACCGGACAAGAGGCGGCACAGATGGCGGCTTATTACGGGGTGCCGGAGAAGCTGGAGCAGATCCGTGAGTGGTATGACGGCTATGTGTTTGGTGGGACGGAGGTGTACAATCCGTGGTCTGTGATCAACTACTTTAATAATAATTGTAAGCCGAAGGCGTTCTGGTCACGGACGAGCGGCAATGAGATCATCGGTGAGCTGATCCGTGGAGCCAGGAAGGAGCTGTATCAGAATTTGTCTCTGCTTCTGCAGGGGAAGGAGATTCAGGCGATCATTGACACGGACATTATTTATCCGGAGGTCAACAGTGATCCGGATATTATCTGCAGCTTCCTGCTGGTGGCGGGATATCTGCGCGTGACCTCGGTGATCAGTGAGTGGAATGACAATCCGATCTGCTCGCTTGCAATTCCGAACCGGGAGATCAAGAGCGTGTTCCAGAAGGAGATCCTCGACAGTTACAACCAGCTGTTCAGCGGATCGATCCTGCGAAACTTCGAGGTGGCACTGCGGACCGGCGATACGGCACTTTTTACCGATACGCTGCAGACCTATCTGATGCAGTCTGCCAGTACCTTTGACACGGCGAGTGAGAATTTCTACCATGGCACGGTGTTTGGGATGCTTGCAATTCTCGCCGACCGGTATTATATTTCCTCGAACCGGGAGTCCGGGGAGGGGCGGTTTGATGTACAGCTTGAGCCGCGGGACAGAACGCAGATGGGCTATATCATCGAGTTTAAGGCAGGTAAGGAGCTTTCCGAACAGGCACTTTCTGACACTGCGGGGAAGGCGGTCAGCCAGATCAGGGAGAAGCAGTACAGCACAGAGATGGAGTATCGTGGCATCACGAAGATCGGATTCTTCGGGATTGCGTTTTGCGGCAAGAAGGTAGCCTGTGCCTATGAAGAGAGAAAGGAAGGTTGATTTATTATGAAAATTGTGATTTTAGATGGCTATACAAGCAATCCGGGTGATTTAAACTGGGATAAGCTTAAGATACTTGGAGATCTGACCGTATATGAGTACACAAAGAATCAGACGGAGGATGTCGTGGAACGTCTGCAGGATTGTGAGATTGCGCTGACCAATAAAACAGTCATTACGAAGGAGATCATGGAAGCTTGTCCGAAGCTTCGTTATATCGGTGTGCTTGCGACCGGCTACAATGTCGTTGATATGAAAGCAGCCGCAGAGCGCGGGATCACGGTTACCAATGTGCCGGGCTACAGCACACAGGCGGTGGCACAGCAGGCATTTGCACTGCTTCTGGAAATCTGTTCCCATGTGGCGCACCACAGCAGTGAGGTGCACAGTGGCAGATGGAGCAGAGGACGGGATTTCTGTTTCTGGGATTATCCGCTGGTGGAGTTGGATCACAAGACGGCGGGCATCATTGGTTTTGGTCAGACCGGCAAGGCGATCGGGCGTGTGGCGAAGGCATTTGGCATGCGGGTCATCACCTGCGGTTCGCATGCGACGGAGGAAGGGAAAGCCATCGGAGAGTACGTGGCGAGAGAACAGCTTCTGCGGGAGTCGGACGTGATCTTTCTTGCGTGTCCGCTCAATGAGGAGACAAAGGATCTGATCTGTGCGGAGACGATCGCGCAGATGAAGGATGGCGTGATCCTGATCAATACGAGCCGTGGCGGTACGATCGTGGAGAAGGATCTGGCGCAGGCGTTAAAGAGCGGGAAGATTTACGGTGCGGGTGTGGACGTCGTATCTGTGGAACCGGCACAGCCGGACAATCCGCTGCTTTCCTGCGATAATTGTGTGATCACACCGCATATTGCATGGGCGACGAAGGAGGCGAGAGGGCGTCTGATCGATATTGCGTCGGAGAATGTACGCAGCTTTCTTGATGGGGCGCCGGTAAATGTGGTGGCGTAATTGGATAAGATATGTTATACTCATAAACATAGATGCGAAGAGGCACATTTCTGATATGGAATGTGCCTCTTTTCGTATATAAGAAATCTGTATGGAACGGAGGGATATTATGGCAGAGACGATTTATAACTCAACCCCGGCGAGAGATGGTTTTCATATGCCGGCAGAATTCGAACCGCAGGAACGTGTCTGGATGCTTTGGCCACAGCGACCGGACAACTGGAGGGATGGGGCAAAGCCGGCACAGGAGGCGTATACAGAGGTGGCAAAGGCGATCAGTCGATTTGTGCCGGTGACAATGTGTGTAAATGGAGATCAGTATCAAAACGCCAGAGAGAAGCTGCCGTCCGATATTCAGGTGGTGGAGATGTCCGGCAATGATGCATGGATGCGGGATATGGGACCTGCTTTTGTGGTGAACGAAGAAGGCTTGTTGCGGGGCTGTGACTGGAGGTTTAATGCGTGGGGAGGTTTTGTAGATGGTCTTTATTTTCCGTGGGATAAAGATGATCAGATTGCCGGAAAGGTTTGTGAGATGATCGGTGCAGACTATTACCGCCTGCCGGATTTTGTGCTGGAGGGAGGCTCCTTTCATGTGGACGGGGAAGGGACGGTACTCACAACGAAAATGTGTCTTTTGAGCAGAGGACGCAATCCGCATATGACGCAGGAGCAGATTGCGGAAACGCTGTGTGATTATCTGGGGGCAGACAAAGTGCTGTGGCTTTCGGACGGCATTGACCCGGAGGAAACGAATGGTCATGTGGACGATGTAGCTTGCTTTGTGCGCCCGGGCGAGGTGGCATGTATTTATACGGAGGATGAGTCCTCTCCGTTTTATGAGACGGCACAGCAATGTTACCGGGAGCTTTGCGGGATGACGGACGCCAAAGGAAGGAAACTGAAGGTGCACCGGGTCTGCTGTCCGAAAGAACCGGTGCAGATCGGCGATGATTTCCGGATCGATCATATGCTGGGCACGATTCCGCGTGAACAGGGCGAGCTTTGCATTGCTTCGTATCTGAATTTTCTGATCACAAACGGTGCGGTGATCGTGCCACAGTATGGAGATGAAAATGATGCGCTGGCATTGGAACAGATACAGGAGATCTTTCCGGAGAGAGAGGTTATTGGCGTATATACGCGCGAGATCGTATATGGCGGTGGCAATATTCACTGCATTACGATGCAACAGCCGAAGTGCAGGTGAAATCTATGTGGTGACAAGGAGGTTTTAACAATGAGAAATGTAACAGTAGCGGCAACGCAGATGGCATGTACATGGGATCGTGAGGAGACGCTGGAGCGGGCAGCAGGCCTTGTTGAGGAGGCGGCACAGAAGGGCGCCAACATTGTTCTTTTGCAGGAACTTTTTGAGACACCGTACTTTTGTCAGCAGGAGCGTACGGAATATCTGAAGCTTGCAACCACAGTGGAAGAAAATCCGGCGATTGCATATTTTCAGAAGATGGCAAAGCAGAAGGAGCTTGTCATTCCGGTGAGTTTTTACGAAAAGGCGGGCAACACCGCATTCAACAGTGTGGCAGTGATCGATGCGGACGGCAGTATTCTGGGCGTTTACCGCAAAACGCATATTCCGCATTCTTTATTATATGAAGAGAAATTCTATTTCACGCCGGGAGACACGGGATTTCGTGCCTGGAAAACGCAGTTTGGGACGATCGGTGTAGGCATCTGCTGGGATCAGTGGTTCCCGGAGACGGCAAGAGGGATGGCACTGCAGGGCGCGGAAATTTTAATGTATCCGACAGCGATCGGCAGTGAGGCGGTGGAGACGATTGATTCCATGCCGCATTGGAGACGATGCATGCAGGGACACGCGGCGGCAAATATCATGCCGGTCATCGCATCAAACCGCATTGGCACGGAGACCGACGAGACGAGTATGACCTTCTATGGATCCTCGTTTATCACGGATCACACCGGTCAGATCCTGCAGGGGGCGGATCGGGAAAGTCAGACGGTTCTTGTGCAGAGCTTTGATCTGGATGAGATTGAGGAGTACCGCAGATCCTGGGGAGTGTGGAGAGACAGACGACCGGAAATGTATGGGATACTGACAACACACGGGAGGTAGAAGGAATTTTGCTTTTTTAAAGGTTATATGCTACAATATGGCGATAGTTAGATATGACTAACTATCGCCATGTTTTTGTTTTTGCATATAGATAAAGATAAGATAGAATCAATATGTGATATTTTGTCTGAAACCCTGCAGATTATATATTTGCAGGAACACAGAAAGGAGACAAGAATGTCTGAACTGATTACACTTAGCATTCCGTTTCTGGGGACATCTCTTGGGGCGGCGATGGTATTTTTCCTGAAGGATAAGATTGCACCGCGGATCGAGAAGCTGTTGCTTGGATTTGCGGCGGGAGTGATGATCGCCGCTTCTGTATGGTCTTTGCTGATCCCGGCGATCGAGATGACAGAGGCGCAGGGGAAGCTTGCATGGCTGCCGGCAGTAACAGGATTTTTGCTTGGCATTGGATTTCTGCTTGTGTTAGATACGGTGATACCACATCTTCATTTGAAAAGCAGTGAGCCGGAGGGGCTTCACGCCGGACAGCCGCGCCTGTCCAAAACGACGATGATGCTTTTTGCGGTGACGCTGCATAATATCCCGGAGGGAATGTCGGTCGGGGTTGCGTATGCGGGCAGTATGATGAAGGGGGCGGGGATCACGGTGGCAGGAGCGTTTGCTCTGGCGCTTGGTATTGCGATCCAGAATTTCCCGGAGGGGGCGATCATTTCGCTGCCACTTTGCGGAGAGGGGATGAGTCGCAGGAAAGCCTTTGTGTGCGGTGTGTTGTCCGGGATTGTGGAGCCTGTGGGTGGCTTTATCACAATTCTGATCGCGGGGGCGATCTCTCCGGTGCTTCCGTATCTTCTGGCATTTGCAGCGGGAGCCATGATGTATGTGGTGATCGAAGAACTGATTCCGGAATGTCAGGACGGGGTACACAGCAACATTGGAACTATTGGGGCGGCGCTGGGGTTTGCTCTGATGATGGTGCTTGATGTGGCACTGGGGTGAAGTCCGGGGTGATACAGATGATATTTCGCATGAAATCGGTGTGCTGAAAGGGATAATTTACCCCATACTAGCCGTTTGGTTAGTTGACTTATTATATAAATGTTGTTATATTTGATGTAAAATACACCTTATTTTGCATAAACGCAGGAGAAGGCGTTTGAAAATGCCGTGTATTTTCGGAGAGTTAAAGGAAAAAGTATGAAAATTGAAACAAGAATGGAGGAATGTGTATGAAAGGAATGAGAAAACGTCACCGGAAGAGGCTGACAGCGGTTGTTACTGCCGTTGCACTGATCTGCACAGGCGGTGTGCTGCCGGAGAACATGGCTTATGCAGCGGAGCAGACAGAAGAAGGTGTTGCAATTGATAAGGAGAATTTTCCGGATGAGAACCTGCGAAATTATCTCAAAGAAAGTGGATTTGATAAGAACGATGACGGTTATTTTTCACAAAGTGAGCTGGATGCCGTTGAAGAAATGGAAGCAATATATAATAAACTGGAAAATCTGAAGGGGCTTGAGTATTTCCGGAATCTGAAGTCTTTGGATATCCGATTGAATAATATCAGCGGAGAACTGGATCTGCAGTTGTTCCCTAATCTGACCAGTGTTTATTGTGATGATAATGAGATTACATCTATCCGGTTTGGAGAGGACTGTAAGCTGGAATTGATAGAATGTAATTACAATCAGATCGAAGTGTTGGATGTGAGTGGATTGGATCACCTGGACCAGCTTAACTGTACGGGCAATCCGCTCAAGGTATTAAAATTTAATGAGAAATGGACTTCTATCAGATTGTACTGCGATGAATGCAGTCTTACAAGCCTGAAATTCCCGGAAAGCCTGGACGCATCTGAAACTCAGATTAACTGTGAGAATAATGTTACCTATTTAACACAGAAAAATATTGACTTTCTGGATCCGGAAATGTTTCCGGATTTTGATACCGGAAAGATTCAGAAGGTCGTGAAGCTGACAAAAGAACAGGCAGAAGCCGGAAAGAGCGGAACGGATATTTTTGATGAGTTGAAAGGCTCCGATTATAAGCTGACGGATCTGCAGCTTGGGGATCGGATCATTTATACCTATGACTGTGGAATAGGTATGAGCTTTGATTTTACCGTGCGTGTCGGATATTCTGAGGAGATGTTTCCTCCGAACAGACCGGATGGAATACAATATGTGGAGTACACCGTCAGCACTGTGGGAGAAGTACCACTTCCGGAAGGATGGAAATGGAAGGATGAAGATGCAGATCTTGTACTTCCGTTTGGAAACTGGTATGAAGCCACCGCAGAATATGTGGGTGACAATGCAGAGTATTATGCGAACATATATCAGGATGTAGAGATATGGAAAGATTACTGTCAGCATCCTAATGATATGCGGGAGCTTAAGGATGAGCAGAAGGCAGACTGCACGCAGTCTGGATATACCGGAGATTATTACTGCGGTGTGTGCGGGAATCTTCTGTATAAAGGTGAGTATATTCCGATACAGCACCGGCTTGAACTGGTCGAAGAGAAGGAAGCCACTCAGACTGAGCCGGGCAATATACAGTATTTTGTCTGCTCTGCCTGTGGAAAGCTTTTCTTAGATGAGGACGGATATCATGAGGTGGGGATAGAGGATGTGACAATCCCTGTTCTGGAACCGGATCCGACCGATGAGCCGGTGCCGGCTCCGAGTGAGGATCCAACCGCAGAACCAACGAAGGAGCCGAATCCGACGGAGGCACCACTGCCAACGCCGGGAGTAAGTGAGACGCCGGTGCCAACCGAGGAACCAACCCCGGTACCGAGTGAGGATCCAACCGCAGAACCAACGAAGGAGCCGAATCCGACGGAGGCGCCCTTGCCAACGCCGGGGGTAAGCGAAACACCGGTGCCGACCGAAGAGCCGACCCCGGCACCGAGTGAGGATCCAACTACAGCGCCGAGTGAGAAACCGACGGCTGAGCCAACCCGTGAGCCGGAGATCACACCGGAGCCGACAACAGCGCCGGCACCAAGTGAGGAACCAACCACGACACCAATGCCGAGTGAAGAGCCAACGATGGCACCGTCAGAGGAACCAACCATGGCGCCAATGCCAAGTGAGGATCCGACAATGGAACCAACCGCAGAACCAACGGAGGAGCCGAAGCCAACTGAGGCACCACTGCCAACGCCGGGAGTAAGTGAGACACCGGTGCCAACCGAAGAGCCAACCCCGGTACCAACGGAGGAGCCGACAACCATGCCGAGCGAAGAGCCGACCCGTGAGCCAGCGAAAACCGCTGCACCGATAGAGCCAACGAAGGAGCCGGTACCGACAGATGCGCCGGTACCGACCGAAGTGCCAACGCAGAAACCGGAAGTGCCGGAGATCACACCGGAGCCGATAGTCCCGGCAGTTCCGACGGTTGTACCACCTGTCCGGACACCTGTTCCGACACAGACGGTACAGGCAACACAAACTCCTGCGACACCGGCACCGACCCCTGTTTCAACTCCGAAGACGAATCGGAAGAAGCCGGCAAAGGTTGGCAAGATCATTACCTCTTCTGCAGGCTACCGTTTCAAGGTGACAAGCAGCAAAGTGAAAAATCCAGAGGTTGCACTGTATCGTCCGGGTTCCGGACGTAAGGAAGTAAAGATTGGTACGAAGGTAACGATTAATGGAATTAGTTATTCCGTTACTTCGGTTTGCGAGCGGGCATTCCGCAGCAACAAGAGAGTGAAAAAGGTATCTCTGGGTTCCAGAGTTGATAAGATTGGAAAAGAAGCATTTGCAAACTGCAGAAATATCAAAGTTCTTTATATTTATTCTCCAAGACTGAAAGCATCAGATATTGGAGAGAACGCATTTAAGGGCATCAATAAAAGGGTTAAGATTTCCGTCCCAAAGGCGAAAATGAAGGAGTATAAGGAGCTGTTCTGCGAGAAAGGATTAAGCAAGCAGACGTCCGTGACGACCGGAAAAGTGCAATAACATTTTCGGGATGTCATTACAAAGTGTTATGGAAGTAATAAAAAAGTATATCTTTACAAATGATAAAACCTTGTCTATAATAGGTGCATAATTTCAATTGGATTGAAACAGGCGATGGAGCTTATAAAAGTAAGCACGTCGTCTGTTTTTTTCTTTACATACATTGAAATTAATCGTAGCCGGAGGAGAAGACATCGTATAGAAGGGAGACATGACTATGAAAACATTAAAAAGAGTAAAGAGAAGAGCAATTTCGATATTGATGACAGGTGCACTGGTAGCGACAATGCTTACCGGATGCGGAAGTAGTTCAGATGCAGGAAGTTCATCCGGGGCAGGCAGCAGTTCTGAGGCGGGAGGTACAACTGATCTGAGTAAGGTTGAATTAACCGTTGGAACATCAGGAACATACGCACCGTTTTCTTATTTTAAGGAGGATGGAAAGACACTGCAGGGTTTTGATGTGGAATTGTTGAAAGCATTGCAGGATAAGCTTGGATTTAAGATTAAAAATGATACAATTCAGGATATGGATTATGGTCCGCTGACAACGTCACTGACGCAGGGACAGATCGATCTCGGTGCCGCAGCACTCTGTGCGACTGATGAACGAAAAGAAGTCATGAACTTCTCGGATATTTATTATGACGCAGGTATCATTGTTGCAGTTGGTAAGGATAACAACGACATCAAGTCTGTGGATGACCTGACAGATGGCAAGTATAAGGTAGCAGTCCAGACCGGAACGATCGCTTACGAATATGCAACATCAAAGCTTCCGGAGAAATGTCTGCAGAGCTTTGATTCTCAGGCGTTAGCATATAAGGCAGTCGAGGGTGGTCAGGCAGATGCGACGATCTACGATGCACCGGGTACCTCTTATTCAATTAAGACCGGTGAGGTAAAGCTTAAGATTGTCGGTGATGAGTTCTACAATGGTCAGGCACCATACGCACTTGCATTCTCCTTTGATATCTGCAAGAAATATCCGGATATCATTGAGCAGTTCAATAAGGCAATTAAGGAGCTGCAGGATGACGGTACGATCGATAAGCTGAAGAAGGATTGGTGCGAATAAGGTGAAAAGTACTTCTAAGACTGCAAAAAATTTGCAGTCAAGAAGTACTACAGTTTCACCTTTTGAAAAAGCTTCGCTTTTTCGCATAGAAATTTGCAGTCAGGAAGTACTACAGTTTCACCTTTTGAAAAAGCTTTGCTTTTTTGCATAGAAATTTGCAGTCAAGAAGTACTACAGTTTCACCTTTGAAAAAGCTTCGCTTTTTCGCATAGACCAATATAGTATCTTTTTCGTAAATACACATTGCCGGGGCGCTTGAAGGTGCCCCGGATTTCATAAGGAGGCAGGACATGGGGATTGATCTTGAATTATTACAGGCCATTGGTCCGATGCTGTTTCGTGGTTTGAAGGTCACCATGGAGATTGCGGTGATCGGTATACTGTTTGGCTTTGTCCTTGGTTCTCTTTGCGGATATGCTCTGCAGAGCCGCAATAAGATTGCAAAAGGAATTGCCAATATTTATGTATGGATCATGCGTGGTACCCCGATCGTGGTGCAGGCATTGTATGTATATTTTGTGGTGCCGGAGATCATCGGACTGATCAAGGGGGAGAGAGTGGTGCTGGATCCGACATTGGCCGGTATCCTTGTTATCACATTAAATGCAGGTGCATTTATATCACAGCTTGTGCGGGGAGCACTGGACAGCGTGGATATTGGACAGAAGGAAGCAGGAGCGTCGCTTGGCTTAAGTCCGATGCAGATTATGATACATATTATAATTCCACCGGCATTTCGTTCTATTATCCCGAGTTTGTTTAACCAGTTTATTATTTCCGTAAAGGACACGGCACTTCTGTCCATGATTTCGGTCAATGAAATTACAAGACAGACGCAGAATTATGTTATGAGAACCTACAAAACGATTCCGGGATATACCGTGTGTGCCATTTTCTATCTGGTACTTTTGTCTGTCCTGATGATCGTACAGAAGATGGTTGAAAAGCGGATTGCCAATAAATAGGAGGTGCCATATGGGAAATACAATGATAAAGGTAAACCATCTGTCGAAGGCATTTGGTGATCTGGAGGTCCTGCGGGACATTAATATGGAGGTCAGCGAGGGAGAGGTTGTCTGTATCATCGGACCGTCCGGCTCAGGAAAAAGTACATTCCTGCGCTGCATCAATCAGTTAGAAACACCCACCTCGGGAGAAGTTCTTTATAAAGAGGAAAATATCTGCGATTCAAAGGCAGATATCCGGAAGTTCCGGGAGGAAGTGGGAATGGTGTTTCAGCGGTTTAATCTGTTTCCGCTCAAGACGGTACTCGGAAACGTGACGATGGCTCCGGTTCTGACAAAGCATCGCAACAAAGCCGAGGCAAAGGAAATCGGTATGGAGCTTCTGAAAAAAGTTGGTCTTGAGAGCAAGGCACATGTGATGCCGTCAACCTTATCCGGTGGTCAGCAGCAGCGTGTGGCGATCGCCAGAGCACTAGCTATGGAGCCGGCAGCGCTGTTATTTGATGAGCCGACATCGGCACTGGATCCGGAGCTTGTCGGAGAAGTGTTAAATGTTATGAAGGATCTGGCAAAGGAAGGAATGACTATGATCGTCGTTACGCATGAGATGGCATTTGCAAGGGATGTGGCAGACCGCGTCATCTTTATGGCAGACGGATATGTCGTGGAGGAAGGTCCGGCGAAGGAGGTTATGGAGAATCCGAAGGAAGAGCGTACGAAAGCATTCCTGTCCAGATTCTTAAATCAGTAGTGTCCGATAAAAAGGACAGTGACACCGATAATGCCATATGTCCGATAAACAGGATAGAGACACCGATAATGCCATATGTCCGGTAAACAGGATAGAGACACCGATAATGCCATATGTCCAATAAATAGGACAGACACGATAATACGAAACCAGGCGTTTGTACCAGTGCCGCGGTGCAGACAGAAAAGAAGCCGGATTCGGCGGCACAGAATCGAGGGAGACTATGAAGAAATTTGTCGTAACGATCACAAGAGAATTTGGAAGCATGGGACGTCCGATCGCAAAACGGTTGTCAGAGCTGCTTCATGTGGAGTATTATGATAGAGATATTGTCGAGGCGGCATCGCAGAAGCTGGATCTGCCGGTTTCCGTCATTAGTAATGAGGAGGAAAAGGACACCTCCGGATTTTTTGAAATGCTGTTTCCGCTCGGAACAGAATCTGCAGACCGTCAGACAAGGATCTTTCAGGCACAGAGTGGCATCATCACGGCACTTGCGGCGAAGGAATCCTGTATTATCGTAGGACGCTGTTCCGATTATGTCCTGCGCGATGAGCCGAATGCATTTCATGTGTTTGTCTACGCATCTTATAAGGACCGTCTTGCCAACTGTACAGGACCTCTCGGTATGAAGGAAGAGGAAGCCAAGAAGATGATCACGGAGGTCGATAAAGCGAGAAACCGTTATCACAAAAGATATGCGAAGTTTAGTTCGTCCGATCCGGCGCACAAGCATTTGATCATCAACAGCGGACTGCTGGGAGTGGAACAGACTGCGCAGATTCTTGCGGAGATCGTACAGATGCGGTTTAAGGATGATGGACCGGACGCATAACAGGGAGGCGATGCTTGTGGCAAAACAGAAAAAAAGAACATTTGCAGTACCCGCTATTCTGGCGGCAGGGAGTCTCTGGGGATCCATGGGACTCTTTGTTCGCGTATATAACGCAAGAGGGCTGCAGAGCATGGATATTGTGGCGATACGTGCAATGGCAACGGTGATCGCCATGTTTGTGTTTATGATATTTTTTCGCAGGGAACTGCTTCGGATCCGTTTGCGGGATCTGTGGTGTTTTCTCGGAACAGGGATAGGCAGTATTGTTTTCTTTAATTACTGCTATTTCAAGACGATTTCCCTGACCTCCATGTCGGTGGCAGCCGTACTTCTTTATACGGCACCTGCGATTGTCATGGTTCTGTCGCGTATCCTTTTTGGCGAGCGCTTTACGGTTCGGAAGGTGACGGCACTTGTTATGACATTTGTCGGCTGTATTTTCGTGACGGGGATCATCGGAGATGCCGTCTCATTAAATGCGGCGGGGATTCTGACCGGACTTGGTTCGGGCCTTGGATATGCACTTTATTCGATCTTTTCCAGGTATGCGATCGACCGGGGATATCATTCTCTGACGATCTCTTTTTATACCTTTCTGGTGGCGGCAGTGACCACGCTTCCGTTTATCAACGGAGCGGGCATCTGGAGTGTGACGGTCAGCAGCGGTGGCATGATCGCATTCTTTCTGGTCTTCGGCGTGATCAGCACCGTGCTTCCGTACACATTATATAATTATGGTTTAAATACGATGGAAAATGGCCGTGCTTCGATTATTGCATCGGTTGAACCGCTTGTGGCAACGCTTCTTGGAATTGTGATATTCCACGAGAAAATGAGCCTCGGAGGCGTGGCGGGAATGGCTCTGATCCTGGGCGCACTGGTGCTTTGCAATATGAAGCCGGCAGAGAAATAAGAAAATTTATGCCAGCAGCTCCTTCAGGAAGATCTGCAGTAACCGCTGTCCCTTGTGGACGAGGCTGTCTTTTCCGTCCTTAACGCACCAGTCGTAAATGATGCCGCGCTCCAGCGAGAAATAATTATCGGCGAGTTCTCTGGCATTTTCGGAACGGCGGAACTCTCCCTTGTCCTGTCCCTCTTCAATGATCTGCGGGATCAGAGAATAATAGAATCGCTTTTTATTCAGGAGATTGTGTTTAGTATCGATGTCTTCCATATACAAATGTTTCACAAGAGGAAGAGGAACCTCCGTCTCGATCAGATGGAAAAGCTCACGGTTCAGATAAAGCAGTGTCTCGTAGCGGCTGAGCCGTGGGTTGATCTGCACCATCAGGTCTGCGTATTTGCGGTCAAACAGATCGCCGAGCGTGTATTCCAGATCATCCTTTTCCTGAAAATACCGGTGGAAGATTTCGGATGTCACGCCGGCAAGCTCCACAACATCTTCTACAGATGTAGAATCATATCCTTTCTCATGAAATAACTGCCATGCAGCGCGCACAATGCGGCTGCGGTCACTCTCCTTCGGTGCCTTTTTCTGTGTACCCAGAAGAAATCCAAGCTCCAGCGGATCCTCCGGATCAAGAAGCCATGTGTTCATGCCGGTCATATAAGCACTTCCGGTAATCTGAGGGATGATGCCGCGGTAGTCGCCGACATCGACCTCCTTCGTTGCTTCCCCGGTGAAAAGCGAGCCGGTAACACTCTCGTAGACAAATGGTGTGTGCAGGGCAAGCTCGCCCTTCGCGTAAAGAGCCGCCATTTTCGCACTTGTTCCGGTACCGCACGGAGAGCGGTCTGCCTGCGCCATGCCGAAGATCACACAGTTTTTCATGTCCGCCTCCGGCTTGTCGGTATGGCTGTAAAACTCCACCAGATCCACGGTTGTGATGTCTAGATACGGATGCTTAATCGGCACGGTTTCATTGATCTTTTTCAGGAGCAGCATGCCGAGCTCCGACAGAATGTCAACGTTTTCCATCGTGATGTCAATACCGATCTGCTCGGCATCCACCAGGGCAAAAAACGAACCGCCAAAGGAAATATCATACGGAATCATGCCGTAGCCCTGAATGTCGATCGTCTGGTTTTCCTTATAGAGAAAGGCGGGAACATTCAGAATGCTGACCTGTTCCGCTTTGCCGTTCTGTACCTTAACGCGTGTGCGGATCAGACCGGAAGGGGCATCCAGCACAACATCGGTGTAAGGCTCGGAAACATCGACCATGCCGGTTTCCACCAGCATGGAGGCGGTGCCGATACTGCCGTGTCCGCACATGTTCAGACATCCGCCGGAATCCATAAAGATCACGCCGTAGTCCGCTTCCTCATGCACCGGCGGTGTCAGCAGTGCGCCAAACATATCGCGGTGACCGCGCGGCTCCAGCATCAACGCCTTGCGGTAGTGATCGTAATGGCTGATCAGATATTCCTTCTTCTCCATCATAGTCTGTCCCGGCAGCTCCGGAAATCCATCGTATATGATCCGCGTGGCTTCTCCCATCGTGTGGGAATCGATCGTGCGAAAGGAATGCTCATAAAGCTTCTCATTATAGGTGCAATTCATGCAAATCCCCTTCTTTCTGTATATCATTTTTCAATTCGACAGTTTTTTGTAAAATAAAAGGCAAAGATGCATAGAAGCTGCACCCTTGCCTGACTTTATAATCATTATAAAGCAGACGGTGACATAGGGGAAACGACATTTTTTAATGAATGGTATAACGGTTTGTTATGGGAATAGAGAACATACGAAAGAACAGTGTGACTTATCTCCCCCTCCTTTTTCGCGTAAATTCGGGTATAACAACTGCCAAATCACGATTTAGTAAATCACGATTAGACACTCTTGAGGAGAAGTTTTCTGATCGGGAATAACAGGGATGATCCATCGGATTTTGCATTTCTTTTGTTTGACATAAAGTATATAGAAATATATAATAAATATTGAAGTATATAGAAATGTATAAAAAGATATGAAGTATATAAAAATGTATAAAGGAGTGTGGCGTCCATGGAGAATCCTTATTCCCTGGTATTTGGGAAAATGCCGGGAAATTATATTGATCGTGAATTAGAGTTAAATGAAATTATAGAGACTTATCTGGAACAAGAACCAAGTATCCGGGCATATGCTCTTACAGGTCTTCGTGGCTGCGGGAAAACAGTTGCGCTGTCATTTGTGGAAAAATATTTTCGGAAGCGGGAAGATTTCATTGTTATTTCTTTGAACAGTGATCTTGATATGTTTGAACAGACATTGGAACATTTGTCGCAGAAGAAACTTTTAGACGAATTAAAGATCAGTGTTTCTGTGATGGGTATCACTTTGGAAAAGACGCAGTCGATTGAAAGTGCAAATCATAAGATCGAACAATATTTGGAATGTATCACAAAGAAAAAGAAACGCATTTTATTTACAATAGATGAGATTTCCAATACGCAGAATATCAAAGCCTTTTTTCAATCATTTAATATCTGGTTAAGAAAAGATTATGACATTGTAATATTAATGGCAGGATTGAAGAAAAATATTTTGTCTTTGCAGAAAGATGATCGTATCAGTTTTTTGAAACGAGCAGAGAAGAAAGATTTAAAACAGTTAAGCTTAAATTCGATTATGTTGGATTACCAAAAGAACTTGCAGCTGACAGATAAGGAAGCCGGTGACATGGCATTATTTACGAAGGGCTATTCTTATGCGTTTCAGGTGCTGGGTTATCTGTGTTTTCGGACAAAGAAAAATTACAAAGAAGTCATTGATCAATTTGATGAAAAGATGACGAATAATGTTTATGATATTATCTGGGAAGATATGTCACAAAAAGAAAAAGAGGTTTTACAGGCAATGTTTCAGGCGAAGGAACTGACGACCCGGGAAATATTGCGTGTTTCACAAATGAATAAGAATACTTACAATGAATATCGTAGAATTCTTATTTCGAAAGACATACTGATTGATAAGGGATACGGAAAGATCGATTTTACGTTGCCAAGATTTAAAGAGATTGCCTGTCGAAATATTGAATTGGGGTTTTGGACAAATTAAAAGTGATTACATCATTTCCATTTGACGACTCCCATAACATAGTGTTATGATACACGAAACGATATCAACGGGGATGTCCTGGACACAGGATGTCCCCGTTTTTTACTGTCAGACCGACAGATTTTATGGAAAGGAGTGGTTGGATGGACATCAACAAATACATTCTTTTTGCTGACGTGGCGGCGACAAAGAATTTCACGAAAAGCGGGGAGCGTATGGGCTACACGCAGCCCGGTGTCAGCCATGTGTTAAAGGCGATGGAGCGGGAGCTTGGCTTTCCTCTGTTCCTGCGCACGCCGAAGGGGGTTACGCTGACCTCCAATGCGGAGACGATCCTGCCGCTTGTGCGCGAACTGCTGGCAGTTAATGAGCAGCTCACGCAGACGGTCAGCAACATTAACGGACTTGAAACCGGTCATCTCTGTATTGCTACATTTGCCAGTATTTCCAGAAGCTGGCTGCCACAGGTCATCTTTGCGTTCAAACAGAAATATCCGGGTATTGAGATCGAGCTGCTGGAGGGCGGCACGGATGATATTGTCGGGTGGGTCGAGAACAGTCAGGCGGATCTCGGACTGCTCAGCAAAAAGCATGCCAGTTCTCTGCGCTGGACGCCGCTTTACGAGGATGCACTTATGGCGATTCTGCCAAAGGATTATCCGGTCAATGGCAGGGAGGCGATCCCGATGAAGGAGATTGAGAAGTGGCCGTTTATCATTTCGGCGGAGGGCGTGGATTATGATGTTCACAACGCCATCCAGAAGGCGGGGATCACGCCCGACATCCGCTACACCTCGACAGATGATCATACCGTTATCTCCATGGTATCCAATAATCTCGGCGTCAGTATTCTTCCGAATCTTGTGATTGGCACGGCGCAAAGCAAGATCCTTGCGCTGCCGCTGGAACCGTATTTTTCCAGAGAGCTTGGAATCGGTGCGCGTGCGGATTCCGGGTTGTCGCCGGCGGCGAGAAAATTTGCGCAGACGATCAAGGAGACATTACAAATATCGTAAATAAAGATGCGAAAAACCGGCAGATTGTGATATGGCAGTCTGCCGGTTTTACACTCCATCCCATAACAGTTTGTTATGGGATGGATGCAGGATTGCTTCTTTACTTATGGTCAGACCTACCGTATACTAAGTGCCATAGCAAGGAAGTCAAGCAAAATGAAATAGAGCAGAGGTGATATTCGTATGGAAGATATTTATGAATATCCTTTGAAACAACATCTTGGAGAGCAAGTTGTTCCCGTGGTTGTCGATGGCGACAGCGTAAACCGGGGGCAACTTGTTGCGTTTCAGAGGGAAAACACTCTGGGAGCAAACCTGTATTCCAGTGTAAAGGGAGTCGTCACGAAGGTGACAGAGCAAAGCATTTTCATTAAAGCTGTCGGAGAGCAGACAGCGGACTACGAGCCGTTAAAGGGGAGCGAGCCGTTAGAGCTGATCCGGGAAGCGGGACTGGTTGGACTGGGCGGAGCCGGATTTCCAACCTACGCAAAACTTTCCAAACCGTTTGAACACGGCGGCACAGTGATCATCAATGCGGCAGAATGCGAGCCGATCCTTTCCCATAATATAGAGAGGATCAGGCAAAAGCCCGAACAGCTCCTGCGGGGGCTTCGGATCGCGATGGATGTGGTTCATGCCACAAAAGGAGTGATCGCGATCAAGGAGAAACATACTGAGGCGATGAAGGCATTGAGGGAAGCCAATAAGGATCCGGACATTTCGCTGACACTGCTGGAGGACATGTATCCGATGGGCGAAGAAAGAGCCATTATCAGAGAGGTGCTTGGAAAGCTTTTGAAGGTGACCGATCTTCCGCTGGCGGCGGATGCCATTGTTACCAATGCCGAGACCGCCTGCAGGATTCAGGAGGCAGTGGATGAACATAAACCGTTTATCGACAAGGACATGACGGTGGCAGGAAAGATTGCAGGCAACGAGCAGGATAAGCTGATTCAGGTATTCCTCGATGTGCCGCTCGGCACAAAGGTTTCCGCCATGTTTGAGAAGGCAGGCGGTCCGGGGGATTCCTATGGCGAGCTGATCATGGGAGGACCGTTTACCGGGAAACGGACATCGCCTGATGCACCTGTGATCAAGACAACCGGCGGACTGATCGCCACGGAATGTTTTCCAAAGGGACCGGAAAAGATCGGCGTTCTTGTATGTGCCTGCAGTGCCTGTCAGGAGAGAATGGAGCAGATTGCAGCCAGTCTTGGCTCGGAGGTTGTGGGAGTAGAGAAATGCAAGCAGGCGAAAGAGGTGAAGGGCAGTCTCAAATGCGAGAATCCGGGCAGATGTCCGGGGCAGGTGCAGAAGGTCATGGCATTAAAGAAGGCCGGCGCACAGGCGGTGCTGATCGGCAATTGTACCGACTGCTCCAATACGGTAATGTCGTGTGCGCCGCAGCTTGGGCTTCCGGTGTATCATTCAACCGACGCAGCCCTTCGGGCAGTTAATTTTCATCTTATTAGAAAGATCAAAAATAGATAAGGAGGAAGCACTATGTCAATTACAAAGGAAACATTACAGCAGCATTTAAAGGATCCGGCAATCTTTTGTTGCCGCAGGGAAAAGGGACTTGTCATCAGTGAAGCAGATCTGGAGGATCCGGGACTGTTTGATGACATGGAAGAGGCAGGGCTTCTTACCTTAAGCCCGGAAGGCCTTCGCATCGAGCAGGTGCTTGGAAGCACCCTGCTTACGGATGTCGAGGCACTGACACCGATCACGAAAGAAGTAGTAGATAAAGTGAATGACTGTGAGGAGGCAGCCGCAGAACCGGAAACAACGGCAGCACCGGAGCCGGCAGAGGCAGCACAGACCCCGGTTATTCGCACCACGACAGGAGGGAATGGCATGATACATATTGAAATTGATAAGGCATCAAACCTGGAGGGCTTTAAGCTGGACGTACCGGTAGGAGGCGGCGTGGCAGCAACCGCTGTTGTGGAAGCGCCGGAGGCACCGGCATCTGACGGGAGCATCAAAAAGGTGATCCGCACCCTGATCAAAAAGCACATTAAGATCACCGATGTGGAGATTGGAGATACGACATCGATCAAGGATGGAAAGATTACGATCGACGGTTCGATCGTGGATAAGGCGGTCAAGGAGGATCCTCTTTGCAAGAGCCTTGCACTCGATGTGATCTATCCGGACAAACGTCATGTTTACACCGAGACGATCATGGACGTCTGCCCAATCGCAACCAAGGTAGAGGGTGAGCTTGGCGAGGGCGTTACCAAGGTCGCAGACGGCGTTGTATTTATGCTGACCGGTGTCGATGAGGATGGCGTACAGGTTCATGAGTTTGGTTCATCCGAGGGATATCTTGATGAGAAAATGTACTTTGGTCATCCGGGCTGTGCCGATGAAAATGATATTATCATCCGCTGCCATGCCGTGATCGAGAGGAAGACCGGTATGAGCCGTCCCGGTCCGTTTGCCGCACATAAATGTCAGGATTACATTATTCAGGCGATCCGGAATGAGCTGAAGAAATATGACGGTGAAGTGATCCGTGAGGAGACCTGCGAGGACATCCGCCGCAGCGGAAACCCGCGTGTCGTACTGGTAAAGGAGATCATGGGACAGGGCGCAATGCATGACAATGTTATCTGCCCGACAGAGCCGTGTGGTATTCTCGGCGGTCAGAAAAACGTAGACTGCGGCAACGTGCCGATCATGCTGACGCCGAATCAGGTGCGTGACGGTTCCATCCATGCATTGACATGTATCGGACCGGCAACAAAGGAAATGACAAGACATTACATCCGTGAGCCGCTGGTAGAAGGACTTGCGGCAGATCAGGAGCTGGATCTGATCGGCGTTGTCTGCGTCGGTTCACCGCAGGTCAACGATGAGAAGATGTGGGTTTCCGAACGGCTCGGATCTCTGCTCGAAGCGCTCGATATTGACGGCTGCATCATCACGACAGAGGGCTTTGGAAATAACCATATTGATTTTATCCAGCATATCGGTCAGGCAGGTAAGCGCGGAATCCCTGTTGTGGGCGTTTCCTTCTGTGCTTATCAGGGACAGCTTGTTGTTGGAAATGAATATGCCTCAGCAATGGTTGAGGAGAATATGGACAAGGGCGGCTTTGAAAATAATGTGGCCGGCTGCTCCTGTGTAACGAAGGAAGTCGCAACCCGTGCAATTCAGATGTTGAAGAATAAGATGGCTGGTGTAGAGATCAAGCCTGCACCAAAGAAATGGAACAACGATGTTATCAATACGAATAACAAGCTGTTAGGACTTCCGGAAACAAGATTGCTTGATAACGGGACATTACACTAATGGATTATATGATCAATCCGATCAAAATGGGAGGACTCATCAAGGAAGTACAGGATGACCGGATCAAAGTCCATCTGCACGGTCGTCTCGGGGTCATCACGATCCCGAAGCGTCTGGTCATCACTTCCGAACCTCTGGAGCCGGGTCATGAGATGGAATTTTATTTCAGCTACATTCAGGTTGTAGAAAATCCATACGATTATGACAGCTCCGATATGGTGACGGACCATGAGATCGAACCCTGTCTGCTGGGAGGCCGCATCGTGGAGGTCAACGACACGGCGATCAAGGTAAATATCATGAATGATCTCGGCTGTATTGCCGTTCCGAGAAGATGGATATTTACCCCTGTTGTCCTGAAAAACGGACAGGAAACGGAATTTTATTTTAGCTGTATGAAGGTTGTCGGGAAACGGGATATCCCGGTGGAATCCATCTAGCACAGGGAAGCAATAATGTTTGAAGCATTAAAGAAATAGTTTCGATGATGCAAACAGCTACGATTGAAGAATAATAACAGTATTCAGTGCCTGCGGGATGACATCCATTCCGGGAGAACGCACAGATAAGGAGGCAATTATGAATTTAACGACAGTAGAAGGAATGCAGTCAGAAATATTTGTACCGATCACACCCAAGCCTGTATTTACCGAGCTTAAGAAACCGCTCAGCGAGTGCAAGGTCGCATTTATCACAGCGGGAGGTATCCACAAAAAGGATCAGACCCCATTTAACACCTCCGGCGACTTTTCTTACCGGACCATTCCGTTCGATACGCCGTCTGACCAGCTGATGGTAACACACGGAGGCTTTGATAATTCAGACATCAACAAGGACGTTAATGCAATGTTCCCGATCGACCGTCTCCATGAGCTTGTCGACGCCGGCTTCATCGGATCGCTGGCAGATGAGACATACACCTTCATGGGAGGCGGCGGAAATGTTGAGAAGTTCCGTGAGGAGACAGGACCGGAGATTGCCAGAAAGCTCAAGGAGCAGGGTGTTGATATCGTTCTCTGTACCGGCGGCTGCGGCACCTGTCACCGCTCCGCAACCATCGTAACACGCTGCTGCGAGGAAGCCGGCATGAGCTGTGTTGTCATCGCCGCACTTCCGCCGATCGCAAGACAGCAGGGAGCACCGCGTATCACCGCACCGCATGTGCCGATCGGTTCCAACGCCGGTGAGCCAAACAATATTCCACAGCAGACCGCCATCGTCAAAGAATCTCTGGAGTGGGTGCGTGACTGTCCAAGCTACAACGGAATGAAGGTGCTGCCATACGAGTACCGTCACAACGTATAACGAGATGGAAAACGTACAATGCTAAGATTATAAGCTTTTTAAAATTAAGCGTCCGCTTTGCTTTGAAAAGTCTTTGCCGAAACCGTACCAAGAAAAATCAAGTTTATTTTGAAAAAACTATTGAAAATGATTTTTGATTGTGCTATGATGACTTTCGTAAAGAGCGAAGGTGCTTCTATTTCAAGATAGAAGCGCCTTTTTTGTTTTCTGAAAAAGGCAAATACGAAGATATGTTATTTTTGGAAGGCAGGAGAATGGTTATGGACAGAAAGGTGGTACGGATATGTTAAATTCTGGAGATACTGGATTTATGATGATAGCAACGGCATTTGTGTTCTTTATGACGCCGGGGCTTGCATTTTTCTATGGTGGACTTGTCCGCCGGAAGAACGTGTTGAACACGATGCTCTCTTCGTTTTTTATTATGGGGCTTGCCTCACTGATGTGGGTGCTTGTGGGATATTCCCTTTCCTTCAGCGGCAACTGTAGCGGCGTGATCGGTAACCTGAAAAGCTTCTGTATGGCAAATGTAGGCTGGGAGCCGGGTGCATATGCAGACGGAATACCGGCATTGCTGTTTGCAGCATTTCAGATGATGTTTGCAATCATTACGCCGGCACTGATCACCGGTTCCGTGGCAGGAAGAATGCGTTTCAAAGCACTGTTTGCATTTATCGCACTGTGGCTTCTGATTGTGTATTTCCCGATGGCACATATGGTATGGGGCAAGGGAGGACTTCTCGGAGAGGTGCTCGGCTCTGTCGATTTCGCCGGCGGCAATGTCGTACATATCAGCTCCGGTGTCAGCGGTCTTGTGCTTTCTTTGATGCTTGGCAAGCGCCGCGGTTACGAGAAAACAGCATACCGCACACACAATATTCCGTTTGTTCTGCTGGGAGCTTCCATCCTCTGGTTTGGATGGTTCGGGTTTAATGCAGGAAGTGCTTTGGGCGCCAACGGTCTTGCCGTACACGCTTTTATGACAACGAACACTTCGGCAGCCTGTGCAATGCTTTCCTGGATGGCGATCGATATGATCCGTGATGGAAAGCCAACCGTGATCGGTGCCTGTACCGGTGCGGTGCTCGGACTTGTGGCGATCACTCCGGGAGCCGGCTTCGTACCGCTCTGGTCTGCAATTATCATCGGTATCGTCGTCAGTCCGATCTGCTATTTCATGATGTCTGTTGTAAAGAAGCGTTTTGGTTACGATGATGCGCTCGATGCATTTGGATGTCATGGCGTCGGTGGTATCTGGGGAGGTATCGCAACCGGAATATTTGCACAGAAGTCGATCAATGGTGTTGCCCGCTGGGATGGATTGATTTACGGCGATTATCGTTTATTTCTGGCGCAGGTGATCAGCATTGTCGCAACGATCGCCGTGGCGATTGTCGGAACACTGATCTGTGCATCCATTGTCAAGCTGTTCACACCGCTTCGTGTCACAGAGTATGATGAGCGCATGGGTCTTGATGAGAGCCAGCATGGAGAGAGTGCATATCCTTCCTTTAACGGTCTGGACTAATGCGGTGAACAGCGAATGGCTTGGATTTGTGCAGTGAAACATATTGATTGAAATGGAGGTAGGAATCATGATTAAAATAGATGCGATCATTAACGAAGATAAGATGGAGGATGTAAAGGATGCCCTGCAGGAGCTGCAGGTGCATGGAATGACGATCTCTCAGGTGATGGGCTGCGGTACGCAGATGGGATATAAGGAGAAGGTCCGGGGCTATGATGTGGATATCAACCTTCTTCCGAAGGTGAAATTCGAGATTGTTGTCTCCAGCCAGGAGTGGGCGGAGCGCACGGTGGACGCGATCTGCCGCACGGCACACACCGGAGAACACGGCGACGGTAAGATCTTCGTTTACGAGCTGATGGACGTTGTCCGCATCCGTACCGGGGAACACGGACCGAAGGCCGTGTGGGCGGCGGATCAGACGGAGTAGAGGTAAATATTCCCTGTAGGTGACCGGACGTGCTGCGGATGACGGTGCAGACGGCATAAATGCTGAAAATCAGGCTCCCGGTGTGAAAGTAGTTGATGAAATTTACCAAATTATTTTTTTGGTAGCATTTTGCCCCGAATACATGTATAATGAAATATATGACTCAAATTTCGTGTGCACGCGCAAATAAAATTGGGAGCTGATGGAGATGGTATTTGTAACGGGCGATACCCACGGCGATTGGAAGAGCAGACTGAACAAGTATGTCTTTCCGGAAGGGGTAGAGCTGACAAAGGATGACTATGTGATCATCTGCGGTGATTTTGGAATCTGGGATGACAGTCCGAGAGAGAATGGCAATCTCGACTGGCTGGAGAATAGGAAATTTACGACATTGTTTGTTGCAGGTAATCACAGCAATTATGATATATTGGACAATCTTCCGGTGGAGGAATGGCATGGCGGTAAGGTGAACTTTATCCGTCCATCCGTGATCCATCTGATGAGAGGGCAGGTTTTTGATATTGACGACCGCAGTATCTTTACGTTTGGCGGTGCGAGCTGCCATGATATTCCGGATGGCGTGCTGGAGCCGGATGATGAGCGGATCGAGAGCTGGTACAAGATGCGTAAGATGTTCCGGATCAACCATCTGTCCTGGTGGGAGCGTGAGCTTCCGTCTGAGGAGGAGATGCAGGAGGGTTTAGATAACCTTGCGGCACATGGTAATAAGGTTGATTATATTATCACGCACAGTCCATGCTCCTCTATTCTGGAGCAGATGGATGGATACCCGGATTTCTATCAGAAGGATTATCTGACGGATTATCTGGATCAGATCAAGAACACGACAGAGTTCGAGGCGTGGATGTTCGGTCACATGCATGTGAACGTCAGCTTCGAGGAAGAGAAGTGTCACTGTATTTTTGATGAAATCGGTAAGTTAATGTAGAGCAGCAAAGAATCAGGAGTTCTTTGCTGCTATTATTTTGTCCAGCTCATCGACAAGGAATTGTCTTGAGGTTACTGTGATGGCGTGGATCCCCTGCTTTCTGGCGCCTTCTGTATTGTCGGCGCGGTCATCGAAGAAGAGACATTCATCGGCAACAAGATTATATTTGCGAAGAAGAGACTGGTAGATCTCGGCATTTGGCTTGATCTGTTTTACCTGAAAGGAAATGATGCCACCGGACATATCTGCGATAAACGGAGCATTGTCGGTGTGCTTGTGAAACATTGTTTCCGGATAATTGGACAGCAGATACAGCGTGTAGCCAAGCCCCTTCAACTGATGCACGCGCTCCCAGACATCCTCTCTTGGAACATGCATGTATTCGCAGTGATTAATGAACCACTCGATCGTATCGCCGTACTCCGGATATTTCCGGTGGTAGCTTTCGATGATAGCCTGCTCTTCTCCGGTGGAGGCGAGATCCATGCCGGACCAGAGTGGATCTGTAAACATAGCAGTGCCGATCTTGATGGCGTCCTCGCGGGAAAGACCGTGATCCATCAGCATGTCCTCCCAGCGGTATTCGAGCAGAACGCTTCCGATGTCGAAGATTATATTTTTAATGTTTGTCATATCGATCATAGTTGTTTGTCCTTTCTTGTGCTTGCGTTTATGTGTAAAGGAATATATTATGTAAATTAACAGCTTCGGCAAAAGGTTCGGAAAAGCTTTGCTTTTCCTCACTCGCGGGCGCGCTCACATAGCGATCAACCAGCTACACGATGCCAGCGTCAGTATCTGGTAATCACTATGTTCACTTTTGGCTTCGCGCATATTATAGCATAAAAATACAGTCTGTGGGAGCTTGTTTCACGGCTCCCGGACAATGGAAAGGTACGTTAGGACAATGGGAATGATCAATCGGGATGACATGTTAGAACTGACAAGGCGCATGACTGTCAAAAGAAACTGCTTTGACCGCATTGCGGGCGCATATATGGATGAAGAAGGTTTTATTGATGGAACCTTTAATCAGCATTTTCTGAATCTGACCGCACCGGAGCGGGACAAGAATTTGAAGCTGGCGAAGGCAGTTCCGTTTGCGGAGACGAATGTGCAGCTGAAGGAGTACGCTTACCGGACAAGGGATCTTGTCGATGACAGCATGCGAAAGCTTCTCTGTGCTCTGAATGAGAGTGAGCTGAAAAACGATGCTCTGCTGGAGATGTTTTACGAGGAGGTCGGACGTCATTACCAGAGAAGCGGCGGTTTTGCGGTGTATGTATTTCACGGCGGTTACGACATCCCGCGGAAAGGAACGGACGGGGAAAGCCAATGGGAATCCGAGGAGGTTTATGATTTTCTGATCGGAATATTCTGCCCGCTGGAGGACGATTATGAGCCGGGAGAGCCGGAATGCGGATTCCTCTATCCCGCATTTAAAAATCGAAGCGGGGACGGGCGGTTGATCGATGTTTTCCGGAAGGAGCCCGGGGCAGCAGAAAGCGCACTGCTGGAGCTGCTTGGAATTGATTAGGAGATTTCTGTTAAAAAACATGATAAATTGTATGTGAAGAAGCACTAATGCAGACAATAAAGAAAAGCACCTGAACGGTGCTAATCTTCATAGTGAAATTTACAAGAATATATTATGAGATTTTTGTTGCTGTCAAAGTTATATGTAAGTCTGTGTTCGTCCGTTATTCGTCTGCTATATACTTTCCTGTGCTTTAACGGTTCAGGCTTACCGATTCCCTCTAATAAGCCATCGCGGTCTATGCTCTTTATAAGCTCGTTGATCCGTTTTACAATCTTTTTATCTTCCTTCTGCCAGTCCGTGTATTGCTGCCATGCAGTCGGAGTAAATACTACATTCATTATTCGTATTCTCCTAACTCATCAATTGTCTTTGTGATAAAACCACCAGCTTTTGCTTCTGCCATGGATTCATCCAGCATAGCGAGGTATTCCGCGTTTCTTTTCGCTTTCATAAGCGCATTGTATTCAGATTCTGACATCATCACTATATTTTCGTTTTTAGGTCTTGAAACAATCAATGTTTCCCCTCGGAAAACCTTATCACATAATGCCTTGAAATTTTCTCTTACATCCATGCTCTTTACTGCTAACATGCTTAACACCTCGTTTCTGTACAAAAAATCGTATGTTTTTTCGTACTTTTATTATATTCTTCTATTGTTTTCATGTCAATGGATCTTATGCAGGAAAATTTGAAAAATTGTGACAATACAAAAATTATGACATAGAAACAAATTTGATGATATATTTTTCGCGGTCAGAATGCTATGGCTTCATCGGATTTTAAGAAAAATATAAGAAACACCGGTAAAGAAAAAGGATCCGAAACAACATCCATTCTCAAATATTGTCTCAAACCCTATATTTCAGCGTTCCCGGAGGGAATCGAACCCCCAACTGCCCCTTAGGAGGGGGCCGTTATATCCATTTAACTACGAGAACACAAGCTCGCTGTCAAGTATAGCATGATTTGCCTTTTTATGCAAATAATATTATACTTGTATAGAATGTGTAGTTGTGCAGATAACGCAGTTTTATAGATTGAAATGAGGATTAGTCATATGAAAAAGAAAAGGTTTATCGCTGCTGTGATGGCGGGGATTCTTATGGTAGGAAGTATATGCAGCCAGACCGCACAGGCGGCGTCCAAGTGGCCGAAGGGACCGGACAAGAAAAGCTTAAGCTGTGCATCGGCGATCGTGATGGAGCTCTCCACGGGAACCGTGCTTTATTCCAAGAACGTGCACCAGAAGCATTATCCGGCGAGTATCACCAAGATCATGACATCGCTGCTGACGCTGGAGAACAGTTCGCCGAGTGACGTTGTCACGTTTACCGAGGCAGAGGCGCACGGCATTGAGACCGGAAGCTCCTCCATGTACTGCGTGCCGGGCGAGAAGTTTACGATCGAGCAGGTATTGTACGGTATTATGCTGCAGTCTGCCAACGAGATGTGTCTTGTGGCAGCCGATCATGTGGCGGGCAGCGTCAGTGCTTTTGTGGACATGATGAATGAGCGCGTGGCGCAGCTTGGGCTCAAGGACACGCATTTTATGAATCCGAATGGTCTTCACAACGACGATCACTATACATCCGCATACGATATGGCATGCATTGCCAGAGAGGCGTGGAAGAATCCATCCTTCCAGAAGATCTGTGGCACCAGAACCTATCAGGTCAAGTCGACCAACAAGCGTAAAGCCGGCGAGATCCTTGGCGGACAGCTTCTCAACCATCATCAGATGATCAACGGATATGAGACAAGCAGCCGTTACGAGAAGGATTACGTGATCGGCGGTAAGACCGGATATACATCCATGGCGCACTCGACGCTCGTTACCTTCGCGGAGAAGGACGGCATGCAGGTTGTCTCCGTTATCATGAAGGGCAACAGTCCGAAGCAGGGTGAGCCGAATGAATATACAGACACGACAAGGATTCTTGACTTTGCCTTTGAAAAGTTCTCCAAACATGAAGTCAACGGTGAGAACAGCGATGTGAATGAGAACCTTTTTAATACCTTTGACAGCTATTTTAATGCGGAGCAGTCACCGCTTCGTCTGTCTGCAGAATCAGCTGTTGTCCTTCCGAAGGGCGTGGGCATAAAGAAAGCAAAGCAGCAGATCAAATACGATGATTCCGTTAAGATCCAAGACGGCGAAAATGTCATCGGAACCGTGAAATATACCTACGATGGGCGCATGGTCGGCTCCACTGATATTATTTACGACAGCTCCAAATCAGCCTCCCATCTGGACGAGGCATCCAGACAGATCGTTGATTCCGAGATCAAACAGATCAAAACCAACAAAAAGCATGCCGTGATCCTGACAAAGTTGTCCGGAATCAAGTACAGCTTTTACAATATGGTGTCCTTTTTTAAGGACAGAGTGATCCTGGTGATCGTTGCAGGACTGATCCTTTTACTCATTGTTCTTCTGGTGGTAAATTACCGGATGAACTCCCGCAGAAAGCGCAGAAGCCGTATCAGAACGAGACGCTCCTACGGGGCAATGTCCCTGAACAGCCGCAAGTCCTTCTCAGCAAGCAAGCGTAAGGGACGTCATCGCCGCGGGGCAGATTTTACAAGCAGCCGCAGAACGTCAAGAAGCAGCATGTCAGACAGCGGAAGCAGCCTGAGTACCAGGAAAATGAAGAAAAACCGCAAGAAAACAAAAGAAAGCTTTGGAAAGAGCTTTTATGACTTTTGATAGAAAATAGAAAGGCATGGTTACAAAATGGCAGAAGATAACAATACCACGACAGACAACTCCGATTACGAGGAAATCTGCTATCTGTGCAGACGTCCCGAGAGCAAGGCAGGAAAGATGATCCATATTCCGAACAATATCTGCATTTGCCCGGACTGCATGCAGAAGACCTTTGATTCCATGGGAAGCATGAGTGGCTTTCCGGGAATGATGAGCGGCATGCCGCCGTATATGGACATGTTTAACGGCAATCAGAACATGTTCGAGGAGATTCCGAACAATCAGAAACTCAAAAAGAAAAAGCATGAAGAGCCGAAGGCGGAGGAGAAGACAGAGAAGTCGGAAGAAACGAAGGGTATCGTTGATATCCACCACCTTCCGGCACCACATGTCATTAAGAAGCATCTGGATGAATATGTCATCGGTCAGGACTATGCCAAAAAGGTAATGTCCGTGGCGGTGTACAATCATTACAAGCGTGTTCTGACGGACACGATGGATGAGATCGAGATTGAGAAATCCAACATTCTCATGGTGGGTCCGACCGGCTGCGGCAAGACCTATCTGGTCAAGACGCTGGCGAAGATCCTGCAGGTACCGCTTGCGATCACGGATGCCACAAGTCTTACCGAGGCAGGCTACATCGGTGACGATGTCGAGAGCGTGCTTTCCAAGCTGCTTGCCGCTGCGGACAATGATGTCGAGAAAGCAGAACACGGCATTATCTTTATCGATGAGATTGATAAGATCGCCAAGAAGCGCAATACCAACAGCCGTGATGTCAGCGGCGAGTCCGTACAGCAGGGCATGTTAAAGCTTCTGGAGGGCAGCGAGGTTGAGGTACCGGTTGGTGCCACGAATAAAAACGCCATGGTGCCGATGACAACGATCGATACAAGAAATATCTTATTTATCTGTGGCGGAGCATTTCCGGAGCTGGACAAGATCATCAAGAAGCGTCTTACCAGTCAGGCATCCATCGGCTTTCAGGCGGAGCTTTCCGATGCCTATGATAAGGATGAGAATATTTTATCCAAGGTCACCGTGGAGGATCTGCGGGAGTTTGGTATGATTCCGGAGTTTCTCGGACGTCTGCCGGTTATCTTTTCACTGCAGGCAATGACAGAGGAGATGCTCGCCCGCGTTATGACAGAGCCGAAGAATGCGATCTTAAAGCAGTACCAGAAGCTTTTGCTGCTCGATGAGGTTGATCTGCAGTTTGATGCGGATGCCATTCAGGCAGTTGCCAAAAAGGCAGCCGAGAAAAAGACAGGTGCAAGAGCGTTGCGTGCAATCATCGAGGATTTCATGCTGGATATCATGTATGAGATTCCGAAGGATGATATGATCGGTCGTGTAACGATCACAAAGGACTACATCGAAAATCACGGCTCGCCGAAGATTGAGATGAGGGAAAGCGGTGAGGCAACGCTTCTGACACAGCGCAACGATTAAGTGCATATATTATCTATATGCGTGAAGGCGGCCGCTATGTGAATGCGCCTGCGAGTGAGAAAAAGCACAGCTTTTTCGAACCCTTTGCTTTCACGCAGCATCTTAGTATAAGGAGCACTGTTGTGGATTGTCAGGACAAAATATATTCCGAAGAATATGAAGATTATATCGTGGAGTACGGCAGCTGGTCGGAGCTGGTGTCGGAGCAGTATCAGACGGACTGTTACCAACTGGCAGATTTCCGGTTTGCCGTTGTTTATCTGGAGGGCAGTGCGGTCGATGAGAGCCGCAGAAATGCAGAGCTTGTGATACCACGATGCTTTGGTCTTCTGAGTTCAACACAGACGTTAGAGGAGACAGGGGCGGCGAGAGTCAGGAGACAGTCGCAGTTAGAGCTTTTCGGACAGGGTGTAATGTTCGGGATTGTTGATACGGGGGATGGAGTTTGATAAACAGAGCAATGGGGAAAGGTTTGGTGTTAAACAAAATGAATGAAAGATATTATCAGGAAGCATGTGCAGTAATGAACGAGGTCAAAAAGGTAGTGATCGGTAAGGATGAGTGTGTCCGTCTCGCGATGGCGGCGATCCTTGCAGGCGGTCATATCCTGATCGACGATATACCGGGTGTCGGTAAAACAACACTTGCGATGGCATTTGCGGGAGCTATGGAGATGGACAGTCACCGTATGCAGTTCACGCCGGATGTACTCCCGGCGGACATCCTCGGATTTTCCATGTACGAAAAGGCACAGGGAGCTTTTGTGTATCAGCCGGGTGCGATCATGTGTAACCTGTTTCTGGCAGATGAGATCAACCGCACCTCGCCGAAAACACAGTCGGCACTGCTTGAGGTTATGGAGGAAGGCAATGTCACAGTGGACGGTGTGACAAGACGTGTTCCGGAGCCGTTTGTGGTAATTGCGACGGAGAATCCGGTCGGAAGCGTCGGAACCCAGCTTCTGCCGGAGTCACAGCTTGACCGTTTCATGATCTGTATGACCATGGGATATCCGGATGCCGAGAACGAGATTGCGATCGCAAAGGGAAGAAGCAACGGCATACAGCTTGACGATGTACAGGGAGTTATTCCGGCACAGGAGCTTACCCTGATCCGGGCAGAGGTTGAGAATATTTATCTGCATGATGAGATCTATTCTTATATTGTCGATCTTGCGAGAGCCACCAGAGAGCATTCGCTTGTGGAGCTTGGTATGAGTCCGCGAGGAACCATCGCACTTGCAAAGATGGCAAAGGCGGCTGCATTCCTGTCAGACCGTGACTTTGTTGTGCCAAACGATGTCACCGAAGTATTTAGTGCTGTGGTGGCACATCGTCTCGTATTAAATTCCAAGGCACGTGTTGGACATGTATCCACAGATACCGTGCTGGAGCAGATTCTTTCCAGCGTTCAGAAACCGAAGGTCAGAAAATAATCGGAGAGGCGTGTGATTCCATGAAAAGACTCATCACATATTTGATCGTGATCGCGTTGACATTTTATACAGCGGTGCTTTATGGAAGCACCAGTTTTCTGATGCTGTTTTATGTGGAGCTTGCCCTGCCGTTCTTTCTGATGCTTACTCTCCTGCCGGCAATGCGCAGTCTGAGACTTACAATGGAGCTGCCGATTCCTGTGGTAGAGCAGGGACAGAAGGTGCCGGTATTACTGCGGGTGCGCAACGGAAGCTTTCCGATCGGAGGAAGGATTGCGGTGCAGGTGAAAGGAACGCTGCCGATGGGACAGAAAACAGAGAAAACCTGGTTCTATTCACATCTGACGGGCAGCAAAAAGGAAGCCGTTATCAAGACAGAATATCATGCCCGCTGCGTCGGTAATATCCATATGGAGATCGGGAAGGTCTGGTGCTATGATTTTCTCGGACTTGTCGCAGTGCCGCTTTCTGCGAAGTACTGGAAGGCACTGAAACCGGAGACGATGCTCGTTTTGCCGAGAATCTGCGAGGTTCCGGTGATGGTCAGCCGCCAGAGCCGTGATTTTGCGGGGGAGAGCGAGGATTATTCCAAAGAACGCGGCGGAGATGATCCGTCCGAGGTGTTCAAGATCCGTGATTATCAGCCGGGAGACAAGCTTCGCAGCATTCACTGGAAGCTGACAGCCAAGACGGACGAGATGATGGTTCGCGAGCAGTCACTGCCGCTGGGCTGTCCGGTCGATTTCTATCTGGATCTGTATCAGCCGGCGGGGCATCATGGCAGAAAGCATGAGACAAAGCGCGACAGTTATCTGCAGATCATCGCTTCGATCAGCCATTCGCTGGTGTTAGAAGGATGCCGTCATCATGTCATCTGGTTTGACAGTCAGAGAAATGATATCTGCAGATACCGGATCGAGAAAGAGGAAAATATATACGAAATGCTGTTTCGTCTGGGGCAGCTTCCGGTGTATCACAGCCGGAAGGAGCTTACTGAACTTTATCGGCAGAAATATCATGAGATGCCGGGTATTACGACATTGGAGCTTGACACAGAGCTGGTGCTCAAGCTGAATGGCGAGACACAGGCAAGATACAGCGGAGATGTTTCCGATATCGAGAGGCAGCTTGGCGCGAAGGAATTAGTTGTTTAGCGGAGGGGACAGGCCGCTTGTAAATAAAGGGGGAATATCATGAAAAGAAAGCCGTTCGTTATGCAGGGAATCTGTCTTTTCATGCAGCTTTTCGGAATGCATCTGTGTGTGTATTCCATCTTTCTGAAAGCAGGAAGCTTATATAAATTTGCCATTGCACTTGCGGTGGCGTCGATCTGGTTTACCGTGCTTGCAGCGGCACCGCTCCGGCGTCTGGAGCATAAGGTAAAGAGCCGGTATAAGATTCCGTTTGTGAAGTATCCGGTGGCGGATCTGTTTCTGCTTTTTACTCTGATAATATGGGGGATTTTGACAGTCCGATATCTGGGACACATCAAAGCAGATATGACGACACTGACGGATGCGGTCGCGCATCGTCAGAGACAGTATAATTACGGTGTATCCGGTGCATTTCAGCCGTATGCGGACCGGTATCACGGAGCCGTTGGAACATGGATCGTTCTGGATCTGGAGCTTCTTGCCGGATTGTTTATGTCGCGGGTGTATGCACACCGTCACGGCATGTTCTGGGGGACACTGCCTGCGGCACTTCTTGTAGCCTGTGGTCTTCTCTGGGGAAAGGCGCCGACCATACCGGCAATGATCCTTCTGATCGCCGGTATTCTGGGAACACAGATGTGCTACGATGAATTTCATGTAGGCGGTTCCAGACATTTCCGCCAGATCAGTGTTTCCATTGTGCGTCATCGTTTATTCTATCCGATCATGTTAGTATGTATTCTGGTGCTGTTTGGAGCAGGAGCCAGACTGTCGGTAGCAACGAAGGATCAGGCGTTGCAGGGAGAGGAGAAGCTCCTTAAGACGCAGCACACTATGGAAAAGCAGATTGTGAACTTTGGGGTGCGGACCGTGCAGAAGATTCAGGCACTTCTTGGCATTGAGCAGCCGGGCGTGCTTACCAATACTTCCCCGAAATTTACCGGGGAGACCGTGCTTACGCTGACCGTAGACAAGAAACCGACGGAAGATATTTATCTGCGCGGTTTTATCGGCACAAGATACGAAAACGGCAGATGGAGCAATTCCAAGAAAAAGAAAATATCCGGTCTGTTTGGAACCGAGACCTGCTATCAGCTTCTGACGCAGGATTATAACGTATATCAGGCAAGAAAGCTTGCTTCGGACAACCGCTCAGTATCGTATCAGGAATATCTGGCAGATCCGGATTCGATGGGGCAAAAGAACGCCATGCATATGAAGATTAAATATGAGAAGGGCAACCCGACAACGTTTGCGTACTTTCCATATTTCTCCAAGCTGGATGAAAGCTCTATGGGAACGCTGATGCTCGATTACGACAAGGGCTTCCGGCGCAGCGATGACGTCAGCGAATACGAGGTGCTTACCCAGAAAACAAGAATGGGTCTTCGTTTTCAGGCAAGCTCGGCGGGACTTCTGCAGAAGGAATGTGTTCCGTATTATGCCGGGGAACGATTGGGAAATCAGGAATCCGTTACGATATATGAGACAGACGATGACAATTTCGGCTCGAATAAGCAGCAGATCACGAATGGGGAAGATATGCCGTCGTTAGAGGACGGAAAGTACTATGTTGCCGTATCGGATCCGAATCTCGGCAGGTATTTCCAGTATGTGTTAAGTGAGGATCTGTGGCTGCCGCGCGGTCTGACACAGACGAAGCAGCTTGCAAAGGATCTTCTGGTCAATTATGTTCCGATCACGAAGACCACAGGAAGCGGAAGAACCATTTTCGTATCTCCGGATCAGACGATCAAATCGCTGCGAATCTATCTGAATGAAAATACAAAGTACAGTCAGACGCTGAAGGCAAAGGAAGTCGGTACCGATTATGTGGAGAATTTCCTTTTCGTGCAGAAGCTTGGTTATTGTGAGCATTATGCGACAGCAGGAGCTGTGCTGTTTCGTGCGATGGGAATCCCATCCCGCTATGTGTCCGGTTACCGTGTTCCGGCATCAGACTTTGTCGACAACGGGGATGGAACCTACACGGCGAAGGTGCTGGATCAGGAAGCACATGCGTGGACGGAGGTCTACAGTCTGAGCAGCGGCTGGACCGTGGCAGATATGACGCCGAGTGCACAGGATGCGACCGGTCAGATCAACAACAACGGATCCGGATTTACCCAGACCGCACCGACCGAGGAGCCGGATTACGGCGATGACACCTTCCTTGAGAATGATCCGCAGAGCAGCGAAAAGGCAGCGCAGGATCCTTCTGAGACGGAAGAACCTGAGATCACCGAGGAACCGGCTGCGACTGAGCATGCCGACGGACAGAATGGCGGAAGCAGCGATCAGATGGACGCATCCTCAGACGGAAGCAGTTCCGGTACGTCCGCCGGAAGCGATGCAGGCAGGAAAGCACTTTCTCCGAAGCAGAAGAAAATCCTGCTTGCCGTGACAGGCACGGTGGCAGTCTTACTGTTTCTGTGGCTGATCTGGTACAGCCAGCGTCTGCGCAGAAGATACCGTCTGCGAAAATGTCATGGAGGCGGTGCATATCTTCTGGAGTTGAACCATCAGCTCGAGCAGGTGCTTCGCTGCTGTGGCTTTGGCAAGCCGGAGCACATGACTGATGAGGAATATCTTACGCTTCTTAGCGGGCTTGATCCGAAGGGCGTGGAGAGCGGCATGACCGGGAGGTATTTCCGTCAGCTTGAGAGAGCGCGGTTTGACAGAGAGTGCGGTTCAAAGGAAGAGATCAGAGACTGTGTCCGCTTTGTCAGGAGCGTGAAGCGGGCAGCACTTGCATCGGCAGGAACCGGGCGGAAATTCTACGCCGGACTTCGTGCATGGAAGTGATAAATAGTGTATGGACATACGAAAAGATATTTACCACTAAATGATGGATTGCACTATTGCGAAGCAATTATATAAATAAAGTTTTATCGCACACCAGAGGGGATTGATTACACGATCCCCTCTTTTTTGAATGCTGATGGAACGACAAGGATCTATTCCATTTGGGATCAGAGCATTCCGTATGTCCCGGATTCGGGACAGGAGGGCGGACTGCCGGAGGAGCTATCCTATGGCACGGAATACGGAAGAGAAGCCATCAACCGTGCGCTGCAGTCGGCAAATCCTTACGATATCGTACCGAGCAGAGATACCGAGGGACATGGAACCTTTATGGCGGGCGTGGCATGCGGCAACGAAGATGCGGCACAGGAATTTTCGGGAATCGCTCCGTTGGCGGAGCTTGTCGTTGTGAAATGCAAAGCTGCCAAAAGAAACATCCGTGATTATTACGGGATCGACCCGGATGTGCCGTGCTTTATGGAAAATGATATTATGCTGGGGATCCGCTATCTGGCAAGGATTGCCTATCGGCGCAGAAAGCCGATGGTCGTGTGTATCGGCATGGGAACAAGTCTCGGAAGCCATTACCGGGGAGGGGCACTCGGTCAGATTGCGCAGTCCTATGGCGATCTGAGGGGATTTGTTGTCGTGGCAGCAGGCGGCAATGAGGGAAACGAATCACACCACTATCATCAGGAGCAGCTTGCCGCCCGGGGAGAGACGGAGGTGGAGCTTCGGGTCGATCCTGCTGAGAACGGCTTCACAACAGAGCTTTGGTGCAAGGCACCCGGACTTTGCTCCGTGGCTTTGATCTCGCCCGGCGGGGAGTTCAGTGGCAGAATCTATGCCCGTGTCGGCGAACGGCAGATGATCCGTTTTCTGTTGGAAAAGACCGTTGTCTATATTGATTATCTGCTGGTTTCTTTTGAGAGTGGGGATGAATGCATCCGTCTCCGCTTCTTTGGTCCCGAGGAGGGGATCTGGCGGTTCCGCGTGTACAATGAGACGGACATTCCGGCGCAGTTTGACATGTGGCTGCCGATCCGTGAATTTATTAATGACGGGACTTATTTTCTGCGCCCGGATCCCAATACGACCTTGTGCGATCCGTCTAACAATTTGCAGATCATCACCGTTTCCTACTACGATGGTGCGAACCGGAGTGTGGCTGCGCAGGCAAGCAGGGGCTTTAATGTGCGAGGGGAGATTGCACCGGACATTGCGGCACCCGGCATCAATATCTACGGTCCGGCGCCGGAGCCCGGCAATGTGGCGGCGGATCCCGACAGACCGGCGCGCTATGTGAGCCGCAGCGGTTCCAGTGCTGCGGCAGCTGTGACAGCGGGAGCTGCCATTCTTCTGGTGGAGTGGGGGATCGTCAAGGGCAACGACATCAACATGGACACGGTCGGCGTACAGAAATACCTGATCCGCGGAGCAAACCGGGACGGACGCCGCTTCCCAAACGAAGAGTGGGGGTATGGCACGCTTGATCTGTACGGGGCATTCGAGGCTATTCGTCCGAAGCCATAATACGGCGCACATCCTCCATGTAAAACGCCAGTAAAAGCTCTGTTTTCTGGAGAGCCGTGTCCAGCGCAAAGATCCGGCGCAGCCGTTTGATCCGGAAATTCACGGTATTGCGGTGCATGAACAGCTCCTGTGCCACCGCCTGGATGCTGCCGTCATGCTCAAGCCAGCTTCGAAGTGTCTGGCGCAGCGCGGGATCCGTCAGCGGTGACAGAAGCTTCTCTGCCTGCGCAAACACCTCCGGATCATCGATGGCAAGTACCGTATTGTAAAGACCGATATTGCGAAAATGCGTCAGGGATTCGCTACGGATCCGGCTGACCGTCAGCGCACGTCCGGCATGCTTTGCCTGCACCGGCAGGGAATACGGCGAAGAAACAGGTTCACTCACCCCACAGTGCGCCTCCTTCGGAACGGACGGAAGTGTGACAGAAGCATAATAAAACAGTTCTCCCATCCGCACATGGGCGTACCACGGGAAGGAAAGCTCCTGATCGCTCACCAGCAGAAAGCAGCCGCGGAAGCCCTCCAGCACGGGAATGTCCTTTTCGGAAATATTCATATGCAGGGCATGCTCCAGCGCCTCTGTACGCAGATCCTGCGTCCGCTTCTCCGAGATGATCTCGTTGCAGTAGTCCTGCATGATATCCGCAATATGAACCTCCCACGGCATTGCAAACAGCGGGAAACGGTGCGCAAGACACCAGTCATTGACCTCCTGCGGGACAGAGCTGATATACGGTCCCATATTCAGGACAAGCCCACAGGCGTGCTGATCGGCAAGCTGCTGCACGAAAGGGAGAAGCTCGCCGGGCTTGGCGGTCTCCATACCGGTCGTGATGATCAGCTCATTGCCGCGCAGGAAGCTGCAGTTGCTGCGGTCCTCCACGAGATGCACCCAGGAGATCAGACGGTCCAGATTCGCGGTCGGCGTCAGCAGACAGAGCTGATACTTTGACTGGGTGTGATGATAAAAATATTCTAAAGTTAATGCCATAGTGCTTCCTCCGTTTCCGTAAATATTCGTGATATTTCGACTGCTCAGATAACATTCCTGTAAATTTTCATGAGATTCCGGATAATTTCTGCTTCTAAGGATCAGTATACATGAATTGTGCTGACAGCACAATAACTTCCCGGATGATTATGCTAAAACACATAGAATACGCCAAAATATTGTGCTAAGATTTCTGATATCAAAAGAAAAGCAAATTACATGCAAGGAGGAATCTGATATGTTAAGAGAAGCGTTACCTAAGATTATTACGGAGAGTGTACCGGGACCAAAGTCAAAGGCCCTGATCGACAGAAGACATGCAGCAGTTCCGGATGCCATCGGCTGTGCTTATCCGGTTGCGATCAAGCGTGGTGAGGGAGCCATGGTGGAAGATCTGGATGGCAACTATTTCCTTGACTGGGTCGGAGGCGTCGGTGTCCTGAATGTCGGATACAGCCAGCCGGCTATGGTAGAAGCTGTCAAGGAGCAGGCAGAGAGATTCTTCCACGGTATGTTTAACATTGTGACACATGAGGGCTACGTTGCACTGGCAGAAAAGCTCAATGAGATCGTTCCGGTCAAGGGCGGTAAGAAGCGTACCTTCTTCGCCAACAGCGGTGCCGAGGCAGATGAAAATGCCGTCAAGATCGCCAGAGGTTACACAAAGCGCCCGAACATCATTGTATTTTCCGGTGCCTTCCATGGCCGTACCGAGCTGACCATGACGATGACCTCCAAGAAGGCATATGCAACAAGCATGGGACCTCTTTCTCACGGCGTATTCCGTGCGAGATTCCCATATCTCTACCGGAAACCGGCAGGAATGCCGGATGATGCGGCAATTGATTATTACATCAGCTCCATTTACGATGTCTTTGAGGAGTGCGGTGCTGCAGACACGATCGCAGCAATCGTCGTAGAGCCGCTTCAGGGTGAGGGCGGTTTCATCCCGGCACCGATCGAGTGGGTCAAGGCAGTGCGTAAGATCTGTGATGACAACGGCATCCTTCTCGTAGCCGATGAGGTACAGGCAGGCTTCTGCAGAACAGGCCGCATGTTTGCTTCCGAATACTGGAAAGAGGCAGGCTGTGCACCGGATATTCTGGCAACCGCCAAGTCCATTGCCGGTGGTATGCCGCTGAGTGCCATTGTGGCAAGAGAAGAGATCATGCAGGCAGTTCCGGCAGGCACGATCGGCGGAACCTACTGCGGTAATGCCGTTTCCTGTGCATCCGCGCTCAAGGCGATCGAGATCATGGAGAAGGACGATCTCGCCGGACGTGCGATGGAGATCGGCAAGAAGGTCACAGCACGCTATAAGGCAATGAAGGAGAAATACGGTGTGATCGGCGATGTCCGTGGACTTGGTGCCATGATCGGTCTGGAGTTCGTCAAGGATCAGGCATCCAAGGAGCCAAACCCGGCACTCGTCAAGGATCTCGTACAGGAATGCGCTGCCAACGGACTGATCGTTGAGAGCGCCGGAATCTACGGAAATGTCATCCGTTTCCTTGCTCCGCTTGTGATCACCGATGAGCAGCTTGAAGCAGGTCTTGATATTATGGAGGCTGCCATTGCGAAGCTGACTGCTTAGAGGTATATTTCATATAGAACGATTACCCGTGCCGCACGGCAGAACGCTGTGCGGCATCGGTTTACAGAGGATCAACGACAGGGAGGAAGCAAAGCATGAAAGAGTTAATGATCAAACCGGAGATCTATCATTTTGATAAGGTAAAAGAATTTGCAGAGGAATTTCAGATCGGAGAGGGTGATCTGATGGTCACCAATCAATATATTTATGAACCATTTTTTGGCGCGCTGAACCTGAAATGCGATGTGATCTTTCAGGAGAAATACGGACAGGGCGAACCCTCCGATGACATGGTTGAGGCAATGTATAAGGATATTAAGGGACCGCATAAGCGTGTGATCGCTGTGGGCGGCGGTACCGTGATCGATATTTCCAAGCTGTTTGCGTTGAAGGATGTTTCGCCGGTACTGGATCTGTACGATGGAAAGATCCCTCCGGTCAAGGACAAAGAGCTTGTGCTTGTGCCAACCACCTGCGGAACCGGAAGCGAGGTAACGAACATTGCGATCCTTGCACTCAACAGCCGCGGCACCAAGAAGGGACTTGCCGTTGACGAGATGTACGGTGACAGCGCAGTGCTTGTGCCGGAGTTGTTAGAAAGCTTGCCGTTCGGCGTATTTGCCACAAGCTCCATTGACGCACTTGTGCATGCGGTCGAGTCCAGTCTGTCCCCGAAGGGCAATCAGACAACCCGCATGTTTGGCTACAAAGCGATCGACATGATCTTAAACGGTTATAAAGAGATTGCCGCACATGGCCCGGAGGCGAGAAAGCCGCTTCTGCCTCAGTTTCTGATGGCGAGCAACTATGCCGGTATCGCCTTTGGCAACGCCGGCTGTGCCGCAGTGCATGCCATGAGCTACCCGCTCGGGGCAACGTATCATGTGCCTCACGGAGAGTCCAATTATGCGATGTTTACCGGAGTCATGAAGAACTACATGGAGATCAGGACGGACGGCGAGATTGCAACGCTCAACCGTTTCATTGCAGATATTCTGGACTGCTCCACAGAGAATGTGTACGAGGAGTTAGAGAAGCTTTTGAATCATCTGATCCAGAAGAAGCCGTTGCATGAGTATGGCATGCGTGAGGAGGAGATCGAGGAATTTACGGATTCCGTCATCGAAAACCAGCAGCGCCTGCTTGCCAACAACTTTGTACCTCTGGACAGGGAGCATATGATCAAGATCTACCGCGAACTGTATTAAGATTGTTAAGTCATGGGGGATAACCGGATGAAGAAATGGTCCGGTTATCCCCCTATTTTTGCGTCTGCTATAGGGACATCACTTTTCAACATAATGATGGAGTGAAAGGTAAAATTATCGGAATCAAAATAAAACTGCGATTCGCCATGATATTTCTCGACAACACGCTGCACGCTTTTCAACCCATAGCCGTGCCGGAGTTTATTCGGCTTGGTCGTAAACAACTGCTTATTCGCCGTGAACGGATTGCTGCGGCAGCTGTTGATCAGTGTGATCACGATCATATTTGCATTATGATGCCGGATATCAAGTTCAATGGAGGCGCGGGGAATGTTCTGCGTTGCCTCCAGCGCATTATCCAGAAGATTGCCAAACAGCGCAGTAATATCATGCTCGGACAAAAGATCGGCACAGCCGGAACGGATATCGGTGATCAGAGTCGTATCGCTGCTACGGGCTTGCTGCTTTGCGCGGTAAAGAATCGCATTTAACAGCTTATTATCGCAGAAGCGGACAGATTCCTGCAGATCCGAGGACTGCACGATCTGGTCAATATATGCCGTGATCTTATCGTACTCCTTATTCCTGGCGAGGTTGGAGATTGTCAGCAGATGCCTGCGGATGTCATGGATCAGGATCTTCTGCTTCTCATCCTGCGCATACAGGGAATGAAAATACTGCGTGGTGTCGTGCTCCTTCTGCAACAGGAGCTGTAATTCCAGAAACTGCTGGCTCTTTTCCTGAACCATGGTCTGATACCAGGCAAGAAAAATATTCATGACCAGCAGCAGAAGCGTGCATACGGAGATCAGCACATCCAGATAAAAACTCAGCCCGATATTCATGCAGATGCCGGTAAATACGATGGCGATCACGCATGACATCAGCGGCACCAGATTCAGAAAAAGAGAACTCCTGTCATAGATCAGTCTGCCCGAGGATTTCTTCTGCAGATAGAAGGAAGAAAACTGAAGCACAAAAAAATAGATCAGTTTGCTGATCACGGATAGGATCACCAGATTCCGGAAATAGGTTCGTTCATTGTAAAAACTTGGCGCAAAATACGAGAGAAGACTGATAACGATAAGCTCACTGAGCACCATGGTGATCGTGATGAACAGCGAATGAAACAGTGCTGTCAATGGTTTGAGTTCATAAGCAATGCACAAGAAGATCATATTGACGATCAAAAACAACAGCAGATTCAAAATAAAATTCTCATGAAAAGAACCCAGAAATAAGATAAAATAACCAACTGCCAGTGTGGTGAGCCGAAATGCGGCACTGCGTCCGGCAGTAAAAAGATTCCTGCAGTATTGCAGCAGAATACAGGCTTCCAAAAGAAAAATCACCGCATAGCAAATAGTAATCGACATCCTTCTACCTCGTACTTTCTAAATAAAGCAAATACTTTTCCCTTAATTCGGAATATTTGCGTCTGGTCAGATACGCCGTGTACCGGTCACTGCATAAATGGATCAGCGAGTGATCAAAATGGTCAATGTATTTCATGTTGACGATAAAGCTCCGGTGGCAGCGGAAAAAGCAGGGGAGGGACAATGCTTCATCCCAATAATCAATACTATTAATGGATTCCAACTCGCGCTGCAGCGTGTATAGGATCACTTTTCGTGCCTGCGCCTCTACACAGATGATCTCATACGCATTGTAGGTGTACAGCCCATCCTTTGTCTCGATCGCGATCGTGGTACTTAAGGTGTTGTACAGGTGGAGTGCTTCCTTCAGGTTGTCATAGAGTCTCTGGGGATTCAGAGGCTTCGTCAGATAACGGAACACATGAAAACGCATCGCATCATCGAGATATTCCACATATGAAGTGATGATAAATATAATGGTGTTTTTATTCTGTTCCTTTAATGCCTTGCCAACATAGATGCCGTTTAGTCCGGCCATCTCGATATCAAGAAATACGATATCCTTAGAACCGGTATCGGCAAGAAGTGCCTCTCCGCTTTCAAAGCTGGCAATATCCGGAAGCTTGCTGTGCAAGCTGGTGAAAAACTGTCTCAGTTGACGGGTAAGCTGCTCAATCTGCTCCCTGTCGTCATCACAGATCACAATTCGCAAAAAAACACCTCCTGTCCGAAATGAAGCATTATATGAAGCCTACGGATTGTCCGGATCCCTGGTCCAGGCAGATTGATTGCGTGTTACCATCAGCTCAACGATCTGCTCCAATAGCTTCACATCCTCCTCACTGCACAGCTGCAGCTTGTCGATGATATTCTGAGGGATATGATCGGAATGCAATGCCCCCAGTAAAAGATAATCGGGAAACACACGAAGAATGCTGCATAGTTCCACGAACTTATCAAGGCTTAGTCCGGTTCGCCCATTCTCAATGGAAGAAAGATGATTCTTGGAAAAGCCAAGCAGCCCGGCAATCTCTCGCTGGCTGTAGCCCAGTTCCCGGCGCCTGAGCCGGATGCGGTGTCCAATCGTCTCCTGTTGAATGTCCTGCATGGGGATACCTCCTCTTCTTTCCAGTATATCACAACTTCGACCGCAAAAAAAGTCTGTATCACAGAATAATTCCGTCAAAGTTGGAAAAACAGGTAACGATTTCGCAGAACAGTTCCGTATGACATGGTCAAAATCGCCCAAAACACCCTCAAATGACCAAAAATGGCGATTTTGTGTCGTTTCGTGCAGCGCCTGTCGAATTGCACTTGAAAAAGTAGTAAAATTTAATTGTCCGGAGCAGATTTCGGACAAATCTCTACATACTCAATTTTATACAAGGAGGTATACAACTATGGATCTTAAGAAAAAAGTTGAAAGCAAGGCGGCTAAGCTGGCTGCTAGGACACTCACTCACGTTTTGCGTACAGAGGCTAATTCTACAGCATGCTTCGTGGCATATCAGCCAAAGGCACCGAAGGAGCTGGAACGTTTCCGGAGAGAAAAATAGTGGATCGTCTATTGTCAGAATTAACGGACTGGTTGATTCACAACCGTGCCATTTCGTCTGACGATAAAGAATTGTACGAATACGCAATTTATAGTTTTATCATCTCTACTGTACCGTTGGTGATCTTTCTGGTCATCAGCGGTATTATTGGTATGTTTCCGGAGGGCTTTCTGATCATCATGCCGTTTATGGTGATCCGGAAATTTGGCGGCGGGTATCATGCAAAGCATGCGTATATCTGTATGATCATGTCGACCGGACTTCTGGCAGGGTGTCTGTATGTCGTGTCCCATTTCTCAGGAAGCCGTTTGATACCGTTATTCTTACTCGTCAGCGGAATAAGTATTGCGATAAACAGTCCTATTGACCATGAAAATAAGAGATTAACGGAACAGGAAAAGGTGCGTTATCAGCGCACAACGATCGTTTTGGTTCTTGCTGCCTGTTTTGTTTCTGTCGTTATGAATGTAATGGGATACAACCGTTATTCGTCCTGTGTGGCGCTTGGAGTGATATTGACCGGTGTGCTGCAGCTGCCGGTAATTATCCGGAAGATAATGTGATGATATCGTGTCGTGCATTATACACAGAGGATTGGAAGCGTGTCTTACACGGATTGTATGAACCGTAATCTACAGGGTGGAGTAGAAGGGTTTTAACGATGCAAAATCATAGTAACAACAGCACATTTGAGTATGTAAAATATCAGGTGCCGCTTTCCGGGGATGGGTTCGGAAAGTGGCATGATTTGAAAAATTAAAAGATCATTTATAAAGATACAAAATTATTATAATTCAGTAGGGTTAAAGAGGACTAAATGTTTAATATAATTTTTAAATTAAAACATGTTAATGGGAGGATATTAATGTGCAGAAAGTACAAACAGAGCTAATAGATATCATTATCGAATTAATGCCAGGTAAGCAGGATGCAATTATCAATGAATCTACAGACATTGTCAGAGATTTGGAATTTGATTCTATTGCATTGGTAGAACTTTTGAATGAAATTGAAGAAACGTTTGGCGTTGATTTTGTGGAATTGCCGGATTTTCTTGAAAGGTTTGACAGGATAGGAGATATTGCAGAAGGAATATTATTGCTTCAGGCAAAGCAATAATAAAATGTGTTGAGGAAAACAGGGGATAATAATGAAAAATATGGAATCACTTAATAAAATAATTCGTCATGCATATAAAACAGTTCCGTTTTATAAGGAGTTATTAGAGGAAGAGGAATGTTTAGAAATAGAGAAGTTGCCTATTGTAGACAAGAAAAAGATGATTGAGTCGGGAAGATCTATGCTATCAACACGATATATGGGTCAATATTTAACGAAGCAATTGAAATGGACAAGAACAAGCGGAAGTTCCGGAATGATACATGAAATATTTTGGAACAAGGTCGATGAAAAAAAGTCCATGATGGGGTTATGGTTTTTGAGATGGAAATATTATAAAATTTCCCCTGCTCAGAAATTGTGCTTCTTTTTTCTGGCGGATATTAATGATGAAGAGTGCATGGAAACAGACAGGGTATTGGCGATATCAAGAAAAAGTTTGTTCGACGGCACTTTTATAGAAGCTTATCAACACATTAAACAATACAAACCGGAATGGATGATTTTGCAACCGGGTGTTGCAGCAATGTTGTGTGATATGGCAGAACAATATGGAATATGGGAAGGATTAAAATACATTGAATTTACGGGTGAGTATTTACCGGAGACCGTACGAAAGCGGGTTGAAAATACTTTTCATTGTGCGACAGCCAATCAATACGGAACAAAAGAAGTAAATTCTATTGCATATGAATGCCCGGAAGGAAATATGCATGTTATGTCGGACAATGTATATTTGGAAAATGAGGGCTGTAAATTATATGTTACATCATTAAATAACTATGCCATGCCTTTTGTTCGTTATCAATTGGATGACAGAGGGCGAATTCGGCGACATGTGCAATGTCGTTGCGGAAGATGTAGTGATATGCTGGAAATTTACGAGGGAAGGCAGAATGATGTCGTAAAACGTCCGGATGGCAGTGTGATCCACGCATATGCACTTATGCAAAGTGTTCATTATATCAATTACCAATATGATGGCTGCATTATTCAATATAAGATAGTGCAAGAGGACTATGACAGATTTACATATTTAATCGTATTGGGGGAGGAATGTCCGGAAGAATTGAAAAGAACGATTTCGGAAAAGCTGCAGCATGATTTACAGGTGCGAATTGGAAAAGAATGTACATGTGATGTGATTTATAAAAAGAATATATTGCCGGAGGAAGAGACGGGAAAGTGTAAAGTTTTTGTGTCAAACGTCGGATAAGAATATTCTAAAGGGAGGAGCTATGGTATACAGTATTGAAATAGACGAAATCATCTGGGATGAAAAGAAATGGAAAAGATTTTGCAAATATGCAAAAAGAAAACATCGATGGTTGACATTTCCCGGAGAAGGATGTGTCGAGGTAGGAGATCGTACGCGTGTTTCGGAATTTGATGCGAATGTGATTGTACGGGGAATATTGGATGAATTTTTAGACGATAAATTTCCATTGAAGAGGTATGTGCCTGAAAATATTTCGTGCAAAGAACTGCCGATTGTAACAGATGTTATATCTGATACATATCTGTTTTTGAGTTTAAAATTAGCAATATTGCAGGCAGATGAGAAGATAAGTGATCAATTGGATCAATACTTTTTAGATATTATCATGAATTATCACCCATCTTTCTGGCATTTTTATGATTTTGATGAAGAGCTTTGGCGTTTTTTGGACATCAAAGGTATATCATATCGGGAAATTCCGATGGGGGATATCTGCAAGTTGATTAAGAATATTTTAAATTCCGATGAGTATGTTTCGATTCATCTGGATGAATTTTATCTTAACGAGAAAGAATCATTTCAAAAGCTGCATTTGGTAAGAGAAAATTTAGTATACGGGTACGATGATGCTCAAAAAGTTTTCTTTGTTTACGGTTTTGGAAAAAGGGAACAGATGAGAAGTTTTCAAGTTAGTTACGATGATATGCTTCTTGCTTTTGAAAAGGGCAGACGATTTTATTTTAGTGGGGCTGGCTATCTGAAAATGAAATGGTGTGATCCGGTTGTAAAAATGAAGATACATGAATGTGAAGGGTTTCAATTAACAGAAACATTTTTATTGCATAAAATACATGACTTTGTGTACCCTATGAAACCGAATCTCCAAAATGAAGAAATTAAGATTTATGGATCAGATGTTTATAAATGGATCATAGAGGAACTACAGGGGAAAACAAAAGGGAGAACAGTCGATTATCGCACCTTTCATTTATTATATGAACATAAAAGAAATGTATACAGATGTTTGAAAAAAATAGAACAAAATGGTTCTATGTCACAAATAACGAGCGAAAAGATTGCTTCTTACAAAATAGTAGTAAATCAATTTAATAAAATACGGATCATGTACATGCGAGAAGCGGGAATGGAAATGAGAAAAGTGCAGAGAAAAAAGATATACAGTGTGCCAAAGGTTAAAGAGAGTTTTATTAATGAAGTCATAAATTCAGTAGAAAAAGAATTAGAGATACTAAAGGAGATAACAATATGAAAAAGAATATTTTAAAAAGCATGTCAATAATTATGTCAATTTTACTCTTGATGCCGTTTTTGGAGAGTAATTGTTTTTTTGTACTTCACAAATGCATCAAGTTATAATGAAGAATCTAATGAAGTTATTTGTGCAAATTAGTACATAAATACCAGCCGTGGGAATTAAATAAATGGACAACCAGAAGTTATAATGGTCATCATTGGTCGCAATCTGCAGTGTCATATACTAGTAGTACTGTTTTGATTGCATATGTATGTTAAAAGAGTGGAGAAAATGAAATGAAAAAAAACATATATGTAATTTGTGTAGCGACAATTTTAGGATTGATATTTTTATATTATAAATCAGCTATTGATAAAAAAATAGATTCCAGTAGAATTCATTTGAAATATTTTACAAATGAAAGTAATGATAAAGAAGATATCTCCTCGGAAGTGACGGAATGGAACAGATACGAAGTGTATCCTGTCAACAGTGAAGTAAGCGATGCCGTGTGGCTTCAAACGCGATTTCAAATAAATCGAATAAAGACGTGGAATGGAAAAGACAATATGCATCAGCAATATATTATTTTTAATAGGAAAAAAGGGCTTTTACTGGAGGAGATAACGAGCGATGTTTTTGGTGGAGATTTTGACGGTGATGGGGAAGATGAGATTATTGTTGTCTCGACCCAGGGCTATGGCATGGTAACGTTATGCATCAATGTGCTGAAAATAAGTAAGGATGATCTTCGAATCAGTAATAGGATTCATCTTATGTACAATGTGAGAAAACTTCAAAATAATAAAATATGGATTTCGGAAGGGCAGGTTGAAAAAGACCACATATTGTTAAAATGTGCAAATAAAGAGATTAGTATTGTATGTACTCAAAAACAGAACATAATTGCAAATGTGGGAGGAAAGCAGAGTAACGTGGTTAATGAGGATGAAATAGAAGTAGAGAATGTGACGGATAATTTTAAAAAAGGATTTCATAAAAACATTTTAATTAAATAAATTCGGGAGATTATAGAAATTAGAATGTAAATAGTATAGTGATTATGAGGAAGATATGAATGGACAACGAATAAATAGAAGTATAATACGGTCATCGTTTGTGGAGATAAGCAGAATGTATGAAAGTCAAAAGGTACTTCAAAAAAATGTGGTATTTTTAATTTGTGATAACACGCTAGAGGCAATATCGTTGTATTGTTATCACCTAGTACATAAAAATATTGTCTTTTTGATTGGCAGAGAAAAAGGAGATAGAGATATTATTGACTTGATTGACAATTTTGCACCAGAGGAAATTTTCTTATGCCCGGGCAGGTTTCGATACGAAGAACAAGTGAGAGAACTGAAAAGCAGAAACTATCGAAGAGTATCCGGATATCATCAATATACGAGATATCAAAGAAGATACAATGATGTGTGGAGCAATTTGGATGATAATACGGCATTACTTATAACAACATCAGGAAGTGTTGGTAATGGAAAAGTTGTGGCATTATCTTATGACAATCTAAGGAAAAATGCGGAGGCGATCATACAGTCGCTTGAGATAGATCATCATGATATGGCAGGGCTTCTGCTTCCTATATCATATGTATATGGTTTGTCTGTGGTAAACAGCCATTTATTAGCTGATGCAGAGATATTACTGCCTTCGGCAAATATGTTCCAGACATCGTATTGGAGTTATCTGGAGGAAATGAAGGTAAGTTCATTTTGTGGAGTTCCTTATACATATGAGATTATCAGGCGGCTTAAGGTGCTGGAACGACCATGGAGACATTTAAGGCTTTTGACGCAGGCAGGCGGAGCAATGAATTTGGAATTAAAACGGTTTCTTCTGGAATGGGTAAATGACAGGACGAGGAATGGCATTTTGACGCATCTGGCAGTTATGTATGGTCAGACAGAAGCGACAGCGAGAATGAGTTCCTTTTATCTGGATCAACATCCGGACAAGATTAAAAGTGTAGGAAAAGCGATACCGGGCGGTCGGTTTTGGATTCATAATTCGAGCGACGATGGGCAAGGGGACATTTATTATTATGGTCCCAATGTGTTTATGGGGTATGTCAATAAAAGGGAGGATTTGGAAAAGTCTCCAATATGTCATAAATGCGATAAAAAGGAATTAGACACTGGCGATATTGGATGGTTGGATGAGGATGGGTACTTATATGTTACAGGACGCAAAAAAAGATTTATCAAGATAAATGGTGTTCGCATTGGCTTGGATGAATTGGAACAGGAAATAGAAAACAGGTGGAAAGTAAAAACGGTGTGCGTTAAGACACGTTCGAAAGAATATTTGATTATGTATCTGATCGAGGATATAACGGAACCGGTTAGAGAGGAGATTATGACGTATTTAAGATTGCTGGGACTTACCAGAAAGCAATACCGATTGCAGATAGTGAAAAGCTTCTATTATCGTGAAAATGGGAAAATAGATTATGGGAAATTTGGCATGGAAGAGGGGTATGAAGATGACTTATGAAAATAGTGGATCAAAAAATGAAATCGCAGGGTTGCTAAAGCTGACGGGAGTGTTGGTTTTTGGCATGTGGAATGACAAATACAAGCAGCCCCGCTTTATAGAAAATGCAGCACAGGAAGAATTATATCAAAAATTTCTGAGACTCATTGATCGTGGGAAAATCAATGAAGCCGAAAACGAAATGCTTGCATATATAGAGGATATGTCATTTGATTGTAATGACATTCCGGTTCGAGAAAATATATCATTGCTGGATTTCGGGTTAAGTGTGTATGGATATATGAATGAGAAGGAAGAAGTATTTTTGAAGGAGCATCATTATAGCCGGGAGGAAATTGAGGAAGGGATACATGACCTGCTAATTCGGTTCGGAAAGGAGGCAATAGCAGCACGCTGAATCATACAGGTTATTAATATAATTTACAAGAAAGGATGAAAACATGAAAAGAAAAGTAATGAAGGGAATCAGTGTACTGATTTCAATGGCAATGGTAGTTGTTGCATGTACACAGGATATAACAGAGACAGGAATTGTAAAAGGAATATTTTTCAATAAAGTGTATAAGATAACAGTCAGCGATCAGGGGAAAAGAGAACACTATATTGTAAGAGCTAAAAACGAAAAGGCATATGATGGCATCAAACAGAATCTGGAAAATGATAAATTAGCAGTTACGACATATATGCAGGATGCGTTGATATCCGAGGAAAATATGCTTGTCATGAATTTGACAACGGATGAAGCCGGACAGTTGGACGACATGAGTGGAGTCATGAGCGTGGAAAAGGATGTGGAACTTACTGCGAATGAGGTTGTGCCTGTAGATGAAAAGCAGGTAGAAAAGGTGCTGGAAGGAGAACAGGATCTTAAGGTGGATCAGTGGAATCTGAGAGCGATTGATTGTCCGGAAAATATGCCAGAAAATGAGAAACAGAGTAAAATTAAAGTGGCAGTTGTAGATTCCGGTGTGAATGTTCACGAAGGAATTGAGGTTGAACAAAGAGTGGATTTGGCAGATGAACACCATATATCTGTCAATTTTGAAGATCCGAATGGTCATGGAACAGGAATTGCAGGAATGATCAATGGAAAGAAGGAGAAAGGACAACTGTCAGGAGTGGCAGATAATGTTGCATTGTATTCGGTAAAGGTGCTGGATCAGGATAATACAACTCCTGTTAGTAGGTTGATCGAGGGAATTTATTGGTGTATTGAAAATGAAATGGATGTTATCAATTTGAGCTTAGGATGTTCATATGATTCGGAAGCGCTAGCAGCGGCAGTTCAAGATGCTGCAAAGGCGGGGATTATCCTTGTGGCAGCTGCAGGAAATGCAGGAGATGATGCATCATTAGAGTATCCTGCTGCATATGATGATGTTATTGCTGTAGGCGCAAGCAATGAATATAATCAGGTTTCTTCGTTTACATCCGGAAAAGAGCAGATTGATGTCATGGCGCCGGGAGAAAAAATATGGACTTACAGCATGCTTGGCGGATATGTGGCAGTGGATGGAACGAGTATTGCAACGGCGCAGGTGACAGGAGCAGTCGCCAGAATACTTCAGGTGAGGAAGGAGGCAGATACAGAATATGTAAGGAAGCTGTTACAGATTAGTTCCGTAAGATCTGAGCAATCTCAGTATGCAGGAGTGTTAAATGTAAGAAATGCAGTACAGATGGCACAGGAAAATACAACATTGGATGTAAATCTTGCACCTAAAGTAAGGGAGAAAAATACTGCTTATGATGTGGATCAGATTGTTGCAGGATGCTGGCTGAAAAGCGACCATGTAAACATGATTACAAAGAACGAGAATTTGTTAAACAGTAAATTAGTAACGGCGATGTCCAACAGTGCATTTGCTGCCGATAATGTTTATAGTGACTATAAAATGATTCATGCACAGCACAACTATGTAAGAAATCTTCATTATCTATATATGGCTGCCAGAAAGGTTCGGGCAAGCACAGCGTCCTTGAATACAAGGAGCCGGTTATCTAATTTTCTGAAAGATAATGTTGATACAGTAAATTTAAAAGATGGAAGTATAGGCACGGAGGATATACGTCAGATAAGAGATAATGTAATCTTAGATTATATCTGCGGGAATCAAACAAGACTTGACAATTTTAACGAATATAAAGCTGCTTATATTATGGGGTTTGCGCTACACTTACTTGGAGATACATATGCGCATAGAACTATGGTTCCCCAAGAGGATACAGTGCTTAATTCGGGTTTGTTTGGATCGAACGCAAAACTATGGATTAATTTTAATATTAAAAAAATAAATTTTGTCATTGAAACAAGGGATTTGAAGTTTTTTGGGTTAAACTCGTATGAAGATGATGGTGATTTTTATGAGGAGCGCCATAGTGCTTCAGAGAAAAGCGTAAAAAATATTTTGAGCTTATATCAAGCCAATAATGCATTTTCGCCATATACGATTTTTATTGCAGGTGTAGGATATACTCTGAAGTTAAACAATCTTAGAGCTTATGGGGAAAGCAATGGATATACAAATGAGGGACTGGAGTCGATCAGTACAGATGTATATCGCGTGAATTACAATCATAAGGATCCGTCTTTACGGGTATTTAATAATGAGACAGATTACGTATATTATGATTATTTTATATGTTAAGAAGGAGGAGTGCACATGAAAAAGATATTGCTTGGGATGTTTCTTGCGGCTGCCGCTATTTTCGTGGCGGCAGGCAGTGGAGTTGACAGCACGGGGAATAAGCCGATTTCCGGTCTGGATGCACCTAAGGCACAGGCTGAGGAAGAGCCACATGGACCGACATCGACGCTGTCTCCGCTTCAGAAAGAGATGCTATCTTTGAAGCAGGATGGACTATGCTATTATAAGACAACGGCAGGAGATGAGTGGATTCATCCGGAAAAATATGGATTTGAAGCGACAGATACGATTTATGAGTTGTTTGCATTTGAGCAGGAATTTGATGCGAACGGCAATCCGAAATATACAGATATTGTTGTACCCAGGGAGATTGATGGGGGTACGGTAATAGACTGTAATAGCTTTTATAATCATTACGAGATAAAAAGCCTGCGGGTTAAAGCAGCATATAGTAGCTGGCGCGTTTATTCCACCCAATCGTATGAAGAAGATTATCAAGGATCTCGTGTCTCAGGTTGTACCAATCTTGAGTATTATGAAATGGCGGAGGATACTACGTCTTTGAATAAGTGGAAGTTAGAGGGATGCAATTCATTGAAGACGATCGTTATTCCGAAAGGAATGAAGGAGATTTTTGCCAGTACATTTAGCAGATGCAAAAAACCGGAGAAAGTTATATTCAAAAAATTTTCCAATCTGGAAAACATCACAGGCGTGAAAAAATTACCATGGTGGCGGAAACAACATACGAAGAAAAACGGAATGGTTATCTATAAAAATTGTCTGATTGATACCGGAAAACGAGAAGGAACATTGATCATTCGTGGAAATAAGATAAAAAAGATAATGGCGAATGCATTTGCAGACAGTAAGGCAGAAACAATCAAGGTGACCGGTGCACCGAAATTGTGTATGTGGACATTTGATGATTGTAATGCAAAAAAAATAATTCTTGGAAAGAAAATAAATGTGATTCCGTACCGGTGTTTTGGTAGCAATGATACTTTGAAAGAAATACATATTCTTTCAAAAAGGAAAATTATATGGGGAGTGGACTTGTATGGGAATTATCAAGGCTTGGATATGTATACCCCAAAGTCCCAAAACCTCGATATTTATATACATAGTGATAAGTTTCATACGGGATCGGTAAAGAAATGGGGCTGCGGCAAGAATATAACCGTACATGTTCCTAAAAAGGTAATGGCAAAGTATCGCAAATATACGAAATGTAAGGTGGTAGCACTTTAAAAGGGGTATTTCTAAAAGAATAACTCTTATGATGTTGGGCGAACTGTAAAATAAATGTTTGACCAAGGAACGCCCGTTCCGGCAAAATACCGGTTCGGGCGCTTCTTCTATCTCTAATTGATGCAATTATGACACATTTGTAGCTTATAGTGAGAATAGTATATTTTGGTATGTGAAATGTTTTATGACATATTCGGGGGGGAGTTTAGGGATATGGCATGATTTGTACTCTGATATCGGGAATGAAGAGTAATGCACAAGGGAGGTCATATTATGAGAAAGATACTAATAGGAACGTTTCTTGCTATAGCTGCTATTTTTATAACAGCCGGCAGTGGATTTGACAGCACGGGGAATAAGCCGGTTTCCGGTCTGAATGCACCAAAGGCACAGGCAGAGGAAGAGGTACATGGACCGACATCAACGCTGTCTCCGCTTCAGAAAGAGATGCTATCTTTGAAGCAGGATGGGTTATGCTATTATAAGACAACGGCAGGAGACGTGTGGATTCATCCGGAAAAATATGGATTTGAAGCGACAGATACGATTTATGAGTTGTTTGCATTTGAGCAGGAATTTGATGCGAACGGCAATCCGAAATATACAGATATTGTTGTACCCAGGGAGATTGATGGGGGTACGGTAATAGACTGTAATAGCTTTTATAATCATTACGAGATAAAAAGCCTGCGGGTTAAAGCAGCATATAGTAGCTGGCGCGTTTATTCCACCCAATCGTATGAAGAAGATTATCAAGGATCTCGTGTCTCAGGTTGTACCAATCTTGAGTATTATGAAATGGCGGAGGATACTACGTCTTTGAATAAGTGGAAGTTAGAGGGATGCAATTCATTGAAGACGATCGTTATTCCGAAAGGAATGAAGGAGATTTTTGCCAGTACATTTAGCAGATGCAAAAAACCGGAGAAAGTTATATTCAAAAAATTTTCCAATCTGGAAAACATCACAGGCGTGAAAAAATTACCATGGTGGCGGAAACAACATACGAAGAAAAACGGAATGGTTATCTATAAAAATTGTCTGATTGATACCGGAAAACGAGAAGGAACATTGATCATTCGTGGAAATAAGATAAAAAAGATAATGGCGAATGCATTTGCAGACAGTAAGGCAGAAACAATCAAGGTGACCGGTGCACCGAAATTGTGTATGTGGACATTTGATGATTGTAATGCAAAAAAAATAATTCTTGGAAAGAAAATAAATGTGATTCCGTACCGGTGTTTTGGTAGCAATGATACTTTGAAAGAAATACATATTCTTTCAAAAAGGAAAATTATATGGGGAGTGGACTTGTATGGGAATTATCAAGGCTTGGATATGTATACCCCAAAGTCCCAAAACCTCGATATTTATATACATAGTGATAAGTTTCATACGGGATCGGTAAAGAAATGGGGCTGCGGCAAGAATATAACCGTACATGTTCCTAAAAAGGTAATGGCAAAGTATCGCAAATATACGAAATGTAAGGTGGTAGCACTTTAAAAGGGGTATTTCTAAAAGAATAACTCTTATGATGTTGGGCGAACTGTAAAAATAAAAGCTTCATGCAGGCTTTGCGAATTTGTGATATACTATCAGCAGTCAAAACGTGGAAAGGAGAAAGTATCGTGAGCAAGTATGCAATAACGACTTACCATGGGGAATCGCTGAAAACGCATATAGAAAATACTTTGACCGGAATTGACAAAGAGCGATTTATCGCCCGTCAGCTGCGTGATTATTTGAATGCACCAAATGACCGGAAGGTTTGCTGCTTATATGGTTTACGAAGAACTGGCAAGACCACGATGATGCTGCAAGAAATAGAGCGTATCGGAGATTATGACAAGTGCCTGCTCTTACATTGTGAAAGTGGAAGCTCTGTCATGCAGATGCGAAAAGTGATAGAAGCTTATCTGGACAGTAAGTATATTTTTGTAGACGAAGCAACAAAGGCACAAAATTTTATCAGTACAGCCAGTGTGCTGTCAGATAATTATGCGGCTGAGGGTAAAAAGATTATACTTGCCGGAGCAGATTCATTAGGATTCGCTCTTGCAAGAAAAGACGAGTTATACGACAGGGTGCATTTCATTCACACAACGTATATTCCTTTCCGAGAGCAGCATGAACTTTTAGGAACAGGAATTAAGGATTATATCTGATATGGTGGCACACTGTCTCCAGAGGGTGTATTCTATAACAAAGAACAAACCGGAGAGTATTCCAATTCAGCGATTGTGTTTAATATCACGCACAGCCTTGAAAGATGGAATCAAGGACGAAATAATGGCATTCTGGACGGTGCTGTCCGCAGAGGCGATTTAACGTCCTATATCAATAAAGTGCTGGAATACAATAACCGGCAGTTCTTAGCAAGTATCATTAACAGTGACTGCAAGTCACATGATATTGGTTCATTGGCTGACCTTCTCGCAAAGTCGGGCAGTGCAGACCCAGAGTGTGTACAGGCTATCATTCATTTTCTAAAAGAAATGGACGTGTTATATGAACTGCCGGGAAAAAGCGGCGAACCGAACTATCTTTTCACGCAGTCCGGGATGCGGTACAGTCAAGCGAAAGATGAGGCAGAGGCATTGCTTAACACAGATGTATTCTGCAACGGTGAATATTCTATGGTGGAACAGAAGAAAATTCTGGATAAGCTGGAGCAGGATATTAGCGGTCACGTTCTGGAAGACATTGTGTTGTATCAGGGGAACAGTGCGTTTAATCCGTTTCAGGCAACCGCTCCGGAAGATAAGGTGCTGTATATGAATGTAGAAACATTTTTGAAATAGCCAGAACAACTGATGCAAGCTCTTTTGCAAGAACCGGTATCAGATAAAAAGCACTTTCAATCTCTTATGAAAGCAGCTGGAAAGAGAACGAACAAGAACGTATAAAGAATCTTTGATTCAGGACATTAAATAAGTTTCTTACCAAGAAACGCCCGTTCCGGTAAAATCGTGTAGTCTGGTATTATTTTTTTAGAATTATATGTTGATTTTTACAAGTATGTTGTTCCTGTGTTGACATTTTTCACAAAATGCTGATAAATCAAGGGAAAAGGTTGCAAGTCTGAATAAAAAAGCGTAAACTAATATATGCTGTATAAAAATCATGTCTTTACATAACATATCAAGCAAACGAATGGAGGTGTGCGTCATGAACAAAGGAATGGAAAAAATGATTTCTCGTGATTTAGGCATGGATATCAATACTATCCGTGAGTCCTCATGGAGCGATCTGTTAAAAAGACCAAGACGAACCCAAAAGGCATTTCGTCCTAAAAATATGTTTCTTGTAAGTGGAAATATAAATTTAGCTCAAAATCGGATTATGGGAATGCACGCCGTAAACATGAGGAATAATTACAGAAAGGGTATATACGAAATAAAATGCTTACTGAAACACATGAGAAAGAAATAGCGCAAATTTATTCCGAATACCAAAATGAAATAAAGCCATTAGTGTATTACATTGAGCGAAGATATCGAAAATTTCCAATTTCATTACTGAACGGAATACGAGATGTCTTTGACCATATATCTCGCTGTTATAGAGACGATGTTGACTCGAACTACATTGATGAAAATATTATGAAAGCAAAAAATCATTTTACTAGAATAAAGTTGGATGCATATAAATATGTATACGATACAAAACAACATGATTTTGCAAAATGGAAGCGAAAATATAACAAATACGATTTGCAAAATATCAATGATGGCGAGTTTTGGGAGTATGTGCTTGAATCTGAAGATGAAGCTGATAAATTATTTAATGAAGCAAAGGAACAAGAGGCGATTGATGTAAATGCATCATATGAACTGTTTTATCAGGCATCCCAGAAAATAGACGATATTTTCCAAACAATAAAAGATAAACGACAATACATAATCAAAGCTCAATGGAAGTACCGCAAAATCACTATTACGAATCAAGTAATAGGTTTTATTGTCGGTATATTGGGTAGCATAGCAGCAACCTTTTTATTGAAAGTCGATTTAACCAAAATTATATTATGGCTTCACAATTTAAATAAATAGATATTAAGAAGTGGTGGTTTCCCGCCACTTTTTAAGTGTTGATCTTGGACAACAATCTCTGTTTCCAATATCTTAGCTCGAAAATTCCCTTTCCGGTGGATCGGAATCTAAACTGTATGCCAAAAGTCAATGCTTCTTCCCTAAAAAATAACCAGTTAGTCAATAAAAGATACCTAATAGACGATGTATGACATTTATGAACAGAAATGTGCTAATATAAAAAAACAGAAAGGAGGAATAGGATACCAATAAGGCTGTTGACGGGATAGTAAATATTTGGAAAAACAAACGATTAACATTACAATATCGGTAGCTATGTTTTGTTTTTGGAAATGAATGTTCCTAAACAGCTTCAAAAATATTGCAGACGAAATAAAAGTCTGGTCACTAGGAGGTGAAAGAATATATCAGGATCAAGTATTAAAATCATAAGTAAGAGAGTATTCAAAATATGTTATAATTTAGATACATGATTCGATATGAGTGTAAACAAAAACAGTCACATAATAAACAAAACAATTTTGGAGGTACATTATGAATAGAAAAAGAATAAATGCATTAATTATTTTGACACTGTTGTTAATTGCATGTGTTGCTTCGCCGATTGCGGATGCAGCCAGTATACAGGCGATATTGCATACAAATGAAACCAAGGTGACAAGTAGTAATACCTTGGGGGTAGATGCAGATGGGCTTCTTTATACATGTGGTGTGTTAAGTAGTTCTGTTTATCAGGTGAGAGCCAACTATGGCGAAAAGGGGCATGAAAGAACTAAAGGAAGTGTTGATCCTGGACATACAAAAACTTGGACTATTGAATATCGCGAATATCAGCATGAAACTGCTAGAGTTATCATGTATGGATATTCTCAGGCGGAACCCAGAAAAAAATGTTATGCAACAGGTGTATTAGCAAATAGATAGTGGAGAGTGAAATGATAAAAACCAGTGTGATCCGATTTCTAAAAAGTCCCATCAAGGCAGGAGTGCTTCTTGTCTTCTGGGTCTGTGTGTCTTATTTTCTGTTTACGACCAAAATATACTGGAACGAAGTCAATAGACCGATTGATCTGATGATGGAGATTTTACCGTATATTTTTCTGGTTTATCTGGTGATTGCATACGAGTGTTTTTACGACATCAAACGTTTTCATATGGAGGAGCTGCTTCTTGGAAACGGACAACTGCTGCGGGCGCAGGGGAAAGAGTTTGTTGTATTATTAGGGGCGGATCTGCTGGGTTCCGTTTATCTGTTTGCATTTCACATTATGTGTTACAGTCAGGCAGATGTGTTTTGCAAGGCGCTTGTCCTGTACACAGTGCGGGTTATCTTTATATACATATTTTTGATGATTCTGGTGGCCATATGTATCGGCTGGGCAATATCGCTGGTTACCAGCCGGTTATATGGTCTGGCGTTGATCGCTCTTACATTTTATGTTTTTGATATGAGCTTTTTATCGCTGTTAAGCAGTATGTCGGACAAGCATGAATTTCTGTGGAAACTGACAACATTATTTAGCTTTTTCTTTCAAAGCAGACGTGGAATCTGCAGGGATGCCGATTATCTGTTGACGGCAGAAAACGTACATATTTACCGGGCATTATTTTTTGTGTTTTTCATGCTGGCAATCATATTGTGGAAACAGGCGGGGCGAAAGGCTTGGAGTGCCGTTTCCGGAATGCTGGCAGTGACTTTTCTGGCGCTGTTTTTTCAACCGACAGGAGCCGTCTATTTTATGATGAATATTCCGAATACACGGGATTCTGTGTCGTATGTGGAACGATACCGGCAGGCGGAATATTCCGATATTTCCTTGACGAAAAAGGGACAGAATAAGAAGGGTTTTCGGGTGGAGAGCTATGATATGAATGTTACGGTGACCGATCAGTTCCGGGCAGAAGCTTGTGTGGTTCCGTCAGATGGAACACAAAAGGAGTATCCGTTTACGCTGCAGTATATTTTTCAGGTTGATCAGGTGACGGATGAGCGGGGAGAGAAGTTGACCTTTGAGCAGGATGAGGATTATCTTCTGGTTCATAATTCCCGCGGGAAGATTCATTCGATCCGGATAGTTTATCACGGCACGACCAAAGGCTTTTATGCAACGACGCAGGGAATGATGCTGCCTGCCAATTATGCCTATTATCCGATGCCGGGATGGCACAGGATCTTTTTGGAAAGTGGCGATCCGTATCCGGGGCTGAAAGGAAAGATTGTGGGCGACGACTGCTTTTCAAGAGAGGTATTTTCGGAGGAGACGGATTTTAAAGTGACGCTGCGATGCAAAGGGAAATATCCGGTTGCCTCGAATCTAAAGACGCTCGCACAAACAAAGGAGCATGGATTTGTGGTATGGAAGCTTTCCGGGAGAAGTGATGGCATCACGTTGATAGGAAATTCTTATCTTGTGGAGAGGAACATAGAAGGAGTGCGGGTGATATGTTCCCGTCTGGATCGTGAAAATGTTCCGAAGGGAGAAAATGTTTCAAAATATAAAGAGCTTTTTCGCAAAATTGAACAGCAAACGAAATATTCCATGAAAGGGAAAACATTTATTGTATCGCCGGATTATAATTATATTAACTGGTGCGTTGCAAACGATCACATTGTGGATACTTTGCTGGGAGAACGTGATATCATTGAGACATTAAACACAGGAATGCTGTATCCGGCAGAGGATGATACAGAGGTTAAACTGGGTACCGATAATTGGATAGAATCTTTAGAATAATGAGGGAAGCTTATGGAAACAAGGAACAGTTTGCAGTTAAAAGAAGTCAGAAAATCATTCCGGCGCAAAGAAATCCTGCATGGGATCAGCTGTGATCTGGAGAATGGTGTTTATGGTCTGCTCGGCACTAATGGAGCAGGGAAAACAACTCTGATGAGATGTATGACGGGGTATTATCAATATAAGGGAGATATTATTTTAAATGAAAGCAATGTCCGTAAAATGGGACTCAGGAAAATCGGATATCTTCCGCAGAAGTTTGTCGGATATCCGGAGCTTTCGGTATATCAGATGCTGGAATATTTCTGCAATATCAAAAAGCTTCCGAGAAGAGAATGGAAGGATCAGATTGATCAGAGCCTGACCTATACGAATCTTGAGGACAAAAGGGACGCAAAGATTAGGACCTTGTCCGGAGGAATGGTGCGGAGAGTGGGAATTGCGCAGGCAATCCTGGGAGATCCGCAAGTGATTCTTTTGGATGAGCCGACATCAGGACTGGATCCGGAGGAACGAAACCGGTTCAAGAATGTCATTGACAATATTTCTGACGGAAGGATTGTTATCTTGTCCACGCATATCGTAGAGGATGTTGAGGCGAGCTGCGATAAAACAATTGTAATGGCAGATGGAAATTTTATTTATCAGGGAGATACCCTGGAGCTTTGCAGATATGCAGCCGGAAGGATCGTCGAGGTGGATGAGGCACAGGTGAAACAGGGAATTGATGGTGAGATTGAGAAGACATATCTCAAAAAGGGAAGAAAAATGCATCGTGTCATTCTGAGAGAAGCTGTTTCAAATGCGCTGGAGCCGACAGTGGAGGATGGTTATATATGCTTATTGAAAAAATAATGAACCGTTTTGACAGGACAGCGTTGCAGTGGAGAGGAATGGGACCGTTAAAGTATCTTCCGTTTCTGGTGTGTTATGTTCTGGTTCCGGTTACGATTTATATACTGCAGTCTGCGGGTACGACGTATCATCTGCTGGATACCATGTGGAATCAGATCGCGCTGATCTATCCGATCATGGCGGCGTGGTGGACGGCACTTTGTGTAGAGCCTGTCATGGGGCAGGAGGGAGAGCTGTTCGGCTTATATGAGAGGAATAAATGGGTGGATGTCCTGATCTACTTTGTGCTGTATGACATTATGATCGTGCCGGTATGTCTGTGGATCATGAATCGATGGCCGGATTATATCTATCCGGAAGATTTTATTGGTTTATTTATCCAATGCTTCTTTTCGGCGTGTCTGGTCTATGGGATTGCATGCCTTGTTCGCTCGGTGGCGGTTTCCTTTTTGGCGATGCTGATCTTTAATCTGTTCCAGAACGGAAGGATTTCGTATATTTTAGTGGATAATCTGGATCTGCAGACCGGAAATATATTCGGACCGGCGGCATTGATCCTTGCCGGTGTGATTTGCCTGATCCTGGGTAAGGAGATGCAGGAGAGAGGAAATTTATAAAATTTAACTAAGACTTCCTATACCATAAATTGATGTATGAGAAGTCTTAGTTTTTAAATTTTTTGCAACATTTCTGCGACAAGCGACACAGATAAACAGAAGAACCGATGAAATTCCTTGTAAGGAGGGGGTCATATGAAGAAGAAATATGTGATCGGAGTGGTTTGTCTGGTTGCTGTGCTTCTGTTCGTGCTGGTGGATCAGAGGAATCAGCAGGCGTTGAAGAAGCAGGAGGATCAAATTGAGGAGACGGATGTGCGGGCAGATTATGACATTTTAAGAGCGGAGGAGCTTGAAATGGACCGGGTGACGGATGATTATCGGATTTCGGTGAAAGAGCTGCTGGAACGCAGATCGGACGGGAAAGAGATTCGCGGAATGATCCGGTCGGTCGGACAGGAGCTGACGAAGAAAAAGAGTGGCAAATTATATGTGTCAGCGAGACCTGTGTATCTCTGGGATGCCGGGCAGAGCAAGGTCTACGAAAAGCAGGTCCTTTTGATCGTGTTTGATGAATCATTGTCGAAGATGGGGTACTGCAAGCTTACCTTCGATCGTACGAAGTCTGGGGATCAGCGAAGTCTTGCGGATGTGGAAGGAGCTACGCTGGAGGATGCGCGGTATCTGAAACAGAATCCTTCGAAGGAGTATATTTATGTGAGCGTGAGCAGGGATGACACTGGGAAGCCTGACTGGAGGGAGAATGTTTTGATGGACAGCGACAGCTCGATTGTGACCGGCATCAACGGCTGGGGATATTTTGCGGTGACGGCGAAGGGGGATTATTTCGGAACGATACGGAAGGTGAAGGGTCTGACATTTTCTTATGACAGCCTGACAAAGCCGGAGAACCTGATCGAGATCACGGAGTGACGACGGCGGGGGAGTAAAGGGGAATTTTGTTTTGCCCCCTTTGCCGGCTTGACGGGAGATGCGGGTGGTTACAAAGGGGACGTGACAAATCGTTTAAAATTTGATAAAATGTATTCGAAACGAGGTGTCACAGATGAGAGAGACTTATAAGATGAAGCGGTGGATGAGTATCTGCCTGATCGTGGTTTTATTCCTCTCAGGGATGTGTTTTGAGAAGGTCAAGACAGATCCTGAATTTGGCGTGTCCAAAACTGTGACGTCCGGCGTATTCCAGAGTTTGCAGAATCCGACAGACAGTCAGGATATGTGTTCGTCCGAGCAGCTTGGCGATTCGATGCTGCGCAGTACGGGCGAGGTTCTCAGACGGACTGCATCCGGTCAGAGGAACCGTACTTTTTCAAAGCTTAGCTCCTTTGTGAAGCTGGGCGTGGCTGCCGGTGGTGCTTCGGACAATATATTCCGGAGCCGTGCAATGAATGCCGCAGGCGCGATCGTGACGTGTGAGTCAGTGATCATCGCATACATACATCAGCAGGACGGTTCTAAAGGCTGATATCATTCCTATCTATGATGCAATCGGGCAATCTGAGGCATCCGTCAGGGATACCTTTTGCCAGGCACGGCATCATTCTGTTTTCAAGGACGGCAGTATGCCGTTTTCCGTCCGGAATCGGACATTTCAATGTTTTATATGAGGAGTTGCTTCTTCGGGAGAAAGGGGCTTCTTTCAGTATGAATTTTATAAAGGTATGAATTAATATAAACGGAATAAATGCGGCAGCAGGCGGTGGAAGTGGAGAAGCCGGCGGCTGCTGCCGGTGATGCGCCTGCGGTCACGACAGGCTGCAGGCCTTTATTAAGCTGCGTCACGCAGTGAAAGAAAGGTTGATAATCAATGAAAATTTTAGGAATGATATTATTAGGAATTGGAGGAACATTTGGTATTGCACTTGTAGGAGGCACGGTTGTTGGTATGATCGGTGTGATCCTCTACAAGATTTACCGCAAGCTTCGTTATAATATTTCGCTGTACAATTAGAAGTGCTTTGAAGTATGATGCGAGAGGAAGGCGCGATCATGCGGCAAATGGTCTGATAAGGGGGTGTCCCAATATTGGGACACCCCCTTTGAAGTGCTAGTGATGTATGAGAAATTATTTTTTTACAGTGATCTGAACAACGACCTTCTTACCGTTGGACAGAGACAGTGTAATCTTACATTTTCCCTTCTTTTTGGCGGTAACAACGCCCTTGCTGTTGACCGTTGCAACCTTAGGGTTGGAGGTCTTTAAACGAACCAGACCGACATAACCCTTTGTGATCGTGTATTTGATCTTCTTTGATTTCTTCACCTTGATCTTCAGCTTCTTCTTGGCAACCTTGATCTTGTAGACCTTCTTCGCCGGTGTGGCAGTTGTGGAAGGAGTGGTTGTCTTGCCCGGAGTCGGTGTCGTGACAGGTGTCCGTGTTGAAGCCGGTGTCTGCGTTGGCACCGGTGTTGCGGTTGGAATCACAACAACCTTTTCGATAACGCCGGACACCGTGAATGGAACCATCACATACAGTCCATCGGCCGTCTCAAGGCGGGCAACGTATTTACCGTTCTTCTTGATCGTTGTTGAAGTGCCGTTGATAACATTTACCCGGTTGGAGGTATTCCAGAATGTGTCGCTCATTACAATGGATGGATCATAATCTCCCTCCATAACACGGATCGTTCCGGTTTCTCCCTGGAAGGTAACGTTGGCACCGGAAGCATCGGCATTCAGTGTGTTGGACGTTACGGAGAAGCGTGGTGCATCCGGAATGAATCCAAGATATGTCGTAAAAGAAAGAGAATTGGTTCCGTTCCAGCGGTTGCCGCGGTAATAGTAAGTTCCCGGTGTCAGATAGCAGCTATACATTGTGTCCTGCGTGCTCTGGAGGGTTTTTCCATTGAAGATACGGGATGTGATCGCCGTGTCAGAGAAAAGCTCCCAGGTGATATAGTCATTTTCGCAAAGAGGCATCGCCAACAGCCAGCCGCTTTCCTCGACAACGAAGCTGTGTACATTACTGTAGCCCTTCCAGTCAGTCGTGATCGTGTCTGTCGTAAGGGAAGCTTCTGCGTTGACAGCGGAGGTCAGATCCTCTTTCTTGCTGATGACCGGAACGGTCACATCGGTTGTAATGGTAAAGTCCGGGCGTACATTGGTGTAGCGCAGACCACCGGACTTAGCCGGGATAAAGCCGATAAAGGAAGAGATTGTCAGGGGATCGGTTCCGTTCCAGCGGGATGCCTGATAGTAGTATGTACCGGCGGCTATCGTATAAGAAGAAATCTCGTCGCGGCTGGAATCGCAGCCTTTCGCCTCAAACACAGGGGTCGTCTTGGCAAGATCCATATAGACGGTGCCTTTGGCATAGCCCTCCGGGCTGATCGGTGCCACAAGAAGTGTACCCGGGCAAGGAAGATTGATCTCATACAGAGGTGTATCTCCGCTCCAGTCCGTTTCAATGATATCCTGCGAGCTTGCCGGATAGTCGTTGTCAATGTAGCTGCGGAAATCCGCTACGTTTTCCACAATGGCATAATCAAGTGCCTGAATCACGTCAGCCGCTGCGGCATGCTGTGGCTTCGCTGCGTAGAAATCGCCGGAGGTGATCACCATGGCGGCGGACAAGGCGCAGACGATGATGTTTCGGAAAAGTTTGTTTCTTTTTTTCATAAATACCCTCATTTCTTTCATTTGTTCATGTGTTTCGTGTCAAAATGCTTCGATTTAAGTATATGGGGAAAGAAATGGGAAGTCAATGGAAATGGAGGGTGATGAGAAAATTTTACATGGATTACATATCCCCTCGATCATATTAACATCGAGGGGGATAAACTTATATGTTGATAAAACAATGTTTATATTGTTTTTTACATGAATCAGGGGTATACTCTATTAAATATCAGGTAATTATGGAGTTGTGATTGGGGGTGGTATATCTGATATGAAAGAAATTAAATATTCTAAGCAGGCAATCAAATTCTTAAAGAAACGTGATATGGTTACCAGGAAACGTATCGTGAACGCAATCAATCATCTTCCGGCTGGAGATGTTAAAAAGTTGCAGGGAGAAGAAAATTACCGCTTGCGGGTAGGAGATATTTATATGTCAGCAATTAAGGAACGAATTATGGGAGCGGTTGCTGTTATGAATGATAATGAAGCTGAGATTGTGTGGGATTTGATCATCCATAATTTTCCGCTACGCTCTTGGGATAATATAGAGACTGTTGCACCTGACGAGTGGGACAGAGTGATGTTGAGGGAAATACATGATGATCCGGATTGCAAAGAATTTGTTTCGAGTGAGGCTGCACTGAAAGAATTAGGTTTGTAGGCAGTATCAGGAGGCTGAATCGACATAATATATTGCTATAAAAGGTAACACCTTGCATAAAAGCGGAGGTGTTACCTTTTTCGTATTTTGATCCTTTTTACTCAAGCGAACGCTTTGATAATTATTTCGTCAAGACAATTCATGTCATCCAATTATCTGTAAACGATTTTTCGTTCCTGCATATATTAAAAGTATCACGGAAATATTCCTGATATTTCAAAAAAGCAGAAAGGAAGTATATCTATGAACTCAATGAATGGATGCCGCGGGAATATGGGATGCCGCGGAAACAGAAATTGTCGTGCCGTTCCGGAATCCTGCGACTGCATGCCGGACAATGTCCCATCCTGCAATATGACTCCTCAGGACGCCGCATGCCGCACGGCAGAGGGACAATGCCGGAATGATTCTGCCGGTGACAGCTGTACCGATCCTCTTTACGGCATGCCTCTCGCCATCGGCTATGTCCCGTGGCAGCAGTGGCGCAAAATCTACGATCCGGCAGATGGTCTCGCCAATGGAACGATCTTTCCGGAATTGAATTTGCAATTTTATGGATGCATCCCGCAGGGCTGCGCAAAAGGAGGCAGATTATGAGCAAGGATCAGATGCGATTACTGAAATATATCTCCCAGGTCAGCTTTGCTCTGACGGAGACAAACCTCTATCTGGACACCCACCCATGCGATAAGGTAGCACTGAGTTATTATCAGATGGTAAAGAAGCAGCGTGAGGAGGCAGTGCAGGAATACAGCGAGAAGTATGGACCGCTTCAGGCGGATCAGGTAAACTGCAAGGATTACTGGACATGGGTTGAAACCCCGTGGCCATGGGAGCTGTGACATTTACCGGCTCGCGTTTCTGACATTTTAATTTCATATTTAATAAAATAGAATGGAGTTTGTCATATGTTTAATTATGAAAAAAGACTGGAATATCCGGTTCATATTACCAGGACAGATCCGAAGGCGGCGATGGTGATCATCAGTCAATACGGCGGTCCGGATGGGGAAGCCGGGGCTGCATTTCGTTATCTTTCACAGCGCTATTCCATGGAAGACCGCAAGGTTGCCGGTGCGCTGACGGACATCGGCACAGAGGAGCTCGGTCACCTTGAGATTGTTGCCACGATCATCCACCAGCTCACGAAGGATCTGACACCGGAGGAGATCAAGGCATCAGGCTTTGATAAATATTATATTGACCATACGCTTGCAATCTGGCCGCAGGCTGCCAGTGGGGAGCCGTTCAGTGCCAGCCAGTTTCAGAGTACCGGTGACACGATCACAGACCTCTACGAAAATATGGCTGCGGAGCAGAAAGCACGTCTGACCTACGATAACATTCTGCGCATTATCAAGGATCCTGAAATTGCTGATCCGATCCGTTTCCTGCGAATGCGTGAGATTGTACATTTCCAGCGTTTCGGGGAATGTCTGCGCCGCATTCAGGATCAGAGAAATCCTAAGAACTTCTACGCATACAATCCACAGATTGATAAGAAGAAATGTTAGTGTAAATGAATGATCCGTATCGGATCTTTGTTGTACCGGAGAAATATTTTCGGAATTTTGCATTGCAACGTAAAATCGGTATCGCTATATTGCGATGGCATGAAAGAGAAGCAGCGTGCCGGCGGATCATTATGTGTCTGTCGGTGCAGCTGCTTTTTTGAGTGATATTTTCCGCAAAGATGTCTTTTCCCAATCCTGACTTGCATTTTTGCCAGAAAATATTATACTTAAAGAGATAATGACAAACTCTGCAATAAAATGACAGAATGCACGCACACAGACGACATAGAGCGGTGTGTGGGATTGGAGGAAAAATGAAAGAGCTAAAGCCGATGAAAGAAGGAAAGGTACGCGAGATTTATGACAATGGAGACAGCCTGATCATGGTTGCAACGGATCGAATCAGTTGTTTCGATGTGATCCTTCACAATGAAGTAACCAAAAAGGGAACTGTATTGACTCAGATGTCAAAGTTCTGGTTTGATCTGACACAGGATATTTTGCCGAATCACATGATCTCAGTCGATGTGAAGGATATGCCGGAATTCTTCCAGCAGCCGAAGTTTGACGGTAACAGCATGATGTGCCGCAAGCTGGAGATGCTTCCAATCGAGTGTATCGTTCGAGGATATATCACCGGAAGCGGCTGGGCAAGTTATCAGGAGAATGGCACGGTTTGTGGCATTAAGCTGCCGGAGGGACTCAAGGAGTCCGATAAGCTTCCTGAGCCGATCTACACACCATCTACAAAGGCAGAGATCGGTGATCATGATGAGAATATTTCTTATGAGCAGAGCGTGGCTCATCTCGAGAAGTATTTCCCGGGTAAGGGCGAGGAGTATGCACAGAAGCTTCGTGATTACACGATCGCATTATATAAGAAGTGCGCCGATTACGCACTGGAGAAGGGGATCATCATTGCTGATACAAAGTTTGAGTTTGGTCTTGACGAGAATGGCAACATTGTTCTGGGTGACGAGATGCTGACTCCGGACAGCTCAAGATTCTGGCCGGCAGAGGGCTATGAGCCGGGACATGGTCAGCCATCCTTTGATAAGCAGTTTGCGCGTGACTGGCTCAAGGCGAATCCGGACAACGACTGGACTCTTCCGGAGGATATTGTGGAGAAGACCATTTCCAAGTATCTTCAGGCATATGAGCTGCTGACCGGTGAGAAGCTGTAATTGATATATGGATATAAGACTCGATCGCCGCAAATGTGTGATAAGCCCCTTACGAGTGAGAGGATAGGGGAACTTAAAGTGGGTCTGCCTAAAGCAAATACAATGAGGCTTGGATCCAAGGCGGGCTTAAGAAAGGAAGATTATTGTGAATATGACAGAATTTGAGGGTTACCGCTACGTAGACGGCGGTGTTTGTGCCGCACAGGGCTTTCAGGCGAATGGTCTGAACTGCGGACTGAACCCGGACAAAAATAAAAATGATCTTGGTATGGTGTTTAGCAAGGAGCCGTGTGAGACGGCAGCCGTATATACACAGAATAAGGTGAAGGGTGCTCCGATCCGTGTGACGAAGAAGCATCTGGCAGATGGCAATGGAGTGACGCATGCGATCCTTGTTAACTCTAAGAATGCCAACACCGGTAATGCCGATGGCGAGAAGGTGGCAGCAGAGACATCAAAGCTTGCAGCAGAGGCTCTTGGCATTGATGAGGCGCAGGTGGTTGTTGCTTCGACCGGTGTGATCGGTCAGCCGATGTCGGTTGCTCCGTTTGCGGATCATATGAAGGCGCTTGTGGACGGGCTGAGTGAGTCAGGTCATGAGAAAGCTGCCACAGCGATCATGACAACGGACACAGTCAGGAAAGAGGTTGCTGTGGAGTTTGAGATTGACGGTAAGAAGTGCTGCCTCGGTGGTATGGCAAAGGGAAGCGGCATGATCCATCCGAATATGGCAACTACGCTGAATTTTATCACCTCGGATGTGGCAATTTCCCATCAGATGATCCAGAAGGCACTGGATGAGATCGTTAAGATCACATACAACTGTCTGAGTATTGACGGCGATACCTCTACCAATGATATGGTGAGTGTTATGGCAAATGGTCTTGCCGGCAACGCTACGATCAGCACTGAGGAGACAGAGGGCTTCGCGATATTTAAGCAGGCGCTTTATATTGTCATGATGAATATGACACGGATGCTGGCAAAGGACGGCGAGGGAGCAACGAAGCTTTTAGAATGTACCTGCAAGGGCGCTCCGGATCAGGAGACAGCGATCATTGTTGCCAAGAGCGTGATTCGTTCCCCTCTCTTTAAATGTGCGATGTTTGGAGAGGATGCAAACTGGGGACGTGTTCTTTGTGCGATCGGCTACGCAGATGCAGACTTTGCGATTGACACGATGGATGTGGATCTTTCGTCAGCGGCGGGTACACTTGAGGTATGCAGAAACGGTGCCGGTATTGATTTCTCTGAGGAATTTGCGGCAAAGGTACTGGCAGAGGATGAGATTTACATCGACATTGATTTAAAGCAGGGTGATGGCTCAGCAAAGGCATGGGGTTGTGATCTGACCTATGATTATGTTAAAATAAACGGTGATTATCGCTCATAAATGTCAAAGAAGGCTTTGGCGTTCAATAAAGGAAAGGCGGAAAAGAACAGATGAAGTATATTTATGGGGTAGACCTTGGTGGAACAACAGTGAAAATGGGGCTTTTTGATGGTGAGGGCAATATGCTCGAGAAGTGGGAGATCGTTACCCGTAAGGAGAATAACGGTGAGCAGATCCTGCCGGACATTGCAAAGGCGATTGCAGATAAGAACGAGGAGAAGTCAATTGCGAAGGAAGATATTCTTGGTATCGGCATGGGTGTGCCGGGACCAATCACAGAGGACGGCAGAGTGCTTAAATGTGCTAACCTCGGCTGGGGAATTTTCTCGGTTGCAGATGAGCTTCGCAAGCTGACCGGCGTTGAGAAGATCAAGGTCGGTAATGACGCCAATGTTGCAGCACTCGGCGAGCAGTGGAAGGGTGGCGGCAGAGGCTTTGACAGTATCGTTATGGTGACACTCGGAACCGGTGTCGGCGGTGGGATCATTCTGAATGGAAAGATCTTAACCGGAAGTAACGGCGCGGCAGGTGAGATCGGTCATCTTTTTGTAAATCCACACGAGACACGTACCTGCGGCTGTGGCAAGAAAGGATGTCTGGAGCAGTATTCTTCGGCAACCGGCATTACCAGAATGTCTGCAGAGAAGCTCGAGAGCACAGATACACCGTCAGAACTCAGACAGTATGATCATCCGATCACCGGTCTGGAGCTGTTTAAGGCATATAAGAACGATGACGCACTTGCCAAAGAGATCGTAGATACCTTCTCAAGTTATCTTGGAAAGGGATTGTCCCATGTGGCAGCAGTGGTTGATCCACAGGCGTTCGTCATTGGCGGCGGTGTTTCCAAGAATGGACAGATCGTGCTGGATGTCGTACAGGAGAAGTATGAGCAGGATGTTATGTTTGCACTGAAGGGCAAGCAGTTCCGTCTGGCGGAGCTTGGCAACGATGCCGGCATGTATGGCGCAGTACGAATGGTATTATCGTAATTTATTTTACGGTTTTTCGTGAAAAATAAGCCGAATCCCTTTATTTTTATAGAAAAATGTGTTATAATTTATCTATATAGCGGATAAGTGGCACGGGATTTTGAAGCTGACATATATTTATAGAAAGCAGAGGTGATTATTGTGTTTGATTTTTTAAAGAAAAAGGAAACTTGGAAGGCGACATTTAAGACATTAGGTTCGGCGTACAGCTATGCAAAGGTAGGTGACACAATCATCTTGCAGGAGCCAGATTCAGATCTTTCCGAGGTGCAGTTCCAGCGTAAGTTGGAGGAGGCAATGTATAAGTTTAAAGTCGAAATTACACAGGGACCATCTCATACGGAGGGATTTTGGCAGGTAGAACTGGTACGTGCCTGATTATTAGCTGTCCGGAGATGTAGCTGATGAAGAGATGAGCTCGATAAGCGCGTAAGCGGTGTCGGGCTCCTTTTTCGCATTTAGGGGGATTTGATAAAGGAGAACTTGTATGGAGATGAAAAGGATTGCAAGGATCCATACGGATTTTGCATCGAAGTTTGGTGTCCCGAGACAGAGCGGTCTTGTGCCGCAGCTACAGGGCAGGATTGTTTTTGAACCGGAGTACCGTAACGCGGATGCGGTTCGCGGCATGGAGGACTTCTCACATTTGTGGTTGGTGTGGGAGTTTTCTGAGGCGGTGCGAAAGGGATGGTCGCCGACGGTACGTCCGCCACGTCTGGGAGGCAATCGGAGGATGGGGGTGTTTGCAACACGTTCTCCGTTTCGTCCGAATCCGATTGCACTCTCCTGCGTGAAGCTCGAGCGGATTGAGTGGGAAGGACCGGAGGCTCCGGCGATATGGGTGTCAGGTGTGGATATGATGGACGGGACGCCGATTTATGATATTAAGCCATATCTTCCATATGCGGACAGCGTTCCGGGCGCTCAGGCGGGTTTTACCGGGCATACACAGGCAAGGATGGTTTCTGTGGTACTTCCATCGGAGGTCGCTGCAGCAAGCGGGCTGCCTGCAGATAAGCTTCTGGCGTTGACGAAGGTGCTGGAGCAGGATCCAAGACCGCGTTACCAGCAGGATCCGGAGCGGGTCTATGGCATGACCTTTGCCGGACATGAAGTGCGGTTTGTGGTACAGAAAGATATATTATATGTGAAGGATATTGACGCGAAAGGAGCAGAAAGTGATGAATTATCAGAAAGCGATCACGTTTAGTTATGATGATGGAATAGAATCTGACCGGAAGCTGGTGGAGATCTTCAACCGATACGGCATGAAATGTACGTTTAACCTGAATACGGGGATCCAGAGCAGAGAAAGCCATTTTGATATTGAAGGCAAGGAAATCTGCCGGATGGATCAGGAGACGATCGGGGATCTTTATCAGGGGCATGAGATTGCCGTTCATGGACTCACCCACTGTGCCCCGGTTGATCTGAGCGAGGAGCAGATGGATCAGGAGTATCAGACAGACATTGACAACATTGTAAGGCTTTATGGACAGAGACCGATAGGCATGGCGTATGCCTATGGTGCGTACGATGAGGCGACAGTCGATTACCTGCTGCGTCACGGCATCCGTTACGGCCGCACTGTGGAAGCGACACACGGCTTTGCGGTACCGGAGAAGCCGATCCTCTTAAAAGCAACCTGTCATCACGACGATGAGCAGTTGTTTGAACTGGCGCAGAAGTTTATTGATGTGGAGCCTGCACCGGGCGAGAAGCTGTTATTCTACATCTGGGGACATAGCTACGAATATTATGTGAAGGATAATTGGGATCGTATCGAACAGCTTTGCCGGATGTTTGAGGGACAAGATGACATCTTCCGTGGCACCAACCGGGAATGCCTGGAAATGTTCGGTGCAATCTGAATCTGGAAAGCGGAGAAACAATATGTCTCTCCGCTCCTTTTAATTTTATAGGAAGCTGTTCGTGACGCAGTCAAAACAAGGGCAAAGCATTAGCTTTGCCCTTGTGACTTCTACGGTTCAATCCTTATCCCAGAAATGGAAACCAATCACGATACCACCAACGATCACGATCAGCCCAAGGATACATACAGCACTTAAAGTTAATCCGGTTGTCATTGCAATCACCTCCTATATGATTCTAATATTGATATTGGTTCGAAAGAAATTCCGTTTCCGATAATACACAGGATTGGCTCATCAAATGATGTTCTATTCATATGTGGTATTATATCACGAAATGTTGCATGGAAATAAAAATAAATTACTCAAACTGATATGTAATGACTTTTGTCAAGAGTAAATTCGAAAAAAATTAAAAAAAATTAATTATTCTGTTTTCTGAAGGCACCCAGAAAGAGCTTCGGAGTATCAGTTCCCGGCATTGGCCACTCTGATATACGCGGATTGGTTACCTACAGGTCAATGGTCCGCCGTGAGCTCTGACTGTCTTCGCGCGTGGATCACAGCTTTTGCTGTGCCAACAAAGTTTGATCGCAGATAGCTCGAACCTTGAAATGACCGAAACCCTTTCAGGATGTCTTCAGTTTTATGGTATAGTGCCATGTGTATGCGGCGTAAGCTGCCTTACACATGCTTAACTAACAATTATAACTGCACGATGTTTAAGTCAAGGCTGCGTCAGCAACGCTGTACAGCGGCCCGGCCTTGACTTAAACAGGCTGCTGTTATATAAGTATCAGGCGATACGGTCAGTCATCATGCCCCATATGAAACAGACAAGTTCTCTTGTGATCGCTGTTTTTGCTACGTTATGTGTTTTTCTTTCCTGAAGAACCATTTTATAGTATTTACGCCTCAGTCTTTCGTTTGCTTTATCGGCATATGCGATTATCTCTGGGGGATTTCCGGACTGCCGTGCTTTTAATGCCTTAGATTTATAACCGATCTGTCCGCGAGCGTAACATTGTGCAGCTTCTGTCAACAGCAGGCGGAGATGCCGGTTTCCGGCCTTTGTGATGCCAAGTCTCGTCTGATCATCACCGCTGGAATCTTCACCGGGTACAAGCCCAAGATAGGATGCAAATTTTGAAGCAGCGGCAAAGCGGTGAAAATCACCAACCTCCACAAGTGTGGACAATGCAGTATGTGTTTTGATCCCAATGAAACAGCTTAGTTTTTTGACCGATTCATTGTATTCCGGTTTTGAAGCGATCTCCTCGATCCGGCTGTCCAGACGTTCCAGTTTATCTGTCAGCGTGGTATAGGTCAGCAGATACTCATCAAGAATCTCGCGATGCATACTATTTAGTTCCAGTTCCTTCAGCCATTTCAAATGAGATATTGTCCAATTGCTTTTTCCTCCATAAATATGACCATGACGCAGACAAAACGCAAGGATCTGCTGTTTTATCCTTTTTAATGCCAGCTTATGATCATTTCTCATTCTGAGATATTCTTTGGTTTCTTCATCTGTTGCAGTCGGTATATGCACTGCGCTGTAATTATGCTGTGTCAGGCATCTGGCAATGACCTCTGCGTCCCGCTTATCCGTTTTGATCCGTTTCCTGCTTCGCTGTTCCAGCATTGTTGTTGGTGCCAGGATCACACATTCCACATGATGTTCTGTAAGCTGGTGGTACAAAGTGTAGCCCAGACATCCGGCTTCATAGCCGCAGACAAATCGTGCATCATCCCCATAAACAGTACGGAGAAATTCAAGATACTTTAACACTTTTTTGTAATCCACTTCCGTTCGTTGGAAGTGTGAGGCTTTTTCTGCCTCGATTGTGTACGAGCAAAGTGTAAAACTTGATTTGTGAACGTCCATTCCCACATAAATTGTGTTATAATACATTTGGTGACCTCCTTTTGTATGCGGTAATCCCTGTTACCATTGTTTTTTTCCAATTCATAGTATACAGGTAAATCCACGATGCTACAAATTGGAGGTCATTACATATTGTCTTCGCACACCGATTAGTTGATTGCGCCCATACTATTTCTTATGTCCGAAGCCTAATTTGGTTTTTTGCCTTGATTTTTTGAACAACCGTGAGCTGGTGGTATTAAAATTGTCTTGTCACTTACGGATTTCAAAAAGTC
>ERZ773173.188-NODE-188-length-76926-cov-10.644287_pt1 | contig 76926 bp, 64 predicted proteins | sample MGYA00580535_ERZ773173 | MGnify/ENA primary metagenome ERZ773173 (study PRJEB29015, sample SAMEA2737856) | human gut metagenome | biome: human gut; feature: human-associated habitat; material: faeces | place: China | collected 2012 ...
ACAATATCGGGAAAATAACCTAAAAAAATTTGTCTGAAAAAGTGTTGACAATCCAATTTGTGTTGCAGGCAGCACAAATTGCTTTTATCGCAGAACTGAATAAATTCAGTCCGCGGTTCCTTCGGCATTGAAATGCCTGCGGAATGGAGGAAATATGCCATCAACATATGCGCATTACAGAATGGGGCAGGAGGTTTATCGTAATCTCACAGGAAAGCCCAAACAAATTATAGAAAAGTACAAGGAATTATATGATATCGGACTGCATGGACCGGATATTTTGTTTTATTACAAACCGCTCTTTGCAAATCCGGTCAATCATGTCGGATATGCGATGCACGACCGTCCGGGCATTGAATTTTTCAGGCAGGCATCCTTGGTGATGCAGAAAGCGGAAAATAAGGAAGCGTGTGAAGCGTATATTTACGGCTTCTGCTGTCATTTTGCACTGGACGTCAGCTGTCACGGCTACATTGATGAAAAAATTGCGGAAAGCGGGGTCAGCCATACGGAAATCGAAGTGGAATTCGACCGTAAATTAATGCTGACGGACGGGTTTAATCCGTTGACACACAATCTGACGGGGCATATTCATCCTACTTTGAAAAATGCCGAGGTTATCAGTCCGTTTTATAAAAATGTAACGCCACAGCAGGCAGAGCAGGCATTACAGGGCATGATTACCAATAATAAACTTTTAATAGCTCCATCCTATTTTAAACGTTTTTTGATTTACGGTCTGTTAAAGGCAACGGGAAATTATAAGGAAATGCACGGTCTGTTAGTCAATTACAGCGAAAATCCGCAATGCACGGACAGCACCCAGATGCTGATGCAGCTCTACCGCGATGCCGAAAAGCTGGCGGAGCGGCTAATTGATGAGTATGAGGACAGCGCATCGGGAAAAATTCCGTTCGATAAGCGGTATGGTCTGACTTTTGGCGGAAAAGAAAAAGATGAACCGCTGGAAATGTGCGGGTAAACAAACGGCAGAACGTATATCACTTAGAAATGGAGCAGAAAATGGGAAAGAAATTAACAAAAAAGGAAAGAAACTGGATTTTGTATGACGTGGGAAACTCGGCATTTACACTGCTGATTGCGACAATTTTACCGATTTATTTTAATTATCTGGCAGGCAATGCCGGGATTTCATCGGTGGACTATCTGGCATATTGGGGATATGCGGCATCGGTTGGCACGATTCTTGTAGCACTTGCAGGTCCGGTGCTTGGAACCATGGCGGATACAAAGGGCTTTAAGAAGCCGATTTTTACGGGGGCGATTTTAACCGGTGTGATAGGCTGCGCATTGCTTGGTCTGGCAAAGGGCTGGATGTTGTTTCTGGTTATTTACATTATTGCAAAAGTCGGATTTTCAAGCAGCCTGATTTTTTATGATTCCATGCTTGGTGATGTGACAGACGAAGACCGCATGGACTATGTTTCTTCGGCAGGGTACGCGTGGGGATATATCGGAAGCTGTGTGCCGTTTATTGTCTGTCTGGTGCTTGTGCTTGGCAGCGGAAAAATCGGAATCAGCATGGAAATGGCAATGGGAGCCGCTTTTTTAATCATTGCCGTCTGGTGGCTTGTGATGTCGCTTCCACTGTTAAAAGGCTATGAACAGAAATTTTATGTAAAAAAGCAAAAGCACGCAGTAAAAGAAAGCTTCTGCCGTCTGGGACAGACCTTTGGCAATATCCGCAAAGAAAAACATATTTTTATGTTTCTGCTGGCATTTTTCTTTTACATAGACGGAGTCTATACGATTATCGACATGGCAACGGCATACGGCGCTGCACTGGGACTGGACAGCACAGGACTTTTGCTAGCACTGCTTGTTACGCAGATTGTTGCATTTCCGTGTGCGATACTTTTCGGAAAATTATCCGGTAAAATGGAAACCAGCCGCCTGATTACCGTGTGTATCTTTGCTTATCTTGGAATTGCAATCTTTGCTGTATTTTTAAAGAGCCAGATTCAGTTCTGGATACTTGCGGTACTGGTTGGAATGTTTCAGGGTGGAATTCAGGCGTTGTCCCGTTCATATTTTACAAAAATCATTCCTGCCGAAAAGTCCGGAGAATATTTCGGACTGATGGACATCTGCGGAAAAGGCGCATCATTTATGGGAACAACGATTGTAAGCCTTGTATCTCAGATAACCGGAAACATCAACGCCGGTGTAGGCATGATTGCGGTTTTATTTGTAGCAGGCATTATTTTGTTCCGTAAATCAGTGTCACTTTGCAATACAAAGTCCCATGTACAGGAAACGCCTCACCGTTGCCACTTGACTTCGGCTTATTCCTGTACATGGGCTGGAGAGAGTGTGGTAGCTCCGGAGAGTGAACAGGAAGTGGTATAGAAATTAAAAGATGAAACTTTGCAAGAAATGTAGTGCAGAGTTTCATCTTTTTGTATTTTAAGGGGTAAAGCGATGCACAATATATAGAATGAAATTTATAAAGAAGTTGGAAAAGTTGCATTTTTTATTCAAAAAAGGTTGGAAAAGTTGCAAAAACAGGGATATTTTGGGTTGGAAAAGTTGCAAAAATCCTCTTGACATTTCAAAAACTTGAATCTACAATTGTTGCACATACAACAGTTGGAGGTGCAATAAATGTTAAAGAGAATCTTTTCTTATATGAAACAGTATAAGAAATATGCCTTTCTGGCATTGTTTTGCATCGCGGTGGAAGCGGTGCTGGAGTTAATGGTTCCGATGATTATGGCGGATCTGATTGACACCGGTGTTGCGACAGGCGATGAAAGATACATCTATCAAAAAGGATTTCAAATGGTACTCTGTGCGGCGGCGGCACTGGTGCTTGGCATCGGAAGCGCCCGTTTTGCGGCGCTTGCCGGTCAGGGACTGGGCGCAAACCTGCGTGAAGCCGAATACGAAAAATTGCAGTCATATTCATTTGCCAATATTGACCATTTCAGGGTATCGTCGATTGTGACACGTTTAACAAGCGATGTCACGAATATTCAGAATGCCGTTTCAACCGGTATGCGTCCGTTTGGCAGAAGTCCGGTCATGCTGATTTTTGCAACGGGCGTGGCATTTTCCATTAATTCAACACTGGCGCTTGTATTTTTCGTGGCACTGCCGGTACTTGCCGTTTTACTCATTTGCATTATTGTAAATGTACGTCCGCTCTATTCCAAAATGCAGTTTGCGATAGACCGCATGAACCGCACGATTCAGGAAAATCTGACGGCAGTCCGTGTAGTCAAAGCCTATGTGCGGGGCGATTACGAAATCGCAAAATTTGAAGAAGCAAATCTTAATCTGAAAAAAGAATCCGAAAAAGCATTTGGCATTGCCGTGTTAAATATGCCTGCCATGCAGTTTGTCATGTACGCAACAATACTGTCCCTGCTGTTATTCGGCGGTTATCTGATTCATGAGGGCAGGCTCGGTATCGGCGAACTGACCGGATTTTTAAGCTACGTCCTGCTCATTTTAAATTCACTGATGATGATGTCCAACGTATTTTTAATGATGACACGTTCTCTGGCATCCGGCGCGCGTATCCTTGAGGTTATTGATGAAAAAATAGATTTAACCGATGAAAATGCAAAGGACATCAGCGTAGAGCACGGCGAAATCGAATTTGACCATGTGTGGTTTAAATATAAGGAAGAAGCAAAAGAATATGTGCTTTCCGATGTATCATTTCATATTAAAGCCGGTCAGACAGTAGGAATTATCGGTCAGACCGGTGCGGCAAAAACCACGCTTGTCCAGCTGATTCCGCGCCTTTACGATACCGTGCGGGGAACGGTAAAGGTGGACGGCGTTGATGTCAGAAATTATCCGATGCAGCATTTAAGAGACGCGATTGCCATGGTGCTTCAGAAAAATACACTGTTTTCGGGAACAATGCTTGATAACTTAAAATGGGGCGATGAAAATGCTTCGATGGCGGAAATTGAAGAAGCCTGCCGGATTGCCTGTGTCGATGAATTTATTGACCGCCTGCAAGACGGCTATCAGACCGAAATGGGACAGGGCGGCGTGAATGTATCGGGCGGTCAGAAACAACGCCTCTGCATTGCAAGAGCCATTTTAAAAAAGCCGAAGGTGCTGATTTTAGACGATTCAACCAGTGCGGTTGATACGGCGACAGAAAGCAGAATCCGCGAAGGACTTGCAGAGAAACTGCCTGATATGACAAAAATTATTATTGCACAGCGCATATCTTCCGTGCGCCATGCGGATCAGATTATTATTTTGGACGGCGGAAGGGTAAGCGGTATCGGTACACATGAAAGCCTGCTTGCTTCCAACCGCATTTATCAGGAAATTTACGAATCCCAGAAGGAAGGAGCGGATTTATAATGGCAAAATATGTAGGATATAAAAGACCGAAAGACACGAAAAAGACAATCCGGCATCTGCTGGTATATTTAGGCATGCACAAATGGTCCTTTTTGCTGGTTGCCCTGCTAGTACTTATCAGTGCCGGAGCCAATATTACGGGAACATATCTTTTAAAGCCGGTCATTAACCGCTTTATCGTTCCGGGAGATTTAAACGGACTGGTGCGTGCCGTTGCGGCAATGGGCGTGATGTATCTGTGCGGCGCGCTGGCAACGCTCGGATACAACCGTTTAATGGTGAAGACCTCGCAGAAAGTCATCCGTGAAATCCGAAGCGATTTATTTGCACACGTACAAAAACTGCCCCTGCGGTATTTTGATGCGCATACACACGGCGAATTAATGAGCCGTTTTACCAACGATGTAGATGCCGTACAGGAAGCGATGAACAACAGCTTTGCAATGATTATCCAGAGTTTCATGATGCTTTTCGGTACGGTGATAATGATGATGGTACTCAGTATCCGGCTGTCGCTGATTGTTGTGGTATTTTTAATTGTTATGTTTGTGGTTATCCGCTTAAATGGAAAGCACAGCAAAAAATATTTTAACCGGCAGCAGGAGGAACTCGGCAAAATTAACGGATTTGTACAGGAAATGGCAGAGGGACAGAAGGTCGAAAAGGTCTTTAACCATGAAGCAAAAGACTATGCGCGTTTTTGCGAACTCAGTGAAAATTTCAGAAAGCAGTCCACCAATGCTCTGTCCTTTGCTGGTATGATGATACCAACCATTGTCAGTCTTTCCTATCTGAATTATGCGGTGTCTGCCTGCGCGGGCGGCCTGCTTGCAATCCGGGGACTGATGGATTTGGGAAGTCTTTCGGCATATCTGGTATATGTGCGCCAGAGTGCAATGCCGTTAAACCAGTTTACCCAGCAGGTCAATTTTCTGTTGTCTGCGCTTTCCGGTGCGGAACGAATTTTTGACATGATGGACGAACAGCCGGAAGTGGACGAAGGTAACGTGCATTTATGTCACGTTGTAAAAAATGCGGACGGCACACTGACAGAATGTGAACAAAGCACACCGGATTACGCATGGAAAGTGCCGGAAAACGGCGGCTTCCGCTATGTTGAATTAAAAGGTGATGTGCGTTTTCAAAATGTAGTCTTTGGGTACACCGATAAAAAGCGCGTATTAAACGGCATTTCTCTTTTTGCAAAACCGGGACAGAAAATCGCATTTGTCGGTTCAACCGGTGCGGGAAAAACAACGATTGTCAACCTGATTAACCGTTTTTATGAAATCCAGTCGGGAACGATTACCTATGACGGTATCGACATTCAGCAGATTGCAAAAGACGATTTGCGCCGCTCACTGGCAATGGTTATTCAGGATACGCATTTATTTACGGGAACGATTGCGGAAAATATCCGGTACGGTAAGTTAGATGCGACTGACGAGGAGGTTTATGAGGCAGCACGCATTGCCAATGCGGACTCCTTTATCCGCAGACTGCCGGACGGCTATGATACAATGCTGTATGCAGACGGCAGTAATCTTTCGCAGGGGCAGCGCCAGTTACTTGCGATTGCGAGAGCGGCAGTTGCCAAACCGCCGGTGCTTATTTTAGACGAAGCGACCAGTTCTGTAGATACCCGCACCGAGCGGCTGATTGAAAAGGGCATGGATGCGATTATGGAAGGCAGAACGGTATTTGTTATTGCACACCGCCTGTCAACCGTCCGTAATTCCAAGGCAATCATGGTACTGGAAAAGGGCGAAATCATAGAGCGCGGCAGTCATGAGGAATTGTTAGAACAGCAGGGCAGATACTATAGGCTGTATACGGGACAGTTTGAACTGGAATAAAGTATGAGCAATTCATATGCGAGAGATTGCTTATACGGCAATTTGCTTTCGGGTAAAGCAAATTGCCATTATCGTAGATTGCCAGTAAACTCGTCCATACAGATATTTGCGCCGCAGGTGTCGCAAATATTATTTATCGCAGAACTGAATAAATTCAGTTCGCGTTCTTTCGGCATAAATGCCTATAGAAAAGAGGAAAGTATGAAAAAAGAACAGATTCGGAATGAATTATTTAAGATAGAAGTGCTGCGGCAGAGATTAATGAGGCCGCAGTTTATCGCATTGGGGCTTACAGTGGGGCAGGGACAGCCGCGCATTTTAAAAGAACTGCTTTTTGAAGGCAGTATGACACAGAAAAAACTTGCGGATGCCTGCCTTTTAGATGTAACCACGATGTCAAGGACACTTGACCGAATGGAGCAGGCAGGACTGCTTGTACGGGAAAGTAATCCCGACTGCCGCCGTTCATGGCTGATTGCCCTGACAGACAAGGGAGTGGACATCGCAAAAAAGGTACAGCAGATATTTGAAGAAACGGATAAAATTTATTGCAGTAATCTTTCAGAGAAAGAAGCGGAGCAGCTTTTCGTATTGCTTCAAAAAGTGGAAAACAATATTTCACAGAACTGTAAATAAGAACTTCTTTTGTGGCTGCCCTCATTTTTGTGGCTGGCAGGCTGTAAGAAGCAGGCATATATTTTCCGTTGTCCGAATAGGATATACAAACAAACTTTAGGATATTGCATGAAAGGATATATCGAAGAACGGGCAGTAAAGACGGCGGAATATATTATCGAAACCAAAGCAACCGTGCGCCAGACCGCGCGTAAATTCGGTGTCAGCAAAAGCACCGTACATAAAGATGTGACGGCGCGTCTGACACGAATCAATCCGGCGCTTGCAAATGAAGCGCGCAAGGTGCTTGATGTCAACAAAAAAGAGCGCCATATCCGCGGCGGACTGGCAACGCGCGAAAAATACCTGCACGAACAATAACCGTGCAAAAGCAGATTCTCATAAACGGCTGATACGACCGCCTGCGCGCAGTGTTTATCGCCGTTTTACGGAAAATGAATATAAAAATAAGCCGGTACGGTCTATTGTTAATAACATCAGACTGTACCAGCTTGTTTGATTTAGAAAAAATGTTACTGTAATACTGCAACAATCTCTAAATTACGTTCTTTTGATAAATCTACAAATTCATTGCCTTCACACTTTACAATCGGACGTGACAGAGCATGTCCGTTAATTAAAACGACTTCGCCGGTGCGGCCATCAGAAAGCTTGACATTATTTCCGATATAAGAAGTGGCGACATTCTTTAAGAACGGAAGGCTGAACTTCGGGTCAAATTTTGTAAAAGCATCCTGTTCCATATCCCGTACAACGTGGAATGGACAGAGGGCTTTTCTGTATATGCGGGAAGAGGTCATAGCATCGTAGATATCTGCAATTGTAATAATCTTTGCAAAATCAGGAATATCATCTGACTTTAAACCCATTGGATATCCGGTGCCGTCGCATTTTTCATGGTGCAGTAAAACAGCAGATTTAACACGCTCATCAATATCGGCATCCTTTACAATCTGATAGCCTAAGTTGACATGCTCTTTAATAATGGCATATTCGTTAACGGTCAGCCGGTCCGGTTTGCTTAAAATTTCATTTGGAACTAAAAGCTTTCCGATATCGTGTAAAATACCGCATAAAGTCAGCACCTTTACATCTTCCTCAGAATAGCCGACCCATTTTCCAAGAATGGAAGCAATAATGGCAACATTAATGCAGTGGACATATGTCAAATCGTCCATATCACGCATACAGTGGAGCATATCAAAAATCTGGAGAGTATTCGTACATTCTGCAAGAATTTTTTCGGTATTCTTTAACAGCGCAGTCGTATCAATTGTTTCGCGGTTAATGACAATGTCATTTAATTCTGTCTTCAAATCATTAATGCCATCAATAAAAGTTTCGTTAAAATGTTCGAAATTCTGGCTCTGCTTAACTTTTTCATAGTAAGTCATCTGTTCCAGAACTTCCGGCTGCTCAGGCTGTGCGGCAGCTTCCTCATATACATTAATTTTTAAGACATTGTACTCAGAGATTTTTGCAATCATATCTAAAGTCAAAACGGTATCTTTTGCAGCAATAAGATGACCGGTGGAAGTCATGATATCCTGTGATAAAACCATGCCTTCAGCGGCATCAAAAATAAAAATATTTTTCTCCTGTGTATTGTCGCTCATCCTTGAAATCTCCTTTACAAAAGTATAAATGTTCCGGTAGCTTCATTATATGGTTGAGGGGATAAAAAGTCAATAAAAAGTACTTGACCAATGCCCATAGATTGTGTAATATACATACGTATGAATGATTAACTGAATAATTTAAGATGTCCCTTATTTAGAGCGGTGGAGATACATAGGATCGATGAAGCCCGGCAACCCCATATGGTAAGATATGGAAGGTGCCAACCTGAGCGACTATCCTGCTTTTGCGGCAGGTCGAACAATAAGAGGATTACGGATCTTACATAGATTACGAGTCCTGTCTGAGGGGCTCGTTTTTCAGTTTCAGGAGAAGTACCAGAAGCAGCGTTTAACAGTTTACAGGGACATAAAAAGCCCGAGGAAAGAAAGGAAGAAAGAATTCATGGAGAAAAGATTATTTACTTCAGAATCAGTAACAGAAGGACATCCGGACAAAATCTGCGATCAGGTTTCTGATGCAGTACTGGATGCATTATATGCACAGGACCCATATTCAAGAGTTGCCTGTGAAACATTAACCAATACAGGATTTGTGATGGTTATGGGTGAAATTACAACAAAGGCCAATGTAGATATTGCACAGATCGTAAGAGATACCGTAGTAGAAATCGGCTATGACAGCTCTGAAAAAGGCTTCGATGGTAATACCTGTGCCGTTATGGTGGCACTTGACAAGCAGTCACCGGATATTGCAATGGGTGTTGACAAGGCACTTGAAGCAAAAGAAGGCATTGATCCGGATGCAGATGACATTGGTGCAGGCGATCAGGGTATGATGTTTGGCTATGCAACCAATGAAACAGAAGAATATATGCCATATTCCGCAGCACTTGCACAGAAGCTTGCAAGACAGCTGACAAAGGTCAGAAAAGACGGTACACTGTCTTATTTAAGACCGGACGGAAAGACACAGGTTACAGTGGAATATGATGAAAACAACAAGCCTGTAAGACTGGATGCCATCGTTGTATCTTCACAGCATGCACCGGAAGTTTCACAGGAACAGATTCATACAGATATCAAGAAGTATGTTATTGATGCCATTGTAGACAACAGTATGGTAGATGATGACACGAAAATTTATATCAATCCGACAGGACGTTTCGTAATCGGCGGACCAAACGGTGACAGCGGTCTGACAGGTCGTAAGATTATCGTTGATACTTACGGTGGTGTTGCAAGACACGGCGGCGGTGCATTTTCAGGTAAGGACTGCACAAAGGTAGACCGTTCCGCAGCATATGCCGCAAGATATGTAGCAAAGAACCTCGTTGCCGCAGGTATTGCAGACAGATGTGAAATCCAGTTATCTTATGCGATCGGTGTTGCACTGCCGACATCTATCCGCGTGGAAACATTCGGAACAGGGAAGTTAAGCGAAGATAAGATTGTAGAAATCATCCGTGAAAACTTCGATTTAAGACCGTCAGGTATTATCAAGATGCTTGATTTAAGAAGACCGATCTACAAGCAGACAGCAAGCTATGGACATTTCGGCCGTAACGACCTGAATCTGCCATGGGAAAAACTTGACCGTGTAGATGCATTAAAAATGTATTTATAAAATATCCTGAAATCCAGGAATAAACAACGGGAAATTCTGGAAGAATAAAGAAAGCCAGAGGGAAGATATAAGCCGGCTATGGACAAACCATCCATTGTCGGCTTATACTGTTTTTAAATAAAGTCTGTTTTTTAAGAAAAAGTAAGCTGCCGCAGGGCAGGTGCGAAATTGTATTTACGGAGTACGCCTCGCCGTATCCTGTATAAATTTGATAGAAATGCATTTAAAAATGAAGAAATGAGGAATTGTATGATTGAAAATTATAGTATTACAGAGTGGATTGCGTTCTTTTTTATTTACAGCTTTTTAGGGTGGTGCATTGAATCCGCCATTGTATCCTTTAACAAGCGCAAACTGACAAACAGAGGCTTTTTAAAAGGTCCGATGCTGCCACTGTACGGTTCGGGAGCGGTCATCATGCTGTTATCAACACTTTGGGCAAAGGATAATTATGTTTTAGTATACATCTGTGGTACAATCGGTGCAACGGCGCTGGAATATGTCACAGGGGTACTGATGGAAATGATGTTTAACATGCGCTACTGGGATTACAGCAATAAAAAGTTTCAGATTCACGGCTATATCTGTCTGACCTCGTCCTTATTCTGGGGCGTGCTGACGGTATTGCTGGTCTGTTTTGTGCATATTCCGGTTGCGGCACTGGTGGCTTCCGTTCCGGCAAATATATTAAGAGTCGGGTTATTCTTTATTATTGCAGTGGCATCTGTAGATACAGTTGATGCATTTAAAAAGGCGCTGGATTTCCAGAAGCTGCTCACGTATGAAACAAGAATTAAAAATGAACTGTCAGAACTGACAGAGCGTTTAAACGATGCAAAAGAAGTATTTACGGATAAGAATAATGAAAGAAGCCGTGAATTTTTCAGTATGCAGGAAGCACGTGCGGAACGCTTAAGACTGGAACTGGATGCGGCAAAGGAAAAGGTCGGCAAATTCAAAAATTCCATGTTAAACAGCTTCCCGTCCGCAACGTCTAATAAGTTTGGCGAAGCGCTGGACGAATTTAAAGAGTATTTTAATAGGAAAAAATAGTGTGGGAGAGTACAAATGAATATATTAATTGTTTATTATCAGAGCTTTTTGATAAAAGACTTAGAGGAATGTCTGACAAGAATGGGACATTCCTATAAATGTATAGAAGCAAATGTTATCGTAGAACTATCAGATGAAGATTTTTGTGTTCTGCTTGATAGAGAACTGGAAATTGAACATTATGACTGTGTGTTTACATTTAATTACAGCAGTATTATTTCAGATTGCATGGTGAAATATAATATACCATACATTTCCTTTGTATATGACAGTCCGATGTATCGTTTATTTACGAAGTCCATTTATAATAAATGTAATTATTGCTTTATATTTGATGAACAATTGTGTGAACAGCTGATAAATATGGGAGCTTCACATATTTACTATATGCCGCTGCCGGTCAATATGGTGAGGTTGGAGAGGATGAACGAAGTGTTTAAATATAGGGACAATAAAGATGTAAAAGAACTCATTCAGCTGCTTTCATCTCAGATATCTTTTTTGGGGAGCATGTATAATGAAAGAGAAAGTCAAATACAATATGAGAAATTGAACTTGACGTCGTATATGCGAGGATATTTAGAGGGAGTTATGGATGCACAGTTAAAAGTGTATGGATATAATTTTTTACAAGAATTAACCAAGGGAGGGATGTTTGATGAAGCGTATGATGACAATACAAATGTCACATATGGTGAAGTGTTTGCAAACGGTATTCTATGCAAAAAAATGGCAAATATAGAAAGAACGCAGATATTAAAAAGACTTTCTGAAATATATCAAGTAAAGCTATATACTAAAAATCCGACACCTGAATTACCGAACGTGATTAATATGGGGAGCGTTGATTATTATGATATGATGCCATACGTTTTTAAATGCTCCGACATTAATCTGAATATCACATTGCGAAGTATTAAAACAGGAATTCCACTGCGCGCAATGGATATTATGGGTGCAGGGGGATTTTTAATGTCGAATTATCAAGCGGATTTTTACAGGCATTTTGTACCGGGTGAGGATTTGGTGTTGTATGAATCTCATGATGACCTGATGGATAAGTGCAATTACTATCTGGTACATGATGCAGAACGAAGACAGATTGCAGCAAATGGTTATGGAAAAGTAAAAGAGTTTCATAATTTTGAAGTGCGGTTTAATGAAATTTTTGACATTGTATTTAATCAGAAAAATGATGTTTAAAGATTTTTTGAAAAAATTTCAGTCAACCCCTTTTAAATTTTGAAAATGTTGTATATAATGGTATTCTACGATGTATGTTTAGACTGCATTATACTGTCTAAATGTATATAGAAACAGAGAAAATAAGAAAAACGAACATAGATAGAATGAAGAACATCGGAAAGGGGATTCATATGTTATCAACCGATATCGGAGTAGATTTGGGTACAGCCAGTATTCTGGTTTATATAAAAGGAAAAGGCGTTGTTTTAAAAGAACCGTCCGTAGTAGCATTTGACAGAGATACCAACAAGATTAAGGCAATCGGTGAGGAAGCACGTCTGATGTTAGGAAGAACACCGGGTAATATTGTAGCGGTAAGACCGTTAAGACAGGGTGTTATTTCTGATTACAGAGTAACTGAAAAAATGTTAAAGTACTTCATCCAAAAGGCAATCGGCAAGAGAATGTTAAAGAAGCCAAGAATCAGTGTCTGTGTACCGTCAGGTGTTACAGAAGTAGAAAAGAAAGCAGTAGAAGATGCAACACTTCAGGCTGGCGCAAGAGAAGTAGCAATCATTGAAGAACCGATTGCAGCTGCCATCGGTGCAGGGATTGATATTTCAAGACCTTGCGGTAACATGATTGTTGATATCGGTGGTGGTACAACAGATATCGCGGTTATTTCTTTAGGCGGTACAGTAGTCAGTACATCCATTAAGATTGCCGGTGATGATTTTGATGAAGCAATCGTCCGATATATGAGAAAGAAACACAATCTTCTGATTGGTGAAAGAACTGCGGAAGATATTAAGATAAAAGTCGGTTCAGCTTATCCGAGAACTGAGATTGCAACAATGAACGTAAGAGGTCGAAACCTTGTAACAGGTCTTCCAAAGACAGTTGAGGTAACGTCAGAAGAAACACAGGAAGCATTAAAAGAAGCAACATCCCAGATTGTTGAAGCCGTACACAGTGTACTGGAAAAGACACCACCGGAATTAGCTTCCGATATTGCAGACAGAGGAATTGTCCTGACAGGCGGAGGAAGCCTGCTGCAGGGACTTGAAGAACTGATTGAATCAAAGACAGGAATCCATACAATGACAGCCGAAGACCCGATGACAGCAGTTGCAATCGGAACCGGTAAGTTTATTGAATTCCTTGCAGGATACAGAGATGATAAATAATTATCAGCAAAATAAGAAGTGAGCGGAGGAGGAAAGAAATGGTAAAGGGGCTTTACACAGGGTACACAGGAATGGTGAATTCCCAGAAAAGACTGGATGTGATTTCCAACAACCTTGCAAATGCAACAACGACAGGTTTTAAAGCAGAGGGCTGTACAACACAGGCATTTGATTCCATGTATGCCATCAAGATTAAAGATGCAACAGTCGGACATTTAAACCAGAATATCGGTTCAGTCAGTCTGGGTGCAAAGATTGGGGAAACATACAGAAACTGGGAGCAGGGTTCGTTACAGGCAACGAACAACACCTATGATTTTGCACTGGCAGGACAGGGATTTTTCTCGGTAGAGTTCACCAATAAGAACGGTGTAACAAGCACAATGTATTCCAGAGATGGCGCATTTCAGATGAATTCAGAAGGCTATCTTGTGACAAAAGACGGCGATTATATTTTAGGTGAAGGTGGAAGAATCCAGCTTCCGACAGATTTGAATGAATTATCTGTTGATTCACAGGGGAATATTTTTGCAGACGGACAGTATGTAGATACATTTGCCTTGGTTGATTTTGAAGATTATAACTATCTGGAAGAATACGGTGAAAATCTGTACCGTGCGGTGGATGGTGCAACCGAACAGGATTGTACGGCAACCGTACAGCAGGGCTACTTAGAAGCTTCTAATATTAATGTCGTATCAGAAATGGTGGACATGATTGCGGTTGCAAGAGAGTATGAAAGCGGACAGAAAGTCATCCAGGCAATTGATGAAATGCTTGGCAAAATGGTGACAATGTCAGAATTATAATAAGGTCCGGGCTAAAAGACATTAATATTATGGTAGTAAGCTGCCGGTAAAATCACCGGTATTGATTACGGAATGGAGAAGAATATGGTAAGATCATTATGGACGGCAGCAGCAGGCATGACGTCACAGCAGACAAATGTCGATACGATTTCCAATAATCTTGCAAATGTAAATACAACAGGATACAAGATGGAAACAACACATTTTAAATCCCTTTTATATCAGCAGTTACAGGCAAAGACCACATCTGCAAACGGTGAAACAAAGCCGGTTAATGCACAGGTTGGTTTGGGTTCAAGAGTATCTGCTGTAACATCACAGTATGTACAGGGTTCTGTCAACAAAACAGATAGTGACACGGATTTTGCAATCGTGGGAAACGGCTTTTTCGGTGTAGTCGGTGAAGATGGACAGACGTATTACACAAGAAACGGTAACTTTGGATTCTCAATTGCAACAGAAGGCTATATGCTTTGTACATCAGAAGGTCTTCCGGTATTAAGCTCAGACGGTAATGAACTGGTGCTGGGACCGGAATATGACCCGACAAAGATTACAGTAGACGGCGATGGTAATTTATTATATCCAAGTGAAGAAAATAACAACAATCCGACGGCAATCGGTTTAAAGATTGGATTATTCCAGTTTGCCAATCCGGCAGGTCTTGATAAGACAGGAGATTCTCTTTTAATGGAAACGGAAGCATCCGGTATTGCATTAAATGAAGATATCGATGAGGTAGGCAAAAAGAGTACCTTAAAGCAAGGATATCTGGAAGCTTCTAATGTCAATGTAGCAACAGAAATGGTAAATCTGATTACAGCGCAGAGAGCCTATGAATTATGCTCAAAGGCAATTACCACATCCGATACGATGATGGAGCAGGCAAACAATCTGAAGCGATAAGCAAAAACAGCGGTGCGGCAGTTTAATGCCGGGGAGGAAAGGTGTACATATGAGCGATACAATCAGCGGATTAAATTCGTCATATTTAAACGGTACCTATACCAATTCAACAACAAGTGCGCTTGAAAGCACATTAAATAATAAGGATTTATCTACATCTTCCAGCGATGAACTCATGGAAGTCTGCAAGGATTTTGAAGAATATTTTGCAGAACAGATGGTAAAATCCATGCTTAAAATGGCAAAAGTAGACAGCAGTGATGATGATAACAGCTATGCTTCTATTTTTGGACTGTCTTCTGACAGCAGTGATTCCGGAATGAGTACCATGTCCAGCTATTTTGGTGACCAGATGGTGTCAAAGCTGTCTGAAGCACTGTGCAGTACAGAAAACGGCAGCGGACTGGGACTGGCACAGACCCTTTATAATCAGATGAAGAGGAATTACGGAATTGAGGAGTAATTTAGATTACGAAGCAGAATATATTGAAGGCTTTGTAGAAAATATCATATACCGCAATGAAGACAACGGCTATACTGTTTTTAACGTGGTTTATAAAGGTGAAGAAATTACCTGCGTTGGTGTATTCAGTTACATCAATGCAGGTGAATTTATTGCTGCAAATGGAGGATTTGTCAAACATCCGTCCTATGATATGCAGTTTTCTATTAAATCTTATGAATTCAAAGCGCCGGACGACACAAAGTCGGTCAGACGTTATCTTGCATCCGGTGCCATCAAAGGCATTGGTGAAAAAATGGCTGAGAGGATTGTAAAAGAGTTCGGGGATGACACCTTCCGCATTATGGAAGAAGAACCGGAACGTCTTGCGGAGATTAAAGGCATCAGTCTTACAAAAGCGATGGACATCGCAGCTCAGCTTGTCGATAAACGCGACATGCGTAAAGCCATGATGTTTTTGCAGGATTATGGCATCAGCATGGGTATCGCAGGTAAAATCTATTCCAGATACGGACAGGAAATATATACAATTATTAAGCAGAATCCTTATCGTCTTGCAGACGATATTGACGGCATTGGATTTAAAACGGCCGATGAAATTGCGGCAAAGGCCGGCATTAAAGTAGATTCGGATTTCAGAATCCGCAGTGGGATTTTGTATGTATTGACACAGGCGGCAGGACAGGGACACATCTATCTGCCGTGGACAGAATTAGAGCAGGGGGTCACAGCGCTGTTGTTAATAGATATTCGTGATATGGAGCGTCATATCATGGATATGGCAATCGATAAAAAAATTGTTGTTCGTGAAAATGCGTCCGGCGAAAAGTGCATTTATGCTTCGATGTATTATTATATGGAGGCTTCTATTGCCAAGCATTTGATCGAACTGAATATCCCGTATGAGCGGGACAAAGCGGAAATCAGCGAAAGAATCGCGCAAATCGAAGAAAAAAACGACATAATTCTTGATGATATCCAGAAACAGGCGGTTCATAAGGCTGTTTTAAATGGATTGATGGTTATTACGGGCGGACCGGGAACGGGAAAGACAACAACTATTAATACCATTATTAAATATTTTGAAATGGAAGGTCTGGAAATCCGTCTGGCGGCGCCGACGGGCCGTGCGGCAAAGCGGATGGCGGAAACCAGCGGATATGAAGCGCAGACAATTCACAGACTGCTTGAAATCTGCGGCAGTGCATCCGATTCACAGAACACAGGCATGCATTTTGAAAGAAATGAAGACAATCCTCTGGAAACAGATGTCATTATTGTAGATGAAATGTCCATGGTGGACGTATCTATTATGAACTCACTGCTAAAAGCAATAGCTGTCGGAACGCGCCTGATTCTGGTGGGTGATGTGGACCAGTTACCGAGTGTCGGTCCCGGAAATGTATTAAAAGATATTATCCGTTCCGGTTGCTTTGAAGTGGTCAAGCTGGAAAAGATTTTCAGACAGGCAGCAGAGAGCGAAATCATTATGAATGCCCATAAGATTAATAAGGGTGAACCGGTGACACTCAACAAATACAGCAAAGATTTTTTATTTGTAAAGCGAAACAATCCCGATGCCATTATTGCAGCGATGTGTACATTAATTAAAGAAAAACTGCCGGATTATGTGAAGGCAGACCGTAAAGACATACAGATTCTGACACCAACCAGAAAATCAGCAGTCGGGGCACAGCGGTTAAACCGGATTATGCAGCAGTACTTAAATCCGCCGTCAGCGGATAAGATGGAAAAAGAAATCGGGGATACCATTTACCGCGTGGGCGATAAGGTCATGCAGATAAAAAATAACTATCAGCTGGAATGGGAGCGCAAAAGCCGCTACGGCGTTACCTATGACCGCGGCAACGGCATTTTTAACGGAGATACCGGTGTGATAGAAGACATCAACTTCTTTTCGGAACAGATGCTGGTGCGGTTTGAAGACGACCGTTTTGTATACTATGATTTTACACAGTTGGATGAACTGGAGCTGGCATATGCGATTACAATTCACAAATCGCAGGGCAGTGAATATCCGGCGGTGCTGATTCCGATGTTTCCGGGACCGCGTATGCTGATGAACCGCAATCTCTTATACACGGCAGTGACAAGGGCGAGAACCTGTGTCTGCATGGTAGGGCTGGAAGACTGCTTTCATGAAATGGCGGCAAATGAATCGGAGCAGAAACGATATTCTTCACTGGACCTGCGGATTCAGGAAATGGATAATCTTTAAATCAAAGATTCTTCACAAATGAATTCAGTTTGTGCATCATTTAGAATTGGAACGTTTTTGAAATAGAGGGGAAAATGAAACAGGGAAAAAACAAGCGGAATAACACGCAGAACTTAAAAGAATATATACAGCAGCTTGCACAGACCGGCATCAAAGAACTGACGGATATAGTGTTTCCGCCGGCGTGTCCGGTCTGCGGCGGGGTTCTGGGGTTTGAAAAGGGCAGACGAAGACAAATCTGTCCGGATTGTGACAACAGACTTGAATATATCGGCGAACCGCGCTGCATGAAGTGCGGCAAACCGTTAAAAAAGACGGATACGCAGCAGTTTTGCTATGACTGCACGGTGAAACGGCATTTCTATGAACGCGGGGTGGCGGTATTTGCCTATACGGACGGCATAAAGCAGTCCATCTACCAATTCAAGTATCATGATAAGAGAGAATATGCGGCATTTTACGGCAGGCAGGCGGCGCAGCAGTGCGGTGCACTCATTGGAAAATGGAATATTGATCTTATACTTCCCGTACCGATGTATGCAGCCAAACAAAGAAAACGCGGATACAATCAGGCGGAACTGATTGCACGTGAACTTTCTAAAAATCTAAATCTAATCTGTGCTTCGGAAATTCTGGTGCGTATCAGAAAAACAACTCCAATGAAAGAATTAAATGACGAGGAAAGAAGAAAAAATGTAGAAAGGGCTTTTCTTGTAAAAGAAAATGTAGTAAAATATAAAAAAATTTTACTTGTTGATGATATTTATACAACAGGAGCAACGATAGACAGCTGCGCAAAAATTTTATATGAAAAGGGCGCACAGAAAGTATATTTTTTATGTCTGTGTGCGGGGAAAGGATTTTAAGAAAATGCCGGGAACGGCAGAATGGGAGAATTGGTTATGGATGTTAGAAATTGCAGACAATGTGGAAAATTATATAATTATATAGGCGGCAGTTACCGTAATTTATGTCCGAGCTGTATTAAACAGCTGGAAGACAAGTTCGTGGAAATTAAGGAATATATCCGCGACAACAAAGTTGCAAGTATTTCAGAGATTTCAGATAAATTTGAAGTCAGCACCAAGCAGATTGAACAGTGGGTGCGTGAAGAACGTCTTTGCTTTGCGGATGATTCACCGATCGGGCTGCAGTGTGAGTGCTGTGGTGCAACGATTAAGACAGGGCGTTACTGTGATAAGTGCAAAGGAACGATGGCAAACAAGCTGGATAATCTGTATAAGGCACCGGCACCGGCACCAAGGGCAGGCAGAGATCATGACAATGCAAGAATGAGATTCCTTGATAAATAACAGATTCTATATTACAGAGCATAAAGAAAGAATTACTCAGGATATATACAGAATTCCGGGCGATTCTTTCTTTTTTTGTATTTAAAAATTGTAAAAACAGGTTAAGGAATATGCCGAAAGTACCGATAATATTTCTGAAACCATTTTAATGAGAATAGGAAAAGAGTTTAAACGGAAAGAGAGGCGGTCAGCAATGCGTGTAGAGGCATACAGTGCTGTGAACCGGATTTATCAGAGTGGGGCAGCTTCTTCTGCAAAGAAGGGAGGCAGTACTGCTTCATATAGTGATAAACTGGAAATTTCAAGAACAGCAAAGGATTATCAGACGGCAAAAGAGGCAGTAAGCCGGACATCGGAAGTAAGAGAAGACAAGGTTGCACAGATAAAAGCGGCAATGGAGGCAGGAACATATCGTGTGAGTGCACAGGCAGTTGCCGGCAAGATGCTTGAGAATATTGCAACATTAACATTTTAAGGAGATTCTTTCATGGCAAGTTTAATTGATACACTTATTGATGTACTTGGACAGGAAGATGCAGAGTATAAAAAACTGCTGGAGTTATCCAATAACAAGACAAAGGCAATTGTCGGTGCGGATATTGAGCGGTTACAGGATATTCTGGTTCAGGAACAGGCACGTATTGATGCCATTAACAAACTGGAACAGCAGCGTATGGAAAATGTAGATGATATCTGCAATGTACTCAATTTAAGAAGAAAAGACATTAAATTAGAAGATATTTTAGAAGTGCTAAAGAAGCAGCCGAAAGAGCATGATGCACTTGCGGCAGTTAATGCACAGCTTAAAAAGACATTAAATGAGTTGATGAAAATCAACGAGAATAATAAATTACTGACAAAAGAATCACTGGATATGGTTGAGTTTGAACTTAACATTGCAAAAAATGCAGTGCTGACACCACAGACAGGAAACTACAGTAAAAACGCTTATGACGAGGAAAGAATCCAGACCGTCAGCGGCTTTGACGCAAGACAGTAATATTTAATTTTATACTTTATACAGGTTTTCCCACGGAGGGGAGGACGGCCGGCTTAAGGATAAGCAGATGAGGGCAGAAATGGAGAAACAATGGCAAACGGAATGGGAAGTCTGTATATTGGCGTTTCCGGCCTGCACAGCGCGCAGACAGCTTTAAATACAACAGCACATAACCTCGCCAACATTAATACAGAGGGGTATACAAGACAGCAGATTACGTTTGAAGATATGACGTATCTGACTGTTGGTACGAGAAGTAATACAATTGATAAATACGGACTCGGTGTTTCCGTCAGTGAAATCCGCAGAATCCGCGATACGTTTATCGACAGAGCGTATCGGACAGAGAACGGCAGATTAGGTTACTATGAAAGCAACTTAAAAGCCGTAGAAGAAGTAGAAGATCTTTTTGGTGAAATGCAGGGTGTTACCTATCAGGACTGCTTGAAAAATTTATATTCCGCAGTGAATGAATTAAGCAAGAATCCTGAAAGCACCGTTGCACGATCCTCTTTAATTCAGTATACATCAGCATTTGTAAACAGATCCAATAAAATCTATGAGAGTTTAAAAGACTATCAGACAACGCTGAATACCGAAGTACAGAATTCTGTAAACCGGATTAATGAACTGGGGCAGACCATTTTTGCATTAAACAAGCAGATTCAGGGAATTGAATCCGGTTCGGGCGAATATGCCAACGATTTACGTGACCAGCGTGATAATGCACTCGATGAACTTAGTGGATATATTAAGATGTCTTATTATGAAGAAGCAAACGGACGTGTCATCGTCACATGCGAAGGCATTCCGTTTGTCAATGAGAATAATGTGACAGAGATGTCCACAAGAACCATGGACAGTAATTCGCTGCTGATTCCAACCTGGCCTTCCTTTGAAAAGGATGTATTTGACATTACACAGCCGATTTCAAATGGCAGTAAAAATGATATGGGTTCATTAAAAGGTGCAATTATTGCGCGGGGAAGTGTCAATGTCAAGGCTTCCGATGTACCGGTAAAGCCGGATGAGAGTGATTATGACCTGACAACGGCAGAAGGACAGGCAGCATACGATGCAGCCAATGCCGCATATCAGGAAAAGCAGGATTATTACAATACATACATTGAACCGTCTGCTATTTTAAGTGCGATGGCAGGGCTGGATAAGCTGGTAAACGGAATTGTGGAGTCTATCAATGATGTTTTATGCCCTGAAAAAGAGATTACGCTGGATGCACCGCTGACAGACGGTGAGGGCAATGAAATTGCCGCAGCGAAGTATATATATAACACATCAGCTAATGCAGTGCTGTATACAAGACACGGTCAGGTAGTACAGGGAACAGACAATGGCGATGGAACCTACAGTTACACATCGGAGGAAGCCCTTTTTACAGATGAAACACTCACACAGAAAGAACAGGCAGATTCTTATGTATATTCTGTTTTGGACATGGATAAGACAGATTATGGTATGGACGATGATAAGACCATCGGTGAGGAACTGATTTCCCGTACGAATACCAAGCGTTATATCGTGACAACCGATGCGAACGGCGGTACAATCTATGTCAGAAACAATCTGGATGTCAAGGGCAACCAGTCTTACTACACCATCGGCAGCCTTGAGATGAACGAAGAAGTTGCACAGAATGTCGGTAAGATTGCGCTGACAACAAAGCAGGGAAAAGAAGATTTTGACAAAGCACAGGAACTGGTGGATATGTGGGAGAACAAATTTGCTTCCTTAAATCCTGAAGTCTATGCAAAGTCAGATTTTAATACATATTATACAAATTTCATCAGTGAATACGCAACGATGGGTCGTGTGCTTGACAATTACGTGAGCAATCAGGAAACCATGGTAAACGGATATGATAACCAGCGTTTACAGTTGCAGGGTGTATCTTCTGATGAAGAACTTGAAAAGATGATTAAGTTCCAGCAGGCATACAATGCGGCATCACGGTATATCAATGTTGTCAGCGATATGTTAGAAAGCTTAATCGTTTCACTTGGAAATGCATAAAATGAAGTTTAAACAGTTATCTGCACCGGGGCGAAAGCAGATGACCATGGCAGCGGATGCTGCCCGGTAATAAAACCGCCCGGAAATGAGGAAAATATGGCATCAACATTTTTTGGATTAACAATATCATACAGCGGTCTGCAGGCAGCATCCACATCGCTGAATGTTACAGGACATAACGTATCCAATATTAATACAAAGGGATATTCAAAACAGCAGGCATCCACAGAAGCTGCACAGGCATTACGTACGTTCTCGACCTACGGTATGCTCGGTGCCGGTGTTAAAGTAACAGGTGTCAGCCAGCTGCGTGACAGCTATTACGATGAAAAATACCGTAACAATCAGGCAAATTACGGTGAATATGAAGCAAAAGAAAATTATATGGATCAGATTGAAGATTTCTTTGATGAATGGAATCTGAACGGTTACTGTAAGGAATATCAGAAGTTCTTTACATCGGTAGAAGAAGTTATTAAAGCACCGGGCGAGGCTTCGACAAAGAATCAGCTGATTAACAATGCAGCGAGCATGGCGCAGTATTTTAATACATTGTCTACGAATCTTAGAAAGATTCAGGAAGATGCAAATAACGAAATCAAGGATGCGGTAGAACAGATTAATTCCTATGCACAAAACATTGCTTCTTTAAACAGACAGATTAATCAGATTGAAGCCAACTACGGCGATGCAAATGATTTAAGAGATAAGAGAAATGCGCTGATTGATGATCTGGCACAGATTGTCAATGTCAGCATTAGCGAAGAAGATATGGGAAACGGTCTGACAGATTTCAGAGTATCTATTAACGGACAGACACTGGTTGCAGGATACGATTACAATAAGCTTTATACAGAAGCAAGAGCAGATAAAAGGAATGCTTCCGATGCTGCCTCTTTATATGATGTAAAGTGGGAGAGCGGACAGAACTTCAATCTTTACAGCCCGTCCCTTGGCGGACAGATGAAGGCACTGGTAGATATCCGCGACGGCTGTAATGGTGAGTTTGAACAGTACAAAGTGGATGAGAACGGCGATTACATTCTGGATTCAGACGGTAACAAAGTATTGGAATCTGTATTAAGAAATGAACAGAATACAGATTTTAAGGGGATTCCGTATTACCAGTCCCAGTTAAACCAGTTCATTTCCACATTGTCGGAATCGGTTAATAACGTTTTAAAGAGTGGTCTGACATCAGACGGAACACAGCAGGGCATTTCATTGTTTGTAACACAGACAAACACGGATACGATGACGGCTTTAAACATTACAGTCAACCCAGAACTGATTAAAGATGCCGATAAGCTTGCAACAAGAAGTTCTGCGGCAACCGGACAGGCAGAAGCAGATATTATGGAGCAGTTAAGAAAGCTTCAGAGTGAAAAGATTTTCGATGGCGGTACAGGCGCATACTTCCTTGAAAGTATGGTCAGTGATATGTCCATTGATTCAAGCAATGCAACCAATATGTTAGACAATTACAACAACCTGCGCACAACCATTCAGAACCAGCGCTTATCCATCATGGGTGTGGATACCGATGAAGAAGCGATGGATATGATGAAATTCCAGCAGGCATATAACTTAAATTCAAAGATGATGTCTGTCATGAACGAAATTTATGACAAGCTGATTAATGGGACAGGACTATAAGTTTTAATGATTAGGTTTCATTCCGGATTGGAGAAGATATGAGAATTACAAATCAGATGATGATTAACAGCAGTATGGCAAATATCCAGGTGAATAAAAAACAGGTTAATACACTGGATACCCAGCTGTCTACACAAAAAAAGATTAATAAGCCGTCAGAAGACCCGATTATTGCCATTCGTGCGTTACGTCTTCGTGCCAGCTTAAATGAAGTAACACAGTATTTAAAGAAAAATATTCCAGATGCACAGCAGTGGCTTTCAACAACGCAGGGCGCGCTGACACAGGGCGAATCTGTTATTAATAAGCTGTATGAATACTGCAATCAGGGTTCATCTGATTCCTATGCATCTGAACAGAGAAATACGATTGCAGAAAGCTTAAAGGCTTTAAAAAAGACTTTCTACGATGAGGGAAATGTAGATTACGCCGGACGTTACGTATTTACCGGTTATAAGACTGATACAACACTGACTTATCAGTCCGATGCACTGGCAGCTGAAGCAGACTATACGATTACACAGAAGTTTGGCAGAGATAATATTTCAAGCAAGACCGTCTATACCAATGCGTACAGCAATGCAGATATTTTAAATCTCAAAGTATCTTACGATACAGACGGCAATGCTGTGATGCCAAACGTGGAAAGTGTCTACAGACTGCGCCTTGGCTATTCAGATGTAAAAAACACCGGATATAGCTTAAGCTATAACAATACAGATATCAGCTTTGCCGCAGACGGCACAGCAACCGTTACAACATACCAGCTTGATGCAAATGGCAATAAGCAGCTTGATGCCGACGGCAACCCGATTACAACGACAACAACGGTCAATCCGGATGCCAACGGACAGTACAGCATTACAGATTCTACCGGTACTGCACTGACATTTACCAATACAACGGATAAAAACTACATTCCGGGCGATAATGAAATTGCCTTTAATGCAACAACAGGCGAAGTACTGATGGGCGAAAATGTTTATAAGCAGGTCTACACCTCTGACAGCTTTTCATTTACGTATCAGAAGGATAACTTTATTAAGGATGATTTAAATCCAACCATGTACTATGACTGCGTGGATAATAAGACTGGAATTGTTTATGATAAAGTCAGGGAAGATGTAGAATATAATATCAACTACGCACAGAAAATCAAGATTAATACCGAAGCCAATGAGGCATTCGATATTAACCTTGGCAGAGATATTGATGACCTTGTGACATCCGTTCAGAATGTACTCGACTTAGAAAGCCAGATTTCACAGGTAGAGAGCATGATGAAACAGAGCCAGTACAGCGACACGGATTCACAGAAAAAGTTAAATTCCATGCTGTCTGGTCTGAACAAGCAGAAAACACTGGCAGAAGATGAGATGACCAAGGCGTTTGAAAGCGGTATTTCACAGATGCAGGGCTATAAGCAGACAATTTCCCTTGCTAATGCAGATGTCGGTAACAGACTGACAAGACTGGAACTGACACAGGGAAGACTTACAGAACAGTTTACCAACGTCACTGAGAGCAAATCTGCCAATGAGGATATTGATCTGGAAGATGTTGTCGTAAGCTACACATCAGCACAGCTTGTATACAATGCATCGCTTCAGGCGGCCAGCAAGGTTGTACAGCAGACACTGTTAGATTTCTTAGGATAAAATAAAAGCAAAATAAAAGACTGCTTGTGAGAAAGTGCGCAGGCAGTCTTTATTAGAAAATGGAGATAGTGTGAAACATATGCTTGATAGCATATGTTTCACACGGCTATTTGTTTCTGAGCGAAAACAAATAGCCATTATGGCAGATGAGAAATCGCCTACGCGAATTTCTCATCGCCTCTTCGCAACAAGTCGCTCAGAAATGGAGTAAATATGCAGATTAATACAAAATGGTTTGGCACGGTGGAAATTGACGATGCCAAGGTGATTACATTTGAAAAAGGGCTGATTGGGTTTGAGGACTGCAGCCGGTTTGCCATTGTATATGAAACGGAAAATGAAAAAGATAACAAGATTATGTGGCTGCAGTCTTTAGAAGAACAGGCGCTGGCACTGCCGATTATTAAGCCGGAATATATTGTAGATGAATATGCACCTGATGTTGAAGATGAACTTGTTTATAAGCTGGGAGAAAATGTAAAAAGTGATGATCTGATGATATTTGTTACGATGACAGTACCGTCTGATCTTACAAAGATGACCTGCAATTTAAAGGCACCGATTATTATTAATACAGCGACAATGAAAGCAGTTCAGGCAGTTGCGGCAAATGAAGACTACGTTGTTCGTTTTCCAATTTACAATATTTTAAAAGAGATAAAAGAAAAGGCGGGTGAATAGGAATGCTGGCATTATCAAGAAAAAAAGACGAAGCCATCATTATCAATGATAATATTGAAGTGAAAATTCTTGAAATCAAAGGCGATCAGATTAAAATCGGTGTTTCTGCACCAAAGTCTGTTCCAATCTACCGGAAAGAGGTTTTTATACAGATACAGGAAGCTAATAAAGAAGCTTCAGAGTCTGTAGATATGGAAAAATTAAAGAAGTTATTCTAAAGATTCAGGTCCAAAAAACCGATAATACTAATAAGAAATGAGATAAACTGCGGTTACAGTGCAGTTTAAAAGCGGCGAAAAAGGATATTCACCGGGGAACAAGGAAACAAAGCATACGTTATCACACGGAGGTGGATAAAAGTGGGATTAGAATCAATTAACAAAGCATCTGCAGCAACACAGAGTGTGCAGACGACAGCACCTGTAACGGCAAATGTACAGGCGGCAGGCAGCAGCACACAGACAGCAGATTATGCTTCATCACAGGCGGCACAGGCAGTACAGCTTCCGCTTGGGCAGGATAGTGCATCAGCCGAAAACGCTGAAAGCAAAGTAACACTTGCAGATGTCAAGGATATCAGCAAGGTGTTAAACAACAACACAGTTGCAGAATTTGGCGTTTATGAGCCGATGAACCGGATCACCATTAAGATTAAAGACAAGGAAACAGGAGAAGTATTAAAGGAGATTCCTTCTGAAAAGATGCTCAAGATGTTTACAAAGGCCTGTGAACTGGCAGGGCTTCTTGTCGACGAAAAAATGTAGTAAATACAGGTACAAAACATACAGACATATAGAAAGGGGTAGATGATATGCCAATTCGTTTATCAGGTATGCAGTCCGGTCTGGATACAGAAGCATTAGTATCCGCACTGGTCATGGGTTACCGTACTAAAAAAGAAGATTATGAAAAAGCACAGACAAAGCTTTCATGGAAGCAGGATAAGTGGAAGAGTATCAATACAAAGATTACGAATTTCTACACGGGTACGCTTGCAAGCAATAAGCTGACAAGTGCTTATAATTTAAAGAAAGCAACGATTAATAATTCATCTTATGCAACCGTATCCGCTTCTACATCTGCGGTCAGCGGCACACAGAGTTTAAAGGTGACAAAGCTTGCTTCAACCGGTTATCTGACAGGTGGAAAGATTAGTGGAAGCGGCAGTACGAAGCTGACAGGCAGCAGCAAACTCAGTGAAGTGGACGGTATGGGGTCTGTTGTAGATGGCGCCAGCATTTCTGTTACAGCAGATGGAAAGACATCAACGATTGAATTGTCTTCTGATATGACAATCAGCCAGTTTGTTGTTAAATTAAAAAATGCAGGACTGACGGCAAGCTTTGATGAGAATAATCAGCGGTTCTTTATCAGCTCGAAGTCGTCCGGTGCGGATAACGATTTTTCAATGACGGCTGCCAATAGCAACGGTAAGAATGCTTTGGAAGCACTAAAGCTTCAGGCAACAACAGCCGATACGCTTGCAAAGGATATGGCAAAATATCAGACCATTGCAGGCACGGATAAGGATACTTATATTGCTGATACAGCAAAGAGCAATTATGATGCGACAATCAGTCAGTACAATACAGCAATTGAAAAGTTAAAGATATCGAATGCAGAACTGGAAGAAAAGAATAAAAAACTTGCATACCAGAAGCAGTATGTGAACAGCTTTATTGAAAAGGCAAATTATACAGATGCGGGTGACGGGCTTTATAATCCGACGACACTTGATGATGCCAGAAAGTATTTGTCTGACAGAGAGTCAGAGTTAGAAGCTAAAAAAACAGATGGAACTATTACTGATGATGAAAAGTTAGAATTAGAAGCAGTAAAGACTGTTTCTAAAACAGTGAGCGATGATACATTTGTATTTACAAGAACACAGAAGACAGATGACGATGGCAATGTGTCATATACAAGTGATGTGGATTCATTGCTTACAAGTACAGAAGCTTCTATTACATCAAATAACGAAACAATTGCGGCGAATAATACATCAATCAATCAGTATTATACTGAAGCGGGCGTAGACAGCACCAATGCAGCACAGGTAGACAGCACCAACGGAAAGATTCTGTTAAGCTACAGCGATGCTATCACAGGTAACAATTCACTGGCAACAGGCTATCAGGCAGCAGCTACCACACAGTATGAGTATGCTGTGAGCATGGTAGAAGCCTACAATGCATATACAGCAGGTACAGCTACAGATTCTCAGAAAGAATTGCTCGGACTGTCAACCTCGTCATCAACAGATACCACCTCGGCAGTCCGTATTGCCGGAAGCAATGCACAGATTGAACTTAATGGTGCAGTATTTGAAAATACGACCAATAACTTCTCAATCAATGGTTTAACGATTCAGGCAACAGCACTGACAGGCAGCGAAGCGGTAACGATTACAACAGATACAGATGTCGATGGTATTTATGATACAATCAAAGATATGTTTTCTGAATACAATGAACTTATCAAGACATTAGATACTGCATTGAATGCAGACAGTGCCAAAGGATATGAGCCGCTGACTGATGACGAGAAAGAATCGATGTCAGATGATGAAATTGAAAAGTGGGAAACTAAGATTAAGGATTCCCTGCTGCGTAATGATAGCACATTAAGCAGTGTCGTTTCATCTATGAAAAATTCGATGTTAGCGGGAATTACCATTGATGGTAAAACATATAACTTATCGGACTTTGGTATTTCTACAGGCGGCTATTTTTCAACATCAACGGGTGAAAAAGGCGTTTATCACATTGATGGTGATGAAGATGACTCAACCTCAAAAGGAAATACAGATAAGTTAAGAGCAGCGATTGCCAATGATTCTGATACGGTGATTAAGTATTTCTCACAGCTGGCAAATAACCTGTATAGTGCACTGAATAAAAAGCTGGGTACATCAAACAGCATGAGCAGTTATATGTCCATTTATAATGACAAGGAAATGGCGACACAGTATTCAGAATATAAGACAAAGATTTCAGATCAGGAAACGAAGATTTCAACATGGGAAGAATATTATTATAAGAAGTTCTCAAGAATGGAATCGGCACTGGCTTCATTAAATTCGCAGGCATCGTCTATTTCAGGATTATTTGGCTGATAATATAGTATGCAGGAGGAAGAATCGTGGCAGTAAATAATGCATATGCACAATATAATAACAATAAAGTCCTCACGGCATCACCGGCAGAACTGACATTGCTCCTTTATGAAGGGGCAATTAAGTTCTGCAATATTGCGATGATGGGGATTGAAGAAAAAAATATCCAAAAGGCACATGATAACATCAAAAAGGCACAGGCTATTATTGAGGAATTACAGGCTACATTGAATCATTCCTATAAAGTGGCTGAAGATTTTGATAATGTATACCGGTATATCTACGATTTACTGGTACAGGCGAATATGCATAAGGATAAGGAAATATTAGAGCGTGCTTTAACGGAAATCCGTGGTATGCGTGATACATGGAAAGAAGTCATGAAAAAGGGTAAGAGTGTTTAACTCATTTTAAGTGGGGATAGTACACATAAAAATGAGGAGCAGATATGGATACAGAAAATTATCTTCAGATTATGATTGACAGTCTGGTGCAAAAAGAAGAACTTTTAAAGCAGATTGTAGATTATAATGAAAAGCAGCAGGCAATCATTACAGCAGCAGAATTTGATGAGGATGCTTTTGAACAGAATTTAAATGATAAAGGCGAACTGGTAGAGAAGATTCTCAAGCTGGACGAGGGCTTTAATTCCGTCTTTAACCGGATTAAAGACGACGTACAGAGCAATAAAGCACGTTTTAAACAGCCGCTTGCAAGACTAAAAGAGCTTGTCACAACGGTTACAGATTTAGGAGTGCGGATTCAGGCACAGGAACTTAGAAATAAGCAGCTGGTTGAAAAAAGGTTTGCACAGATGCGTAAAGAATTAAGCAATGCAAAACGTGCGACCAGCAAGGCAAATGCGTATTATAAGAATGCCAATAAGCTCAATAATTATGAATCGCATTTTTTAGATCAAAAAAAATAAAAAAAGTTTATATCCGGGCTAAAGTATTTAAAAATACACCCGATATAATAAATGTAAGTAATCAAGAAGATTACTAAAAATAATCACGGCGGCAAGGAAGCCGCTACATATTCAAGGAGGAAGAATATTATGGTAGTACAGCACAATTTGACAGCAGCCAACACTAACAGACAGTTAGGCATCACAACAAACGGACTTCAGAAGTCTACAGAAAAGTTATCATCAGGTTATAAGATTAACCGTGCAGCAGATGATGCAGCTGGTCTTTCAATCTCAGAAAAGATGAGAAACCAGATCAGAGGTCTTAATAAGGCATCTGACAATGCTCAGGATGGTATCTCTTTAGTACAGACAGCTGAAGGTGCTTTAAATGAAGTACACTCAATGCTTCAGAGAATGAGCGAACTTGCAGTTCAGGCATCTAATGATACTAATCAGACAGTTGATAGAGCTGCTCTTCAGTCAGAAGTTGCACAGCTTCAGCAAGAAATTAATCGTGTAGCTGATACAACACAGTTCAATAAGCAGAACATTCTGAATGGTGATTTCCAAAACAAGAATCTTCAGGTTGGTGCCAATGCTGGTCAGTCAATTGGTGTTAGCATTACTGACATTAAAACTACATGTACAGCTGCTTTAAATGGTACAAGCGTTGATACTTATGCTAATGCTCAGACAGCAATTACAAACATTCAGACATCTATCACAGCATTATCTACACAGCGTTCTACACTGGGTGCTATCCAGAACAGATTAGAGCATACAACAGCTAACCTTGATAACATCAGCGAGAACACACAGTCAGCTGAATCTCGTATCAGAGATACAGATATGGCTGAAGAAATGGTTCAGTACTCAAAGAACAACATCTTACAGCAGGCTGGTCAGTCTATGCTTGCACAGGCAAATCAGGCAAATCAGGGCGTTCTTTCATTACTTCAGTAATCATAAGTACTATTATAAAAAAGGAGTCAGCTTCGGCTGGCTCTTTTTTATAATAAAAAGAACATAAAAAGACGTTCTCTGTGGATATAATCCAGGGTAAGAGAACGTCAATAATATTATTAGTTCATAATATCAGGGAAAGCCAGTTGTAATAGCTGTACCAACCGGATATCCCAGGTGTGGAATTGTTTTACTTTTTCATAGCCGTTGTTGGCAATTTCTATTCGCTCATCTTCATGTTTTAGATAATAACTGCATTTATCCAGTAAATCCTGTGGGCTTTCATAAGTAACAAGGTCCTTGCCGATTTCAAAATAATCTGGGAGTTCGGATTGGAAATTGGTAATTAAAAAGCCTCCACATCCCAAAACATCAAAAATTCGAAGTGACAGACCAGAACGGATAGATTTGGCAGTAATATTTAAGTTGATTTTACTTTTATGAAAAATAAGCGGCATATCCACCAGGGAACTGGCATATCCACAGTTATGAATGAGCGGCATAGAGGAAGTATTACTTCCTGTATACATATTTACATCAAAATGTTCAGAAATAAGTTTTAAAAGACGCAGTCGTTCCTGCTCTCCAACTTTTACACTTAAAAAATGCTGTGCAACAATGGCACGGTAGATAGGAATTTCATTTGCTGCAACGTCAATGTTCTGTGCGTATTTCATAAATTTCTGAACAAAATCATCAGACAGCATTTCTTCAATAAAATTATAGCCATATACTTTTAATTGTGCTTCAATAATGCCCATGGCATATCCTGATTCATATTCGGGCAGTTTAATTTGGTTAAATGCACATTTTTCCTGATAAGTAGACCCAATAAATGAAATGTCGGCTTCATATTTCTTTTTTAATTCAGAAGCTGTTGTATTAAATAATTTATTGGTGCGTGTAACATTTGTGGCCAGTGGAAGATAAAAAATACAATTTGGATTTTTATCATAGAAGTCCAGATAAGATGCCTTATCAAACATAAATATACGATTGCAGGGATTTTTAATGGCATTGTCATATAATTCTAATACGGGACTGTCAACAATCAGGCTTAGATAGGGTAAGTGTGTTAAGTTACATAAGTGAGAAAGCCACGGGAAAAAGTTGATTGTAAATACAAATGCGTATTGATTTTGTAAAATCCGTTCGGAAACAATCTGTATACAGTCATTGTCAGAGAGTATTTTATTTTTTATAAGAGATGTTTCTTCATCTACCTGAAAGCCAAGTTTATGAAAGGTTTCAATAATATCCGGTTCGCAGATACTGCCATATCGATATATCAGTATATTCATAGAAAGCTCCTTCTGTTATTATATATAAACTAATTATAGAACAAAGAACAAAGTATTTCAATTTGTTTTAGTATGTATTATAATTCAATTATATATTTAAAAAGATAAAAACAGAGGAGAAAATGGAATGAAAACATTGCTAGTCGGAAGTATGAAAAAAATAGAACAGTTTTATAAATGGCTGAATGCTGCAAATGAAGTGTTTGAAGTGTTGCTAATAGTATCGGAAGATACAATGGAATCAGAAAATTTTCAGTGTCCGGTTCAGCCATTATCTTATATAAGTGAGATAAAAAGAGAATATGATATTATATTTGTATGCAGCAATTTTTATCAGAAATTAGAAAACATTCTGATACAGCTTGGGTTTGGAAAAGAACAAATTAAAACACAAAATGATATTTGTACATATTTGTCAAAAGCAGATATTATGTCTTATTATGCAGAAATAATTTATCAAACATATGAATATGAAAAAACGGAAAATGTAGCAGATGTAGGAGCATTTACCTATGGAAAAATTCTGGCAAAAGATTATCAAGAAGGAATACATCTGTCTATAGGGAAATTCTGTTCTATTGCATATGGTGTGGCATTTATGTTAGGTGGTGAACACAGAGGAGATTGGTGTACGACATATCCGTTTAATGCAATTATACCTGAATTTTCATATATTAAAGGGCATCCAAGAATAAAGGGTGATATTGTAATTGGTAACGATGTATGGATTGGAAGTAATGCGAAGGTTATGTCTGGTGTACATATTGGTGATGGCAGTATTATTGCGGCTAATGCAGTTGTTACAAAAGATGTTGAGCCGTATACGGTCGTAGGCGGAGTTCCGGCAAAGATGATTAAAAAGAGGTTCTCAGATGAAATAATCGAAGTGCTTGAACAAATGCAGTGGTGGAATTGGGATTATGAGGATATTTATAATGTAGTTCCATTGCTTCAGAGTGCAAAAATAGATGAGTTAATAGTATACTACAACCGGAAAAGAGATTAAAAGGTAGAAATAGTTCATTAAGTGTTAAAGAATTATATCTTGCAGTCGATATATAAATAAGAATGGATTCAAGAAGGGTTCTTATGGTGCATGGAGGCATAACGAGAATACATATGTTTATAATTTGCCATCTGAATGTTTCAATTCAGATGGTTTTTTAATTCGTTATAGATTTAAATTCAACTAGGGAGGATTATAAATGGATACAACAACTAAGTTGATGAAACTAAAAGAAAATCAAAAAACTGTAAAAATTATGATTATAGGATTAGGAAGTGTTGGGCAATATTTATTGGATTATTTATGTTCAATGAGTAATGAGAAAATAGAAATAATTGTAGCTGGCAGAAATAAGGAGAAAATGCAGCAAGATGTTAATATTGTGAGAGTTGCAGCTGCCATCAGGGGTAAATTAAGAACACATATAAAAATTGTGGGGAATTGTGATTTGGATAACATTGAAAGTATAAAGAGATGCCTACAGGAAAACCACCCGGATATCATTGTGAATACAAGCAGAGTGTATGCAGGATTAAAATATGGAAGCATATCCTGGAAAAATTTTAGGGCATATGGAATATGGACACCGTTATCTATTAAATATATAAAAAATATTATGGAAGCTGTTGAAACAGAGGCAGAATCAGCAATAGTAATTAATACGTCATATTCTGATGCAGTTATACCGTGGTTAAAAAGTGCCGGAAAAGCATATCCTGATTTTGGCAGTGGGAATTTAAATCATTTAATTCCAAGAATCAGATTTGCAGTTGCACAGCAATATGGAATAATTGATGAATGGAATATTGATGTATCACTTGCAACTGGTCATTTTCATGATGTGGTGATTAGTAAAGAAGGGCAGAATGAGGGTGTTGACCAGCTGATTGCTGTTATGTATAAGAATCATAAAATCGAATTTGATCAAAAAGAAATTTTAAGCAAATGTGTAATCCCAATGCCTGTTGATGCAAAGAGAAATATGATGAATGCATCAAGCAATTACGAAATAATAGCGGCAATATTAGGTGCAGTTTATGAAGATAAGAAAACACGAATTCATGTTCCGGGATTTGATGGAAATATAGGTGGATATCCTGTGTGGATAGATGGCTCTGATGGAAAAATAGAAGCATACATAGATGAGGAAAATTTTGATTATATGGATATGGTTTTACATAATCAAAAATCAATGTATAAAGATGGAATAGAAAAAATTGAAAATGGAAGTTTGATTTATACAGATGAATTAATAGATAAAGTACAGAAGACATTTCAGACAAAACTTCCAAAGTGTGTTGAATTTGAACAAATAGATGAAACAGCAGAATACATCATACAAAATATAATTAAGAAAGCAGGAAAGTAAAAATGATTGGTGCGGATTTATTTGTTGACAAAATTGAAAAATTAGGTGTGGAATTTTTTACAGGAGTTCCGGATTCGCAGTTGAAGCCATTTACAAATGAAATTATTTCACGATATGGAGTTGGAGAAAAAAATGTGATTGCTGCAAATGAAGGGAATGCAGTGGGACTTGCAAGTGGTTACTATATTGCAAAGGCAAAACCGGCATGTGTGTACTTGCAGAATAGCGGATTGGGAAATATTTTTAATCCTGTAACGTCGTTAACAAATGAAGATGTCTATGGAATACCAGTGCTATATGTTGTTGGCTGGAGAGGAGAACCGGAAATACATGACGAACCACAACATATATTCCAGGGGAAAATTACATTGCAGACATTGGAACTGTTAAATATAAAAGCATTTGTTATAAGTCAGGATATTACAACTGAAAAAATAGCAGATATTTTTGACGAAATATCTGAGCGTTTTTTGAATAGGCAGTCTTCAGCACTTGTTATAAAAAAAGGAGCACTTGAGAATAAGATAAAGGTGCAGTTTAATAATCATAATACGCTGGTGAGGGAAAGTGCAATAAAGAAAATTATTGAATGTATACCAAGTGAATGTTTAGTTACATCAACAACAGGTAAAATTTCGAGAGAATTATACGAAAATCGTGAATTAAATGGCGATAGTCATGAAAAGGATTTTTTGACGGTTGGTTCTATGGGACATGCATCTTCAATAGCTTTAGGGCAGGCACTTGCACACAAGGATAAAAGGATTGTGTGTATTGATGGAGATGGTGCAGTTATTATGCATATGGGAGCAATGGCAACTATTGGTGCATATCAGCCTGCTAATTTATTGCACATTGTGCTTGACAATAGTGCACATGAAACAGTAGGAGGAATACCAACTGTTTCACAGAAAATTGATTTTGTATCAATGGCAAAGTCTGTAGGTTATGAGGAAGCATATGAAGTAGAGAACTTAAATACATTGGAATCAGTATTAAAAGAATCTATAAAAAAAGACAAGTTAATTTTTATCCGGGTGTTAGTTGCTCTTGGTTCAAGAGAAAATCTTGGAAGACCAAAGGAAAGACCGAGGGATAATTTAGAAAAATTTATGAAGAATTTTAAAATGTAAAATGAAATGAGAAAAGTAATGCAGGATATTTTAATTAAAAATATTGGAAAACGTAAAATTGTATTCTGGGGATATGGCATATACCAAGACAATAAAAATTATATGACCCAATTATGGAAGAATATAATTAAAGAAGAAAAATTAGAGGTTGCATTCTGCGTAGATAGTGATTATGGAAAATGCGGTGACAACGTAAAATTTCACTATGTGTTGAAAAATGGAAAAGAGCAGTACTACGTAATCGTATTATGCAGTTATTATGAGGAGATATATAGACTGCTTGAGGAGTATGGTTATGTAGAACATAAAGATTTTATTTATGCGAGGCATCAGCCGGTTGTTATAAAATCAACCTATGATTACATAGATAAGTATAATAACCGCATCGAGGGGAGAGTGCCAGAGGGTGGGGAAATTGTATTTTCAGGATATAATGCAAGAATCAGTATAGGTCGCAATTTTAAATTTCATGGCAAAATAGAAGTGCGAAATAACAGCTGTCTGATTATAGGGGATAATGTTGTGGTTGAAAATGCATCTCCCTGGATGGTAGGTAACGATGGATTCTGTAAAATTGGATCAGACTGTAAATTTAAAAAGACAGGCTTGATTAATGTGTTTGGTAAAGCAAGAATGTTGATAGGTGATGGTTCTACCTTTGAAAATAATTATCATTTTTCAATACAAGAGTATACAACGTGTGAATTTGGAAAAGATTGCATGGCATCAAATGATTTGATTGTTAGAACCAATGACGGGCATACCATCTTTGATAATGTTTTAAAAGACAACGTCAATAGTAAGATTGAGATTAGCAAGAAAAGAAAAATTATCATAAAAGATCATGCATGGATAGGACAGCGGTGTGCTATTCTATATGATACATGTATAGGAACAAATTGTATTGTTGGCCTAGGAACAGTTGTAAAAGGTTCATTTGAAGATAATAGTATGATTGCTGGTGTGCCGGCGAAAGTTATAAAACATAATATTAGCTGGAGCAGGAAGAAGATAGGAGATTATGTTGAGGACAACCAATTATAAAGCAAAAAATATCTTAATACTGTCTGATATCCATGGAAATTATTCTGCATTAAACGGTGTGTTTAAAAATATTGAATGGGATAGTGTTAAAGGAATGATTCTTTTAGGTGATCTTATTGATTATGGACCATCCTCCAATGAGGTAATTGGACTATTAAAAGAATATCAAGATATAGAAATATATTGCAATATCTGGGGCAATCATGAGCAGGCAATTATGACCGATGCTTATGACAAATTTTCATCTCAGAGAGGTAAAGCGTGTGCAAAACATACAAAATCAGTCCTTTCAGATGCGACGATTCAATATCTTAAATGTATGAACCAAAACGGAAAAGCAGAATTTATGCTTGGAAATAAGAAATGTCTGGCAGTGCATGGTTCCCTAGAGGATACTTTTTGGAAAGGTATTTATCCGGGAAAGATGGACAATGACTATTCAGAATATGACTATGTATTTTCTGGACATTCCCATAGAGAGCATTTTTTCTCATTATTTTATAAAAATAATAATCTCGAATATAGAAATGAGAAACGAACTATTTTTATTAATCCTGGTTCAGTTGGACAACCAAGGAACCATAATCCGGCTGCTTCCTATGCCATTTTAAATGTGGAAAATGAAGAAATTAATTTTAAAAAAGTGAATTATGATATAGAGGCAGAGCAGGCTAAATTTTCAGATAAAGTAAATGAATTTTATAAAACAAGATTGGAGCGTGGAATATAAATGAAAAAAGTGTACTTATGTATATCTACGGATGTAATTCAGACAGGTCATATTAATATTATAAATGAAGCGGCAAAATTAGGAGAAGTAACAGTTGGTGTATTATGTGATGAATGTGCTGCAAAGTATGAAAGGTATCCTTTAATTCCGTTAGAAGAAAGAATGAAGATTATTGCAGGACTGAAAGGTGTATCTCATGTTGTAGTTCAGGAAGATATATATTATGATGATATTTTATATAAGCTTAAACCTGATTATGTAGTACATGGAGATAACTGGAAGAAAGGATACCAAAAGAAAGTCAGAGAAAGGGTTATTCAGGTTATTAGTGAATGGGGTGGTCAAATCGTTGAACCGCCATATTATAGAAATGCTTCATTTGATTATTTCAGAGGAGCAATGAATGAACTGAGAGGACTTCCGGAACTTAGAAGGCAGAAGTTAAAGGATAAGATTGAAAGAGGAGAAATTGTTAAGGTAATCGTTGCTTACGATGGTATAAGCGCACTTTTGGCAGAAAAAACAGAAGTTGAAACCCCAAATGGAAAAAAGCAGTTTGATGCACTTTGGATGTCAAGTCTGTGTGATTCAACAGTAAAAGGTAAACCGGATATAGAATTGGTCGACATTTCGTCCAGAGTGAGTGTTGTAAATGATATTATGGAAATAACAACAAAGCCTATTATTTTTGATGCTGATACGGGCGGGCAGCTTGAACATTTTGGCTATACAATCAGAACTTTGGAACGAGTGGGCGTATCAGCTGTAATTATTGAGGACAAATGTGGATTAAAGAGAAATTCATTATTTGGTAATGAGGTTGAGCAGCATCAGGATAGTATCGAAAACTTTTGCGAAAAAATAAAAGTTGGTAAATCAGCTAAAATTTCAAAGAATTTTATGATTATTGCCAGAATTGAAAGTTTAATTTTAGAACAGGGAATGGAAGATGCACTAGAACGTGCAAAACAATATGTTAAAGCAGGTGCAGATGGCATTATGATTCATTCCCGTGCAAAGACGCCAGACGAGATTTTTGAATTTGCAGATAAATTTAGAAAAGTAGACAGTGAAACACCACTAGTTGTAGTTCCGACAACATATGGAACGGTCACAGAAGAAGAATTAAAAGCACATGGTATTAATATTGTTATTTATGCAAATCATACATTACGTGCAGCATTTCCAGCGGTGCAGAAGGTTATGCAAACAATACTGGAGAACGGTCGTTGCTATGAAGCAAATGAACAGTGTATGCCAATAAAAGATATCCTTTCGTTAATACCGATAAAGTGATTTAGGAGAAAATGATCATATGAGATTTTATAGAAAAAAAGAACTTATCTCATATTTGCAGGAGATGAAATGTAAACAGCAAAAGTTGCTCGTGTTGCAAGAGAAATATCAAGAAATTCTATATGATTTACAGGAGTGTGCAATAATAATTGGGGAAGAAGTAGAGACAGAAAAAACAACACATTCTAAAACTATAGTAAAGAAATTAGAAGATTATTGTGAAATGATTTATCAAATAAGTTTGTTAGAGGGACAAGCTATATTGCAAAAACATGTAGATAAGTTAGATTGTATGATTTCACAGATTGTACAGAAAATGCGTGAAATGAGTACTGATAAAATTAGAATTGCTTTTTTTCCATATAAGGCATCAATGTGGGATTGCATGGATAGTGTATGGAAATGTGCTATAAAAGATGAGAGATGTGTAGTTGAAGTTATTCCGATTCCTTTTTTTGAACGAAATAATGGTAAAAATGAAGCTGTAGAATGTTATGAGGGGGATTTGTTTCCTCAATATGTAAAAGTGAGACATTATAGTACGTACAATTTGAGCCAGGAACATCCAGACATAGCATATATACATAATCCATATGACCAGTGCAACAGGGTTACAATGGTGCATCCTTATTTCTTTTCTAAAGAAATTAAAAAAAATTGTGATAAGCTAATTTATATTCCTTATTATATTGCGGGTATATATACAAGTGAACAAAAGGTTTGTGAAATGACAGAACTTCCTGGATTTTATAATTCATCATATGTTATTGTGCAGACTGAAGAATATAAAAAAATATTGGAAAACAATGGGAGAGAAGCTGATAAATGTATTGTTGCAGGTTCACCAAAGTTTGATGCAGTGTTGACAAATAAAGAAACTTTAAAATTGGATTATTATGCAGATACACTTAAAGACATGAAAATATTTTTACTAAATACAAGTATTAGTGGCTTTTTAAAAAATAAAGACTGGTTTACAATTATGGACGAGATAGTAGAGTCTTTTAATAAAGATACTCAAAGTTTTTTAATATGGCGACCACATCCATTGTTGGAAGCAACGGTAAATGCATTGAGGATAGCCGAGCGTGAACAATATGCAAAAATAAAAATAAAAATCCAAAATATGGAAAATGCTATTATCGATTATAGTGCTAATCCTTTAAAAGCAATAAAAACAGCGGATGCGCTGATTTCTGATTATAGTTCATTGGTTCCGCAGTATTATGTTACAGAGAAACCAATTTTGTGTTTAAATGGTAAAAAAGAATATAGAGAAAAATATATTTGCATTTTTGATCATTATGATTGTTATTTTTATAATGATGGATTATCAATTGAAAATTTTATAAAAATGGTTCAAGAGAGTAACGACCCAGCTAAACAAGTCAGACGATTGTATATAAAAAAAATGCAATTTAAAAAGAATGCAGGGAAGATAGTACATGAGTCTGTTATGCGTAAACTAAAAGAGGATTGATTGTTATGGATTATATGCAATTTTGTAAACTTGTAGATAAAGTAAATAAAACAGAAGATGATTTAAAAAAATTGGAACCATATCGGGTCGAAAGAGCTGTTATAATGGCAGCGGGTTTGGGAACTAGAATGCGACCGATAACGAATAGTAAACCTAAACCATTAGTTACAGTAAATGGTGTATCATTGATTGAAACGGGTTTACAAGCACTTGAAAATGCAGGAATTAAAGAAATCTACATTGTGAGAGGATATTTAGGTGAACAGTTTGACTTGTTATTAGGTAAGCATCCTAATGTTAAATTTATTGAGAACGTATTGTTTGACAAGGGAAATAATATTACCTCTATTTTGGCTGCTAAAGAATTTCTTGAAAGAGCATATATTTTTCCTGCAGACTTATATATAAAAAATCCTGCGGTTATTAAACCGTATCAATATCAATCAGGGGCGTGGGGAGTAAAAGTGAAACAGACAGATGATTGGTGTTTAGAAACCACGGCAGAAGGAATTGTACAAAGGTGCGGTATTGGAGGAGTGGATTGTTATAAGGATATAGGCATCTTTTATTGGAATAAAGAAGACGGAAGCAGATTAAAAAAACATGTCGAACAAGTTTGCAAACAGGAAGAAGGCTGTAAGAGATATTGGAGTAATGTACCATTTGTTTTATATCCAGATGAGTATAAAGTGAGAATTAATGAATGTCAGAGAGATGACGTGATGGAATTTGATACAATAGAGGAACTCAGTAAAGTAGATTATTCATATAAAATTTATTTAGAGAGGTAAAATATATGCAAAAAAATTGGGGCTATGTTTCAGCTCAAGAGGACATTAACGAATTATATATTACAAAAGGACAATATATGGGAGGTAATATTGTAGGAATTATAGTTGAACCCAATGAATTAGAAAAGCAAGTAGGAGATATTTGTAATGCTAAAACATATGATTTTCCGGTGAGATATGAAGTAGTATACGAAAATGATATGAAAAATATAGAGGATAGATTGAAGCAAATTGTAGAGATATTTGAAAAAGAGGGGTGTAGATGTATCGCATCTACGGGAGGTTTATTGGGAAAATATCAAAATATGGTTGCTAATAGTACGGAATTATTGGTTATGATGACGCCTTTGATAATGATTCCGTTTTGTTTAACGACAATTAGTAGTAGAAAGAAATTACTAATAGTATCTGAAAATGAAATTACAGTAGAACAAGAAATTGCAGCTCAAATGGGGTATGTACATTGTACTCAAATTGAATATGCAAAAGTTTTAGCGAATGGTCACATTCAAAATATTCATGATGAGGAACCGCAATGGGAAACTATTGGAGTTATAATATGGGATAGTCAAAGAAAGTGTAATATAAAAACAATACCGGTTTATGGAATGTGTGATGTGATTTATTTTACGAAATTAGCAGTTGCCCAAAAACCATACGAAGGTTTTTTATAAGGAGGAAATATGAGTTATCCATTTTCAGGTTATGATATAGGTGTATTGGTTATGACTTCATGGGTACCAAAACCTATGGGACATATATCGCAGGCAGGAAATTATAATTTTCCTGTATATTATTATCCAGTTGACTCAACAAATACTACGAATATACATGGCGGTGATAAAGCAATTTTGCCAGACTTAATTACTGCGGCAAAACATTTAGAAGAAATGGGGTGTAAATGTATAACTTCTTCTTGCGGATATTTTGCTCATTTTCAAAAAGAGATTGCAGAAGCTGTAGATATTTCAGTATGTTTATCTTCAATAACGTTAATACCATTTCTTATACCAATGCTTAGAAAAGATGAAAAACTGGCAATCCTTTGCTATAACAAAGAAAAATTGAATATGGAGTTATTTCATTCGTGCAATGTTTCAAAGAAGATGTTAGAGCGATGTATTATTCAGGATGTGATTCATGAAAAAGAGTTTTCAAATATAATAAAAGATCAAGGACATTACAATATTACAAATGCAAGAAAAGAGTTAGTTGATATAACAAAAGATATGAAAAAAAATAATAATATTGGAGCTTTTTTACTAGAATGTACGGATATGCCGCCATGTTCATATTATATACAAAAAGAATTGAATGTTCCAGTATTTGATGCGACAATTATGGTTAAATTTTTAAATACGATTTATGGAAGGAAAAATAAATGAAAATTAATAGGCAACCAATTGAATTAACGCAAGAACAGCTGCGAAAATTGCAATTGACAGAATTAGAGATGTTAGTAGAATTTGATAGAATATGTAGAAAGAATAATATTCATTATATATTGGGATATGGGACATTGTTAGGAGCAGTGCGCCATAATGGATTTATTCCATGGGATGATGATGTAGACGTTTTTTTGATGAGAGATGAATATAATAAGTTTTGTGAAGCATGTAAAACAGATTTAAATACAGAAAAGTTTTTTTTACAGAATTGGGAAACAGATAAAAATTTTAATTCAGGATATGCTAAATTACGAAGAAATGATACACAATATGTTCGGGTTGGACAGGAAAGAATGAAATATCATAATGGTATTTACATAGATATAATGGTTTTTGACAAAGTGATAGATAAAGTTAAAATGCGTGAAAAATTCAAAAAAAAGTGTATTATTTATAGAAAATTATTATATTCTACTGCTGGTTCAATGTGTGAAAAAAATATTTTTAAAAGAATTGGATATAAGATATTAACACTGATACCAAAAGAAAAAGTAAAACAGAAATTTGGGGAATATAGTCAAAAATATAATGATATGAATACATGTTTTGTATTTTCAACTGCTACATTGGGCAACCAGCATTATTGTATTAAATTGTTTCAAAAAACAAAAGAGGCAGAATTTGAAGGACATAAATTTTGGATACCAGAGGATTATGACTGCTTTTTAAATTGGTGCTATGGGTGTGATTACATGACACCACCTCCAATAGAGGAGAGAGGGCAGCGTGCGCCGGTAACGAAAATAAAATTTGCTGACGAATAGATATTGTAAAATAGTATATTAATATGAACTTTATAACAGTAGAGGGAATAATGAAGCTATCAATTTGTATAATCACAAAAAATGAAGAAAAAAACATAGAAAGATGTTTGAGGTCTTTTCAAAAGTATGATTTTGAGCTTATAGTAGTAGATACAGGTTCAACAGATCAAACAAAAACTGTAGCTTACAAGTATACACCATATGTATATGATTTTGAGTGGTGCGATGATTTTGCAGCAGCTAAAAATTATGCAATTTCAAAGGCAACACAAGAATATGTCATGGTAATTGACAGTGATGAATATTTGGAAGCTATAGATATTCAAACATTAAATAGGCTTGTGAGAGAAAATCCAGATAAAGTTGGACGTATCAAGCGTGTTAATACATTTATAAGAGATGGAATTGCGCAGGAAAATACCGAACGGATTAATCGTGTTTTTTCAAAAAAAATGTTTTGCTATGAAGGCAGAATACATGAACAGGTGGTCTCGGTAAAAGGGAATAACTATGAAACTTATATGCTGCCTGTAAGAATCGGACATAGTGGTTATGATATGCCGGAAAAAGAATTAAAGGAAAAAGCACAGAGAAATATTTGGTTGCTTGATTTAGAATTGAAAAATTTAATCAATGAAAAAATAAAAAAACAAGGAGATGTCAGGGAAGAAGATACTCAAAAGTGTTTAGAACTATTGTTGGAAAATCTACAGCAGGAAAACGTATTTGCGGTGACACTTCAAAAAGATGATAGACTGCCATATGTTTTATATCAACTGGGGAAAGGATACTGCATGGCTAAGGAATATGTAAAGGCGTGCCTATATTTTTCGGCAGCATTGTCTTTTGATTTAAATCCTCAATTGGAATATGTCATTGATATGGTTGAAGCATATGGATATGCTTTAATTAATTCCAAACAGGCTGATAAGGCATTATTTTTTGAAAATATATATGATGAATTTGGAAAAACTGCTGATTTTAAATTTCTTATGGGACTCATTTATATGAATAATGAAATGTTTGATAAGGCAATAGATGAGTTTACAAAGGCAGCCCAAATGCCGGAAGGAAGAATGAAAGGGGTTAATTCATACTTTGCGAACTATAATACAGGGGTTATTTATGAATGTTTGGGAGATATTCAGAATGCTAAAAAATATTATATGTTATGCGGGGAGTATGAGCCTGCTAAAATACGTTTAAAACAGCTGATGTAGTAATATCTGATGTGGACAGAGAAAAAGTATATTGTTATATTGCAGATACACTGTTATGCCAAATCAAGACATAACAGTGTATAAATATTCTATTATGCAAACACCACCTCAAAAATTTCTTTCAGCCGCACTTCATAGCTGTGGAATTCTTTTACTTTTCCATAGCCGTTGGCGGCAATCTGGCGGCGTTCATTGTCGTGCTTTAAATAGTAATCACATTTATTTAAAAAATCCTCCTGAGATTCAAAAAGCACAAGGTCTTCACCGGGAACAAAATGTTCATAAAAATCCCCCTGATAATTGGAAAGTAAAAATCCGCCACAACCCATAATGTCGAAACAGCGGAGCGGAATACCGCTTCGGATACTGCCCAGGGAAATATTTAGATTAATAGCCGAATTTTTAAAAACATACGGCATCTGGCGCTGGTAATCCACAGAACCCATATTGTGAATTAATGGAAGCTCCGGTGTCGGATTTGGCGTGAAAAGCTTTGTATTGAAATGTTCGGAAGCTGATTTTAAAAGTGAGGTACGCTCTAAGTTTGCAATTTTGCGGGCAATTACATAATGGGCAAAGAGCCATTCAACAGTTTCAACGCTGTCAGTCCCCGGCTGAAGCGGCAGGGAGTGCTGCATATCTTCAATGATTTCTTTGGATAAGAGTTCTTCAATAAAGTAATATCCATACACTTTCATTTGCGCCTGCATAATCCCCTGTAAATAGCCTTTTGTGTAGTCGGATAAATGTTCCATGCGGTCATACAGGTTGTGTATTTCATTATACATTGTACCGACAAAGGAAACATCACTCTGATAAAAATCCAGTGGCTGCTGGGAAGCGGAAATGGCAGAAGCGGTCATCCTATCCAGCCGGCCGGTATTGACAGCAAGCTGCATATAATACACAGTTGGAATGTTTTCTTTTTTAAGTTCCAGATAAGTCTGCTGGTCAAATAAAAATACATAATTGCACGGATTGATAATGGTATATGAATACAGCGAAACGAGCGGCGAATCATATACGAAGGCTATATAAGGTATATTGTGTTTTTTACAGCAGTTAGAAATAACCGGAAAGTAATTGAATGTAAAAACAGCATCATAAGAAGCACTTTCAATCAGCTTGTCAAAGCGTGCATCAAAAGCTTCATCGACATGGTTATAAATATTTTCGTCTGTAATAACAGTATATGTATGTCCGAGATTTGTCAGCGCTTCGCGCAAATCGTCAATTGCCATATGTTCATATTCAAAAATCAGTATATTCATGGAAATCTCCGTTTCTTTAGATAATAAGATGCTGTAGGGCATCATTGGGTTTGATACTTCATCTTCATTAATTGTAAGGGACGGGGCGGGGATTTGCAAGAGGGGAGTGGGGGGAGAAAAAAGAATTTCACTAAAAGAGCTGATAATACAGTAGAATAGTGATGCAAAATTAGACAATATATGATATGATAAAAATGTAGGATAATAAGAAGTTATGTGTACAATTTATGATGAAGTGGATTTTATTATGGTGGAAAATAAGTATTGTGGATTGAAAAGTCGAAATACGCTTAGTGATAATCTTGCAGAGATGTATAAAAATAAAATAGCAAAAGATATTACTTTTATATATGGCAATCATGGCTGTGGTAAAACATATGTGTTATCAGAAACAATATCAAAATTGCAAAAAAATAGTAAAATAAAAGATAAAATTCATATTTATATACCTGATAATGAAAAATTAATTTTATACAATAACTCCAATAAAACATGTTTAGAAAGTGTAGATGTGAGTATTTCTTTACCTGCTCGTTTAATTGCCAATTTAGACATGGGCGTATCATTTACAAAACAAAATAATGATAGTCAATTTGAACAAATTAGTTCACTGATGAAAAGTAAATTTGCTGGAGATATATTGATTTGTTTACCGCATTATTCTGAATTAGACACAAAGATAAAGGTACTTGTTAATCTGCTTATGGCTCATAATTTGCCATTAAGGCAAAAATTTAAACATAATTTATATTTTTTGATTACTGATTTAAATGATAACGCTATATCGGATTTTCTTACAGGATTATCTATTATGAATTGCAAGTTAGAAGATTACAAAGAAGATGATATATATGCCTATCTAAAACTAAAACACAATTTACTTTTAAATGAAAGTTTAATACACGATAAATTAGTACAAATAAAAAAAATATGTGCTTCTAATTTAAAATTAGTAGATTTTCTTTATGTCGATTTTCAAGAACAAGATGTACTTTTTTTTAAAGCATTAGATAAAATTATAAGATATCACTTACAGCAGTTAAAAAAAGCAGGTGCTAATGAGAGTATAACAGAAATGAATATGGAGGACATTATTTTAACAGCATCTATAAGCTTGAAAAAATTTGCTGAACAGGAAATAGCACATATAACTCATAATGATATAAGTTCTGTTCATAAAGGATTAACCATAGCACAAAGTCAGACAATTATAAAAAAAGATTCTCAAAATTTTTATCTTTTTGTTTGTGAGGAAGTTCGGAATCAATTTAGAAAAGAGCTAATGCAATCTAATAAGGAACGATATTTAGATTATTATAATTATTACAGTCAAAATGAACAAGGGCAATATTATCTTAGAGCATATTATTTGAAAATGTATAATGGAGAAATTAATACCAGTGTTTTTTCTTTATTAATTTTTGCATATATAGAAGCTTTTAAGTTTAATGATATTTCCAGAATAGAAGCTATTGATTTTTTGCTTACAAAAGAAAAAAATGATTTTGTACAAGTATATAAAAATATAAAAGATTTTTATAAATTATTAGCAAATGAGAATTCTACATCTGCTAAAATAAAATCAGCGTATAGTAATATTCAGGAAGTATATTTTGATTTGCCATTAAAAGCAGAGTTAACAAGAGCTTATTTTCGGTATTTATATAAAAACTATTTTTTATGTGATTCAGAGGTAATGCATGTAACAAATCAGTTAATACAATATGCAAATGCAAAATTATATATTATAATGCCTAAATATCCAGTAGAAATTGTTCTGGTAGATGAAGTCATCATCCGATTAAGAATTATATATGATATTGCTCCTTTTATTCTTGATAATATGAATAATGTTGAACAATTTGAAAAACTATATAATTTAAGCGTTGCATTAACAGAAAAAAGTAATATAATGCCGTCAGATAAAAACATTGCACAATACATGCAAAATGTATTTAATAGAAAAGCTTTTTTATTTGTTAATCAGACTCAATGCGGTATCTATTACGAAAAAGCCAAAAAGTATTTTTACGATACTGAAATCTGGGACGAATACTGCCTTACTTTGATAGGAGAAGCTGGAACAGATATCGTTATTCAAAAATATGATGACACACTAGATCTTTGCAGACAAGCGAAAAATATAGCTAAGGAAAAAGAAATTACCATACCGCAAATAGAAAAATTAAATAATAATAAACTTATAGCAGATTTTTTGCGATTTGAAAGTAAAAATCAACCTAAAAAATGCATAAACTATGCTGGAAAAATTGCTAAAAAATTGAGAAAAAATCTCAATGGTATTTCGAGTTCTACAGAGTTTGTTATTATTACAAATCTTTGTTCTTTATATCTGTATTCAGGAGATATGGATATGTATGGCAGATACAAAAAATATATAGAAAATTTATTAGAGTGTGAGGATATCTCAGATATTCAAAATGATAATATAGATGATTTTTATCGATATTATTTTGCATGGTTTGAAATGTACAAAAATATTATTCTTAACAACTGGGATAAGGCTGAAATATTTGCAGATGATTTAAATGGATTCGTACCTGCGCTATTTAAAAAACAAGAAGTTTTTTGGAATAAAAAACTTCTTGCAGTAAAAGAAATTATTAAGGAACATCGTCAAATCACAAGTTATATGTTTTGCAAAAATCTTGTACCTTTAAATCGCCGTTCAAGCGAACTGGCAGCTTTTTTTTGTCGAGGTTTAATGTTATCAGATTTACAATATACATCGTATGATTAATCTCGTGTATCATAGTTATAATTAGAAATACAACATGCCATAATAACTTTATAAATATCATTATAATGCAACTTGAAAACATCTTGAAATAAATAAGCGATGGAACTATGTTGGATAGTATATGGGGTTCCGGCAATATCTATAAGATATGGTTGTTTTTCTTTTATACGAAAATCAAATCGCGCATAGTCCTTGATATTAAGAGCGGAAGCTGCTTTAACAGCAGCTTCTTTCACTCTTTGTACAGTTTCTTTATCACAGGAATCTGATAATTTTCTGAAAGAGTAGGCATAGGCATTTGATATGTTTGAATCAAGGAAATCGGCACCATTAATAAGTAATTCAATAGGTTCCAGAGCATAATATTTTTTTTCAAATTGAAGAACTAAAACTTCACACTCGGGTCCATCAATATATTGTTGTATTAAAACATTATTTGTTTTCATCTGCGTTAATGTGGCATTTATTTTATCAATGATTTTTCCGTCTGCGTGTATCCTATTATTAGAAGATAACCCTTGACTTGCGGATTCAAAAATATTTTTTACTAATATATCCTGATTTAAAAATATTGTTTCAATATCAAATAAATCATTTGGATAAATAAAGCTTCTAGGAGTTAAAACGTTATAATTTTTTACAATTTGAGAAAACATCCACTTATTTCTAAGCAATGATATTGTAAAGGCATTTGAACCTGTGTAGTGTAAATTGCATAAATCACAAAATGCAGGAATTAAAGATTTTTTGCCTTCCTGTATGCCATCTCTGCTAAAATTATAAACGTAGCATTCATTCGGTAATGGCTTATTTTTTATTATGTATTCAATAAACTCAACCTCTGAATAAAAAACTTTTGCAAATCCGAAAACATAAAAAAGAGCTGAAGCGATCTCAGCAAATTCCTTTCGGGAAAAAAATTCACTTTCATCTGCATGACTTATATATTCATCTGATTTCGCGGTTTTATATTGTGTATCTGCTATTATATATAAATCAAAATCAATATCTATTTTTTTAAAATAGTCCAAACATTTTGTTATAATTTTCATAACGAACTTCCTTTCAGTAAATAATTTGTAAAATTGTGTTTAAATCCTAGACGTACATAAAATCTGGCAGCTGCTTCATCGTACACATTAACCTGCAATTCATTTCCTGATAACAAACAAAAAGTGTTGATTTTTTTTATGATTTGAGTTCCTATACCCGAATTGCGATATTTTTTTCTGATATACATTCTTTTTAAACGTATATAATTGCATTCTTGTATCAAATCTATAAAGCCAATATCTATACCATTTGTTATAATAATAAACGGGAATTCATTTGGTGAAAAGATTATTGGTTCATCAAGGTACTGAGGATTATCAGGATGTTTAGCGTTATAGTCCTTCCAAAGTCTTTGAGTATATATGATTGCCAGTGGTTCATTTTGTATAAATAAAAAATTATTTTTATAATCATACAAATTTAAAAAGTAGTTGTTAAAATCAAAATAATAGCGCTGGCATACTTCAAGACATTGAATATAATCATTTCTAGTGTCTATTTTACCAGCCACATTATATGGAATTTTTTGTGCATAAATATGAATATTATGTATTAAATTTAAAAAAATATATTCTCTATTTATTTTTGAACTTGTATTTATAGAATAAAAAAAATTTTGATAATTACTAAAATCCTTTTCTGATAAAAAAATCATTTCTAAAAAATAATCCTTGTTTTCGCTACTGTCTTCAAACCCTACAATATGGTTATCTTGTGCTATTTGTGGCATATAACTAAAAGACCTGCTACTAAAATTATTAGTGATATAGCAGTAACTAAACGGCTCATACTTGAATAGATTTTGGAAAAATACAATATTACTATCAATAATAAAAGTGTCTTTTATTTTTTCCCTAATTTTATATAAAGCATGAAATAGCGAATCATTAGTATTAGAAATTGGTATAATCGTACAACTATATTTATCTTGCAAGTAGTTGTATTCAGCAAAATAATTATTATTGATAATTGTTATGTCTGAAATCCCAACATCATTTAACATAAGAATTGTTCTTTCTATGTTGAATAAATTATTAATTTTGAAAAAGTGGGTGTCAGATTGAAAATCATTGTTAATAATTAAGTTATTATTTAATGACAAAATAATAGCATTCATTTGAATCACTCCATTAAAATTTTAATAATATAACTTCTTATTATCGAATAAAAATCAGCCCATTCTGCATATAGAATGGACTGTATAGAGAAAAACTATTTTACTTTTAGATTTTAAAATCTTTTCTTGGGTGCTTGTGTAAAAGAATATCGCGTTGTTTAGCAACAGCAACGTGTGTGTAAATTTCTGTTATATTAATAGAACTGTGCCCCAGCATTTCTTGTATATAACGGATATCCACGTCAGCTTCAAGTAATGAGGTTGCAAACGTGTGCCGGAACATATGTGGGGTGATATGCATATTAATAGCAGCAAGGGAGGTGTATTTATTAATCGTTCGGCGAACGGTCTGGTCAGTTAAAGGGGTTCCTTTCTGGCTGACAAAAAAATAGTTACATTTTGCAATTTCGTTGTAAAAATTATCCTGATATTCGTTTAAAATGTGTATAACTGAGCTGTTTGCAATTTGTATACGGCGTTCTTTATTTCCTTTGCCATGGATAAGGATTGTACCATCATATAAATTAATATGATGGGGTTGCAAAGCACAAAGTTCGGAAATACGCATTCCAGAACTGAAAAGTAATTCTATGACAGCAGCATCGCGCAGTGCATTTCGGCGCTGATAAACTGTTTTAGCATTTTTTTGATAAGTATAAATTGTTGAAAGAAATGTTTCTATAGTATATAATGGAATGGTACGTGGCAATTTGACAGGTTCACGGAAATGAAGCTGTATTTTGTTAAATGGATTTATAGATAATAGGTCTTTGTATTCTAAAAAATGAAAAAATGCTTTAAGGGAGGCAATTTTTCGTTTTACGGTTTTGGAATGATATTTTTTATGAAGGAATGCAATATAATTTTCAATAATAGCAGGTGTGATATTAGAAATATCGGTAATAGATAACTGCTCGGTAAACTGCTTCAGATCAGTTGTATAGGCTTTGAGAGTCTTTGTATCCAGACGCTTTTGGGTACGGCAGTATTCAATGTAGTTTTCCATAAAATGTTGTAAATTATTCATTATAAAATCTCCTGTTTTTAAAAAGTATAACGCATTTAATAAAAATCGGTAAAGCTTATATGTGGATATAGAATTGCAAAGATTTAGAAACTAGGTACAACATATAGAGCTATTTATGGGGAAAAATAAAAGTGGATAGTAAGCGCTACATAATCCCCCGGAGTGTAATGCTTCAATTCCTGATGTAAAATTCTTTGATAAAGATGGATTTGTGCTTTATTACAAAAGACTTGATTCAGGAAGATTTCAATGACCGCGAAATCCTGATGAAGTGAAAAATCTTACAAGACAGGAATTCAGGTGGTTAATGGAGGGACTTTCGATAAGCCAGCCCAAAGCAATAAAACCGACACCTCCCAAAAACAGGAAATACATTTGAGGATACAGATTATGAATCATTTGGATTGATTGATGAAAAAGGTAATCTGACAAATGCTGGAGCACTTCTGGCAGATGAATCACCTGTGCGTCATTCCAGATTATTTTGTACAAGATGGAACGGACTTACTAAGGCATCGGAATTGGGAATTAGTATTGCAACAGTAAAGCGTAAGATTAAGAAAATGCCAAATGTATCATATAAAGGAAGCGGCTACAGTGATCATTGGGAGATTAAAGAGTAGTAAGCACACTATATATTCAACCTGTTAAAAGAGAAAATTGCTGATGGCGAAAAAACAGGAAATGCATAAGTCTTATGAGCTTTGAAACTTTGTAAGACTACATGATATAGTAACAATGCGATACAATCTGCGTTTGCGGCGGATTTGTAATAATGGTTTTTAAGTAGTCTCATTTTTTGAAATCGTTTGTTGAGACTAACATGAAACTATTTAGAAAAAAACTATTGAATTGGCAAGAAAAATATATGGAAGGTGAATTGGGTGAATGGTAGAAACAGAATAGATGATAAGGCAAATGCAATTGTTGAGAAAATAGATGAATCTAAACTGATTGGAAAATATAAAATGAAATCAAATTTTAATGGTGTTACATTAGATATAGATTGTTTATCAACAGTCTGTAAAACAGTGTTGAATGTGTTATACTTTCCAGATAAGGTTTTTTGTCTGAAGGAATGTGGAGATAATGCTTTGGAAGTATTGTACGGACTAAAAGCTGGAGCAGTATATAGTGATTATGCAGTGATACCCTTTGAGAGGAATGTGGTTAATGTATCCGATGAAAGAGGAACTTCAATAGTCTGCAAATTGTCTGTATTGCAGCGTGGGATATCTGCACAGGGCAGGAAAAAGATATGCTTGTACAGGTATTAAAGGAATACCGGAAGAATAAAGGAATTGAGTTATTAACGAAGAATGTTTTTGATATAAACGGTATAGATAATATGACAGCTTATTACGGCAGTCCATCCCCGCTCATCTGCCGGTTTGTACAGCAGCATAAACCTGCGATGGTGTCGGAGGAGCAGTAGTAGAAAATCAAATTGAGATATGCTATAATATGCGCAAGTTACAATAGTATTGCAATATCAGGAGAGTGAACCGATGAATCAAAAAGCCATTTCGATAGGGATAGAATCTTATAAAGAAATTGTAGATAGACCATATTATTATGTTGATAAAACTCTGTTAATAAAGGATTTATTGGATAATGGTACATTAGTGAGCTGCTTCACCCGGCCGCGCCGTTTTGGCAAGACACTGGCATTGAGTATGTTAAAAACATTTTTTGAGCTGGAAATGGACAGCAAAGGAAATGTAATTGATAATAGCCATTATTTTGAGGGAATGAAGATTGCAGAAGCTGGTGAATGCTATATGAATCAGCAGGGGAAATATCCGGTGATATCACTTTCGTTAAAATCAGCAAAACAGCCGGATTTTGATATGGCATATCAGTGCATGATTCAGGATATTGCTTATGAATATGACAGACATCGTTACGTATTGCTTGGAGAGGCACTGTCTGATGCAGATAAAGCAATTTATACCAGCATCATGGAGAGAAAAGGCGAAAAGGCACAGTATGCAACATCATTGAAGTTTTTAGCGGAATGTTTGAAAAAATACCATGGCAGGAATGTAGTGATATTAATTGATGAGTATGATGTGCCGCTTGAAAATGCATATTTCAGGGGATTTTATAATCAAATGATTGATTTTGTCCGTTCCTTATTTGAATCAGCATTAAAGACGAATGACAGTCTGGAGTTTGCGGTAATTACAGGGTGCCTTAGAATCAGCCGGGAGAGCATTTTTACAGGATTGAATAATCTTGAGGTAATTTCTGTGCTGAATGAGAATTATTCAGAGTATTATGGCTTTACTGAATCCGAAGTGAAAGAAATGTTAAGAACTTATGGATTGGAAGAAAAATTACAGGAAGTAAAGCAGTGGTATAATGGATATTTGTTTGGCAATACCGAAGTATATAATCCATGGAGTGTTATTAATTATGTGAAAAATGGTATTTCAGGCAGCCGTTCATTTCCGCAGCCGTATTGGTCAAATACTTCGTCGAACAGTATTGTACGTGAATTAATAGATCATGCGGATTTGCACGTAAAAAAAGAAATTGAAGAACTCATAGCAGGCGGGACGATAGAAAAACCGGTACATGAGGATATTACGTATGAGGATATCCATAAAACACAGGATAACCTGTGGAATTTCTTATTTTTTACAGGATATTTGAAAAAAACTGATGAGCGCTTCGAGGTTGATACGAGTTATCTGACAATGACAATACCGAATGAAGAAGTGCGATTTATATATAGAAATAATATTAAAGAGTGGTTTGAAAATAAACTTAAAAATACAGATTTGAATGTTTTATATAATGCAGTGCTAAATGGAAACTGCACTGTATTTGAAGAACAGGTAAACAATCAGCTGGCAGAAACAATTAGCTATTATGATTATGCCGAGAGTTATTATCATGGATTTTTGTGCGGCTTACTGAAAGGCTGTAACCGGTATGCAACGATTTCTAACAGGGACAGCGGGAATGGACGCCCGGATATAGTGCTTGCGTATCCGTCGGCGAGAGGGCCGGTTATCATACTGGAATTAAAGGTTGCAAAGCGGTTTCAGGAACTGGAAGTCGGGTGTGATGCGGCATTAGAGCAGATAGAACAGCAAAATTATGCCGCATATTGGGAAAATGAAGGCTATACCAGCATTACAAAGTATGGCATATGTTTTTATAAAAAAGAGTGCATGGTAAAGAAATTTTCCCACTAAAAAGGAGCCCCCATGACCAACAAAATTCTAATCTTTACAACCCGACAGTTATGCTACCACAGCGCCGGATTTTTTGCGGCGCAGCTGGCAGATGCACTGGAAAATGCAGGGTATCAATGTGAATTGTGTGAAATCCCGGAAGACGGCATTGCGGGAGAAATGCGTGAACAGGCAGTACCGGCAAAAGATACGGCGGGGGAGATTTCGCCGCAGGCAGCAGCCGTGCTGGAGCGTTATATCGGAAAGGAATACGCGGCGGTCATTGACTTTAATTCCAAGCTGCCGCGGCTGATGTGCGATGATGACACCTATTATCTGGACACCATTCAGGCACCGTTTTTTAACTACATTTTAGACAATCCGCTGTATCACCATGCAACACTGCAATGTCCGTTACAGCGGTATCATGTCCTGTTAGTCGATGAAGAACACGCCGCTTATGTACGGAAGCATTATCCGCATATTCAGGGTACGCATATGCTGTCGCTTGGTGCCAATGAAGCGGTTATCGGAAAGACATTTGAGCAGAAGCAGGAAAATGTATTATTTATGGGAACATACCGCAGACCGGAAGTCTATCTGGAGCAGATTCGCAGTCAGGATGCACAGGCGAAAAAAGAAATGCTGCAAATGATTGAGCATATTCAGGCAGAGCCGGATTTATCGGTGGAACGCGCATTGAGAGCCGTTTTAGAGGAAGAAGGCAGACAGATTTCAAAAGAAGAATTTGGACTGTTGATGAACAGGTATTATCCGGTGGAAATGTATCTGCGCAATTATGACCGGGAACAGCTGGTGACGGCACTCGTCCGGGCAAAAATTCCGGTAAGAATTGTAGGCGACTGGTGGGAGCGGTACGCATATGCCGCTGCGCCGAATCTGCAATTGGAGCAGCCGGTTGCATTTGACCGTTCATTTGATAAAATTGCGGGAAGTGCCGTGATAGCGGATTCGTCCCCGTTTTTTAAAATGGGAATCCATGACCGTGTGTTTGCGGGCATGGCAAATCATACAGCGGTTCTGACTGATGAAAGCCCTTACAGAAAAAAAGTCTTCGGAACAGGACAACATATCCTTAATACAGACTGCCCGGTTGTTTTGTATTCACCGGCAAATCCACAACAGGCATGTGATATGGCAGAAGAATTGTTGATAAACCGTGGCAGGCGTAAAGACCTTGTGGATAAAGCGTATGAAATGTATCAGAAAGAATTTACATGGAATAAAGTAGCGGAACGATTTGTAAAGCTTTTGACAGAATAATTTACAAGAACCTTTAATAAGTGTTATAATAAAACACAAATGATATCAGGGTCAAAAAGTCTAAATCCACATGAGCTTGCTCATAGTTTTGGGTTTATGCCCCCAACATCACATAAAGGTATGTGATAAAAATACATTGTCGGAGGACGGATTATGCAGGATACGAATTCGATTTACGGGCTGTTAAAAGAAAGCGCAGAAAAATATGCCGGGAAAACAGCCGTTTTATATGATACATTTGCAGGAAGCTATGAAAAGCTGTTTCAGGATGTGACCAATAAGGCAATTCATTTGCAGCATTTTGAGGGGAAGCGGGTTGCACTTTACGGACCGTCATCATACCGGTGGATTGTCAATTTATTTGGTATTATTCTGGCGGGAAAAGATGTTGTGCTGGTGGACTCCTTTCTGCCGCATAAGGAACGGGAAAGCCTGCTGGAAAAAGTAGGGGTGGATTACATTTTATCTTCTACCAATCAGTACATCCTTGCAGACAGTCATGCCATCATGATACCGGGGGCAGAAAAAGATGATGTCGAGGGAGAATATAATCCGCAGACACCGGAAGGAAACGTATTGGTATTTACGGCAACAGATAAAGAATCTGATAAAGCGGTTGTGCTGACCACACAGAATCTGATGTATACGGTGAATGCAATGAATCATCACTGCTATTGCAGCGAGCATGACAGAGTGCTGGCACAGACTATGCTGTTTCATATTTTCGGACTGGTTTACAGTCTGTTGTGGCCGCTGGCAAACGGCGCGTGTGTATGTGTCGGACGTGGACTGCGTCATATTGATGCTGAAACCTATTATTACAAGACAACGATTCTGCCGGGTACACCGTCGATGATTGAATATTTAAAGAGAATCAAGGCATTTAATCCGGAACTGCGTACCATTGTAATCGGCGGCGCACCGAGCAGCTATAAGTTATTTGAAAATTTAAAAGACCGGAATTACAACGTGTATACAATATATGGCATGGCAGAGTGCAGCGGTGGCATTGCGGTGAACCGTGAAATGGACGGCTCATATGAATTATATGATGATGAGGCAGTACAGTTAGGTGCAGACGGAGAAATTTTAGTCGGCGGGCACTGTGTCATGAAAGAGTACGACAAAGATGAACAGACGACAAAAGAAGTTTTAAAAGATGGTATGTTCCATACCGGTGATTACGGCAGGATGAACTGCCATGGCAGACTGGTAATTACAAAGAGAAATCCGGGCGTATTGCAGCTGCCAACCGGTGAAAAAATCTGCCGCCGGGTAATTAATGAGGAAATTACGGCAATTCACGGTGTTGCGGAAAGCTATCTGACAATGGACGGGGACAAGCTCACCATTGTAATCGTACCGATTGATAAAGAGATGACAGCAGACCGTATGAAGAAAAAGATTGACAAATACAATGAAAAGAAAGGATATCGCTGGGAAATCCAGAAAGTCATTGTATTAAAGCAGAATCTGCCAAAGCTTGAAAATGGTCAGGTGGACGGTGAAGCAATTCAGGAAATGTTAGAAACGGGACAATATTAATGATAAAAAGGGACAGAAAAGATTAGCAGGTCACATGACACAAGCTTACTTTTCTGTCCCTTTTGGCATATCAATCATACCGGATTGAAGCCGTACAATGATAATAAATTTATTCTTTATGCATCTGCATTAATTGATAGTAACGGGGTTACAGATAACCGTCAAAAATCATGCCGGTATAGGCGGATAAATTATAGGGGTCATTTGTCGGGCGGAGCGGGTTTTTATAGGCGATAATCTTATTGTTGACATAATCCATAGGATTGAGTGAAATGTCTTCCGCTTTTTTCTGAACAGCCTGTTTAAAGGCATTCAGACCTGAAAAAATGTCGCCTAATGTGCCGTTATCTGCGGCAGAAATAATGGCATCACGGTCAACGGCAATCGTACCATTATCGGTAACGCTTAACCCGTTTTCATTTAAAAGGTGGTTGTAAGATTTTGCAATGCCTGCAAAGTCCTTTTTTAACTTTTCATTTCCTTCAAAATGTTCGTTGGCATCATTGGCTGTTACCGAAATCAAGTTGTTATAGCCGCCGATTAATTCGCCGATACTGTCGGCAATTGCATCGGTGTCGGTATTCATGCTGATGGTGACAGGCGCTTTGCCGGTTGTATCAAAAAAGGTCAGTACATAATTATTATCAATTGTCACCTCATTTGAAACAGAGGTGGCAGTTGTTCCGTTTACAGAATATACAGCATTTGCCGGATACTGTGTCACGCGGTCCAGACCCAGTGTAGAGACCAGTTCGGTATTGGAATCGGAAGCATCTGAGGAATTCTGGGACTGGATATGGAAAATCGTCGGAGAAATTCCCCTGATGCCTGTTGCATCGGATGTGATGGAAATAGCAGAGTTGCCAAGACCATCCGTTAAAAGCTGTGCGTTTAACCCGATATCAGCCTGGTTAATCAGACGTGCAATCTTTTGCTGGGTATCGGTTACGGTGTCAGTAGCGTTTACGCCGAACTCAAACTGATATGTCAAATCCTGCACCTGCAGATCAAATGAGTACTCACCTGCTGCAAACGGCTTAGAATTTGGCTGTAAGAAGTTGCCGGTGTTTGTCTGTGGACAGGCAAGCTGTGAAACGGTAACTTCAAGCGGTTCATAATCCTGCACACAAGAATCTCCGATATATTCGGCATCGATGACCTGCGGCGAACTGGATGTTGCAGAACGTTTGTATGTAATGGAATCTGTGGATTCATCGGAAAGCTCATTTGCAATCTGGCTTAATTCCCGTGCATTTTCTTTTAAATCAATAGCATATTTTAATGCCGCGTCAGAAAAATCAATCTTATAAGAAGGAGTCTGACTGTTGATTTTTTGTAATCTGCCAAAGGTGCTTTTGAGCTGGGCCTTTGAATGGGTATCATATTTAGAATATTCTCTGTGGCCGTACTGGGCGGCATAGTAGTTATAAACCGAATTGATCATCGTCACGAACCTCCTTGTCTGCAATAATCTATATCTCGTGTATTGTGGTTATTAGTGGTAAGCTGTGAAGTTACAAAAACTATAATAGACAGCTTTACGTAAAAAAGCTGAATGTCCCGTTGGAAAATCCGTTTTCCATGTGGGGCATTTGTAAAAAAGCAATTATCTAAAATGATTGGATAATATTATATACTAATATATTCGGAATGTCACGCAGTTTCTTTAAGGAAAATTTAAAGATTTGGATTAAAAAATTTGTCAAAAAAGATATTGACGAGTGCCTGTTTACTATGATAAACTAGAACGGCTATGGAAGCGGTCTTTTTTTTATGCCTAAAAAAGAACCAATTGGTGTAGAATCTCATACACCTACAAAAATTTAACGAAAATTGGAGGTGGAAGTTGTGCGCGTTAAGATAACATTGGCATGTACAGAGTGTAAACAGCGTAATTACAACACTACGAAGGATAAGAAAACTCATCCGGACAGAATGGAAACAAAGAAGTACTGTAAGTTCTGTAAATCACACACATTACACAAGGAAACCAAGTAATTTGGAGCAGTGAGGTAAAAGCTATGGGTGAAACTGTTAAAACAAAAAAACAGAAAAAAAGCTGGTTCAAAGGTTTAAAGGCTGAGTTCAAGAAAATTGTCTGGCCTGACCAGAAGTCACTTACAAAGGAAACTGCTGCGGTTGTGATTGTATCCGTTGTAGTCGGTGTAATCATTTCAGTAGTGGACTTGATTGCCCGCTTTGGTATCGAATTCTTGGTGAAGTAAGGAAAAGGTGATTAGATGGACGAAGCAAAATGGTATGTTGTCCACACTTATTCCGGTTATGAGAATAAGGTAAAGGCAAACATCGAAAAAACAGTTGAAAACAGAAATCTTCAGGACCAGGTTCTCGAAGTCATCGTTCCGCTTGAAACGGTTGTTGAAGTAAAGAACGGTGCAACAAAGTCTGCCCAGAAGAAGATGTTCCCTGGATACGTACTCATTAACATGGTGATGAACGATGACAGCTGGTATGTTGTCCGCAACACCCGAGGCGTTACAGGATTTGTGGGTCCGGGATCCAAACCGGTACCGCTCACTCCGGCTGAAATTAAATCACTTGGAATTACCCTTCCGGGAACTGAGGCTCCAAAGCCGGTTGTCCAGTTTGCTGGTAAAGTTGGTGACCAGGTAATGATTCTTTCAGGAGCATGGGAGAATACAGTTGGGGAAATTACAGCAATTAATGACGGCAAGCAGTGCCTGACCATTAATGTAGAAATGTTCGGCCGTGAAACACCGGTTGAGATTGGTTTTACAGACGTAAAACTTATGTAACAGAAAGCTTAAGCAGCTGCTTATGGGCATATAGGCAGTGAGGCATAAGCGTGGGAGATTGAAGCGGCAGATTTAAATCGGCCGTATCTTTCGCCAATTACCACATAATATTTAGGAGGTGCCTAAAATGGCAAAGAAAGTAACAGGTTATATCAAATTACAGATTCCTGCCGGCAAAGCTACACCGGCTCCACCAGTTGGTCCAGCTCTTGGTCAGCATGGTGTAAACATTGTAGAGTTTACAAAGCAGTTCAATGCAAAGACAGCAGATCAGGGAGATTTAATTATCCCGGTTGTTATCACAGTATATGCTGATAGAAGTTTCAGCTTTATTACAAAGACTCCGCCGGCAGCAGTTCTTTTAAAGAAGGCTTGCAACATTAAGTCAGGTTCTGGTACACCAAACAAGACAAAGGTTGCAAAGATTTCTAAGGAAGAAATCAAGAAGATTGCTGAATTAAAGATGCCAGACTTAAATGCTGCATCTATCGAGACTGCTATGTCTATGATAGAAGGAACAGCAAAGAGTATGGGAATCGTTGTAGAAGATTAATTGATTCATATTAATTTGATATATGTGGGAGGAAAGCAAGTCCCTTCCGATATTACCACTAGGAGGTTTTTTGATAATGAAAAGAGGAAAGAAATACGTTGAAGCGGCTAAGTTAATCGACCGCGCAACATTATATGAAGCTACAGATGCAGTTGCTCTTGTAAAGAAGTCTGCAGTAGCAAAATTTGACGAAACAATTGAAGCTCATATCAGAACAGGTTGTGATGGACGTCATGCTGATCAGCAGATCAGAGGTGCAGTTGTTCTTCCACACGGAACAGGTAAGACTGTTAAGGTTTTAGTTTTCGCTAAGGGTGCTAAGGCTGAAGAAGCTGAAGCAGCAGGCGCTGATTTCGTAGGCGGTGAGGAACTGATTCCTAAGATTCAGAATGATAACTGGTTCGATTTTGATGTTGTTGTTGCAACACCTGACATGATGGGCGTTGTTGGTCGTCTGGGACGTGTACTCGGTCCTAAGGGCTTAATGCCAAACCCGAAGGCTGGTACAGTTACAATGGATGTAACAAAAGCTGTTAATGATATCAAGGCTGGTAAGATTGAATACAGACTTGATAAGACAAATATCATTCACGTGCCAATTGGTAAGGCTTCATTCACTGAAGACCAGTTAGCGGACAACTTCCAGGCTATTATGGATGCAATCGTTAAGGCAAAGCCTTCAACATTAAAGGGTCAGTATTTAAGAAGTGTTGTACTTACTTCTACAATGGGTCCTGGTGTTAAGGTCAGCACAGCAAAATATGTTGGCTAATTTGTAAAAAACGGTTGACAACCTATATATGAAGATAGTATACTATCATTTGTTTGTGTGATACATCACACAATGCAATATTTTGCCTAAGACAGCAGGTCCCCATCCGGGGTTAAAGGTTATTCGCCTACCGAGGATTATGAAATGCGGCAGACAGACAGTCTGCGGTATATTAAGACATGAATCTACGTCCTCTGAAGTCTTGTGCTTTGGAGGACTTTTTTATGAATTGGGCAGAATTTATCCCTCTGGTGGGATACAAATCTAACAGGAGGTAACAAATTCATGGCAAAGGTAGAACTTAAAGCACCTATCGTAGACGAAATTTCAGGACACTTAAATGGCGCACAGGGCGTTGTTTTAGTTGACTACCGTGGCTTAACTGTAGAGCAGGATACACAGCTTCGTAAGCAGTTAAGAGAAGCCGGTGTCGTTTACAAGGTATATAAGAATACTTTAGTAAAGAGAGCTATCGCAGGTACAGAATTCGAGCCAATGACAGATATGCTTGAAGGACCTACAGCAATTGCTATCTGCACTACAGATGCAACAGCTCCGGCTAGAATCCTTAGCAACTTCGCTAAGACAGCTGAAGCTCTTGAATTAAAGTGCGGTGTTGTTGAAGGAACATACTACGATGCAGCTGGCATTCAGACAATTGCTTCTATTCCGTCAAGAGACGAACTTCTCAGCAAGTTCCTTGGAAGCATCCAGTCACCTATTACAAACTTTGCACGTGTTATTAAGCAGATCGCTGAAAAGAACGAAGAAGTTGCTTAATTTCCGTGTCCGGATACAAAACGTATCCATGGAAATGTTGAACAGAGTCTGTACGGATACCGTATGGACGGTCCGGGCAGCAGCCCAATAATATAAAAGGAGAGTAAATAAATGACTACACAGGAAATCATTGAAGTTATTAAGGGATTATCAGTATTAGAATTAAACGATTTAGTTAAGGCTTGCGAAGAAGAATTCGGCGTATCTGCAGCAGCAGGCGTTGTTGTTGCAGCAGCAGGTGCTGGCGCAGCAGCAGGTGAAGAAAAGACAGAATTCGACGTAGAACTTACAGAAGCTGGCGCTAACAAGGTTAAGGTTATCAAGGTTGTTCGTGAAATCACAGGTCTTGGCTTAAAGGAAGCTAAGGAAGTTGTTGATGGCGCACCTAAGGTTGTTAAGGAAGGCGCTTCTAAGGAAGAAGCTGAAGAAATTCAGAAGAAGCTTGAAGCTGAAGGTGCTAAGGTTACTCTTAAGTAATTTTACCCACAACAGTATCAATATAAAATTAAGAACCGGATTCCTGCGGGAGTCCGGTTTTTTACGTTATAGAAATACTGTACGGCAGCGGTGTAATTCGTGAAAATGAATTTACTTTCAATTCTGAAAATGTTATAATATTCATAATTATGCGCGCAAATGTAATGAAAAGGAAAAATTGGTAAAAATTATCATGTATAGTGCTTGACAGACAAGTGACCGTATGCTATTATGGACAATGCACTATTGTGTATGCTTATGCTTTTTTATTGCATTGCATATTAAAAATATCAGATTTTATATAAAAATAAACACAAGGGGTGAAACGTCAATGGAGAAAAACAGAATGCGTCCGGTCAAGGCAGGCAAGAGCATGAGAATGAGCTATTCAAGACAGAAAGAAGTTCTTGAAATGCCGAACCTTATTGAAGTTCAGAAGGACTCTTATCAGTGGTTCCTGGATGAAGGGTTAAAAGAAGTTTTTGATGATATCTCTCCAATAGCAGACTACAATGGCAGATTGAGTCTGGAATTTGTTGACTTTGCTTTATGCGAAGATGATGTCAAGTATTCTATTGAAGAATGTAAGGAAAGAGATGCTACATATGCAGCACCTCTGAAGGTAAGAGTAAGACTCCACAATAAGGAAAGTGAAGATATCAGCGAACATGAAATTTTCATGGGCGACCTTCCACTTATGACAAAGACGGGAACATTCGTTATCAACGGAGCAGAACGAGTTATCGTCAGCCAGCTGGTACGTTCACCAGGTATCTATTACGATATCCAGAAGGATAAGTACGGTAAGATTTTCCTTTACAGCTCACAGGTAATCCCAAACCGTGGTGCATGGTTAGAGTATGAAACAGATGCCAACGATGTGTTCTATGTTAAAGTAGATAGAAATAAAAAGGTTCCTGTAACCGTGCTGATTCGTGCACTCGGTTTCGGAACAAATGCTGAAATTATTGATATTTTCGGCGAAGAACCAAAGCTTCTTGCTACAATGGAGAAGGATACTTCTACAAACTATCAGGAAGGTATTTTAGAGCTTTATAAGAAGTTAAGACCGGGTGAACCGTTATCTGTAGATAGTGCGGAAGCGCTGATTTCAGGTATGTTCTTTGATCCGAGAAGATATGACCTTGCAAAGGTGGGAAGATATAAGTTTAATAAGAAGCTTTCTTTCAAGAGCAGACTTTCAGGACATATCCTTGCAGATGATGTTGTGGATACACAGGGCAATGTCATTGCACAGGCAGGCGATAAGCTTGACAGAGAAACAGCACAGGCAATTCAGGATGCAGCGGTTCCGGCAGTTTTCTTAAATGTAGATTTAAGAAACAGTGACGGTACAATTACAACAAAGAGAGTAAAAGTGCTGTCTAACATGGCAGTTGATATTACAAAATGGGTTGATATTTCAAAGGAAGAAGCAAGAAAACTCGGTGTTACAGAAGCTGTATTCTTCCCTGTACTCAGCCAGATTTTAGCTGAAAATGAATCACTTGAAGAAATCAAAGAAGCAATCTGCAAGAACATTGCCGATTTGATTCCAAAGCACATTACTGTAGAAGATATTATTGCTTCTATTAATTATAATATGCACCTTGAATACGGCGTTGGTACAAAGGATGATATTGATCACCTTGGTAACAGACGTATCAGAGCGGTCGGCGAACTGTTACAGAACCAGTTCAGAATCGGTATTTCCAGAATGGAAAGAGTTGTCAGGGAAAGAATGTCCACACAGGACTTAAGCGGTATTTCTCCGCAGTCCCTGATTAACATTAAACCGGTTACGGCAGCGATTAAGGAATTCTTTGGAAGTTCCCAGCTGTCACAGTTCATGGATCAGAATAACCCGTTGTCAGAAATTACGCATAAAAGACGTCTTTCTGCATTAGGACCGGGTGGTCTGTCAAGAGATCGTGCCGGTTTCGAGGTTCGAGATGTTCACTATACACATTACGGAAGAATGTGTCCTATTGAAACACCTGAAGGTCCGAACATCGGTCTGATTAACTCACTTGCATCTTATGCAAGAATTAACGAATATGGTTTTGTAGAGGCACCGTACCGTCTGGTAGACAGAACCGATCCAAAGAATCCGCGTGTTACCGATGAAGTACAGTATTTTACGGCTGATGAAGAAGATGATTATCATGTAGCACAGGCGAATGCGGAAATTGACGAAGAAGGACATTTCGTTAAGAATACTGTATCCGGCCGTTACAGAGAAGAAACTTCTGAATTTGACAAGACACAGATTGAATTAATGGACGTATCGCCAAAGATGGTATTCTCTGTTGCAACATCCATGATTCCGTTCCTTCAGAACGATGACTGTACACGAGCGCTGATGGGTTCCAACATGCAGCGTCAGGCCGTACCGCTTCTGATGACAGAAGCACCGGTTATTGGTACAGGTATTGAAAATAAGACAGCAAGAGACTCAGGTGTCTGCGTTGTAGCAGAAGCAGACGGTGAAGTTCTTTTGTCTGAATCTGATAAAATTATTGTAAGAGAAGATGACGGCAAGGTACATGAGTATAAGCTGACAAAGTTCTCAAGAAGTAACCAGAGCAACTGCTATAACCAGCGTCCAATCGTATTTAAAGGTGACAAGGTGAAGGAAGGCGATGTTATCGCAGATGGTCCTTCTACACAGAATGGTGAAATTGCATTAGGTAAGAACCCGTTAATCGGTTTCATGACATGGGAAGGTTACAACTACGAAGATGCTGTATTATTAAGTGAACGTCTGGTGCGTGATGATGTATACACTTCTATCCATATTGAAGAATATGAAATCGAAGCCCGTGATACAAAGTTAGGACCGGAAGAAATCACAAGAGATATTCCTTCCGCAAGCAGTGATTCTATCAAGGATCTGGATGAAAACGGTGTGATCCGCATCGGTGCAGAAGTACGTGCCGGAGATATTCTGGTTGGTAAAGTAACACCAAAGGGTGAAACAGAACTGACAGCCGAAGAAAGACTGCTTCGCGCAATCTTTGGTGAAAAGGCAAGAGAAGTAAGAGATACTTCATTAAAGGTACCTCATGGTGAATATGGTATCGTTGTGGCAGTAAAGACATTTACAAGAGAAAACAGCGATGAACTGGCACCGGGTGTCAGCAAGTCTGTCCGTATCTATATTGCACAGAAGAGAAAGATTTCTGTAGGTGATAAGATGGCCGGCCGTCATGGTAACAAGGGTGTCGTTTCCAGAGTTCTCCCTGTGGAAGATATGCCATTCCTTCCAAACGGACGTCCGCTTGATATCGTCTTAAACCCTCTGGGTGTGCCTTCACGAATGAATATCGGACAGGTGCTTGAAATCCATTTAAGTCTTGCAGCAAAGGTGCTTGGCTTTAACATTTCTACACCGGTATTCGACGGTGCAGACGAAAATGATATTATGGATACACTGGATATGGCAAATGACTATGCAAATACACCTTTTGACGATGAAGAATTACAGCGTGAAAAGGCAGCTGCACAGGAAAATGGCGAAGATTATCCGGAAGATATGGTAACATTTACAGATAAATATAAAGAACTGCTGAATCCTGACGTATTCCAGTATCTGAGTGACAACAGAGCACACAGAGAAGAATGGAAGGGTGTTCCGATCGGACGTGACGGTAAGGTAAGACTGCGTGACGGACGTACAGGTGAATATTTTGACAGCCCTGTAACAATCGGTTTCATGCACTACTTAAAGCTCCATCATCTGGTTGATGATAAGATTCATGCACGTTCAACAGGTCCTTACTCACTTGTAACACAGCAGCCGCTCGGTGGTAAAGCACAGTTCGGTGGACAGCGTTTCGGTGAAATGGAAGTTTGGGCACTGGAAGCTTACGGTGCATCATATACATTACAGGAAATCCTGACGGTGAAGTCCGATGATGTTGTAGGACGAGTTCGTACTTACGAAGCAATCATCAAGGGTGAAAATATCCCTGAACCGGGTATTCCGGAATCCTTCAAGGTACTTTTAAAGGAACTCCAGTCTCTGGCATTAGACGTAAGAGTGCTTGATAAGGATAACAATGAAGTGAAACTGCTTGAAAGCTCTGAATACGAAGTAACTGACTTCAAGAAAGTTCTTGATGATGGCAGATACAGACGTGACAGCAGAGAAGAGGAAGCAGAATATGCTAAGAATGGTTCAACCATTCAGACGGTCGGTGAAGACGGCTTTGAAGATGCAGAGGATGTAGAGTATGCCGGCGATGATGCATTTGATGATGCAGATGATTATGGCGATGGCAATTCAGATATGATGGATTAATAGAAGGGAGCACGATCATGGCAGAAGAATCAAAAAGAGATTTGACCAGTCAGTCTATGAAGTTTGATAAGATTCAGATTAAACTGGCTTCTCCGGAGGATATTTTAGAGTGGTCTCACGGTGAGGTTACAAAGCCGGAGACAATCAACTACAGAACTTTAAAACCGGAAAAAGATGGTTTATATTGTGAAAGAATCTTTGGACCGAGTAAGGACTGGGAGTGTCACTGCGGTAAATATAAGAAAATCAAAGATAAGGGTATTATCTGCGATAAGTGTGGTGTCGAAGTAACAAAGGCCAGTGTCCGTAGAGATCGTATGGGACATATCCATTTAGCGGCTCCTGTTTCCCATATCTGGTATTTTAAGGGAATTCCTAGCCGTATGGATCTGATTCTGGACATCGGACCGAAGAACCTTGAAAAAGTATTATACTTTGCAGCATATATTGTTATTGATCCGGGTACGACAGAAATTCCGTTCAAGAAGATTTTAACAGAACAGGAATACCGTGAACTCTACGATCAGTATGGCAATACATTCCGTGTTGGCATGGGTGCGGAAGCAATTTATGAACTGCTTAAAAATGTAGACCTGGAATCAGAAGTTGCAAAGTTAAAGGAAGAACTTGAAAATACAACTTCCCAGAAGGCAGCAAGACTCATTAAGAGAATTGAAGTCATGGAAGCGTTTTTAACAGCCGGAACAAGACCGGAATGGATGATCTTAACTGAAATTCCGGTAATCCCACCGGATTTAAGACCAATGGTACAGTTAGACGGTGGACGTTTTGCAACTTCCGATTTGAATGACTTATATAGAAGAATTATCAACAGAAACAACAGACTTGCACGTCTGATTGAACTGGGCGCTCCGGAAATCATTATCCGTAATGAAAAGAGAATGCTTCAGGAAGCTGTTGATGCCCTGATTGATAACGGACGCAGAAACGGCCGCCCGGTAACAGGTCCTGGTAACAGAGCATTAAAATCTCTTTCCGATTTGTTAAAGGGTAAGCAGGGACGTTTCCGTCAGAACCTCCTTGGTAAGCGAGTTGACTACTCAGGTCGTTCTGTTATCGTTGTAGGTCCTGAATTAAAGATTTACCAGTGCGGTCTTCCAAAGGAAATGGCAATCGAGCTGTTTAAGCCGTTTGTTATGAGAGAACTGGTAAGACGCGGACTGGCTGACAATATTAAGAAGGCGAAAAAGAGCGTAGAACATCTTGAAAACAGCGTATGGGATGTTCTGGAAGATGTTATCAAAGAGCATCCGGTTATGTTAAACCGTGCTCCTACACTGCACAGACTTGGTATTCAGGCATTCGAGCCAATCCTTGTAGAAGGTAAGGCAATTAAGCTGCATCCGCTTGTTTGTACAGCGTTCAACGCCGATTTCGATGGTGACCAGATGGCCGTCCATCTGCCGCTTTCAGTAGAAGCACAGGCAGAATGCCGCTTCATGCTGCTTTCACCAAACAACCTGTTAAAGCCGTCTGATGGTGGTCCTGTAGCGGTTCCTTCACAGGATATGGTTCTTGGTATTTACTATCTGACACAGGAAAGACCGGGTGCAAAGGGTGAAGGTAAGTTCTTTAAGAATGTAAACGAAGCACTTCTTGCATATGAAAACGGAGTTATTACATTACACTCTAAGATTTTAGTTCATATGACAAAGACCGATGCAGAAGGCAATACCATTTCAGGTAATGTAGAATCTACACTGGGAAGATTTATTTTCAATGAAATTCTTCCACAGGATTTAGGATATGTAGACAGAAGCAAGGAAGAAAACCAGATGCTTCTGGAGGTTGATTTCCATGTAGGAAAGAAGCAGTTAAAGGATATTTTACAGCACGTTATTAATACCCACGGTACAACGACAACAGCCGAAGTACTTGATGATATTAAGGCAATGGGTTATAAGTATTCTACAAGAGCAGCCATGACCGTTTCTATTTCAGAAATGACTGTGCCGCCGATTAAGAAGAAACTGATTTCCGATGCAGAAAAGAAGGTTGAACAGATTACTGTAAACTACAACAGAGGTCGTTCAACAGATGAAGAAAGACATAAGAATGTTATCCGCGTATGGCAGGAAACGGATGAGGCATTAAAGGATGCCCTGATTGAAGGTCTTGATAAATACAACAACATCTTCATGATGGCCGATTCCGGTGCCCGTGGTTCTAACCAGCAGATTAAGCAGCTTGCAGGTATGCGTGGTTTGATGGCGGATACATCCGGTAATACAATCGAACTTCCAATCAAGTCCAACTTCCGTGAAGGTCTTGATGTACTGGAATACTTCATTTCAGCCCATGGTGCGCGTAAGGGTCTGTCCGATACAGCGCTTCGTACAGCCGATTCAGGATACCTTACAAGACGTCTTGTAGACGTATCACAGGATTTGATTATCAGAGAAACAGACTGCAGCGCCGGTAAGACAATTCCGGGTATGTATGTATCTGAATTCGTAAATGATAAGGCAACTGCAAGCAGCGATGCAAAGGCAGATATCCTTGAATCATTAGAAGAACGTATTACAGGCAGATATCTTGCAGAAGACATCATTGATCCGGCAACAGGCGAAGTAATTGTGGCTGCAAATCACCTTGTAACGCCGAAGAGAGCTGCACAGATTGTTGCAACCGGTGTTGAAAAGGTTAAAATCAGAACAATTCTTACCTGCCGTTCACACATCGGTGTATGTGCAAAGTGCTACGGTTCTAACATGGCTACAGGTCAGACCGTACAGGTTGGTGAAGCTGTTGGTATTATCGCTGCCCAGTCTATCGGTGAACCGGGTACACAGCTTACTATGCGTACTTTCCATACAGGTGGTGTTGCCGGTGATAATATTACACAGGGTCTTCCTCGTGTCGAAGAACTTTTCGAAGCAAGAAAGCCAAAGGCACTTGCTGTACTGGCTGAGTTTGGCGGTGTCGTAAGTTTTGCAAAGACAGAAAAGAAGACAGATATTGTTATTACAGACGATGAGGGTAACTCAAAGGCTTATCCTGTATCTAGAGATACAAGAGTCAAGGTTCAGGAAGGTCAGATTGTTGTAAAGGGTGAAGAAATCACAGAAGGTTCTGAAAATCCTCATGATATCGTAAGAATCCTCGGCGTACGTGCCGTACAGGATTATGTACTGCGTGAAGTTCAGAAGGTTTACCGTATCCAGGGTGTAGAAATCAACGATAAGCATATCGAATTGATTGTACGCCAGATGTTAAAGAAGATTGTTATTGAATCTCCTGGAGATTCAGAATTCCTGACAGGTTCTCAGGTAGATACAATTGAATTTACGGAAGTAAACGAAAAGCTGGAAGAGGAAGGAAAGACACCTGCAACAGGTACTTCAATTATTCTGGGTATTACAAAGGCTTCTCTTGCAACAAATTCATTCCTGTCAGCTGCTTCCTTCCAGGAAACAACAAAGGTTCTGACAGATGCCGCTATTAACGGTAAGGTCGACCCGCTGATTGGTCTGAAGGAAAACGTTATCATTGGTAAACTGATTCCTGCCGGTACAGGTATGAAGCGTTATCAGAACGTTGAACTGGATTCTAATGAAAGAGTCCGCAAAGAAATTGAAGAAGAAGCAGCCGAAAGAGCAAAAGAAGAAGCTGCATCTGATATTTCTGATGACGAAACACTGGAACTGACGGAAGAAGAAGTTACGGTAACTGAATAGAAAAATTTTTGCAGGTGGTGGGGCATAGGTCCTCACCACCTTGTTTTGTTTTACAGGAGAGGTATGCATTCGGAGGAAACCAAAAATGTATTTTGATGATAAATATTTTGAAACGGAAGAAATAGACGGCTTTGTTGTTGACAGTATGATGAAAAGAGCATGGGCGGCGGAAATGGAAATTATGCAGGAAATCGACAGAATATGTAAGGAAAATGACCTGCAATACTATGCGGCATGGGGAACATTACTCGGAACAATAAGACATAAAGGATTTATTCCATGGGATGATGATGTTGATATATGGATGAAAAGAAAGGATTATAATAGATTTATTGAAATTATAAAAAAGGAACTGGACAGTACTTTCTGTATCTGCCATTACAGTACGCTTGAGCAATGGGACCAGTATTTTTTAAGAATAACGAATGGCAGGGAAATCAATACAAATGAAGAGCATTTGAAAAGATTTCATGGATTTCCTTTTGTTGCAGGAGTAGATGTTTTTCCGCTTGATTATATCAGTGATGATGAAGAAGAAATGGAGATTCAAAAGGAACTGATAAAAATTATATATCAGATAATCAAAGTAAGCGGCAAAGGCAGAGTCTGTGATGAGTCGGAAGAAAATCAAAAGGTGATAAAGCAGATTGAGGAATTGTGCAATATACACTTAAACTGGGAAAGCTGTGTGGCAAATGAGCTTTTAAAAGTATGTGATACATTATATTCTTTATATAATGAAAACGACAGCCACACACTGACGGAATATTATTATTTTTATGAAAATCCCCAAATACAGTTTCCAGAAGAATATTTTGTGCAAATAACAGAAATGGATTTTGAAATCATGAAAATGCCAGTTATGAAAAATTACGATGAAGTTTTAACAATATTATTCGGCGATTATATGACACCGGTCTGGGGAACACAGGAGCATGATTATCCGTTTTATAAGAAACAGCAGGAACTGCTGGAGGCGTATTTAAAAACAAATGAATCCAATCATTAAAGTATCAATGCAGCAAAAACGTCTTATAAAAAATAAAACGTCTTATAAAAAATAAAAAAGTGCTTGACATATAAAAATATAAAATATATACTAAACAAGTGTGTGATAACAGGAAAGCCCTGCTATGCCACATTATTCAGAAATGAACTGAATATGCAACCATGAATTATTCTAATTCCGGGAGGTGAAAAAGGAATGCCTACATTTAACCAGTTAGTAAGACAGGGAAGAAAAACAACAGTAAAGAAGTCTACAGCACCAGCTCTTCAGAAGGGATACAACTCACTTCAGAAGAAAGCAACAGACGTAGCTGCTCCACAGAAGAGAGGCGTTTGTACAGCTGTTAAGACTGCAACACCTAAGAAGCCTAACTCAGCCCTTAGAAAGATCGCCAGAGTTCGTCTTTCAAACGGTATTGAAGTAACATCTTATATCCCAGGTGAAGGACACAATCTTCAGGAACACAGCGTTGTTCTGATCAGAGGTGGACGTGTTAAGGATTTACCAGGTACAAGATATCACATCGTTCGTGGTGTACTTGATACAGCAGGTGTCGCTAAGAGAAGACAGGCACGTTCTAAATACGGTGCCAAGAGACCTAAGGATGCTAAATAATTAGTATCGTAAAGGCAAATTGCAGGTTGGCAGATTTTCTAAAAACCATGCAGTAAAACGCGGAAATGGTCCGCATTTATTCACAATATGATTTATAACAAGTGCCGGAGTTAGATTAATCCGAAGGTTGCAGGTTTAAGATATACCGCGCACGTACACAGCCGATTATCCCGATGGCGGCAGCCTTTATTGGATGTCGCGGGTGGAAAAAGGTCATATATATTTGTGAGTACCGATGAATTAATGAATATTGTTAAGGAGGGAAGAACCGTGCCACGTAAAGGACATACTCAGAAAAGAGATGTATTAGCAGATCCTATTTACAATAATAAGGTCGTGACAAAGCTTATCAACAACATTATGCTTGATGGTAAGAGAGGAGTTGCCCAGAAGATTGTATACGGAGCATTTGACAGAGTCGCAGCAAAGACTGAAAGACCTGCTATCGAAGTTTTCGAAGAAGCTATGAACAATATCATGCCAGTTCTTGAAGTTAAGGCTAGACGTATCGGTGGTGCTACTTATCAGGTACCGATCGAAGTTAAGCCGGACAGAAGACAGGCTTTAGCTCTTCGTTGGATGACAGCTTATTCTCGTGCAAGAGGCGAGAAGACAATGGAAGAAAGACTTGCAAATGAAATCCTCGATGCTGCAAACAATACAGGATCTTCTGTAAAGAAGAAAGAAGATATGCACAAGATGGCAGAAGCAAACAAGGCTTTTGCTCATTACAGATTCTAATAATATAGGAGGATTTACCGATGGCTGGAAGAGAATATCCATTGGAGAGAACCAGAAATATTGGTATCATGGCTCATATCGATGCAGGTAAGACTACATTAACAGAGCGTATCCTTTATTATACTGGTGTAAACCACAAAATTGGTGATACTCATGAAGGTACTGCTACCATGGACTGGATGGCCCAGGAGCAGGAAAGAGGTATCACAATTACTTCAGCTGCTACAACATGTCACTGGACACCGGAAAAAGAAGGTAAGCCAGATAAGACACAGCCAGAATACCGTATCAACATCATTGATACTCCGGGTCACGTTGACTTCACAGTAGAAGTTGAACGTTCACTTAGAGTTCTTGATGGTGCTGTAGGTGTGTTCGATGCTCAGAACGGTGTAGAACCGCAGTCAGAGAACGTATGGCGTCAGGCTGATAAATACAATGTACCACGTATGGCTTTCATGAACAAGATGGATAAGATGGGTGCAGATTTCTTTGGATCATGCAACCAGCTTATAACTAAGCTTGGTAAGAATCCTGTACTTGTACAGATTCCGATTGGTAAGGAAGATGAGTTTAAGGGTATCATCGACTTATTTGAAATGAAGGCTTATGTCTTCAACGGAGATAAGGGTGATGATATTTCCGTAGGTGAAATTCCTGATGATTTAAAGGATCAGGCTCAGGAATATCATGACAAGCTCATTGAACAGTGTGCTGAACTTGATGAAGACCTTATGGAAAAGTTCTTTAATGATGAAGAACTTACAATTCCTGAATTAAAGGCAGCTTTAAGAAAGGGTACTATCGAAGGTACAGCAATTCCTTGTCTTTGCGGTACAGCTTATAAGAACAAGGGTGTTCAGAAGCTTCTTGATGCAGTTATCGAATACATGCCTGCACCAACAGATATCCCGGATATCACAGGTGTTGATGAAGACGGTAACGAAGTTACAAGAAAGTCATCTGATGAAGAACCATTCTCAGCTCTTGCATTCAAGATTATGACAGACCCATTCGTTGGTAAGCTGGCATTCTTCAGAGTTTACTCTGGTACATTGAACGGTGGTTCATATGTATTAAATGCAAACAAGAACAAGAAGGAAAGAGTTGGCCGTATCCTTCAGATGCATGCTAACAACAGAAAAGAAATTGATAAGGTTTATTCAGGAGATATCGCAGCTGCTGTAGGTCTGAAGTTCACTGTAACAGGTGATACAATCTGTGACGAACAGCATCCGGTTATCTTAGAGTCAATGGAATTCCCAGAGCCGGTTATCGAACTTGCTATCGAACCAAAGACTAAGAATGACCAGGGTAAGATGGGTGAAGCTTTAGCAAAGCTTGCTGAAGAAGATCCGACATTCCGTGCCCACACAGATCAGGAAACCGGTCAGACAATTATCGCAGGTATGGGTGAACTTCATCTTGATATCATCGTAGACAGACTTCTTCGTGAATTCAAGGTAGAAGCAAACGTAGGTGCTCCACAGGTTGCTTACAGAGAATGCTTTACAAAGGCAGTTGATGTTGATAGTAAGTATGCTAAGCAGTCAGGTGGTCGTGGTCAGTATGGTCACTGTAAAGTACGTTTCTCACCACTTGAAGCAAACGTTGATAAGTTTGATGTTGAAACAAAGAATACAGTATTAATCAATGAGCCTCCGGTACTTTTCTGTGAATCATCAGTAGTTGGTGGTGCTATTCCTAAGGAATACATCCCTTCAGTTGCAGATGGTATCAGAGAAGCTGCAAACTCAGGTATCTTAGCCGGATTCCCTGTTCTCGGACTTAGAGCAGATATCTATGATGGATCATATCATGAAGTCGATTCATCAGAAATGGCATTCCATATTGCCGGTTCTATGGCATTCAAGGATGCTATGGCTAAGGCAGCTCCAGCACTTCTTGAGCCAATCATGAAGGTTGAAGTTACAATGCCGGAAGAATACATGGGTGATGTTATCGGTGATATCAACTCTCGTAGAGGACGTATCGAAGGTATGGAAGATATCTCAGGTGGTAAGATGATTAAAGCATTTGTTCCACTTTCAGAGATGTTCGGATATGCTACAGACCTTCGTTCTAAGACACAGGGTCGTGGTAACTACTCTATGTTCTTTGATAAGTATGAACAGGCTCCAAAGTCCGTTCAGGATAAGGTTATTGCTTCAAGAGCAAAATAATCTAATAAAAATATAGTTGCAAAATATTTAAAAATGCAATATAATAGATTTTAGCTATGAAACCCCATAAAGGGTATGAATCATTTTAAGGAGGATTTTAAACAATGGCAAAGGCTAAATTTGAAAGAACTAAACCACATTGTAACATTGGTACAATTGGACACGTAGATCATGGTAAGACTACACTTACAGCTGCTATCACAAAGACTCTTCATGAGAGACTTGGTACAGGTGAAGCTGTTGCATTCGAAAATATCGATAAGGCTCCAGAAGAAAGAGAAAGAGGTATCACAATCTCTACAGCTCACGTTGAATATGAAACAGAAAAGAGACATTACGCTCACGTTGACTGCCCAGGTCATGCCGATTACGTTAAGAACATGATCACTGGTGCTGCTCAGATGGATGCTGGTATCCTCGTAGTAGCTGCTACAGATGGTGTTATGGCTCAGACAAGAGAACATATCCTTCTTGCTCGTCAGGTAGGTGTTCCTTACATCGTTGTATTCATGAACAAGTGTGATATGGTTGATGATCCGGAACTTCTTGAATTAGTAGATATGGAAATCAGAGAACTCCTTAACGAGTATGACTTCCCAGGCGATGACACACCAATCATCCAGGGTTCAGCTCTTAAGGCTCTTGAAGATCCGAACAGCGAATGGGGCGATAAGATTCTTGAACTTATGCACACAATCGATGAATATGTTCCAGATCCAGAAAGAGATACAGATAAGCCATTCCTTATGCCAGTAGAAGACGTATTCTCTATCACAGGTCGTGGTACTGTTGCTACAGGTAGAGTAGAACGTGGTGTTCTTCATGTAAATGAAGAAGTTGAAATCGTTGGTATCCATGATGACATCCGTAAGGTTGTTGTAACTGGTATCGAAATGTTCAGAAAGCTTCTTGATGAAGCACAGCCAGGTGATAACATTGGTGCACTTCTTAGAGGTGTTCAGAGAGACGAAATCC